>Ga0315278_10006396_pt1 | contig 10698 bp, 9 predicted proteins | sample YL17G06_0_MG_FD_203880 | JGI IMG/M metagenome (GOLD analysis project Ga0315278, IMG submission 203880) | Sediment microbial communities from Yellowstone Lake, YNP, Wyoming, USA - YL17G06_0 | ecosystem: Environmental > Aquatic > Freshwater > Lake > Sediment | place: USA: Wyoming | collected... | reverse complement strand
TGCGAACCGGTCTGGCTGCATGATAGCATTGCCTTTGCGAAGCCTCAACGCGGTTTCCGCGTCGGGGCACCCAGGAGGAGAAGCGATGATTGACCTCGAACTGCATCCAGATCGTCTCCAACGAGCCATACGGCGAGCCCGCGAGCGGGGCATCATCGTCCCCACCTTCGCCCAGATGAAGGATCCCCAGACGATCCCGGCGCCCATTGTCGATCGGCTGGCCCATGTCGGTCTGTGGGACCTCCACCCGCTCAACCTCTTCCGCATCACGTGGAAGAACGAGCCCGTGAAGACGGGCGGCCGCTTCGGCGACGTGAACGTGTTCGAGTTCCCCTCCGAACTGACCGGAGTGCCGGCCCGCATCTTGGCCCTGGTGGGAAAATGGTTCCCCACGGGAGCGCACAAAGTCGGGGCAACCTTCGGGTGCCTCGTCCCGCGGCTCGTGACCGGCCAATTCGACCCGACGTACCACAAGGCCGTGTGGCCTTCAACCGGCAACTACTGCCGCGGCGGCGCGTTCAATTCCAACCTCCTCGGCTGCGAGTCGATCGCCATCCTCCCCGAAGGCATGTCGCGCGAGCGCTTCGAGTGGCTGGCGAAGGTCGCCGGCGAGGTCATCGCCACGCCAGGCTCCGAGTCCAACGTCTGGGAGATCTTCCAGAAGTGCAAGGAACTCGAGGCGACGCGGTCGAACATCATGATCTTCAACCAGTTCGACGAACCGGGGAACCACCTCTGGCACTACGACGTCACCGGCCACGCCATGGCCGAAGTGTTGACCAGCGAGCTGGGAGGCGGAACCTACGCCGGCGTCGTCTTGACCTCCGGGTCGTCGGGCACCATGGGGTGTGGCGACTTCCTCAAGGAAGAGGCGCCGGACAGCAAGCTCGTCGTCTCCGAGGCGCTTCAGTGCCCGACGCTTCTCGAGAACGGTTTCGGCGCTCATCGGATCGAGGGCATCGGCGACAAGCACGTCCCCTGGATCCACAACGTCCGCAACACCGACATGGTCGTCGGCATCGACGACGCCGACCCGATGGCCCTCATCCGCCTGTTCAATGACCCAGCAGGGCGCGCCTTCCTCACGAAGCAAGGAGTTCCCGCCGACGTCGTCGACCGTCTTGACCTGCTCGGCATTTCGGGCGTCGCCAACCTGCTCACGGCAATCAAGTTCGCCAAGTTCTACAACCTCGGAAGCGAGGACATCGTCCTCACCGTCCTGACCGACTCGATGGAGCTGTACCGAACGCGGCTCGCCGAGCTCAACGAAGCGCACGGCGCCTACTCCGAACGTCAGGCCGCCGTCGACTTTGAGGCTCGTCTGCACGGGCAGAAGACCGACAACGTCCTCGAACTCGGGACCCGCGAACGCAAGCGCATCCATAACTTGAAGTACTTCACGTGGGTCGAGCAGATGGGCCATTCGGTCGACGAGTTGAACGCGCAATGGGACGACTTCCCGGGCTACTGGGACCGCATTCACGGCTCGGTCGACGCGATCGACGAGCGCATCGAGGCGTTCAACGACGAGGTCGGGCTCTTGAAGGAGCTGACGCGGTGACAGCGCCCGCCGGTCCGGGCAGTGCGCGTCGCACCAACGCCCGCCGCGAGACGTTCGCCGACGAGCTGTTCGACGCGGTCACGCGCCACTTGCCGCTCTCTCCGGGAAGCCCCCGCACGCCGGTCATCGTGGCTGGTGGGGTGGGAGCGGGAAAGACGGCGGCCGGCCTGCGCCTAGTGCAGAGCCTACGTGCCGCCGGCGTCACCGTCGGCGGCATCCTCGCGCCGCGGCTCGTCGAACGCGGCGAGACGGTGGGCTACAACGTCCTCGACGTCTCAACCGGAGAGGACGTCGCCTTCGCCCGAGCCGATCCGCCCGGACAGGCCGTCGGCCGATTCTTCGTGCGACCCGCCGGCCTCGCGTTTGCCGAACGCGCGCTGCGGCACGGCATCGAGCGCGCCGACATCGTCCTCGTCGACGAAGTCGGCCACTGGGAGCTTGGCGGCGGCGGCCACGCCGCGGCGTTGACCGACCTCCTACGATCGCGCGCCCTTCCCGTCCTGTTCGTGCGCGCGGAGCTCGCTCGGGCCGTGGCCGATCGGTTCGCGTTGCAGGCCGCAAAGGTCCTGCGCCTGGCAGAGTCGGTCGAGCGAGAGCCCGCGGGCGGGCGTCGAGCATTCTGGTCGATCATCGACTCGATGCCGCACCCGCTCCTTATCACCGTTGCTGCAGACGGGTTCCCGCAGTCGCGCCCCATGAGCCTCATCGAGCGCGATGAGCACACCCTGTGGTTCCCCACGTCGCGAGCCTCACGCAAGGTCGACCAGATTCGGGCCCACGCGCAGGTCACGGTTCTTTTCGTCGACACCGACCGCTACAACTACGCCTCGTTCCACGGGCGAGCGTCGCTCGACGCCGATCGAGACCGCGCCCGCCGACTGTGGCGTGACGAGTGGCGCGACGACTGGCCCGCCGGGCCCGACGACGCGGACTACGCGCTCCTTCGCGTCGACGGCGCCCGCGGCTTCTACCTGCATGGAACCACCGGCGAGGCAGGCGAGATTGATTTGCGCGCCGACCAAGATGCGTAGTCCGCGGTCCATAGTCCGAAGTCCACGGTGCGTAACGCAAGACTGTGGTTCCGAAGAGGGTGGCGTCCACGAATCGCTTTCTCGAATCACTGTAGCGTCGCACGCGTTCGGTTCTAACGAGAGAACGCGTCGCACCTTGCGTGCGACGTTGGCGAGTCGTTGTAGCGTCGCACCTTGCGTGCGACGTTCGTGAATCGTTGTAGCGTCGCACCTTGCGTGCGACGTCGACGTTCACGTGTCGAATGAGACGTCGGAGACAAGCTCCGACGCTACAGTGGTTCTACAATGGCTCTTCGGTACGACGCTACGTCCAAACCATTACGACCGCTCTGGATTCCCGGACCATGGACTACGGACCGCGAGTTGGGCTTCGGCAAGAGCCCGCGGTAGGATCTGCCCACACCTCGGAAGCGTAGGTTCATCAAGGAGCGCACATGGAGTGGATCCTTCTCGCCATCGGCCTCGCCATCGGCCTCGTCATCGGCGCCGTGCTGGCGCACGCCCGCGCTCAGGCACGCACAGCGGCGCTGGCCGCCGAGCTGCGCGCCAAGACGGAAGAGCTCGCGCCCCTCGAATCCCTGCGTGCTGACAACGAGCGCCTGCGAATCGAGGCCGCCCGCGGTGACTCCGAGCGTGCCGCGGCCGCGGAACGCGTCCAGTGGGTGGAGAAGGCCCAGGAGTCGCTGCGCGAGGCGTTCACCGCGCTCGCCTCGGACGCCCTGACCTCGAACGCCGAGCAGTACCTGGCGCGTTCGCGCGATCAGCTCGCCGCACTCTTGAACCAGGTGCGCGGCGACTGGGGCACTCACAAGGAAGAACTGAAGGGCCTCGTCGCGCCGCTCGAGAAATCGCTCGTAGCGCTCGACGGGCAGATCCGGACTCTGGAAGAGAAGCGCGAAGGCGCCTACGCCAGCATCGGCGAGCAGATCCGCACGCTCGGCTTGGCCGAGGCGCAACTGCAGACCACGACCACGACGCTCGCCGAGGCAATGAAGTCGTCGACGGCGCGAGGGCGATGGGGCGAACTCCAGCTGCGGCGAGTTGCCGAATTGGCCGGCATGGAAGACCACGTCGACTTCGACGAGCAGACCGTCACCGACGAAGGCCGCCCGGACATGGTCGTCTACCTCCCGGATGGAGGAGTCCTCCCCGTCGACGCCAAAGCGTCCGCCAGCGCCTATCTCGATGCCATGCAACTCGACGGCGACGCGCGACGCGCCCGGCTCGCCGACCACGCCAAAGCCATGCGATTGCGCATCCAGGACCTGGCCAAGAAGCAGTACTGGGCGCAGTTCGCGCGCGCCCCCGAACTCGTCGTCATGTTCGTCCCGATCGAGTCCGCGCTCGCCGCGGCGTTTGAAGAAGACCCGGAGCTGCTTGAGTATGGCCTGAAGCAGAAGATCCTCTTCGCGTCCCCCATCACGCTCTTGGCGCTTCTGCGCACCGTCGCGTTCGGGTGGAACCAACTCCACATCACCGAGAACGCGCGTGCCATCGCCGACCAGGGCCGCGAACTCTACGATCGCGTGATCAACGTCCTCGACCCGATCGGCGACATCGGCAAGCACCTGAAGAAGAGCGTCGACGCCTACAACCAGGCCGTCGCCTCCCTCAAGGGGCGGCTCCTGCCTGCCGCGCGCCGACTCAAAGAGCAGACAGCGTCCGCCAAAGAGCTACCGGAGCTCGAACCCATCGACCGCGCGCCGCGGTTGCCGCTCGACTCTGGGCAACAGTAGCCGAGCGAGTCCGGAGTCCGTGGCAGCACCCTATTTCAGTTCTTTGAGGATGTGGTGCGCAATAGGCTCTCTAATCTCGCAATGCCTGGGGACGGGTTGACACGCCGCCTTCGGGTTCTGGTACCCGCCATGGTGCCCCGTGGCGAATGAGCACGCAGCCGCTTTTCTCGACTTCCCGAATCAGATCCTGCCGACTCGCGCGATGTGCAGTTCGGCCACGTGCCGGACTTCGGGGATTCGGCCGCTCACGAGCTCTTGATGGATGTCCTTGAGATTCTCCGCCAGCTCTTCGTGAGTCTCGCCTTGAGTCCAGTAGTCGGGGAATGAACCGCCCCGGGATTGCCGGAGACTCCGATTCTTGAGAGGATGAGATCATGGCAAGAGCGAAGACGTGTACAGTGTTTGTCGATCTGCTACACGGAGCGCCTGGCGGAAGCGGAGATCGAGCCGTCGGTGGGCAGTGTCAGCGACGCCTACGACAACGCGCTGGCGGAGACGATCATTGGCCTGTACAAGACGGAGGTGATCGATCAGCTCGGACCTTGGCACAGCAAGACGTACGTCGAAATCAAGACGCTTGGCTGGGTTGTTAAGACTTGGGCCTCGAAGACTTTGGTAGCGGCGGCCGCAATTCAGGATTGCTGAACAGGAGATCGAGAGGCCATGGAACGCGTGAACTGATCGGTAGGCGCCGGAACCGCCTGTTCGTGTACGATAAGTGCCTTGCCCTCCTCAACGAAGGTACGGAGGTTGCCTAAGCTCCGAGGCGTCTGAGGACAGCGGGGTCTTGCACCAGTACATCCTCTGCGTTCCCCTTGGACAGGCTCGCACGGCGGTCGTCATCGACGGCTTTCGCGGCAGGGCATTCCTCGCGCTCCAAGAGGTCATCAGCATGCAGTCCCAAAGGGGAAGCAGCAACCCCGGAGGGCTGCTGCTTCCGCCTACAATCTATGACTCGCGCCCGCTACGGCATGACGACGACGTCGTTCGCCTGGGGACCCTTCTGGCCTTGGCCTAGGGTGAACTCCACCTTCTGGCCCTCGCTGAGCGACTTGAAGCCGTCGCCGCGAATCGAGCTGTAGTGGACGAACACGTCCTCGCCCTGCTCGCGCTGAACGAAGCCGAATCCCTTGGTCTCGTTAAACCACTTGACTGTACCGACCTGACGATCTGCCATGATGTTTCTACCTCCTACATGTTGGGGGTTTCGTACCAGCAGAACGTCCTAGGCGGAACAAAGAACAACCTGTTCTCCAGAGGTAAACGACTGCAATACTGCCAACAACAACACCAGAGTACCGCAATGCGGTGCACGCCGCAAGGTGGTATGAACCACAAGTGGTGTAGACCACGAGGTGGCATCGACCACAACGTAGTGCATGCCGCAGGTGGTGTACACCACGGACGCCGGGCTGTCTCGACGAGCTCTCGATGACAGCGGACACCCTGGCCATGGCGCGTCGCCGAGCAGGTGGAGGTATCGTTTTCGGGGCCTGTTTGCGCCGACAGGTTCCTGGAGTTACGATATAGCCATCTTTGGAACCAAGACCGGCGGAGGGACCCATGGCTGAGCGAGTTTGCGCCCTGACCCGTGAAGAGGCGCTGTCCGTGCTGGCGTACTTGAGGCAAACAGGCAGTCGACGCGACGTTGCGCTGTGGGCCCTGGGGATCGGCGCAGGCTTGCGCATCGGCGATCTCCTACGGCTTCGCGTGTGCGACTTCCTGACGGCGGAGGGCCATGTGGATGTGCAGCTGGCGGTTCGGGCGACCAAGACGAAGAAGGAGCGGGGCGTGCAACTCATTCCCCTCGTGCGCGAGGCCGTTGACGCGTACCTCCCCGAGCTGAGGCGGACCGAGCTCCTGTTCCCGATCACGCGGCAGCACGCGCGGCGGCTCGTCAAAGACTGGTGCAAGTCGGCGAACATCGAAGGGCAGTTCGGAACCCATTCCATGAGGAAGACCTTCGCGACGATTGCGTACGACAACTCCGGCGGTGACGCCGTCCTGACGGCCCGTGTCACCGGGCACAGCAATCCGGCTCAGCTGATGACCTACATCGGCCGGACGCCGGCGACCGAGCAGAGCGTCTGGGATGGCGTGTGCGAAGCGCTTGCCGGGCGCCAAGCCTGAGAGCCGCTAGTCCTTGGGGGAGTTGAACCCGAGGACCGTGGCACCATGCGAACCCCATCCGGTCGAGGACCCCGACACCCGCAATGTGGACAGCCGAAGGAGCCCGAGTGGGCGTGCGGCGAGTTGCCGCAGAGAGGCGGACGCTCTCTGGCCGCTCCGGCGTTGACGGGGGCGGACGTATCGGTCGTCATCCCAGCGCGGAACGAGGAAGCACGTCTTCCTGAGTGTCTGGCGCACCTGCGCGAACAGAGTCTTCAGGGTCTCGAGGTCATCGTCGTCGATTCGGCATCGACAGACAGGACCGGCGCCGTGGCTCGCGCCCTAGGAGCGCGCGTGATCCGGCTCGAGCAGCCGGGCGTGGGCCTCGCGCGACAGACGGGGTTTGACGCGGCCAGCCGGGGCATCATCGTCTCTACGGATGCCGATGCCCTGCCTTCACCCGATTGGGTCGAGCGTCTGGTGGAACCGTTCCGAGACCCTGCGACCGTGTGCTCGTTCGGGACGATCCGTCTCTCGGGCGAGGGCGTGTCCGTAGCCATCGGACATGGTCTGTTCCGTTCCTTTCAGAGGGTGAACCTCCTCCTTGGGCGCCCCATCTGCTGCGGCCCGAACTTCGCCGTGCGCAAGTCCGCCTTCCACGATGTCGGCGGATTCTCAGTCGGGCAGACGTATCCGAATGAGGCTGAGGACGTTCGCCTGGCCCTCAAGCTTCGTTCGGTAGGCAAGATTGTGTTCCTACACAGCCTGTCGATGGACGTGTCGGCGCGGAGCCTCGCCGGGGGGCAAGCCTTGAAGTACATCGCCCACCACACTCGCATCTATTTCAGAGTCTGTTGGCTTCGGAGGCAGCTCGCCCCGTCTCGCTAGGTGGCAGCCACTAAGTGGCTGCCACTGGGTTGTCCAGTGTCGGAGTGGCGTTGGCATCTGGGATCTCCTGGAACCCCACCACGGGCAGGTGCTCTCCGTGGTCGCATGCTTTGAGGCCTCTGCGTTCTGGATGAGCGTCGTTTCTCTACTGCAGAGGACGCAGAGCGTGTGGGAAGCGGCATACCTTACCGTCGGAACCCATCGGCTGGCGGTCCGGGAACCCTGGTTCGAGAGCCTTGGCTTATCGCCTTCGTCACTCTCTGAGCGCTCTGCGGTTGCCAGCTGTAGACACCCTTGTGAGACTGGACACACTAGAGGACCTGCTCGCCTTCGGCGTTCGTTCGTCTTCCAAGGAACACCCACGCTGCGACAGACGCCGCGGCGAGGAGAATGGCGGTGACCGCAGGAACGACGACGGGGCCGCCGACATCGAGCAGTCGGCCGATAAGCCACGGGAACGTCATGCTGCCAAGGCACGAGGCGACGGCGATGGCACCGAACCTGCGTCCGGTCAGCTCGACCCGCCGGGAGTATGCCGTGATCACGGTGGGATAGATCGCGGCGACGGACGCGCCGACGCCGACGGCGCCGACCCACACCGTGGCGAGGGAGTGCGATGACAGAGCAAGAAGCAGCGCGAAGGCGAGCGCGCTCGAGAAGCAGATCGTGAGGATGCGTTCGGGCGCCCAGCGCCGCGCGCCGAGGATGCCGAGCAGGCGGAAGAGAGAGAACGCGCCCCAGAAGGCTCCCGTGACGGCGGTGGCGGACCGGGCACCGAACTGAAGGTCGACGAAGACGTAGAGCCAGCTTGCGAATCCAATCTCGGCTCCGACGTAGACAAGGATGACGGTCGTCGCGGCCAAGAAGCCTCGTCCGAGTCGCCCCGGCGCGACGACTGGGGTCGAGGCGAGGAATTGTCGGCCGATGCGCACGTCGTTCGGTTCTTCTTTCTCGAGCGGCGCCGCCGGGGACTCGGGCAGCGCGAGGAACGCGACGCCGAGGAGGGCGAATCCCACGGCGAGGATCGGGTAGACGAGGACCGCGGACCCAACGGCCAACGCGGCGATCAAGAATGGCGCCGCCAGCCCGCCCACGCCGTAGGAGAAGTGAAGTGCGCTGATGAACGGCGCCGCGCGGTTGCGGTAGACGCGCAGGAGCATCGTGCTCACACCGACGTCGAGGCAGGCGGTCGCGAACCCGAGAGGTACGAGGAAGAGGACGAGAAGCCCGAGCGACCGCGCCCACGGCAGGACCGCGAGGAACGCGGCGGCGAAGAGAGCGGACGCAGCAAGCCCGCGATGTACGCGGATTCGATCTATCCAGCGGCCGCCTCCCGCCGCACCGGCCAGGTAGCCGAGAGACCGCGCCGTGAGGATGACGCCAATCGTCGAGAGCCCGACGCCGACTTGCGCGGCGAACGGGCCGAGCGTCGGGCCGACGGCACCGCCGAGGACGCCGACAAGCGCGTAGGCGGCGAAGTAGGCGGCGATTGAGAAGAGACGCAGACGATCGGCGCGCGGCAAGGCAACACCTCCCCGGCAGCTGGCGGCCTATGGCCGCCTACGCGCCGCGCAGTCGCTCGGCGATGAGCGCCTCGAGCTCGACGATCTTGACGCGCTCTTGGGTCGTCGTGTCGCGGTCGCGCAGGGTGACGGTCTGATCCTCCATCGACTGGTGGTCGACGGTGACGCAGAACGGAGTCCCCGACTCGTCCTGGCGGCGGTAGCGCTTCCCAATCGACCCCTTCTCGTCGTAGAAGACATTCCAGCGCCTCTTGAGGTTGCGATAGACGTCGGCCGCCATCTCCGGCTGGCCGTCCTTCTTAATCAGCGGGAAGACGGCGACCTTGATCGGAGCGAGTCGGGGGTGCAGCCGCAGGACGATGCGCTCCTGCGGGACGCCCTTCTCGTCGGGGATCGAGTCCTCGGCGTACGCCTCGCACAGGAAGGCGAGGGTTGCCCGATCGGCGCCCGCCGACGGCTCGATGACGTGTGGCACGTACTTTCGCTGCGTCGCCTCGTCGAAGTAGGAGAGGTCCTTGCCGCTTCCCGGGTGCCGCGGCTGGCCGTCGGCGCCGCGTTCGACGACGAGGGCGTCGCCGTCGCGGACGAGTTTCCCCTCCATGTGACTGCGCAGATCGAAATCGCTGCGGTGCGACACGCCCTCGAGTTCGCCGAACTCGCCCTCCGCGAGGAATGGGAACGCGTACTCGATGTCGGCGGTGCCGCACGAGTAGTGGGCTCGTTCGGCGGCCTCGTGCTCGCGCAGGCGGAGCCGATCGCTCGCGAGGCCGAGCGACACGTACCACGCGACGCGGCGATCGCGCCAGTAGCGGTACCAGTCCTGCGATGCTTCCGGTGCGCAGAAGAACTCAATCTCCATTTGCTCGAACTCGCGCGACCGGAACGTGAAGTTGCGCGGCGTGATCTCGTTGCGGAACGACTTCCCGATCTGGCCGATGCCGAACGGGATCTTGACGCGCGATGTCGAGACGACGTTCTTGAAGTTGACGAAGATGCCCTGGGCGGTTTCCGGGCGCAAGTACGCCTCGGCCGACGGATCAAGCAGCGCCCCGAGGGTGGTCTTGAACATCAGATTGAACTCGCGCGGCTCGGTGAGATCGCAGTCGGCATGCTCGCCAGGATGCTTGCTCGGCTTGCGCGGGCACTCGCTGTCCTTGACCTGGTCGACGCGGAAGCGGGCCTTGCACGTCTTGCAGTCGACGAACAGGTCGTAGAACAGGTCGAAGTGGCCGCTCGCCTTCCACACCTGGGGATGCATGATGATCGTCGTGTCGAGACCGACCATCTCGTACGGCGACGGCGCGCCCGCGGGTGCGCCCGTATCGTCGTGGCCACTCACCATGTCGCGCCACCACGCCTCTTTGACGTTTCGCTTCAGTTCGACGCCCAAGGGGCCGTAGTCCCAGAAGCCGCCGATTCCGCCGTAGATCTCGCTCGACTGAAAGACGAATCCGCGCCGTTTGCACAGCGAAACGACCTTCTCCATCGTCGTGTCTCTTCCCTGCATGCGTCCTCCGCGAACTTGAGATCTGCGGCCTCCCCTTGACGTGAGAGCGCGCGCGAGGAGGAAGTATACCGCGCCTAGCGATTGCGCCGGGGCGCAATCGCCGCGTGTCCCATCCCCGCCGCGTCCACTCAGCGATCGAGCGTCGAGCCGGGATCTTCAATCTGGCGGAATCCGAGCGCTTCGTACAGGCGCTGCGCCGGCTCGTTGCCGTCGGTGACAAAGAGCGTGAGGCGAGAGGTGCCGGCGTCAAGGAGGGCGTTGATCGATTGCCTGAGAAGCTGCCGCGCGAGGCCGCGGCGCTTCGCCTCCGGCCGCGTCATCAGGAAGACGACGAGCGGCGCGG
>Ga0315278_10006395_pt1 | contig 10699 bp, 10 predicted proteins | sample YL17G06_0_MG_FD_203880 | JGI IMG/M metagenome (GOLD analysis project Ga0315278, IMG submission 203880) | Sediment microbial communities from Yellowstone Lake, YNP, Wyoming, USA - YL17G06_0 | ecosystem: Environmental > Aquatic > Freshwater > Lake > Sediment | place: USA: Wyoming | collected... | reverse complement strand
CCTGGCCGGAAAGGAGCTGGCCTTGTGCGGTGAAGGCGATGACGGGCAACCGGAGCGCCAGTTCCGGCGAGGTCGGATCGTAGGCGTCCATGACCGGAAACGGCAGGCCGCCGAGTTGCGCCGCGTTGGTCCGGTAGGCATACCCCTCGAAATACTCCGCGTTGAGGCCCGGCAGGATATTGGTCGAGATGTATTTGTACGGCGGAAACACGACCCCTTCCGGCAACCGCTTCCACTCCGTGAGGTACTGCGGATACTCCCGGCCGGGCTGATCGCCCACCCTCCGCTTGCTCACCAGGGCGTAGCTGGAATAGGCGCCACTCACAATGTTCGACAACTGCACCAGCAGCCGGCGATTCTCGGGATCGGCGGAGCCGCGCAGGGCGGGCGCCCGGGCGTTGAAATAGGCGGCGATGTTCGTGGGGACGAAGACCATGTAAACCGTGGTCCGGCTGTTGATCGCGCGCATCCGGGCCAGCGAGAGGTCATCGAGCATCTGGCGCGTTGCCGCATTCATGGCGTTGCCCTTGCCGAAGCCCTTCAACGCCGGGAGACCGATCGTCGCCAGCAATGCGATGATCGCCACCACCACGAGCAGTTCGACGATGGTGAACGCCCTCCCCTTCCGAGGCGGGGCCGGGCTCGAATTCGAAATACTGCTGCCGGACTTCACGACACTCTCCTTACTGCCAGCTCAGAACGTTGTCCTTGTTGGGCGCCGCGTTGGCTTTGGCTCCGGCGTTCACGTCTCCATCCGGCCCGAACGACCAGACCATGATCGGCTTGTTGGCCTCATAGGAGTTGGCGACGCTCGGATCCGCGCTGAACAGGCCGTTGATGCCTCTCTCTCCGGGCCCTGACACCAGCGTGAGCCGGTAGAACGCGTCGCGACAACGGTCGTCTCCGTTAAGGTCCAGAGTAATGATGTAGGGATTTCCCCAGGGATCCCGCAAGACGCCATCCATTCCCACCCCGGCCAAAACGACGCCGTCCACCTCTTTCATCGTGAAGTACTTGACCTGTTTCGGATTCATCGCGTGGTCCTTGTTCGGCGACGGAACGCTGGTCCCGTAGGCCGGTGGGTTGATGCGATAGGTCTGGAAATCCATCAACGCCGCCATGACTTCCCGGTTGTTTTCTTCGAAGTTCATGGGCTCGTTCCCGGTGTTCTCAATCTGCGGCATGGCTTTCCCCGCCGGCCTCTTGCCAGCCGTGATCAGCCTTCCGCCCAGGTCGGGCGTCTTGTAGATGGTACCGTAAGTGAAGTCAGGGCAGGCGGCCGTGAGTGTCGCCCGCGCTGCGGTGGAGGCGGGGTAGCGGTGGTAGTCGGCCTCGTACTGGCTGATCGCGCCCATGAGGCCCATGATATCGGATTTGGCGACGGCGATGCGGGCCCGGTTCCGAGCAATGCCGAGCGTCGGCAGCAGGAGACCCGCGAGGATGCCGATGATGGCGATGACGACCAGCAGCTCGATGAGGGTGAACCCGCGAGCGGGCGTCCGGTGTGGCGCACAAATCGTTTTCATAGTCAGAGAGTCAACCGGTCAGAGAGGGTGGGCTGCAACGCAAAAAAAACGGTGGCGGCTGGCGAAAAAGGCGCCGCCGGGCTCGCTCGTCCGGCCGAGCAGGATCTGGGACGATTTCTGAATCCGCAGCGCGCCCGTGGTTTTCCACAGGGCCACCCACGGGGGCGCAAACATCGATCGCGCTGAGGCGACAGCCTCCCCGGCGGTCCGAACCACGAGGCGCGGACGCCACGCGCGGGCCGCCCAGCGCACCTGGAGGCGCCGCACGCCCGAACCGGAGGGTTGTCGCAGGCAGACCATGTTAGTCCCTGTCTTGAACATCCTTCGCCCAGTTGGAGAGCACCTTTACCTTGCCGCCTTCGACCCATTCCGCCCAGAGATCGAAGCTCGTCGCGTTATTCGTGGGCCGCGTCGAGACGTAGCGCCACGGATTCAGCCCGGGCTTGCCGGAAACCGGTGGGTCGGAGCGCTTCACGGGCCAGGGAACGGGAACCACCAGCACTTCGACATCCGGGGTGGTGCTGATTTCCGCGTATTGCTTCGGATGGAACTGCAGGTAGGGGCGCTTGAGCTCTTTGGGATCTTCTTTGGCGTTGACAAATCCGTCGGCGTTGAAGAACTGCCTCACCACCGTCGGGCTGATCTGCTCCGAGCGGTCGCGGGTGTGGAAATAGGGATTGCCGGGGCGGTTGCTGATCACCACACTGGAGAGCTCGTAGAAGAGCGAGCTGACGATGGGGTTGACGACCGGCGGGTCGGTGTTGGGAAGCACGTTATCGGGCGGATAATGGCCGAAGTCGGCCTTGTACGATTCGATGGCGGTTGCGATCTGGTTGAGCTGCGCCCGGATCCGGCTCTCCCGGTTGGCCCGGCCCACCCGGGGCGCGAGTCCCACCGCCATTCCGGCCAACAGTCCGATGACAGCGATGACTGTCAGCATCTCGATCAGCGTGAAGGCGCTTACGCCCCGGAGCAGGCCCCGGCCCCCACCTCCTTGGCGGTCAACGGCCTGGTCACCGGCCTGAAATCTGTTCTGAACCTCGTTCATGGCACTGGGTTCTGATTCTGAACTCACCGCTCCCGCAGCTCGTGTTCCATCCGCTCGCTCAGCCACTGCTTTATCATGCTCTGGTAGTTCAAGTACCGTGAGCGGGCCAATCGCTTGATCCGCGCCAGCATCCGCGGGTCGATCCGCAAGGTGATCGTCACCGACTCGGACGATTCCGCCCCGGCTGCCACCGCCGTCTCCATGAGCCGCAGATCGGGGCGGTTCTCCGCCCAGAACGCTGCTTCCGACTCCTCGCTGTCGAAGAGCGGCACTTCCTCCCAACTGGAGAAGGCATTCACGGTTCAGCCTGAGTTCGGACCGATTCGCCAAGGCACCTCGACTGGGTCAAGTCATGCATCCTATTATGCGTCAATGATATGCTACTGAGAAAGGGCTTTGTTGAGCTTGCGTTGGTAGAAGAACTGTTCCTCCGGATCGAACGGCCGGGCAAAGATCACCCGGACTTGCTTGCCGTTGGTCCGATAGACCGAGAACACCCCGATCCCGCTCGCCGACCGGCCCAGGTTAAAGAACCTGGCCTGAACCGAGAATCGCGACGTGTCGGGAAGAAGCTTGACGGCAAAGGGATCCTCGAAGGACTCCTCCACGTCCCGCGGTGTCAAAGAGCTGTCCCACTCGAAGGGCGAATTGTTCCAATCAAACTCCATTCGGGGTTCAACTGTATATCATTCGCCCATGCTTTGTATTGACAATGTATTTACGCATGGCGATTTGGTTTGTCAAACGATTTCTTTGCGGCCTGCCGAAAAAACTCGGCCACCGAGCCCAACCTCGGTGGCCGGTGAGCCTCCGAACCGGGTCACTTCTCGTCGACCTTGCGGTCTTCTCCGCCCGCTTCGCTACCCAGTCGATCAATCATGGTGATCAGGGGCAGGAACAAGGCAATGACGATGCTGCCGACAACGACGGCGAGGAACACAATCATGATCGGCTCCAGCAGGGAGGTCATGGCGGCCACAGCATTGTCCACCTCGTCATCGAAGGTGTCGGCAATCTTGAGGAGCATCTCGGGGAGTGCGCCCGTCTGTTCACCGACGTCCACCATGCTGATGACCATGGGGGGAAAGACGTTCGAGGACTCGAGCGGGGCCGTGATGGTTTCGCCCTCCTTGACACTCTCGTGAACCGCGCCGACCGCCTCGCTGATGATGACGTTGCCGCTGGTTTCCTTCACAATGGTGAGGGCTTGGAGGATGGGGACACCGCTGCTGACCAGGGTGCCCAAGGTGCGCGCAAACCGGGAGATGGCGATCTTGCTGACGACCGGTCCCAGGATGGGGAAGTGGAGCTTGAACCGGTCAAACAGCTTTCGGCCGAATTTGGTTCGGATGAACAGGCGGAATAGGATGAAGAGGCCCACGACGGCACCCAGGGAGATGAGGAAGTGCTGGGCGACGACCCGGCTGATGCTCAGGACGAACTCGGTGAAGGCCGGCAGCCGCGAGCCTTCAAGCATTTCGGCGAAGATCTGCTCGAACTTCGGAATGACGAACACCATCAGGATGGTGAGAATACAGACTGCGACGAAGATGACGGCGCTGGGATAGAACATGGCGGCGACCACCTTGCCCTTGATTTTCTGGGCTTTCTCCATGAACTCGGCCAGACGGTTGAGCACGACCTCAAGCACCCCCCCCAGCTCGCCCGCCTTGACCATGTTCACGTAGAGCCGGTTGAAGATCTTCGGATGCTGGGCCAGTCCTTCCGAGAACGTGCTGCCGCCCTCGATCGCGACGGCGAGCTGGTTGATGACATCCTTGAGGGTCGGGCTTCTCTCCTGTTTCTCCAGGACGCGCAACCCGCGCAGCAGCGGCAAACCAGCATCGACCAGCGTCGCCAACTGACGGGTGAAGGTGGTCAGCACCTTGGGCTTCACCTTGCCACCGAGGAAGGGGATCTTGATATTGAGGTTGACCCCCCTTTTCTTCTTCCCGCCCCGGCCCGCCGGCGCCGATCGCTGTTTCTTCGCCGGTTTGTCCTTGTCCTTACCCTTGTCAGCCTCAACCACCTTGGTGGGGAAGTACCCCATCTCCTTGAGGCGCCCGATGGCCTCGTTCTGACTGGCCACGTCCAAAGTGCCCTTGGTCTCCTTGCCTCGGGAGTCCATCGCCACGTAATTGAACTTGGGCATAACTGACCTCTGGGTTAGGTGTACTTCAGGACCTCTTCGATCGTGCTGTCGCCGTCGAAGATACTCCGCAGGCCGTCTTCCCGCAAGGTGACCATGCCGAGCTCGACGGCCTTCTGCCGCACGACGACCGTGGGGGCGCGCTGATTGATGAGTTCGCGGATGGCCTCGCTGATGGCCAGCAACTCGAAGATGCCCTTCCGGCCACGGTAGCCGGTGTCGTTGCAGCCGGCACAGCCTCGACCGTAATAGAAGACCTTCTCCCCCACGTCGTGGGGCGACAGGTTGAGCATGGCCAGTTGGTTTTCCGTGGGCTCGAAAGGCGTGCGACACTTCTTACAGATGGTGCGGACGAGCCGTTGCGCCAGCACACACAACAGGGTGGAGGAAATCAGGAACGGCTCGACGCCCATGTCCACCAGTCGGGTGACGGCGCCCGGGGCATCGTTCGTATGCAAGGTGGTGAGCACCAAATGGCCCGTCAGCGACGCCTGGATGGCGATCTGGGACGTCTCCAGGTCGCGCATCTCTCCCACCATGATGATATCGGGATCCTGACGGAGAAACGAGCGGAGTGCCTTGGCGAACGTCATGCCCACCGCCTCGTGGATCCCCACCTGCATGATGCCCTCGATGTCATACTCCACCGGGTCTTCCGCGGTCAGCAACTTGACGTCGATGGTGTTCAACCGCCGCAGGGCGGAATACAGCGTCGTGGTCTTGCCGCAGCCCGTGGGCCCGGTGACGACGACGATGCCGTTGGGTTGCTGGATAATTTCGGCGGTGTACTTGAGGATGAATTCCGGAAACCCCAGGCCCTCGAGGTCCATCTTCACCGCGGCACGATCGAGCACGCGGAGCACGACCGACTCGCCAAACTGCGTGGGCAGGGTGGAAACGCGAAGGTCGATCTGGCGTCCGGCGAGGTTCAAGGAGATGCGGCCGTCCTGCGGCAGGCGCCGTTCGGCGATATCCAGGTTGGCCATGACCTTGATGCGCGAGGTCACAGGCAGGGCCAGGTGTTTGGGAGGCGGGGTCATCTCGTAGAGCGCGCCGTCCACGCGGTACCGGATCTTGAACTCGTCTTCGAAGGGCTCGAAATGGATGTCGCTCGCGCGGTCCTGCACCGCCTGATAGAGCACGAGATTGACGAACTTGATGATCGGCGCCTCATTCGCGAGGTCTTCCAGGTCGCCGACGCCCTCGGCCGCTTGGGCCACTTCCTTGGCGATGTCGGCGTCGGCCCCCAGTTCCTTGAGAATGTCGCCGACGCTTTCGCTCTCCTCGCCGTAGTGTTTGGCGAGCGCCTTTTCGATCTGCGTCGGATCGGCCACGACGATCTGCACCTCTTTGCCCGTCACATAGGCCAGTTCGTCCAGCGTGCCGTGGTTGAGCGGGTCAGCCAGTGCCACGCGGACGGACGAGCCGAAGACCGCCACCGGGAGACATTGGAGCGACTTGGCGGTGGTGGCCGGGATGGTACTTAGGACCTCCGAGGTCAGATCGGTGTCGCGGATTTCCACCACCTCCGTGTGGAGGTGATCGGCGATGACTTCCAGGATAGTGGCGAGATCGAGGACGCCCAAGTCCTGGAGCAATTGGATGACCGGCTTGCCGCTGCGGACGTGCTCCTGGGAGACCTCCTCCAGTTGCATGTCGTCGATGAGCCCTCGCTCCTGGAGGAGGGCCAGCAGAGGATTCGAAACAGAGTCCGCCATAGATTGCTGATTAGCCGGGCGGCGGCGCGCTTCCCCCGGGTGCGCTGGCCTGACCGGACTGCAGTTCCTGCAACTTGGTCAGAATGGTCGTCGGATCCTGCGCCTTGGTGATAACCTCTTCCTGGGAGATCATGCCCTGCATGTACTTGTCGATCAGGAAGCTGTCGAGTGTCACCATGCCGAACTTGGCGCCGGTCTGGATGTCGGAGTTGAGGCGGAAGGTCTTGTTGTCGCGAATCAGCGCCGCGATCGAGGGCGTGTTGATCATGATCTCGAAGACGGCCGTGCGTCCCGGTTTGTCGCAGCGGGGAAGGAGCAACTGGGAAATGACGGCCTGCAGGACGGTGGAGAGCTGAATGCGGATCTGCTCCTGCTGTGTGACCGGGAACGCATTGACCACGCGGTCGACGGTCTTGGCCGCACCGGTCGTATGCAGCGTGCCAAAGACCAGGTGGCCGGTTTCGGCCGCGGTGATCGCGGCGTCGATCGTCTCCAGGTCGCGCATTTCCCCCACCAGCACGACGTCGGGGTCCTGGCGCAGCACGCGGCGGAGCGCCTCGGCGTAGTTCGGCACGTCCACGTTCACCTCGCGCTGCGTGACGATGGCCTTCTTGTGTTTGTGGTAGTACTCGATCGGATCCTCGATGGTGACGATGTGGGCGTCATCCCGTTCCTCGTTGATGATGTTGATCATCGAGGCCAGCGAGGTGGTCTTGCCGCAGCCGGTCGGACCGACCACCAGCACGAGCCCACGCGGTTTGTAGAGCAGTTCCTTGACCGAGGGCGGCAGGCCGATCTGCTCCATCGTCAGCAGCTTGCTCGGAATCTGGCGGGCCACCACCGCGAATTGGCCCTTCTCCTTGAAGGCGCTCACGCGGAACCGGGCCAACTCGCCAAAGGCGAACCCGAAGTCCACGGTGCCGCGTTCCCGGATCTGCTGGACGTGCTCCTCAGAAGTGATGCTCCGCATCAACTCTTCCGTATCCTCCGGCTTCAGCGGGGGTCCCTCCACCCGGTGCAGCACGCCGTGCAAGCGGATCACTGGCGGGACGTTCGCCCGCAAGTGCAGGTCCGAGGCGCCCTCGGCCACCACCAACTGCAGCAAGTCCGACATCGAATAGGACATAACTCAACCGTTCCTGACGGCTTCCGACCACGCCTCTGACCGGCGATTCATTGTATTTTCGTATCAGGCAATTGGACCAGTCTGCCGGCCACCCGTCACTCGCTAATCCGTATCCATGATGGTGGCTCGGATGACCTCCTCGGGGGAGGTCAGACCCGCCAGCACCTTGCGGGCGCCATCTTCGCGCATGGTCCGCATCCCCATCTCCCGCGCCCGGTTGCGGAGCACGGAGGCCGACACTTTGTCGTAAATCAGTTTCCGGGCCTCGTCGTCGATCACGAAGATCTCGAAGATTCCAAACCGGCCGCGGTAGCCGGTCTTGTTGCAGTCGCTGCATCCCTTGCCTTTCCGGAAGCTGGCTTCAGCCGCCTTTGCGGGGTCGATGGCGAGGGAACGAATCTCGCTCTCCGGCGGCACGTAGGGCGCCCCACAGCGCTTGCAGACCTTGCGCACGAGGCGCTGGGCCAGGAGTGCCCGGGTGGAGGAGGCCACCAGGAACGGCGCCACGCCGATGTCGATCAAGCGGGTCACGGCGCTGGGCGCGTCGTTCGTGTGCAGCGTGGAGAAAACGAGGTGGCCGGTCAGGGAGGCATTGATGGCGATCGTGGCCGTCTCGAGGTCACGAATCTCACCCAGCATGATCACGTTTGGCGCCTGGCGCAGCATGGAGCGAAGCGCGGCGGCGAAGCTCAGCCCCACGGTCTCGTTCACCTGCACCTGGTTGATGCCGGACATCTGGTACTCGACCGGGTCCTCCACCGTGATGATCTTCCGGTCGGGACGGTTGATGTAATTCAACACCGCGTACAGCGTGGTCGTCTTGCCCGAACCGGTGGGCCCGGTGACCAGCAGGATGCCGTCCGGCATGCCGATCAGGCGCTCGAAGGTCTGCTGGTCGTCGGTAAAGAATCCCAGCTCGCCCAAGCCGAGCTTCAGGCCTTCCTTGTCGAGGATCCGCATGACGATGCTCTCGCCATGGTTGGTGGGCAGGCAGGAAACACGCAGGTCGATCATCTTGGCGCCCACGTTGGCCTGGATGCGGCCGTCCTGGGGGATGCGCCGCTCCGAGATCGACATGTTCGACATGATCTTCAGCCGGCTGAGGATCGAGGGCTGGAGCCGCTTGGGCGGGCTCTTCATCTCGTGCATCACCCCGTCAATCCGGTACCGCAGGCGGAATTTCTTGGCCAGCGGCTCGAGGTGGATGTCGGAGGCGCGCATCTTGAACGCCTCGACGATGATCGTGTTGACGAGCTTGATAATCGGCGCATCCGCGTCCACCACTGCCCCGTCGTCCACCGCAGCCACCTCCGCCAAGGTCGAGATCTGGATTTCGCCCTCGGTAATGTCCTGGATCATCTTGCTCACCGAGTCGTCCTTGGACCCGTAGTACTTTCCGATGGCCGCCGCGATGTCGTCCGGACCGGCCACGCGCGGCTCGATGTCCAGGTTCAACAACAACCGCAGACTGTCGAGCGTCTCGAGATCGGACGGATCGGCCATCGCCACCGTGACCGCGTTGTCGTGACGGTAGAGCGGCACGACATTGTACTTCTTGGCGATGTGGCGGGGAATGGCGCTGATGACATCGTCGGCCAGCCTCATCTCGCCGAGGTTGACGAACTCGACGCCGAACTGGGCGGCCTTGGCCTGAGCCACACTGGCGGAGGTGATGATCTGCTTGGCGACCAGCGTGTCCACCACGCCTTCGCCCGTGGCGTCGGCCTCCTGTCGGATGGGCGCGAGCTGGTCTTCGGCGACCAGTCCCATGTCCACCAGCGTGTCTATCAAATAGTCGTCTCGCGCGGCCACGGTTACCTCAGCCCCAAAGGGGAATTGCGCCAACAAAGTGGGCGAATAGTATCGGGCGAAAAGCCAAAGTCAAACGCTGACACACAATACGCCGCTACCTTCTACTGCCGATTAAGATTCGTCAACCGAGGCGTGAAGGTACCCGGTTGCGGGACTCCGCGAATCCGCCTCCCGGCAGGATTGCGCGGGCCGCAAGGCGGCCGCACCGGCTGGGATTGGCTCGTCCGGCCGACCGCACGAAAGGGAAGCGCCGACTGACCCTTGCGGCGCCCGGTTTTCCGCTGGCGGAGTCCGCCGGGACTGGGCAAGCTGGGTTTGTTTGAAAGGCATGCGTAGCATCCGGTCGGACTTTCGTGGCTTGATCGCCGCCCCGCATACACCCCTGCGGCGTGATTTCAGTTTGAACCTCAGCGCGATTGAGGCGCAGGCGCAACACTTCTGCCGAACCGGCGTGAGCGCCATCTTCATCTCCGGTAGCACCGGAGAAGGCCCGTCCCTTTCACAGGAAGAACGACTCCAGCTTACCCGACGCTGGACCGACGTCGCCCGAGGGACCTCGCTGCAGGTGATGGTCCATGTGGGCAGCAACTGCCTGCCCGACACCCAGGCCCTGGCAGCTCATGCCCGGGCCTGCGGAGCGGACGCGATCAGTGCCCTGGCGCCGTTCTACTACAAGCCCGGTTCGGTCATCGAGTTGGTGGACTATTGCGCGGCGGTTGCGAGCGCCGCCCCGGACCTGCCCTTCTACTATTACGATTACCCAGGCATGACGGGCGTCCGCCTTCCGATGCCGAGCTTTCTCGAACAGGCCGCCCGGCGGATTCCCTCGCTGGCCGGGATGAAATACAGCAGCGGGGAATTGACGCAGATTCAGCCGTGCCTTCACTGCGCCGGTGGCACGCTGAACATCCTTCTCGGGTGCGACGAGCTTCTGCTGGCTGGATGGGCGTTGGGGGTGCGGGGCGCCGTGGGCACTACTTTCAACGTGGCCGCCCCACTCTACCGCCGGGTTCTTGAGGCCTGCGAGCGCGGCGACCTTGCCACCGCGCGGCGCCAACAATTCGAGGCTGCCCGATTGGTTGAACTGCTCGCCCGGCACGGGCTGGTCCCGGCAAGCAAGGCGGTGATGAGGATGTTGGGGGTGGATTGCGGCCCGGTCCGCCCGCCGCTGCGGAACCTCACTGGAGCCGAACTGCGGAGCCTGAAGAAGGAACTCCGCCGGCTGGATTGCATCCGCGGCCTGCGGTGAAGCCCCGAAGCGGTTTTCAGGCTCCCCGGCGCCGACTCAGTGCTTCCACGATCCGTTTGGCCACAAACGCC
>Ga0315278_10006393_pt1 | contig 10701 bp, 10 predicted proteins | sample YL17G06_0_MG_FD_203880 | JGI IMG/M metagenome (GOLD analysis project Ga0315278, IMG submission 203880) | Sediment microbial communities from Yellowstone Lake, YNP, Wyoming, USA - YL17G06_0 | ecosystem: Environmental > Aquatic > Freshwater > Lake > Sediment | place: USA: Wyoming | collected... | reverse complement strand
GCTCCAGCAAGCGCGAGCTGACTTCCTGTTCCAGCGCAGCATGTTGGTGATAGCGTTCAGCCACGCGATCAAATGCGGCACGAACATCCTTCGAGCCTGGCAGGTTCTGGTTCACCCTTTTAGCTTTCCTCAAGGAACCTCTGATCAATTCATGAACTTGTATCTTGCGCCCAGAATTAATCAGAGGCTCCTTAATTGATCCTGGATTAAATGGGCTGGCGAGCGGCCATTTTGCCTGATAGTGGACTGTAGCAGAGAAATCGAAAGCAGCCCGCTCGGTCTAGCCGCACCAGGCCCAAAGGGCCTGGTGCGGGGTTTTCCCACGCTCTTCCGGGGCTTCTTCCCACAGGCCGGCCCAGGCGCAGCTGCTAGCCTCTGCAGCAAAGGATATCTCTTCCATGATGCAGAATTATCTCGATGCCTGGATGGACTGGCTGCTGCCCGCACACTGCCTGCTGTGTGGACTGTACAGCGGCAGCTTGTACGGCGGCGGCTTGTACGGCGGCTCTGGGCGATTATGCGCTGCCTGCAGCGAGGAATTACCCCGCCCGGGCCTGACATGCCGCCGCTGTGCCCTGCCATGCAACCCTTCCGAACTGATGCTCTGTGGCCAGTGCCTGGCGCATCCGCCGGCCTGGGACGAGGCGGTTGCCGCGCTTTTCTATGACTACCCGGTAGATCACCTGGTGCAGCGCTTCAAGTTCCAGCGCAACCTGGCCTGCGGACAACTGCTGGCTGACGAACTGCTGCATGAAATACTGGTACGGGTGCGCCAGTCACAAGCGAGCTTGCCGCAGGTGCTCATACCGGTGCCACTGCATTTTGCGCGACGTTTCCACCGTGGCTTCAACCAGGCCGAGTTCCTGGCGCGCCAGCTTGGCAAGCAGCTTGGCATTCCGGTGCGCGTCAATGGCCTGAGGCGCATCAAGAGCACGCCAGCCCAGTCCGGACTGGATCGTAAAGCCCGGCGAAAGAACCTCAAAGGCGCATTTTCCTGCCAGGACATGACCGGGCTTGAGCTGGCACTGATCGATGACGTACTCACCACTGGCTCCACACTGGGGGAGTGTGTGGCGGTGATGAAAACAGCAGGTGCCGCGCGGGTTTCGGTGTGGGTGGCGGCTCGGGCGCCACTTAAAGAATGCGGCTAGAGAATGAAGCTAGAAAATGAAATTGGCGACCAGGCCGAGAAACAGTGCCAGCCCCACCCAGTTGTTGTTGCGGAAGGCCCTGAAGCAGCCATCGCGTTCGCGCCCGCGCGCCAGCCACTGCTGCCGGGCGAACAGGGCGGCAACAACACCCGCGGCCGCAAACCATGGCCAGCCTAAGGACTGCCACCACCCCATGATCAACAGCAGCACCAGCATCAGGGCCATCAGACCCCTGAGTACGTCCAGGTCGCGCCGCCCGAAGAAAATGGCCGTGGACTTCACGCCGATCAACAGGTCATCGTCCCGGTCTACCATCGCATACAGCGTGTCATAAATAAGCACCCAGACGATGTTGATCACGAACAAGGCCCAGCCCAGACCCGGCACATGCCCCGCCTGCGCTGCAAATGACATGGGAATGGCCCAGCCAAAGGCAATGCCCAGCACTACCTGGGGAAAGTAGGTGAAACGCTTGAAAAATGGATAGCTGATAGCCAGCACTGCCCCGGCAAACGCCAACAGCACCGTCAGGCGGTTGGTCATCAATACCAGTCCCAGCGCCAGCAACAGCAACACCACGAACGTCACCACGGCCTGATTCAGGCTCAACTCGCCCGATGCCAGCGGGCGGTCGCGCGTCCGCTCGACATGCGGGTCGTAGTGCCGGTCGGCAATGTCATTCATCACGCAGCCTGCTGCCCGCATGACGATCACTCCGGCAGTGAAAATCAGGCAAATTGTCAGCGAAGGCTTGCCATTGCCGGCCAGGATCAGAGCCCACCAGGTCGGCCACAGCAGAAGCAATGCGCCAATTGGCCGGTCAAAGCGCATCAGCCGGAGATAGGCTTTCCAGTTGGCCGTCATTGTCTGTTCCTGAAATCTGCTATTCCTGAAGTTCGGGCCCCTGCTATTCTGACTGCTGACGCCCTGAGTGCAAGCTTTGGTGCAAGCTTTGATCAGGATTCGGTGGCAAGTGGATTACAATGCGCTCACCCAGGTTGGAACGTATGACTGAAAATCAATGGAACTGATCGATATTGGCTGCAACCTGACCCATGATTCGTTCGCTGCCGACCGTAGCGAAGTCATACAGCGGGCCCGGGCGGCCGGCGTAGAGCAAATAATCGTCACAGGTGCCAGCGAAGAGGGCAGCACCGCTGCGCTGGAACTGGCGCGGGCACATCCCGGTGAACTCTACGCAACCTGCGGCGTGCATCCTCATCACGCGTCCGATTTCACCGTGGACAGCGAAGCCATGATGCGTGAGCTGTCCAGCCAGGCCGGCGTTGTGGCCATAGGCGAAACCGGACTCGACTACTTTCGCGATTTTTCCCCGCGCGATGCGCAACGCAAGGCCTTTGAACGTCAGCTCCAGATTGGGATGGATTGTGGACTGCCGCTGTTTCTGCACCAGCGCGACGCGCACGATGACTTTATCGCCATTGTGCGTGAGGTACGGGATCAATTATCCAATCTCGTGGTGCATTGTTTTACCGGCACCCAACGGGAGTTGTTCCAGTGCCTGGATCTCGATTGTTTTATCGGCATTACCGGTTGGATTTGCGATGAACGGCGTGGCACCCATATGCTGGAATTCATGCAGGAAATTCCCGCACAACGCCTGCTGATTGAGACCGACTCCCCCTACCTGAAGCCGCGTAACCTCAGGCCCAGGGTAAAGGCCCACAGGAATGAACCACAATGGCTGCCGTGGATTGCACAAACGCTGGCTTCTTGCCGGGGTGAGACCGTGGAACAATTGGCCGCACAGACCACGGCCAACGCGCGCCGGTTCTTCCGGCTGGAGAATGTATGACATGGGCGAATTGAAACAGCAGCAAGAAGGTCAACCTGCGACACGAATGAGCCGCTTCGGCTTCAAAAAACCCCGAATCTTTCCCCCGATTTGGCTGGTGTTCGCGATAATAGCCATGTTGGCGCTGGATCGATGGCTGCCCCTGGCGCAACTCACACCCTGGTTTACCTCCGGTTTCGCCTGGCTGCTGCTCCTGCCGGGACTGGCCATCACGTTAATTGCCAGCAATGGCTTCCGGCGCGCGAAAACCGGCATCGTGCCCTTCAGCAAGTCCACGGCCCTGGTTACGACCGGCGTTTACCGCTACACGCGCAACCCTATGTATCTGGGGATGGTGGTGTTTCTCGCTGGCCTGGCTGTGAAGCTGGGTTCACTGGGGTCGTGGATTCCACTGCCCCTGTTTGTGATGATTTTGCAGCGGCAATTCATTCGTAACGAGGAAATATTCCTGACTGCCATCTATGGAGATGCATTTCGCACCTACCAGGAAAAAGTCCGGCGCTGGCTCTAGTGGCCTGTACAAATTAGTTGCATGGCACGGTAGCGACATGCAAAATCTCGTTCCGGAAACGTAATCCGCAACCATCTCACCAGGAAAAACACACCATGAAGACACTCTTTCGCGCATTCGCACACATCCTGTTGGTCATGCTCATCAGCACCACTGCCATGGCTGACGCAGACCAGGACCGCGCCAGTGTTCGCGAAGCAACCAACGCAACGCTGGAAAAATTGTTTGCGACCCAGGCCGGCTCGAAAGAGATCGTACAAGGAGCAGCAGGTTACGCGGTTTTTTCGAATTTCGGCATGAAGATATTCTTTGCGGGTGGCGGCGCTGGCAAGGGCATTGCGGTCAACAACAAGACCAAGGCAGAAACCTTCATGAAAATGGCTGAGGTTCAGGCCGGGCTTGGTTTGGGCATTAAGAGTTATAATCTCGTGTGGGTATTTCAAACCCAGGCCGCATTCGATCAGTTCGTTAATTCCGGTTGGGAGTTTGGTGGGCAGGCAACTGCTGCTGCCAAAGCCGACAATACAGGCGGAGCCGTAGAAGGTGCCGTGTCAGTTGCACCGGGCGTGTGGCTGTATCAAATGACCAAAAACGGCCTGGCCCTGGAGCTCACGGTAAAGAGCACCAAGTATTACAAAGATAGCGACTTGAACTAACCTCAAAAATTCATTTTCAGACTAGCCACTGGCGAAAAAAAGGAGCCGAAAGGCTCCTTTTTTGCTGGCTGCAAGGCCCAAGGCCTGAATTAGCAGTTTTAAATCACCACCTGCGAGGTCAGCAGGGCTACGCGTTTCCGTTGCATCTTCAGGCTGCGGTCCAGCTCCCGGTAACGGGCCGCCAGTGACGCAGTTTCAATTTCGAAGCGCTCGGCCAATTTCTGTTTACCCGACTGGACACGCTCCATCTGCAAGTGCTGCCATTGACGGATGGTTTCCACAAACTGGGCGTATTCCTGCTCCAGTTGTTCTTTCCAGCTAGAGCCGTCCTTGCTGCGTTCAAGTTTATTGCGGGCGGCTTTGAACTCCATGTTCAGCCGGGCGTGCAATATCTTGAATTGCGGTGTTCTCTTGCGGTTTTTAACCAATCCCAGCAAGGCGCAGGTGGAAATAAACCACTTGTTGATGTCCAGATGCCACCAGCGTACGCCACAGCGATAGTCGCTCTGGAAAATGTGGTGGTAGTTGTGATATCCCTCGCCATACGTGATCAACGCGAGTACATGATTGTCGCGCGCAGAGTTTTCATCGGTGTAGGGCTGAGTACCCCACATATGGGCCAGCGAATTGATGAAAAACGTCACGTGATGACTGATCACCAGGCGGAGCACGCCGACCAACAGGAACATGCCCAGCACGTCGCCTGTCAGCCAGCCCAGCAGCAGCGGTATGCCCAGGTTGGTGGTCCACACCAGGGTCCAGTACCAACGGTGTTGCCAGGCAACAATCGGGTCATTTTGCAAATCCGGAACCAGGCTGTAATCAACCTCGCCACTCGGGTAGTCCCGTAACATCCAGCCAATGTGTGCGAACCAGAAGCCGCGGCCTATGGAATACGGATCTTTGTCGTTATGGTCCACGTCGCGGTGGTGTACCCGGTGACGGGCACACCAGATAATGATGCTGTTTTGCAGTGACATCCCGCCGGTAATGGCCAGGAACCACTTGAGCAGTGGGCGTGCTTCATAGGTCCGGTGGGACCACAGGCGGTGGTAACCGCTGCCAATGCCGATGCCGTTAAATACGATGAAGAAGGCAAAGAATATCCAGGCCCAGGTGCTGTATCCATGCACGATTCCGTACCAGGGCACCAGGGTAATGGCAACCAGGAAAGTAAGGCCAAAGACCGATGTGACGGCCCAGTTAATCGGGGGATTTTGCCCATCATTCGGCGTGCTGACCAGATCAGTCATTGAATAAGTTCCTCAAACAAAAGATTAAAACAAATCCTCCACGTCCCCCATAATCAGACGCAGTGGCGCAAGACAGTCTCGAACTTTACCTTAAATGGGTGCAAACCGTAAGAAAATAAAGCCCGCTTTCACTCAGGTGCGCAAACCCGTACCTTTTTGCAGAAGCCACATGCACCACGCAAACAACACCACGCCGGAGCCGATGATGACTCCATAGGTCTGCGCCATGCTTACGTCCGATACCCCCAGTACGCCGTAGCGAAAGCCATTCACCATGTAGAGAATGGGATTGACCACCGACACTTTCTGCCAGATCGGCGGCAACAGGGAAATGGAATAAAACACGCCCCCCAGGTAGGTCAACGGCGCCAGTACGAACGTCGGGATGATGGCGATATCATCGAATTTCCGAGCATAAATGGCATTGATCATTCCTGCCAGCGCAAACACGATCGCGGTCAACAGCAGCACAGAAATTGCCACCAAGATGTGTGCTACCTGCAAATGGGTAAAAAGCAGGGAAATGACGAGCACCACGCCACCGACCATCAATCCACGCGCCAACGCTCCGGTTACGTACCCGCTGAGTATGATGGTGCTGGGCAGCGGAGAAATCAGCAATTCCTCGATGTGCTTGCCGAACTTGGCGCCAAAGAAAGAAGACACCATGTTGCCATAGGAATTGGTGATGACGGACATGATAACGAGTCCGGGTACCAGGTACTGAATGTAGCTAAAGCCACCCATGTCACCAATGCGGCGCCCAATCAATTCACCAAAAATGATGAAATACAATGACATGGTGATGGCCGGCGGCACGATGGTCTGGCCCCATATGCGCAAAATACGGGTAATTTCCTTGCGCACTATGGTCTGGTATCCAATCCAGTTGATACGGGCGGTCACGGCGACACCCCCGCAGCAGCTTTGCTGTCCCCGGGTTTCTTGCTGCCGTTATTCCTGTCCACCAGTCCCAGGAAAAGCTCCTCCAGCCGATTAGCCTTGTTGCGCATGCTGCGAACGTGGATATCCTGGCGCTCCAGCTCGAAAAACAGGAAGTTGAGGGACTTTTTCTTGGGCAAGGAAGCCTCGAGCGTGACGCCATCCCGCAGAACAAAGTTCACGCCCTCGATTTCCGGCGCAACACTGATGGCTTCCCGCAAATCCAGGATGAAGGTTTCGATGTCGAGAGTCGACAGCAGGGATTTCATCCCGGTGTTCTCAATGATGGAGCCGTGGTCGATGATGGCAATGTTGCGGCACAGTTGCTCAGCTTCTTCGAGGTAGTGGGTTGTGAGGATCACCGTGGTGCCGTCGGCATTGATCTGCTGAATGAACTCCCACATGGAGCGGCGGATTTCAATATCCACTCCGGCAGTTGGCTCATCCAGGATCAGCAACTTCGGTTCGTTAACCATGGCGCGGGCAATCATCAGGCGTCGTTTCATGCCGCCGGAAAGAGTGCGCGAGATGCTAAAGGCCTTGTCCCATAGCTGCAACTGCCGCAGGTATTTTTCCGCACGGGCATTGGCAATATGACGGGGGATGCCGTAATAACCCGCCTGGTTGGCAACGATTTCAAACGGCTTTTCAAACATGTTGAAATTCAGTTCCTGGGGGACCAGGCCGATGTAGGACATGGCCCGGGAGCGCTCTTGTTGCACGCTGGTTCCAAACACCAGGGTTTCCCCGGCCGTGGCCCTGACCAGGGAGGAAATAATTCCGATAAGGGTGGATTTGCCTGCCCCGTTGGGACCCAGCAGAGCAAAGAAATCGCCTTCCTTGACTTCGAGGTCGATGCCTTTCAGTGCTTCAACGCCATTCGCATACGTCTTGCGCAGATTTTTTACTTCGAGAGCTAACATCAGGTGGGAGCTAACATCAGGTGCGGTTTCTGCATTTTTTCAGGACAAGCCCTATCTTACCGTATTTTTATCAGCCCCAAGGCGCTGCAGGCAAGCACCTGCCTATGGACACGGCCGGCCAGAACCCCTATCTTGACCGCTCTTTGATGCAATCGTGCCGGCATGTGCTCTTCCGCAGTGAAACCATTTTGATTCCAGCGAGCTTCCATGCACGCGTGGCTGGCCATGTCTCTGCTTTACATCCTGCCGTTTTTGGCCTTGCGGTTTTTGGCCTGGCAGTTTCTGCCAACGCCGCGATGGCTGCGGAGCAATCCAGCCATCCGGCCCTGGCCATGAGTACCTGTGAACTGACCCTGCCGGGAACGCCGCTGAGCATGGCGGCAGAATGCGGCTGGTTCGAAGTCGCGGAAAATCCGGCTGAACCCAATGGCCGCCACATCAAGCTGCGGGTGGCTCGAGTTCCTGCACGGGAACGCAGGGTTGAGCCTGACCCTGTGCTGTTCCTGGCCGGAGGCCCGGGACAGGCAGCCTCGGAGGCGTGGCTGATCGTCGCCCCTGCGTTCACAAAGCTGAACAAGAACCGGGATATCCTGCTCATTGACCAAAGAGGCACCGGTCAGTCCAACCCTTTACGCTGCCCGCAAGCGGAGCTTGCCGAAGCCCTTGCAACGGATTGGGACCAATTGGCAGGCACCACCCGGCAGTGCCTGCAGTCACTCGATGCCGACCCGCGTTTTTACACCACCACCATCGCCATGCAGGATTATGACCTCGTGCGCGCGGCCCTCGGGTACGAGCAGGTCAACCTGCTGGGAATTTCCTACGGCACACGTGCCGCCCAGGTGTACCTGAGATTGTTCCCACAGCGTGTGCGCACGCTGGTGCTTGATGGCGTCGCGCCGCAAACACTGGCACTGGGAACAGAGCACGCGGAGAAGCTCGACCTGGCGCTGCAGCGCATCCTGGCCTCATGCGCGGCCGACCCCCCATGCAACCAGGCGTATCCGGGACTGGCGCAAAACCTCAATGACATGATTCAACAACTGGAAATCTCGCCGGTCGAGGTTACCGTCGATAACCCGCTGACGGGTCAACCGTTCACCTTTACCTTTGACCGGGAAGCGCTGGCATCGTCCATACGATTCCTGACCTATTCCGCGGAAACCCAGGCCATGCTGCCGTTGTTGATTCATGAAGCCGCAACGCAAAACAACTACGGCCGGATCGCCAGTCAACTGTTGATCACCGCCAGCGGGCTATCGGAAAGCATTGCCCAGGGCATGGAACTGTCTGTTGTCTGTGCCGAGGATTTTCCGCTGTTCCCTGGAGCCGGCACGGACAGCGGGCGACTGCTCGGCAACAGCATGACCAGGGCTGCTGCCATTCAGTGCGCGATTTGGCCGCGCGGCGAAGTACCTGCCGGCTTCCACGAACCGGTCACCAGCGACACGCCAGCATTGCTTCTGTCCGGCGAACTCGACCCGGTTACACCCTCCGAATACGCCGAGCAGGTAAAGGCAGGATTGTCCAACAGCCTGCATTTGGTCGCAACCGGACAGGGTCACAGCATCTCCAGCAGGGGTTGCGTGGGACAGGTGGTGACTGACTTCATTGTCGCCGCCAGCCTGGATGGACTGGATGCGCAGTGCCTGGCCCAGCTGCAAGCCTCCCCCTGGTTCATGTCACTGACTGGGCCGAACCCATGATCAAGGTGACGAATCTGCACAAATCCTTCGGCAAGGTGCAAGCCGTGCGGGGAATTTCCTTTGAAGCTCGCGACGGCGAAATCACCGGCCTGCTTGGACCCAATGGCGCGGGCAAGACCACCACACTCAGAATGCTCTATTCGCTGCTGCCACCGGATGCGGGGGAAATCCGCATCGACGGGCTGGACCCGACTCGCGATGCCATGGAAATCAAACGAACGCTGGGAGTCGTGCCGGACAGCCGGGGCTTGTATACCCGGCTTACCGCGAGGGAAAACATCCGTTACTACGGTGATTTGCATGGTCTCGACAAAGCCTTGCTGGAAAGTCGCATCGAGGAATTGACCCGGACCCTGGACATGGCGGACTTCATCGACCGGCGTACCGAGGGTTTTTCCCAGGGTCAACGCGTCAAGGTGGCCATTGCACGCGCCATGGTGCACGGACCGCAAACCGTGTTGATGGATGAGCCCAGCAACGGGCTTGATGTCATGGGCACACGCGCTTTGCGCCACTATATTCGCAGCCTCAAGAGCGGCGGCCACTCGGTGGTGCTCTCAACCCATATCATGCAGGAAGTCGCCGCGTTGTGTGACCGTATCGTGATCATTGCCAGGGGAGAAGTTGCCGCCGATGGCACCAAGGATGAGCTGCTGGAGCGCAGTGGCTGCGACTCGCTGGAAGATGCTTTCGTCAAACTGATCGGCAGTGATGAGGGTTTGCTGGCATGAAGGGGCTGGTCACAGTATTGCGTAAAGAGGTCAAGGAAAATATCCGCGACCGGCGCGCGCTGTTCAACTCCTTGTTGCTGGGCCCGGTGCTTTTTCCAGTAATGTTCATTGCCCTGGTGTGGTTTACCAACTCAGCCGAGGAAGAACGCGCGGAGAAAACCCTGGAGGTTCCGGTTGTCGGCGCAGAAAACGCACCCAGCCTGGTCCGTTTTCTGGAGCAACAGGGCACGGTAATAGAAGCTGCCCCGAAGGACCCGGAGGCCCTGGTGCGGAGCCAGGAAGAGCTGGTCATCATCCGCATCCCGGCTGAATTTGGAGAAAAATGGAATAAGGGCGAGCCCGCACCGGTAGAGGTCATCACCGACCCCTCCAGGAGGGAATCGGAAGTCGCAGTGAGGCGGGTAAAAAGCCTGCTCTCACTTTATGGTCAACAAATGGGCGTGCTGAGGTTGCACCTGCGCGGCGTAGCGCCACAGATTGCAACAGCCATCATGATTCGTGACGTTGATCTGTCTACGGCAAAAAGCCGCGCCATTTTGGCCATGATTTTCCTGCCGTACATCCTCATGATTACCGCGTTTACGGGAGGAATGCACCTCGCCATGGACACCACGGCCGGTGAGAAAGAGCGTAAAAGCCTTGAGCCCCTGTTGATCAACCCGGTGCCACGCTGGCAGGTCATGAGTGGAAAACTGGCAACCACCATGTTGTTCGCCATGGCCTCGCTGGCCCTGACCTTGCTCTCGTTCAAGCTGACCATGCCGCTCATGCCGATTGGCAGCTTCGGCGTGGACCTGAGCATCACCACCCGCTCCATGGTGCTTATCCTGCTGGTCATTGCGCCGGTAGCCATCCTGGCGGCCAGCCTGCTCACGCTGCTTGCGGCATTTGCAAAGTCCTACCGCGAAGCGCAGTCCTACATGGGCCTGGTCGTGATCATCCCGTTGATTCCCAGCATCATCTTCATGTCCAACCCCATCCGGCCGGAAACCTGGATGATGTCCATCCCGAT
>Ga0315278_10006392_pt1 | contig 10702 bp, 8 predicted proteins | sample YL17G06_0_MG_FD_203880 | JGI IMG/M metagenome (GOLD analysis project Ga0315278, IMG submission 203880) | Sediment microbial communities from Yellowstone Lake, YNP, Wyoming, USA - YL17G06_0 | ecosystem: Environmental > Aquatic > Freshwater > Lake > Sediment | place: USA: Wyoming | collected... | reverse complement strand
TACGACCCCACAGTCGTATGGTAGCCGTTGCTTCCGCCGTTGTACCAGTACCGGGCGAGTACATCAACATTGAGATCCTTGTTGGTACTCATAAGATTCGAATTGTTGTACAGCGCGTTAGTCGAGCCGGCACGGCAGGCGTACTCCCATTGTGCCTCGGTCGGAAGATCCAAAAGAAGGCCTGTCTTTGTGCGCAAGACGTTCATGAAAGAACCTATGGCCGGGATTCCTTCTGGCCATCTGCCGCCGCGGATGTTGTCCCACGAGACCATTTCGACTGGACGCATCGGCCCATTGGTTGTGTTCGCGAAGAACGCCGGATTCGAACCAATAACATTTGAGTACTGTGCCTGCGTGATCTCAAATACGCCAAGGTAGAAGTCCGAAGATAAAGTAACCGCATGCTGTGTCTCTCCGGCCACGCGACCAAGTTCGCTGGTAGGCGAGCCCATGACGAAGGTACCAGCAGGAATCTTCCGCAGCAGAATCTTCGTGGTTCTGTATTCGTCATTGATCACAGGTGGCCACGCCAAAGTCAAAACAGGACAACTTGTTGCAGACGGCCCGCCGGACACGTCAATCACCAGACAGTCGCCTTCGTCCGCCGTGATTTTTACGCGCACTGTGTCCGCACTGAACACCGGCAGATCCATACCTGCCTCCCACGTGATGTGCTTGTTGGTCCCAACGGGAATCCCCATCCCTACGTCACCCGCCAGATTCGTGGTCAGGATGTCGTACTGGACGCCAGAGTTTGTGGAGACAACAGCGGATACCGTCTGTGTGTGTCCATCGGCATCAAACGCGTCGTAATGGATGTCCACCACTTCGCTCGGCCATCCTTGTTGTTGTGCAGTGACGTTCGTGACCACCGGCGTAGCGGCGAGCAGTGGCAATCCCGATCCGACCAGCAATGCCAGCAGTATGCACATAATGCCCCGCTTGCTCCGCCGTGTCAGCAACAACGCGCCAACAACGGCAATGAGCGCCGCAGGCTCCGGCACCGTGTTCACCGTGAAATCAGGCGACTCCGCCGACCCGGTTTCCGCCAGCACGGGCAGCGCTGCTATAAGCATCAACGCGATTGCTGCAACCGCTGCGCTGGTTATCCTGCGTGCGGTCATTGCTGCGATACCTGCGATGGGCTTCATGGTCTTGACTGCTCTCCGTTGTTGGTTGTCCTGCGTGTCATTCTATTTCCGTGTGAATCATACCATTATCAACCTAGGCAAGTCAAATCAAGGGCTGCCGCTACCCGCGCCGCGCAAATACGGCGCGGCGCTCGTGTGGTTTCGGCGAACCAACACGGCACCACAAGCACGGCCCCTGATCGGCGGGCACGCAACCAGACCGGCGGGGCAGGGGAAGGCGTGAACCCGGCCTACGCGCCCCCGGGTGCCTTGCGCCGCCGCTCCGCTGTGGGGGAAACCGGCGCAAGGCACTCGGTGTCGCTTCCGGCCTGCATGTGCTGCCAATAACCAACGGAAGCGCAGCCCGCCTACCGCGCCGCAGGCCGCCTGTCTCGCCATCACTACAAAACGGCTCGAAGTCGCCCCGCGTCGCATCCGGCTCCCTTTGCGCAACTGATGTTCGCCCCACTGACGCACAGACCAACAGACGCACATTCCGAAAATGGGGGTTGGGGGGCCGCGCCGGGTAGCGTAGCGAAGATTTGCCCCGTTACGGGATCCCACGCCCGTTGACCGTGCCGTGCGAATACGGCGCGTCGCTCACGTCGCCGGCGAACGCACACAGCACCACATGCAGAACGGCAGGGGCAGGAGAAAAGAACCGTGAGCCCGGCCTATTCATCCCCACACCAATCTGCTCGAATACTGCGTGCGCAAGATTGGTGTTCGGGGACGCGCCCCCGGCAGCCTTCGCCACCGCTCCACTGTGGAGGAAAACCGGCGAAAGGCAGTCGGTGTCACTCCCGGCCTGCGCGTGCGGCCAACGGACAAGGGAAGCACATCCCGCCGGGTCGTGGGGGCAAAACGGCCGAAAGGCACCCCGCGTCCCGTCCGGCTCCATTTCTGCCACCGATCACCGACGCGCGGCACTGGCGTACAGACGCACGGACGTACGGACGCACAGACGTACCGACTACCGACACACGTTCTGAAGATGGGGGTAGGGGGCCACCCTGGGTAGCGTAGCGTAGCGAAGACTTAAACCATTACGGGATCCTGCGTCCGCGGCCAGTGGGCAACGGAAGCATATCCCGCATGGCCGTGCCGCGCGCTGCCTTTCGGGCCGTGGGACAAAACGGTCGAAAGGCATCCCGCTTATCTACATCCCGATCAGCGCACGAAATTCAGACAGAGAATGAACGAAGCTTCTACAGCCCGCGCTTTCTGCGGCTGCTATGATGTCTCCGTCAGTTGTGACGAGATGGAGTGGCTTATTGATTGTCGCGATATGTTGGCCCACTCCCATTACGATCTGGATATCCCATATCCAATTTGATCGCTTCTTCTTGTTCAGATCGCATCCCGTTTCAATTATTCTTTTCAGAATCTCACGGTAAAGCTCAATGGATGCAGGGAAGGTCGTGCTCACGAATTGCGCGTTGCCAAAGAGTTTCGCCGGCGACTCAACAAGTTGTGCCTGATGCATTGCCTTAACTACAAATGCTGTGGCGATTGCTTGTGGCATGGTTGCTGATCGCAAGATGTTTAGCAGCACATTTCGCATAGTCTCATCGTTTTCGAGCGGTGCCCATCCAATCGATGACGGATTAAGCACTTGCACAACAAACTGCCAGATGTCAGATATGAACTGCACCTGCACTTTCGATAGATGGTCTTGTATCTGTTGAAGCTTAGCTGTCAAGATAGAATCCAGTGCACCAGGTGTATTTACAATCGCAATTGCAAGCGTGCAGATGCATTGCGTCGTCTGTTCCGTTTCGGGCAGCGTCAGTCCGTAGAGCGCACGCAACACAAGTGCCTCAGAATCAGCTACAATCCTAACCTGTTGGGAATTTACAGCAGACAAATGATACAAGGCACAGATCGCCGACCGGCATTCAGCATAGTCTGGGTCGCTCTCATCAGTCAAGTGTGCCATCAACTCCATGAGCACATATGGATTTGCGAATGTAAGCATCCCACTTGACTTCAAACGTCCGTCGTATTGTTTCCATTCGTTTGCGGGATCTTGCACTTTCGACCTGTCGCAAATATCACGACAAGCGTTTGTGTCGAAAACTACAGCTATGTCTTTCATGATTATCCTATAGTACATCCGTTAACTACGATCATGATTAGCTGAACCGACATTCACATCTGATTAAACACTTTGCGCGACGGGTGCGACGCATCTTACATGAACTTGCGCCGCTTGAATGCAGAAACATCTTCTGCGCGAAGCTCGAACCACTCACCGTTTTTCCGTCGTTGCGCGAATCGCTGATGCCAATAGTGTTCTATGCCAACAGGGTCATCGGTTCTGATTGTGTGCATGGAAACAACACGTTCTGGAAGTTGAACGGACAATTCGTACTGTCTACGGCCTGGCGCGTTACTGCGCCCGATCTTGTAGTACTTTCCAGACTTCAGCAGATAGACGTATCCGATGACTGGTTCGACATGGGCGGCTCTGGCGTGATCAGTGGCCTCATGTGAAACAGCAAGAGGAGCGCAGATGGCTTGGACATCCTCGTGCCCAGGAGAGCGTTCACACCATGTTACAAGCGCAGAGGCAAGTTGTGCTTTGCGGCCAAAACGGGCGAATACGTTGTGGCTCGGAAACTGGCAATCGCATCTCGCCTTGAGACGCACTTCTGGAGCTGTTGGGAAGTGTCCGAGTTCCCGGGTCAGGGAAGCTATCTTTTCCAAAAGCCAATCTTCGCCAAATGCCGTCTGCTTCGTATTGGGCTTACATCCGGCCTCCCGAACAGCATCACTCCACTTAGACCAGTACCGTCCGATCCAGTCAGATTCACGGATGCCGGTCTCGCTCATGAAGCGTTGCCTGCCGAGAACGACACCACCGTTTTGTTCAGCAGTTCGTCTGATCTCATCGAGAATGTGCTGTTTATTCATCTTGCTTCACTGTGCGCGCAATCTTAACGCGGTTGTTTTATGAGCGCCGCTCATAAATTATGAGCGCGCTCATATCTTTGTCCCCCGCTCATACCAGGCTGCTTTGCGCTCGCCATGGCGAACAAGACGTCCGTCTTTGACAAGGCGATTAAGCAAACGTGTGGCCTGGTATGGGCCGATCCTACATAGGTCAGCCGTCTCCCGCCGCGTGATGCGACCATGCTTCGCCACGTATTGAACCACCATCTGTTCCTGCTGCAGCGGCTCGAAGCCGCGCTGACGAACGTAGGCTGCCTTGTCGCCGAGTGCCCGGTAGGCGGCGGCTGACAGATGCCATGTCCGTCCCTTCTTCTGGCCGCGTTCCTCGACCAGGCCCGCTTCAACAAGGCGGTGCAGAGCGGCACGGGTATCGGCCTCGGGCTTCTGTGTGAGGTGTGCGGCATTGCTGGTGGCGAAATTGCGTTCCTGCCACAGCGCATTGAGAATAAGCAACTCGTCAAGGCCAACCTCGAGTCCATCCTGCGCCTCGGAGACTAGGAGACGCACGAAGTCAAGATTAGCTTCGCCGCCTGGCACCACCACCACCACGCCCACATTGTCGCTCCTCTCGTACGAAGGTGCAGGGCGACCGTTGCGCAACTGCTCGTAAAAAATTGTATCAATCCCGCGGGCAGTGCGCTCGACAATGCCGGCGCGCTTGAACGCATCTGCAAGCAGCGGATTGCGCGGGCGCGGGGCGGTGACGAGGAGGTTGTCCAACCTCACGCCTTCCGGGAATCCACCCGGATTGCTGATCTCGATCCGGTCGGGATGCCATTGGAAATGTACCGCGCCCAGCCGCTGATAATCGCGGTGGATCAAGGCATTGGCCAGGGCTTCTCGCAGTGCTCGCTCGGAATAGTCGGGCACGCCCACGCGGAGCATGCCCACCATGACTTCCTGCTCGCGGTTGCGCGCGCGGATGCGACCTTCAATCTCTTCCATCACACGCAGCAGTGGCCAGCGAAAGAAGTCATTGACCTCGACATCAAGCCCGCGCAGAAGCTGAAAGGCAGCTTCATGGTTGGGCACGAAGCGCCGCAGAGCATCCTCCTTGCCAAACAACAGCAGGGCGGCAAGACGAACACTGCGGACAGAACCGTTGGCCTCGACGACACCAAGTGCCTTGGCCAAATCAAGATCAGGCAGTTCGAGCAGAGACTCATCACTGCGGCCACGGCGTTCGCGGATGCTGCGCCGGAAACGTTCAAACTCAAGCGGATCGAGATCTTCCCAGCGCGCTGAGGAAAGCGTCTGGGCCGACGGATCAAGCAGTCCCCGATCTGATTGCAGTGACTGCACTGCGGCAATGTCCATGGGCAGGCATGCTGGGCGACCATCGCCACCTATGGCACGGCGCAGAAATACCCCGTCGCTTGTGCCGACGGGCTGCCGCACTGCTGGGACTTCGACGACCAGGAGTGGCTTGCCAGCAAGTTCGATGATTTCGGCGCGAACCGACAGAGCAGGACGTGTACGACCAGCAATGAGCGCAGCCACTTTGTTGCAGTCGGTACTGTGGCCGTGCCGTGGACGGGCACCTGTGATCCGGCCATTGTTCTCAACGCCTATCACCAGCCGTGCGGTATCGCCACCCGGACGATTGGCGAGGCACACCACCGCCTCAACCATCTCGCGATCATTGAGCGGTGCCCTTTCTTCACCTTTGAATTCCAGGACCAATGTCTCGCCGTCGGCGATCATGCGTTTCAGCGCATCCGGCATCAGGGCAAGGTCTTGTCCATCGGTAGCTTTCATGTTCATTGTTTTCAACGTCAAGATTGTAGCATTCCGGGCCGATGGTGTCAACCCGCGTCGCGCGTCGCGCAATCTTACGCCATTTTGGGAATGGCGAATTGCTCGCGTGCAATTCTCATTCCGATTCGTTCAATCCCAGCGGTCATAGGGCTCCTTGCCGACGTGTGCGGTCATTTGGAGGATATTTGGAGCCGTCCATATTTTATGAGCGCCGCTCATAAAATACGAGCGCGCTCATAATCCGCCCCCCCCACTCTTGATGCGACACACGTTTCGACCTGGAGCGCAGATCCGGACGCAGACCACCAACGAGGGGGAAAGGGCCTCCGGCCCGAGCCAACCACCGATCACCGACGCACTGACGTACGGACGCACATTCCCCAACCGGGTAGCGTAGCGCAGTCTTAAATCATTACGGGATCTTCCGCACTGCGGGACGCCGCCGCAGGCTCAGGAAGTTGAGAAGCTGGTGGGTGTGACTGACTCACAACTACCAATGTTCTCAGCCTCCCAACGTCATTCCCCAGTGGCGCGACAGCGGGGTCAAACTGCGGTGCAGGGCCTTGACGCGGCACGTTCTTGCATTTTAAGGGCAACTTTGCTATACTCTGTTGTGAAAAAGGATAGTAAGTCAAGTATGTGCCATACGTACATAGAGACCGAGGCGAAAGCGCCGATCAGCCGGGCAGGGGCAATGGCGATAGTGCCAGCCAATGCAGGCGGGTGCTGCATGGTGACTTTCAATACGAGAGCATGTACGAGAGCAGAAGAAGCGACAAAGGCGATTAAAAACGCCGTAAGTTATTGAAGATAAAGCAGTTGTCCTCGTAGCTCAGATGGATAGAGCGACGGTTTCCTAAACCGTAGGTCGCCGGTTCGACTCCGGCCGAGGATACCATCAGGACTGGCTGAAGAGCAACCGCAGGCCGCTGCGCCTGCCAGTGATGACGACGTGATTGACTTGCATACGCATACGTACCTGAGCGACGGCGAGCTGGGGGTCGCGGAGCTTGCCTGGCGGGCCGAGGCAGCAGGCTGCCGCATCCTCGGCATTGCCGACCATGCAGACGGTGCGAACATGGACTTTATCGTGCCCCGGCTTGTCCGCGCAGCCGCGGAACTGAGCATGGCGGGCGGGATGCGCGTCGTTGCGGGAATCGAGTTGACGTACGTGCCTCCGAAGCTGCTAGCGAAGGCGATTGCCCGTGCGCGGTCGCTCGGAGCGCAGTACGTGGTGGTGCATGGCGAGACGATAGTCGAGCCGGTGCCCGGTGGCACGAATGCCGCGGCGATCGAGGGCGGCGCGGACATCCTTGCCCATCCCGGGCTGATAGCGGAACGGGACGCCCGGCACGCGTCTCGGAAGGGAGTCCTGCTCGAGATCACGACGCGGAAGGGACATGCCTACACGAACGGCCATGTGCTGGCCGTGGCGCGGTCGTCCGGTGCGAAGCTGGTGATCAACAGCGACACCCATGGGCCGGACGACCTGATGGGCGTCGAGGAGCGGGCCGCGGTCTGCCGCGGGGCGGGAATGACGGCGGCAGAGATCCGTGCGTGTCTTCGTAACGCCGCACAGCTTGTGGCACGGCAGTGCCGCGGGTCTTAACTTGCGTGAGAACCAAAGGAGCAGTTGATGGCATCGCTTGACAAGCAGGAACTGAAGCATGATCCAGTGGCGGAGTCCATTGTGGAGATTGCCAAGGACGTGAAGACGAAGTGGCGGCTGCTGGCGATTATCGGGGCTGTGGCGCTGTTCATCGTCCTGGTGATTGCCTGGCGCGCCAATGCACGGATGAGGTACCCGGAGGAGGCCAGCTTCGCGCTGTTCTCCGCGCGGTCGCCCGAGGCGATGGAGCAGGTGGCCCAGAACTACCGTGACACGGCCGCGGGAGCCGTGGCACTGTCAACGCTTGCGGTGATTGCTGCCCACCAGACGAACTACGAGAGGGCGATCAGCCTGAACAAGCGGCTGGTTACGGAGTATCCGCAATCGTTCCTGTTCTACCCCGCGCAGCTTGCGATAGCGAAGAGCTATATGGCGCTCGGCTCTCTCGAGACGGAACCGGCGCGGCGACAGGAGATGTTCCGGAAGGCTGAGGAGGTGTTGCGGAACGACGTGTTGTACAATCCGAACCACTATGCCGGAGTATCCGCCCAGATGGACCTGGTGCATGTGCTGTACGCCCAGGGCCGCTTTGCCGATGCGTGGAACGAGCTGCGGAGGTGGGACCAGCAGATGCAGGGGACATATCTCGCGAGCATGGCGGACGGCCTGCGCGAGAAACTTGCCCGGGAGACGGGCATCGTGACGAACGCACAGCCCCAGGTGGCCAATGAACAACCGACGAAGTAGGACTGCGCGTGCAGTGGCATTCGCCGTGATGGCGGTGCTGGCTGCGGTACTTGCGCGCGGCGCAGTTGATGCCGCGTCATCGGCTGACTCGATGTACCGGGACGCCTCGAACGCGTACCAGCAGCAGAACTACAAGCTGGCGCTGAGCCTGTTCCGTGCCCTCGACACGAAGTATCCCGACTCGAAGCACGCGGTGCGGACACTCGAGTACATTGCCCAGTGCGAGAACAAGATGGGCGACCCGTACGCGGCGTTCGAGGCGTACCAGGCGATCTGGGACAAGCACAAGGAGTTTGCCCGGCTTGATGTCATCACGCGGAACCAGATGAAGATCGGGAACCATTTCCTCAAGGCCCAATACTACAAGAAGGCGATCGAGGTATACCAGAAGATCCTGGTCAACGCACCGTCCAGCGAGGTGGCACCCGGTGCCCAGTACTCGCTTGCCCAGGCATTCATTGGCGACAAGGACTACGAGGCGGCGAAGGCGGAACTGGGGAAGCTGGTCAGGAGCTATCCGTCGTCCCAGCTCGTGGACGATGCGGCGTTCGAGCTAGGCCATGTGGGCTACACCCAGTCAGCCGATGCGCCGTACGACCAGAGCATCACCAGCGACTCGATCGCGGCATTCCGCCGGTTCATCAGCGACTTCCCGTCGTCACCGAAGGTGCCCGAGGCGCAGCAGTGCATCCGCGAGTTGCGGTCTCGGGTTGCGGTGGCGATGTTCAAGACGGCGGAATACTACGAGAACATCGAGGTGCCGCGCGCGGCACAGATCGCCTATCGCGAGGTGATCAGCCAGTATCCCGACACCAGCCAGGCGGAGGAGGCCAGGAAACGCCTCGCAGCACTCGGCGGCGCGAAGGACAGCGGCGACCGGAAACGCGAAGCGCGCCGGATTGACGAACTCGTGACAGAAACCAGGACGGCCGCCGCTCGCGAGGCGGAGGAAAAGCGGGCAGTAGCGGCATCGGCCGTCGGCACGGCACGCGTCGAGCGCACCGCAGTGCCCGCGCCAACGTCGGCTCCGCCCACCACCGCCGCATCGGTCGAACGCTCGGCTCAATGGGCTGCCGAGGCTTCCAAACGGGCTCAGGCAGAACGCCTCAAGTATATCCAGCGCGATCCCAAGGCCTTCGCCGCACTCAAACGCCAGATGATCGAGGCGTACAGCAATGAGCAAGTACGCACGAGATCCGTCCGGCGCGAGTTGAACGACGTGCGCTCCGGTGAGCGAATCTCGTCAAGAACACCGGAAGGCACGAAGTCAGCGGTGAAGCCCGTGGCGGTTACACCGGTCGAGCCCGAGAAGCCCGTGGCGGTCACACCGGTCGAGCCTGAGAAGCCCGTGGCGGTCACACCGGTCGAGCCTGAGAAGCCCGTGGCGGTCACACCGGTCGAGCCTGAGAAGCCCGTGGCGGTCACACCGGTTGAGCCCGAGAAACCCGTGGCGGTCACACCGGTCGAGCCCGAGAAACCCGTGGCGGTCACACCGGTCGAGCCCGAGAAGCCGGTTGCAGTGACGGAGACTCCGCCATCAGTGGTATCAACGAATATGGCGCCTGTGGCGGATTTGAACATGAGCGAGCAGGGCGAGACGAAATCAGCACGGAATCTGGCATCCGAGGCGGCGCAGCCAGCGGCGGGGGGAGGTGGCCAGAACGATTCGACCACGGCGGTGACGCAACTGCTGGACGGCCTGATTATTCCCGGCAGGGCGGGTGCAACACCTGGTTCCTCCGGCACCGTCCCGGCGGGAAAGGCGGCGGTGGTTGACGCAAATGTTGCAGCCAAGGAGACGCTGACGAGATTACAGGAGCAGCTTGCGGCGCGCACGGGCGAGGTGGCGACATCGAGTCTCACCTCTGCCGCCGGCAGAGTCCGGCGTGCGCGGGAGCATGATACGACGGCCAAGGCCACCTCGGGAACTGAGGCCGAGGACGAGCTGAAGAGGGAATACGCGACGATCTACTATCTGGTTCTGAACGGCGACAACAAGATGCAACAAGGCCTGACGACCGAGGCAAAGGATGACTACGGCAAGGCGCTCGACCGCCTGCTCAAGCTCAGGCAGAAGGCGCCGACGTGGAACAGCGACATTGTCAGCTACCGGATTGACTACTGCCGCGAGCGGATGACAAACAAGACCACCCCCTAACGACGGATACAACGATGAACGCAACGGTGACACAGTATGTGAGACAGGCGGTTGTCCTGGCACTGCTGGCTGCAATGGCAGGCTGCAAGACAACGACGACCGTGGGCGACCGGCAGGCGAAGAAGCCGGTGACCATTGGCGGCTACACCGTGGGCCCGGTCGAGAAACAGGATGGAGTAACGAGGTTGTTTGTACCGCGGGTGACGCTGGGCAGCAAGGTGCGCGAGCCGCATCTCCAGACCGAATTCACCAGCGTCCTGATCAACGAATTCACCCGCGAGCAGAGCTTCGCGGTGGTGGACAAGGCCGACGATGCCGACGGCGTCATGAAGGTGACGTTGACCG
>Ga0315278_10006389_pt1 | contig 10704 bp, 7 predicted proteins | sample YL17G06_0_MG_FD_203880 | JGI IMG/M metagenome (GOLD analysis project Ga0315278, IMG submission 203880) | Sediment microbial communities from Yellowstone Lake, YNP, Wyoming, USA - YL17G06_0 | ecosystem: Environmental > Aquatic > Freshwater > Lake > Sediment | place: USA: Wyoming | collected... | reverse complement strand
GTGTCCGGTAGAGCAGGTGCCTGAAAAAATTCTTAACATCCTTCGCGTGGGAGTTTACGAGCTTGCCTATTGTCCGCAGGCCGTGGAATACGCGATAGTCGATGAGGCGGTTGAATACACAAAGCACATCGCGAACGCAAAACAGGCCGGATTTGTAAACGCGGTTCTTCGCCAGACGCTGCGAAACATATCCGGTCGCCAGAAAATTCTTGACCAGGCCCCTCCGCGTAACACTTTGCCGCAAACGCCGGACACAGGTTGCCAATTCAGTATCGAATTATTCCCTGACAAAGATGCTTCGCCGGCGGAATACCTCAGTATTGTTTTTTCGCTTCCGCAATGGCTGGTTGAAAACTGGGTTTATGAATACGATAAGGAGCAAACCAGAAAGATTTGCTTTGCGAGCAATCGCAGACCGAGCGTTTATTTAAGGCCTAATCCGCTCAAAACCACGGCGGGAGAACTCTCAGAGAAACTCAAAGCCGCCGAAATTGACTGTGAGATTGAGCCAGAATCGCAAATGATAAAACTGACAAGCCCCAAAGCGATAACCTCGCTGCCGGGTTTCGATGATGGCTTATTCGTCGTTCAGGATTTGGCCTCGTCGCAGGTGGTGCGGGCTTTGAAACCGCGCCCGGATTGGAAGATTCTTGACCTTTGCGCCGCGCCGGGCACAAAGACAACACAGTTGGCGGAAGCGACGGGCGGCAAAGCGAAGATAACGGCGACGGATATAGATACCTGCCGGCTCGAAATGGTCAAAGAAAATATCGCCCGCCTTGGTCTGGCCGACTGCGTTACGGTTATAGAATATAACGATTTGGACAAGTGCGTTGAACAGATTAGCGGGTTTGATTGTGTGCTGGTTGACGCGCCCTGCTCAAACACCGGCGTCCTGGCGCGCAGGCCGGAGGTTCGCCATCGAATTAACACAAACGATGTAAAAAAACTTGCAGGTACGCAGATGTCGCTGCTCTCGAAGGCCGCCGGTATGCTGAAACCCAAAGGCGTTATCTGTTACAGCACCTGCAGCATCCAGTCACGGGAAGACGGCCTGCTCGTTCGAGGATTTATTAAGGAAAACCCTAGGTTCAAAATTGAATCTGAAAACCTGATTTTGCCGTCTGCTGACAAATTTGACCGGGATGGGAGTTATACGGCAATTATCGCTAGGCAGGCCGGAGATTGATTAGGTATTCGATTTTTTGCCGGATTGCTCTTGACGCGGTTTGGGTAAATTGTAAAGTGATTGACAGTAGCCGGCGGAGTACCGGCTGTTTTATGGACTTGAAAGGAGGCCATTATGGCAAGGTTAGTTGTTATCGTGTCGGTTATAGCGTTATCGTTCGTTCTTGTAGGGTGTAACGGTAAGGATTCTGGCAAGGCGCAGAGGTTGTCGCCTCAGGGCGATACCACGGTTTCACTGCCGACGGTTGATATTGCAAAGTCGGGCGAAAAGGATTTGGCGGAGCAGATGGCCGTCAGCAGGCAGGCGTATAGGCGCGGGATGGAACTGCTCGTTGACTATTACACAAAAACGGGCAACAGTATGAAACTCGCCTGGGCAAAAAAAGAGCTTAATGCGTTGAGTTCGATGCCCCAGTACGATTACATCGTCGAGGCCACAATGGCTGGCCCCGGCTTGAAGCCAACCAAGTCGCTTTCGGATGCCGACTCGCTGTATGCCGAGGCCGTCCGTATCGAAGAGCAGGCAGGCCCCTTGAAGGTTGTCAGGGACGAAGGATTACTGAGAATGGCGCTCGAAAAGTATAACCAGTTGATTAGCAAATACCCCACCAGCGACAAAATAGACGATGCCGCCTTCAGGGCGGCTGGAATTTATGAGCATCTCAAGGACTATACTATCGCCGTTCAGTATTACCAGAGAACCTTCCAGTGGGACCCGCAAACGGCCTATCCGGCAAGGTTCAAAGCGGCATATCTTCTCGATACCCAGTTGGCCAGAAGAGCCGAGGCACTGCAGATTTATCAGGAAGCGTTGTCAAAGATAACCAAATCCGATGAGCACAGGCAGTGGGTCGCCCTTGCCGAACAACGAGTCAAGGAATTAAGCGGGGAAGCCAAACCCAAGCCGTAACCTCGGCTCGAATTTGTTCGAATGAGTATTTCGCGTAATTATGGGCCTGACCGACAGTCAGGCCCATTTGCTTTTGACGGTTGATGCTGAAAAAACTTGAACAAAAAACAGCGGACTTTATCGCAGCCGAACATCTTACCCCGGCGGACGGAAAAGTTATGCTCGCGATTTCAGGCGGCGCGGATTCCTCGGCGTTGTTACACGTCCTCGCTGCGCTCCGGCTCGATATTCACTGTGCCCACATAAATCATCAATTGAGAACTGATGAGGCGCAAAGAGATGAGGATTTTGTTATTGAGCAGTGCCAAAAACTCAAAGTCCCTGTCATTACCAGGAAAATCGACGTGCGCGATTACGCTAAAAAATCGAAACTGTCAATCGAGACGGCTGCGAGAAATATGCGAATCGATAAGCTGGTTGAGATTGCCAAATCACAAAACTGCGCCTGTATCGCCACCGCCCATCATAAAAACGACAACGCCGAGACAATTATCGACCGGCTGATTCGCGGAACGGGCCTTCGTGGCCTGTGCGGTATCTGGCCCGCTAAAAAATTTAATGATGGAATCACATTTATAAGGCCGTTGCTTTGTGCCACTCGCGATGAGATTGTTCAATACCTCAACAGCCGCAATATTAAATGGTGCACCGACAGGACAAATACGGATTTTGCGTACAGGCGTAACTTCATCCGTCATCGCCTGCTCCCTGCTTTGCAGAAAAATTCCGCAGACGATATTGTTGAGCAGCTTGCTGTCCTGTCGAAAACGTCTCGCGGATTTTATCAGATGATTTGCCGAACAGCCGGCGCGATTTGGCCCGACATCGCAACCGTTAACGAAAGCAACATTGTTGTGGATTCCGACAAAATTGCCAATCAGCCGGCTGAAATCAAAATCGAGATTGCTCGCAGAGCGTTGGCTCATCTGGGCTGTGGCGAACAGGATATTACTGAACGTCATTATACAGGCATATTGCGATTGCCGGATGATTCACGGTTGCAGCTTCCAAATCGCGTAACAGTGCATCGGCAGGGCAGCAAAACCGTTTTTGAGAAACATCTTAAAACTAAACTGGCGGAATCAATTGTACCAGAACCTGTTGTGTTAGAAATGCCTGGAATAACGCAATTCGGCCCTTATGCAATCAACGCCGATATCATAGAAATCGAGCAGGAGGATTTGGAAACCTTCAAAAAGAGCAAAACAAATCTTGTCGAATGGTTCGATTTTGAAAAGTTGAAACTGCCCCTGGAGGTTCGCTTGAGAAAACGTGGCGACAAATTCTGGCCTTTAGGTTTGGCAGGCGAAAAAAGAGTTGGCAAGTTTTTGACGACCGCGAAGGTATCCTCGGCGTTGCGACGAAAATTGCTCGTTATCGCCGACAGCGACCTGCCCGGCGGAGCGTTAGCGAAGTCGGGAAAAATCATCTGGCTCTGCCCCGTCAGGATAAGCGAACAAACCAGAGTTACCGGTGAAACCAAAACCGTTCTGCAGTTGAAGATTGCAGATATATCTCAGGTATAAAACAAAAGGCGATGCGAATAGTGCATCCGCATCGCCTTTGGAATTCAGTTTATTGACAGTTCGCCTGATTCGGGTTGGTGCATGTCAGCCAGCTATTGGCAAATTCGGCGAAATCCAGAAAATCGACCTTGCAGTCCTTGTTGATGTCGCCGCTGGCATATTGGGTGCCCGGGTCGCCGCAATTTTTGGGAGCGACGTAATCCTGTCCCCGTGGATACGGCAGTGTGCCCGTCCAGTCCAGCATAAACGTTCTTGGCGTCGCCGGCTGGAACGGCGGATATTGATATTGAACCGTCTTCCAGTTGTCAAACGTCTTAAGTTCGTTATCCGTCAGCAGCCCGTATGAGTGGCCAAAGCGGAAATTGCCCATAAAATACGTGGATGGCTCAGGAACGAAAGTTATAACGTGCTGGCATGGGTCTTCGTAGTAGTCATACTGAAACTGTCCGCGGTACTCACCGATTGGCGGGCCTGTTGGGCTGGCGTAAAGCGTGCAGGCGCATACAATGTACCCGCCGCATATATTGGGCGCATGTATGCTGCTTCCACCCGATAGCAGATTATTCTGGTTTCCCCATCCCCCTCCAGGCGACTGCACAAGTCCCATCTTCCACCCTATATCGTCTATTGTAATCGAGCTGGCTGGGCCGATATCGTAGTGGGGCCCGATGATTTCCGCTGTTACTGTGATTGTGGTTCCCTGTGGCACCGGATGATTGTTTAAATTCCAGGTGACGTTCACATAATTGGTATCTTCAAAGAAGCTCGGCGGGGTATTGGTGTCCCAGTCAATGCTGGTGCGGTAGCTCAGGATTGCGTAGTTGGAGGAGATTCTGTAATGCAGGAGGAGTGCGCAGGGGTCGGCGCCGTTGTATGTGAACTGGGCAGAGGCAACAAGCGTGCGAGCTAATGTGCCTAAAAAATTTCGGGTCGGCTCAAAGGTTATGAAGCCGTCGATGTACCAGTGACAGTCGATGGCATAGTCGATGTACCAGCCGTTGCCTTTATTGCAATCGGGGTGGTTGGGGTAGGGATTATTGTAATCGTCGTAGGTGTAGGTCTGGATGGTTTGAGTGGTGTCCCAGTAGTCGGAATCGGTAATTTTAATCTGGGTTGGATTAGAGTAGATTTTATTGACGTCGGCGCCGTTGTCGCCCCAGCAGGTAACAGCATGACCGCCCGTCGTCCAGTTGGGGCGGGTCATACTCAACACCACAAAGTTACATTTTCGCAGGTCATTTCCGAGCACCTGAGGCAAATTTGTATCGGGGTATGGCGGCCTGTTTTGTCTGTCTCCGTAAATATTGATGGCTATGTAAGGGTTGTTTGGACAGTTATTATATTTCGAATTGAGCCATGTTTTTATGGCGGTGTCCTCCCAGCCGCCGTTGTTGCAGTCCACGAGATTTCCGCATAGTTCCCTGTAGACGTCATCGGCGCGTTCCTGGACGTTATTGCCGTCGCCGTAACCGGCGCCGGCGAGGACATTTGAGCCGGCAGCGACCCAGCAGCTTTTGCCGTTGGGAAAGGAATATTCCAGCTTGTCGATGTCAGGCGGCGGATTCATTTTCAAATAGTCGCCAACCGAAATTGACGGCGTTGCCAGTATGACGGCCAGGCACAAAAATGCGCTTATTGCGGAAATGTACTCGTTTTTGCAGCTTTGCATAATCGTCCTCCTTTCAGGAAAATTCATCACCAGACAAGAACCCTTTATTTATTGAAAACCATCGGCAGCAATTTACTGTCTGCCGTAAAAACAAGGTGCTGCGAGAAGTTAACCCGCAGCACCTATGCTTTTAGTGTTATAGGCAATTCGGGTCTGCCGGGTCGGTGCAGCCCAGCCAGCCCTCGGCAAATAATGCAAAATCCTGCCAATCGACTTTGCAATCCTTGTTGATATCTCCGCCGTAATAGTATGTGCCCGGGTCGCCGCACTGTTGCGGCACCGGATTAACTAAGTCCTGACCTTTTGGATATGGTAACTGGCCCGTCCAATCAAGCGTAAACGTTCTTGTTCCCAGTAGCGGGAAAGGCGTAGTCGAATATACGATAGTTTTCCAGTTGTTGAATGTCTGCAGCTCGTCATCCATCAAAAACCCGTAGGAATGGCCGAAGCGGAAATACCCCATATAGTATGGACCCGGACCTGCCAAATTCGGCTCGAAGGTTATATCGTGGCGGCAGGGGTCCTGATAATAGTCATAGTCGAGCACCCAGCGGTACTCGCCCACGGGTGGTGGTGCGCCGGACGAGTTGGAAAAAATCATACACGCGCAAACAATGTATCCTCCGCACATATTGGGTATGTATGACATTCCCGGTCCTCCCGGTAATTCAAAATGCCTGCCCCTAAACACAGCACCGGGTATCGGCTTCAGATTTAGCGGTCCCCACCAGACCGAGTCAATTGAAATAGAGTTGCCGTTAACATCATCGTAGGGCACCACGATTTCCGCCGTTACAGTGATAGTTTTACCTATTGCCACGGGATTGTCGCTGAGGTCCCAGGAAACGTTCACCCAGTTGGTGTCTTCCGTAAATGTCGGCGCATTGTTTGTGTCCCAGTCAATGCTGGTACGATAGCTGAGAATCCGTTTGTTGGATGCGATTTTGTAATGCAGGTCGAGTGCAAAGGGAAGGCCTCCATTGTAATTAAACCTTGCCGATGCCGTCAGCACCCGCGGATTGGGAAATGCGTCCGTGTTCGGCTCGAGTGTGACGTAGCCGTCGATGTACCGGTGGTCGTCCGATTCGTTGTAATTGAAATACCAGCCGACGCCCTCGTTGCACTCATCGGGATTTGGATTGTTGTAGTCATCGTATGTGTACGTCTGCACGGGCGGGCTGATATTCCAGTAGTCGGAATCGGAAATCTTTACCTTGTCCGGGTTGGTGTTAATGTCGTTGACATCATCGCCGTCGTCGCCCCAGCAGGCGGTCGAATGTCCGTCTTTGCCGACGTTGACGTCGTTGCAGTCAACCTTGCTGGAGCTTAGCGACAGGAAGTTGCATCTTCGCAGGTGGTTTCCAACCAGTTGAGGCAGGTCCGTCCGCGAATAAGGATACCGCTGGTGGGTGGTTCTGTTTCCATAGATTCTGACGAGAGTGTAAGGGTTCGTGTTTTTCTGGGTGTTGAAACCTGATTGCAGCCACTTTTGTATCGCCGTATCGTCCCATCCCGTCTTGTTACAGTCGCACAGGTTTTTGCAAATCTCGTTGTAGATTTCGTCTGCGCGTTCCTGAACGTTGTTGCCGTCGCCGTAGCCGGCTCCCGCCAGTAAATTAGACCCTGCGGCAACCCAGCAGGTTGGTTTGGTGGCGTGTCCGTGATCGACCTTGTCCACGTCCGGCGGCGGATTCATCTTAAGATAGTCGGCGCAGGCCTGCTGCGTAGATATGCCTGAAATGGCAAATACCGCCAGACAGGCAACTATTGTTGAAAATGATGGATTTTTCCCGATTTTCATACTGTTCCTCCTTACTTTTTTAGCAACGATAATCTCCTCTCGCCTCGTTTGATGAAATTCGTGTTGGCTGGTGCAGCCGAGGCACTATAGATATAATACCTATGGAGTTGCCCGGCTGTCAACAAAAAAATGGTGATTGCCGGTCGCTAAAAACCATCGCCTGGTGCTGCGGATTGTGCCTGATAAAGCTATTGCTGCTCGGCGTCAAACAATTCCGGCTGGTCTATTGGCGTCTTCTTGTGATATTTCAGGCCGAGGTGCGAGCAGGCATCATTGGTTATCTCCCTACCCCTTTTCGTCCTGCGGACAAAGCCGATTTGCAGCAGATACGGCTCAACCACGTCTTCCAGCGTGTCTCGTTCCTCGCCTAATGTCGCCGCGATTGCCTCGATACCCGCAGGCCCGCCCTCATATACTCCCGCCAAAGCCCGCAAAAACGACCTGTCCAATTCGTCCAGACCAAGCCCGTCAATCTGCTCCATCTTGAGCGAGCTTTCGACAATCGCGGTCGTTAGTTTGCCCTGTCCCTTGACCTGTGCGTAGTCGCGCACCCGTTTCAACAGCCGGTTTGCGATTCTCGGCGTTCCGCGCGACCGCGTCGCAATAAGGTTTAGTGTCCCTTCGTCGCAATTCAACTGTAATAATTTGGCTGAGCGTTTGAGAATTAAAGTCAAATCCTCCGTATTGTAAAATTCGAGATGATAAAGCATCCCGAACCTGCTTCGCAGTGGCGAGCTGAGCAATCCCGCTCGTGTCGTTGCCCCGATAAGTGTGAATTGTTTTAGCGGGAAATTTATCGTCTTTGCGTGCAGCCCGCTATCCACAGTAAAATCGACCCTGAATTCTTCCATCGCCGGGTACATAAACTCTTCGACAGGCGTGCTCAGCCGGTGAATCTCGTCGATAAAAAGTGTATCGCCCGTGCCGATATTGCTCAAAAGCCCCATCAGGTCGCCCTGTTTTGTCAGCGCGGGCCCTGAAGTGCACCTGATATTTGCGCCCATTTCGTTGGCGACAACGTTTGCAAGAGTTGTTTTGCCCAATCCGGGAGGCCCGTAAAACAGGATATGTTCCAACGGCTCGTTTCTCTTTTTCGCCGCCTCAATCGCGATTTTGAGCTTGTCGATTACCTTCTGCTGGCCGATGCACTCACGCAATTGCTTTGGCCGAAGCGAAACATTGAAATTCTCCTCTGCTTCATTCCTCGATTCGCCCGTTATGACTCTATCTATCGCCATTTTCGTTTCTAACTTCTGCTTTCTGTATTCTGTGTTCTTTATTCTGCCTTCTGTCTTCCGTCCTCAGTCCTCTGGTTTTATACTTCTATGCCTTGTTTCATCCTATATACCAAAGGCACTAACCCTTCCGCGGTTTTCACATCAGGGTGCTTCTTGCACGCAAGCTCAATCAGCTCCATCGCCTCATTTCGCTTCTCGCCCCAGGCAATCAAAATCTCAAGTGTCTCCGCCTGGTATGGCTTGAAAGCTGGCGCTGCTGCACCCGTTGGCCCGACGCCTATTGCGAATCTGCCGAGTTTGCCTTTCAGTTCCGCGATAATCTGCTGCGCCGTCCTTTTGCCTATGCCGTCAAGCGCCGTCAGTGTCTTGTCGTCCCCGTTTTCAATCGCCGATGCGATACTGGCAATCGGTATGGTCAGCGAACGCAGCGCCTTTCGCACGCCTATGCCTTTGACGCTGGTAAACTTGTTGAAAAATTCTCTTTCACCGTCGCTTAAAAATCCCACGATTCGTGGGATAAGATTCCCGCCGCCCAATGACCCCTCATAGTATTCCATCGTGCAAAGCGTGATATTTGAGCCGATGCTGCCCGCTAACGCGCTTACGCAGTACCCCGGCAGCAAAACCTCATAACCGACCGCGCCCACCTGCACCAATGCGCTTTCGGTATCTAACTTAACAAGTTTTCCTTCCAGCCGTGCTATCATAATTATTTTGTAGGGCGGGGTTTACCTGCCCTGAGCGAAGTCGAAGGACCCCGCCAAATTTAGCCCCCCAATTTATTGGGGGGTTACTCTCATCATCTCCGCACAGCACATCGCCGCCGCTATCGCGTCCGCCACGTCATTTGGCTCAGGCACAGCCGACAATCCCAAAAGCGTCTTGATTGTCCTCTGCATCTGCTCCTTCGACGCGTGCCCGTTGCCCGTAATACATTTCTTTATCCGCGTCGCGCCGAAGCTCTTAACCTCAACACCCGCATCGGCACACCTCTGCAATATAACGCCTCTTGCGTGCCCCATCAATATCGCTGTTCGCGGATGAGCATAATGCGAATATAACTGCTCTACCCCCACAACATCGGGCTTGAACTTCGCAAGCAACGAATCAATATCCTCTGCTATCTGGTTCAATCTTGTCTCAATTGCCTTGCTGGCCGTTGTGCGAATCACTCCCGCCTCTCGTAGGGCGGGGTTTACCCCGCCGGTCGTTTCAATACACGCATACCCGCAAACCTGCAATCCCGGGTCTATGCCGAGAATCCTCATTTCATTCTCCAGCCGGTTACTCCGCCGGGTTTGTCTTCGAGAACAATCCCGATTTCCTCGATTTTCTTCCGCAGCGCATCCGCCGTCGCGAAATCCTTATTCTGTTTCGCTGATTTTCTTTGCTCGATTAAAATGTTTACAACCTTGTCCAATACTATCTCGTTACTTTCGCCTCCCTCTTCGTATTTGTCTTTTACAATTCCCAGAATTTCGCCACCTAATTTCTTAAACAGGTCATCAATTTTTTTAAGTATTATATAAGTAGCAGTTTTTGTTGTATCTAATGTATAGTCAAGTAGTCTTCCAAAAGAATCTCCAGATGGTATTTTAGATTCGTTGGTTTTTAGAATGTCATTAGAATAATTTACAAGATCGAATATTGTAGACAAAGCAACAGATGTGTTGAGATCGTCATTCATCGCTTTTTCGAATTTTTCTTTTGTGATCTCTAAACAATTTTCAATATTATGGTAGATTGGGCTTGAGTTAATGTTGTCTGATAATATTTGACGAGATATATTTTGGTTATCAGATTTGTTTATGTCGCTCATTCCATTACATAAGTTTTTAATTTTTTTTCTTACTGCTTTTACGGCATCAGTTATCTTTTCATACCCGCTTTGTGCCGCGTGAAGTGCTTCATCCGAAAAATCGAGCGTGCTTCTGTAATGGCTGGTTAAAATGAATTGCCGAACGGCTAATGAATCGTATTTTCTGCTCAGTCGCTCGTGTTTCGTGTCTGGCCAATCGGCGAAGACCTGTTTTAATGTAATAAAATTGCCCAAACTCTTGCCCATCTTCTGGCCATCGACCGTAACCATATTATTATGCAGCCAGTAATTGACGAATTGCTTTCCCGTCGCTGCCTCCGCCTGCGCGATTTCACATTCGTGGTGCGGGAACTGGTTTTCAAGCCCGCCCCCGTGAATGTCGAATGGTTGCCCTAAATATTTTGTGCTCATCACCGAGCATTCCAGATGCCAGCCGGGGAATCCCTGTCCCCACGGGCTTGGCCACTGCATAATATGGTTCGCCTCCGCCTTTTTCCAAAGGGCGAAATCCGCGGGGTTTTTCTTTTCCGCCGATACCTCCACCCGAGCGCCG
>Ga0315278_10006388_pt1 | contig 10705 bp, 10 predicted proteins | sample YL17G06_0_MG_FD_203880 | JGI IMG/M metagenome (GOLD analysis project Ga0315278, IMG submission 203880) | Sediment microbial communities from Yellowstone Lake, YNP, Wyoming, USA - YL17G06_0 | ecosystem: Environmental > Aquatic > Freshwater > Lake > Sediment | place: USA: Wyoming | collected... | reverse complement strand
CCCCGGACGGACGCAAAGGCGCCTCGCTCCCATCGTCTAGAGGCCTAGGACACAGCCCTCTCAAGGCTGGTACGAGGGTTCGAATCCCTCTGGGAGCGCCATTCAGAGCCATGCCCGCGAAAATCACAGACGCCCTGCGCATCGCAATGTGGTCCGGACCCCGGAACATATCGACCGCATTGATGCGCTCCTTTGGCAGCAGGCCGGATACCGCCGTCACCGACGAGCCACTGTATGCGCATTACCTCGTGGTCACCGGCGTCCAGCATCCCGGTCGCAGCAAAGTCATCGCTGCGCAGGAGAATGACTGGCGCAAGGCGACGGAAACACTGGTCGGCCCGGCTCCCGGCGGCCGCGCGATCTGGTACCAGAAGCACATGGCCCATCACCTGTTGCCGGCCGTGGGCCGCGAATGGCTCGATCGGCTGACGCACGCCTTCCTGATCCGCGAGGCGGACGAAATGCTTGCTTCGCTGCTGCGCACTTATCCGCAGGCAGTCCTCGCCGATACGGGCCTGCCGCAACAGTGGGAGATATTCGAGCGTGTGGCCGAACGTCTGGGCCGAGCGCCGCCGGTCGTACTCGCGAGCGACCTGCTGCGCGACCCGAAGACGATGCTCAAGAGACTCTGCGAGGCCCTGGGCATCGTGTTCCTGCCGGCGATGTTGTCCTGGGCACCTGGCCGGCGCGAAACGGACGGCATCTGGGCGCCGCACTGGTATGCCGCAGTCGAGGCATCCACCGGATTTGAGGCCTGGCGGCCGAAGTCCATAGCGCTGCCCGACTCGCAGCGACCCTTGCTGGTTGAATGCCAGCGCTGGTATGAGAAGCTCCATCAGCACCGGCTGAAGCCCTGAGGATGCCATGCTCCAGCAATTCGACGAACGCAATCGCAACCTGATCGTCAATATCAACGGCCAGCTGCTGCACCGGGACAAGGCCGGCGTCAGTCCATTCGACAGCGCCGTGCAGGGCGGCGACGCGGTCTGGGAAGGCCTGCGTCTTTACGGCGGCCGGATTTTTGCGCTCACCGAACACCTTGAACGCCTGCGCTCCTCGGCGCAGGCACTCGCCTTCGAGCAGATTCCTGATGATGTGTCGATCATCGCGGAGATTCGCCGCACGCTCGAAGCGAATCGCATGAAGGACGGCGTGCACATCCGCCTGACGTTGACGCGCGGCGTGAAGATCACCTCCGGCATGGACCCGCGGCTCAACCGCTCGGGACCGACGCTGATCGTGCTCGCCGAGTACAAGGCGCCGGTCTATTCGAAGCAGGGACTGAAGCTCATTACCAGCAGCATTCGACGCTCCCCGCCCGACTGCCTCGACCCGAAGATCCATCACGCTAACCTGCTGTCGTCGATCCTCGCGAAGATCCAGGCCAATGCAGCGGGTGCGGACGATGCGATCATGCTGGACCTGCGCGGCTTCATCGCCGAGACCAACGCGACGCACCTCTTCATCGTGGACAGCAATCGCCTGCTGACGCCCACGCTTGCCGCCTGTCCCGAAGGCATCACGCGCAGCACGGTGCTGGACATCTGCCGCCTACAATCCATTGACTGCGAGGTGTGCGACCTGTCGCTGACCGAGCTCTATCGCGCGGACGAAGTCTTCTGCACCGGGACGATGGGCGAACTGGCGGGGGTGACGTGGGTTGACGGCAGGACGATCGCTGACGGCAATATCGGCCCGATGACGCGACGCCTTTCGGCCCTGTATGCAGAGCGCACCGCGGCCGGCGGGACGCGCGTCGTGGATTGAGCGCGCCAGGCGCGCAGCTCATGCCGAAACACCTGGTTGCCGCGACCGTCCTGATTGCCCTTGCAGGCTGCGCGACAGTGCAAATGCGAATTGACGACGTCAAGCCAGGCTGCGGCGCGGACCGGCCGTTCGCCGAAGGCGGCGAACGCGCCACGCTCTGGATACGCACCTCAGCCGAGTTTCGTTCGTCCGCCGAAGGCATCTACCGATCGGCACTGCTGGGCCTGCGGCAGGGCCTCGCCGATGCCGACTGGTCTGCCGAAGCCACGCAGACAGGTGATATTTCCGGCATGCCGCCCGCGGTCGTCATGGACATCGACGACACGGTGCTGGACAACAGCGCGCCACAGGCGCGGATGCTGCTTGCAACCGCCTGCCCCGGCGATTTTGATGTCTTGTGGGACTCCTGGGTCGCGGAGCGTGCCGCACCCGCCGTGCCAGGCGCCGCGGCATTCATCCGCGCTGCACGCGAAATGAAGGACCCGCAAGGCCGGCTGGTGCGCGTCTTCCTGATCACGAATCGGGCCTGCGGTGCACGCCCCGGCGTCGCGTCCGCCTGCCCGCAGCAGGACGACACGCTCGCCAACCTGCGCGCCCTGGGGCTCGATACTTCGACTCTCGACGATGACCTCATGCTCAAGGGCGAACGTCCCGGGTGGGTCAGCGAGAAGCTGCCGCGCCGCGAGCTGGTCGCCCGGGACTACCGCATCGTGCTCAATGTCGGCGACGACCTGACCGATTTCATTCCGGACGTGCGCCAGCAGTCGCTGGCCGAGCGTGAACAGGCGCGCTGCCGTCATCACGACTGGTGGGGTGCGCGCTGGTTCGTGATCCCGAATCCGATGTACGGTTCGTGGCAACGCTTGCTGGGGCCTGACCTCGACGCTGCGCTTGCACAACCGTCAGTACCGTCCGCATGCGCGGAAACAGGCTGACCCGGCGCCCACTGTGACGCGCTTCAAGGACTGGGACGAAAATCGCTGCGCCCGACCGGAGCTTGGCTTATGTTGATTCGCAGGTCCCTGGATCGGTGACATGCGATGACCCCGGCCGACGAACGCGTACTCCAGCTGCTGCAGAAATGGCAGAAGAGCCTGGAGCTTCATGGCGGCTACGCTGGCTTGCCCGAGGACCAGTACTGGCTGGTCCAACCCTGGCCGAAGCACCAGCGGCCGACCAAGTGGGTCATCGACCTGGCGCGGCAGCGGCTCGCCGATCTCCAGAACATTGTGAAGACCCGACTCGCGGCAGCCGATCCGTCGCTGTCCGAAGCTCTCGAATTGATGTCATTCCTGACGAACCTGGTCGGCTCGCAACATGTCGAGCGCTTCGTGCCGGTCGCCGAGCCCGAGCGCGAGCGCCAACTGGAACCGGCGGCGCAAGCCAAGAAGACCAGCACCTCGTCCACTTCGACGATGGTCAAGCCGGTACGCCCGCCGGGCGCAAAGTCCAAGTCGCCAGGCAGGAGCGCCAAGCCTGCAAACGACTCGACGGTGACGATGGTCATGAAGGACGCCACGCGACTGATGAGCTGGGGACGCGCCTGGCACGAGTTGCCGGAGGCCATCGCGCGCATCGCGGACCGGCCTGAAGTGGCACAGGTACGTCAGATCCTGCGCAACAGGCGTAATCAGATCGAACAGCGCGCGAGCGCGCAAAAAAAGCGCTGAATCATTACAATCCGCGCCCGCATGGATGAACAATCCACGATGGGCGCGCCGGCAGCCGGCCTCCTCCGCCGTCTCGCCGCACTCACTTACGACTGCCTGCTTCTGTTTGCAATCCTGTTCGTCGGGACGCTGGCCCTGTTGCCACTGACGGGTGGAGAAGCAATTACGCCGGCCTCACAGGGCCTCGGAACGTACCTGGCCTACCGTGGCTATCTCGCGCTGCTTGCGCTCGGATATTTTGGCCTTGCATGGATGCGGAGCGGCCAGACGCTCGGCATGATGGCCTGGCGGATCCGCCTCGGGGTACCGAATGGCAGTACGCCCGGATGGCCGTCTGCTGCATTGCGCTTCGCCCTTGGCCTGGCGCTCACAATCACCTCTGAATACGGCCTGCGCCTGGCATTCAAGCCAGGCGGATCGGCGCAGGGGCTGGCAGCCGCCTTCCTGCTGCTGCCGCTCCTGCTGAACTTCGCCTGGATCGCCATCGACGCCCGCGGCCGCAGCCTGCAGGACCTCGCCTGCCACATGCGCATCCAGCGGATCGTAACCCGCTAGTGCGCGCGTCGGATCGCGACGACGGCGATCGCGGCCAGCAGCAATGTCGGCCCCCATGCCACCAGCAGCGGATTCAGGCCATAGACCAGGCCGCTGTTTTCCAGTGTCTGGGTCAACAGCACGAAGAGCACGCCGGCCATGATGCCGAGCACCATGCGCGCCCCGGCGCCGGCCGAACGCAGGGGTCCGAGCGCGAATGGCACGGCAAATACGCAGACCATGACGGCCGCCACCAGCCGCGCAATCCGGGACCAGAAGGCGATCTCCCAGGCCCGCGAGTCGAGATCGTTGGCTTTTAGATGCCGGACATAGGCATAGAGGTCCGTAAACGGCAGCGCGCTTGGCCTCGTGACAGCAAGGCCGAGGAAATCCACGTTGAATCGCGTGCCGGCTTCCTCACTGTCCTTGGCGCGCGCTTCGACGCGGGCGGAATCGAGCCTGGTTTCGGCATAGTTCGACAGGATCCAGCGTCCGGCTGGATCCTGCGACGCGGTGTCCGCGTGACCCACCAGGCGCAGTTGCCGATCCGCGTCCAGTTCGTAGACGAATACGCCGCCGAAAAGGTTTTTGGCCGCCTGCTGCCGGATATTCAGGAACCATGAACCCTGCCGCACCCAGGCGCTGCTGCCGGCCCTATCCAACTGCGAGTACTTACTGAAGATCTTGTGCTGGCGCGCATACTGGTCCGCGGGTGGCGCCAAGTATTCTCCGAGCAGCCACATCAGCGCAGCGACCACGAGGCCCGCGAGTGCAGCCGATGCGGCGATGCGCACAATTGACACGCCGGCCGCGCGCACGACGGTCAGTTCACTGTCACGCGCAAGCGCGCCGAGACCGAGGATCGCTCCGATCAGCGTGGCAATTGGAAGCAATTCGTAGACCTGCTGTGGCAGCGACAGCATCGTGAAGAGAAAAGCGTCGCTGACGCCATAGCTGCCTTGGCCGATGTCGTCTTGCTGGCCGATGAATGTCACGAGCGTCATCAGCGCTATCAGCACAGCCATGACCATCAGCGTGTGGAGCAGAACCGTCCGTGCGATGTAGCGGTCCAGCAGCGTCATGCGCTGCTCCTGGCGGGTGTCCGCCAGGCAGTCAGCGGGCTCTGCCGGTGCAGCAGCACCAGACCCACGGCAACCACCAGCACGTGCACCCACCAGCTGCCGACGATCGGCGCGATTCTGCCCTTCGCGACCCAAGTATGTGCGGCCGAAACGAGATTGGAATAGACGAAATAGATCAGGATCGCGATTGCGACGCGCGCATAGCGTCCCTCGCGTGGACGCAGTGCCGCCAGCGGGACCGCGACCAGCGCCAGCACCAGCACCATGATCGGCATCGAGATGCGCCGCTGCAGCTCCGCGATGTCGGGGAGCGTCGCGGAACCGATCAACTCGCTGGTCGACTTGCGTTCCGGAAGGTCGCGGCCGGCACCGGGTTCCGGTATGACTACCAGGATTCCGTGCTCGACGAAGCGGATGCGACGGAAGTCGGCCTTGCCTGGCACTCCTTCGACGCGTTCGCCGTCGTGCAGCACGATGACCTGAGTATGACCGCCATCAGACACACGCTGTTCGGCCCAGGCCGCGGTCGCGACCTCGACCCGCTCATCCACATAGCGCTGCACGAATACGTTGGCGAGCCTCCCCTTGGAGTCTTTCCGCTCGGCATAGAACACCGCTTTGCCGTCGGCAAAAGTCCTGAATGACCCGGGTTCCAGATGCCCGAACTGCGCGTCGCGCATCGCCTTGCCGCGCAGTTCCTCCGCGCCGTCGTACGCAGCCGGTCCGACCTCGAATGTCAGCCAGGCGAGCCCCAGTGCGACTGGCAGCGCCAGCGCATAGACCGGCCGGTACAAGCGTGCCGGTCCGACGCCGCAGGCGCGCACGGCGGCCATCTCGCTCTCGTGATACAAGCGGCCCAGCGCCAGCATCACGGCAAGCAGCATGCCGATCGGCACCAGCAGTACGAGGTTCTGCAGCGTCGTCAGGCCGAACAACGCGAAGACGATGTCGCGCGGAAATCCGTACTCCGCGGCCAACCCGAGAATCTTGGCCAGCTGACCGCTGGCCAGAATCGCGAGCAGCACCATTGTCACGGCCAGCCACGAAACCGCGACTTCGCGCAGGACATAGCGGTCAAACGTTCGAAACAAGGCGATTATGGTGCGGACCCCTGCGCGCGGATCCGTCCTTTTCGATTAAACTGGCGTGTACACGGTAAACCAGCGTCGCGGCGCACTCAACGGGCACGACCCGCCGGCCAGCGGCGCAATCAGGGGATGGTCAATCATGCAGTTCTACGCCACCGGTGCATCCGCAGCTCGGCAACGCTCAGCCTGTGCCATCGTCGGCATCCACGAGCGCGCCGCAATGACCGGTCCCGCGCGCGAGCTCGACCGCGCCAGCGGTGGCGCGATCAGCCGGGTGCTGCGACGCGGCGATTTCAGCGGCAAGGCCGGCGAGATACTGCCGATCATGGGCAACCTGCGCGGACCCGCGGAGCGCATGCTGCTGGTCGGTCTTGGCACGAAAAAGGCCTATGGCCGCAAGGCCTATCGCCGCGCGATTTCAGCCGCGACACACTGGATCGCAAAGGGCGGCGCCGCCAATGCCGTGCTGTACCTTCCCGCGGAGCCGATACCGGGCCTTGATGCCTATTACGCCGCGCGCTTCGCGGCCGAGATCGTCGCCACGACCCTCTACCGGATACCTGACCTCAAGTCAGGCAAGAAGCCACCGCGGCCGAAACTCGCGAAGTTCGGTATCGGTGTACGAAGCGCCGATCTTTCCGGCGCGCGTCGCGGGATCCGCGATGGCCGCGGCATCGCTGCCGGCATGGCACTGACCCGCGATCTCGCCAATCTGCCGGCAAATATCTGCACACCATCCTACCTGGCAGGTGCCGCCCGCCGGCTGGCAAAGGAACATCGCAAGATTCGCGTCCGGGTACTCGATGAACGCGCGATCCGCAGGCTCCGTATGGGGTCATTCCTGTCGGTCACGCGCGGCTCCGACGAGCCGCCGAAACTCATCGTGCTGGAATATCGCGGGACCAGGCGCAGCGCAGCCCCGGTCGCACTGGTCGGCAAGGGCATCACATTCGACAGCGGCGGTATCTCCCTGAAGCAGCCACCCGCGATGGACGAGATGAAATTCGACATGACCGGTGCCGCCAGCGTGTTCGGGGCAATCAAGGCACTTGCGACGATCGGTGCCGGCGTCAATGTCGTCGGGATCATACCGACCTGCGAAAACATGCCGAGCGGCCGGGCGACCAAGCCGGGCGACATCGTCACCTCGATGTCCGGAAAAACCATCGAGGTGCTGAATACCGACGCGGAAGGACGGCTGGTTCTTTGCGATGGCATCAGCTTTGCGCGCCGCTTCAAGCCGCGGGCCGTCGTCGACATCGCGACGCTGACCGGCGCCTGCGTGATCGCACTCGGCGGGTACTATTGCGGCCTGTTCTCGCCGGACGACAAGCTCGCTGCCTCGCTCGCGGCGGCCGGCGATCGCGCCGATGACCGCGCCTGGCGCCTGCCGGTCGCGGAGGAATATACGGAGCTGCTGAAGAGCAATTTTGCCGATCTCGCAAATGTCTCGGGCCGTGAGGCCGGCGCAATCACCGCCGCATGCTTCCTCTGGAAGTTCACCGAGGGACTGCGCTGGGCACACCTGGACATCGCGGGCACTGCCTACCTGACCGGGAGCCAGAAGGGCAGCACCGGTCGGCCGGTGCCGCTGCTGGTTGACTGGCTGCTGCGCGGGGACTGAGGACATGGCGATGCCGCGCGTGGATTTCTACGTGCTGGCGAGCGCCGATCCTGCAGCGCGCCTCCGTTTTGCATGCCGGCTCGTCGAGAAGGCATGGCTGCACGAGCACCGAGTCCGCGTGCAGCTCGACCCAGGTGGCGACGGCGCTGCGTTCGATGACCTGCTTTGGACATTTACCGATCGCAGCTTCGTGCCGCATGAACGCCTGGCCGCAAATGGCGTGCCTCCCGGACCGGCAGCAGCCGTCGTCATTGCCGATGGTGATGCCAAGGGACCCGACGACAGGGACATGCTCGTCAATCTGGCAGCCAGTGTTCCGACGGGGTATCAGGGCTACGCACGCATTGCCGAGGTCGTCGACGCCGATGACCGAAGACGCAAGTCGGGTCGCGACCGCTTCCGCTTTTACCGCGAGCAGGGAATAGAGCCCCAGACGCACAAAAGGGGGGACGACTCGTGAAACGCGACGCCATCGAAGAACTTCCTATCCTGACCGACGTCGTGGAACTGCATGCAACCGGCAGCTTTCCCCGCCTCGAACACACCGACGAATCGGCAGGCCCCTTTGCCTCGAGCCTGCTGTCGGACGACGACGTCTCCGCACTGCAGGCGGCACTGGTCAGCCGCATGATGAATCTGACCGACGAACTGCTGCACGCCGCAGCGCGCGAGATCGAGGCCGTCATGTTCGAGCGTGTCATCGACCGGCTGCGCGCCGCGCTGCCTGAACTCGTCGCCGCCGCCTTGCGCGAACACCTCGCCACGAACGAGGACTGACGCGGCCGCCGGGTACATGGACAAGACCTATTCCCCGACGGACATCGAAGAACGCATTTACCGGCATTGGGAACAGGCGGGCCTGTTCACGCCGAATGGCGATGGCCCGTCTTATTGCATCGTCATCCCGCCGCCCAATGTCACCGGCACCCTGCACATGGGCCATGCGTTCCAGGACACGATCATGGATGCGCTCACGCGCTTTCACCGGATGTCAGGGGACAGGACCCTCTGGCAACCCGGCATGGATCACGCCGGCATCGCAACCCAGATGGTGGTCGAGAGGCAGCTGAATGCCGAAGGGCTGACCCGGCATGAGCTGGGGCGGGAAAGCTTCGAAAAGCGCGTCTGGCACTGGAAGGAGCAGTCGGGTGGCACGATCGCGCGCCAGATGCGGCGCCTGGGTGCTTCCGTGGACTGGAGCCGTGACCGCTTCACGATGGATCCCGGCATGTCGACTGCCGTGCAGGAAGCCTTCGTGCGGCTGCATGAAGAGGGCCTGATATACCGCGGCAAGCGCCTGGTCAACTGGGACCCGGTGTTGAAGACCGCGCTGTCCGACCTCGAGGTGCTTTCGGTCGAGGAAGACGGGAATCTCTGGCACATCCGTTACCCGCTCGCCGATGGCAGCGGCCAGCTCACGGTCGCGACGACGCGGCCTGAGACGATGCTCGGCGACACCGCTGTCGCAGTGCATCCGGATGACGAACGCTTTCGTCACCTCGTCGGGCAGCGCATCTCATTGCCGCTGAGCGATCGTGAAATTCCGATCATCGCCGACGCCTATGTCGACCCGGCCTTTGGCTCGGGCTGCGTGAAGATCACGCCTGCCCACGACTTTAACGACTACGAGGTCGGGCAGCGCCACTCTCTGCCGCTGATCAATGTGCTGACCGCGGATGCGGTGATCGGCGATGCGGCGCCCGAACGCTATCACGGCCTCGACCGGTTCGAGGCGCGCAAGCAGGTGGTTGCCGATCTCAAGGCCGCGGGCCTGCTCGACAAGGTCGAGGCGCATCGCCTGATGATTCCGCGCGGTGATCGGAGCGGCGCAGTCGTCGAGCCCTGGCTGACCGACCAGTGGTATGTGCGCATCGAGCCGCTGGCCGCGCCCGCCGTCCGCGCCGTCGAGGAAGGGCGGATCCGCTTTGTGCCCGCCAACTGGGACCGCACTTATTTCGAGTGGATGCGCAACATCAGGGACTGGTGCATCAGCCGCCAACTGTGGTGGGGCCACCGGATTCCCGCCTGGTATGGTCCGGACGGCGCCGTATACGTCGGGCGCAGCGAGGCGGAGATTCGCGCGCACCATCGAATCGCGCCCGGTGTTGCATTGAGACAGGACGAAGACGTGCTGGACACATGGTTTTCGTCAGCGCTCTGGCCGTTCTCGACCATGGGCTGGCCCGATGACACGCGCGAGCTCAGGAGCTTCTACCCGACTTCGGTGCTGGTGACCGGTTTTGACATCATTTTCTTCTGGGTCGCCCGGATGATCATGATGGGGCTCAAGTTCACGGGTGAAGTGCCATTCCGCGAGGTCTATGTTCATGGCCTGATCCGCGACAACGAAGGCCAGAAGATGTCGAAGTCCAAGGGCAATGTGCTCGATCCGCTCGACATCGTCGACGGCATCACGCTGGACGCGCTCGTGGCCAAGCGGACCAGCGGCCTGATGCAACCGAAACTCGCACCAGCGATTGCGAAGGCGACGCGCAAGCAATATCCGGAGGGCATTTCGGCCTATGGCACGGACGCGCTGCGCTTCACCTTCGCCTCGCTCGCGACCCAGTCACGCGACCTGCGCTTCGACCTCGGCCGGGTCGAGGGCTATCGGAATTTCTGCAACAAGCTCTGGAATGCATCGCGATACGTGCTGATGGCGACCGAAGCGGACGGCGGTGACGGAGCCGAGACACTTTCGCTTGCGGACCGCTGGATTCGTTCGCGTCTCGATGCGGCGACACTGGCCGTGCGCGATGGCTATTCCCAGTACCGCTTCGACCTGGCAGCACAGGCTGTCTATGAATTTACCTGGTATGAGTTCTGCGACTGGTACCTCGAGTTCAGCAAACCCGTCCTGCAATCGGCGGACAGCACGGCCGACGAGCGCCGTGGCACGCGGCAAACGCTGATCTTCGTGCTGGAGGCCCTGTTGCGGCT
>Ga0315278_10006387_pt1 | contig 10705 bp, 6 predicted proteins | sample YL17G06_0_MG_FD_203880 | JGI IMG/M metagenome (GOLD analysis project Ga0315278, IMG submission 203880) | Sediment microbial communities from Yellowstone Lake, YNP, Wyoming, USA - YL17G06_0 | ecosystem: Environmental > Aquatic > Freshwater > Lake > Sediment | place: USA: Wyoming | collected... | reverse complement strand
ACCGGAAAGGTGAGCGCATGACTTCGATCGCGATCAACGGGCGGACGGTGACGGGGCAGGCGGACGAGACGATCCTCGAGGTAGCTCGACGCGCGGGGATCGACATTCCGGCACTCTGCGCGGAGAAGCGCTTGGACCCGTTTGACTCCTGCGGTGTGTGCGCCGTGGAGGTCGCCGGGCGGGGGATCGTCAAGGCCTGCTCGACGCCCATCGCCGAGGGTATGGATGTTCTGACCGATTCGACCGCTGCACACGACGTTCGAAAGACCGCGCTCGAGCTCCTGCTTTCCAACCATTGGGGCGACTGCGCGGGGCCCTGCCAGGAGGCGTGCCCGGCGCACACGGACTGCCAAGCCTACGTCAGCCTGGCTGGAAACGGTCGCTTCGAGGACGCGCTTCGCGTGCTCTACGAATACCTTCCTCTCCCGGCGTGTTTCGGCCGCGTCTGTCCGGCGCCATGTGAGGATGCCTGCCGACGCCAACTAGCCGAGGAGCCCGTCCAAATCCGACACCTGAAGCGATTCCTCGGTGACCTGCCGGCCTCCTACGTGCCGCCGGTGGAGGCCGAGTCGGGGAAGCGCATCGCGGTCGTCGGCGGCGGGCCGGCCGGGCTGAGCGCCGCGTACTTCCTGCGGCGGCGCGGGCACAGCGTCATCCTGTTCGAGGCGATGCCCCACATGGGAGGCATGCTGCGATACGGGATCCCCGAGTACCGGCTTCCGCAGTCCGTGATCGACCGAGAGGTGGACGTTCTCCGGCAGATGGGCATCGAGTTCCGGAATGGCGTCAAGCTTGGCGAACAGATCACGCTCGCCGAGCTCGAGCGGGAGCACGACGCGGTCTTCGTCGGACTCGGAGCCTGGGGCACCCAATCCATGGGACTCGCGGGCGAGGATCATCCTGGCGTGATCCAAGGGACAGACTTCCTCCGGCAGGTCAACGAGGGACATCTCCCACGCTTGCCGAAGAAGGTGGCCGTCATTGGCGGGGGGAACACGGCCATGGACGCCGCCCGATGCGCGCGCAGACTCGGCTCCCACGTCACGGTGCTCTACCGGCGCACGCAGGAGGAGATGCCGGCGCTGGCGCACGAGATCAAGGAAGCGGCCGACGAAGGAGTTGAGTTCCGCTTCCTGACTCAGCCTGTCGAGTTCGTTGGAGGCCGAACCCACTTGCGCGGGATCCGTTGCGTGCGGATGGAGCTCGGCAAGCCGGACGAGAGCGGTCGCCGGCGGCCCATTGCAGTGGAGGGATCGGAGTTCGTCGTCGACGCGGAGGCGGCTCTCCTCGCCGTGGGCCAGGTGGTCGACTCGTCAAGCCTCGTGCCATCGGGCGTGGAGCTTACGAAGCGGGGCACTCCCGTGGTGGACGCGCGCACCGGGCAGACCTCGAGACCCTGGGTGTTCTGCGGTGGCGACATGGTCACCGGACCCGGCATTGCCGTCGAGGCCGTCGGGGCAGGGCGGCGCGCCGCCGAGGCCATTCATCGGTTTCTCACGTGCGGCGACCCGGCGCCTTCCGTCGCGACGTACGCGCACGTGAAGCAGGACGTCACCCGGGACGACATTGGAAACCCGGCGACCGCGCCCCGCATCCGAACTCCAGTTCGCCCGATCGACGAACGGGTCGGCGACTTCGCGGAGTACGAGACCGACCTGAGCGAGCCGCAGGCTGTTGCCGCCGGCCAGCGTTGTCTCGAGTGCGGGTGCATGGCGTTCCATGACTGCCGACTTCGCGACTACGCTACGGACGTCGAAGCATCGCAGGAGACGTACGCAGGCGCCGTGCCGCGAAAGCTGCGTGACGAGCGGCATCCGTTCATCGTCCGGAAAGTGGGCAAGTGCGTTTCGTGCGGGCGCTGCGTTCGCGTGTGCGCGGACGTGTGCGGCGTTTCAGCCATCGACTTCGTGGGCCGCGGCATAGAGACCGAAATCCAGGCTCCGTTCAACCGGGCGTGGCAAGACTCCGCCTGCGTGGCTTGCGGAGCGTGCGTCGACGCTTGCCCTACAGGTGCTCTGTACGATCGGACCCTGCTCGGGAAGCAGGTGCCGTTGGACTTGGAGAAGACCGAGACGGCATGCAGTCTCTGCGGCCTAGGCTGCAGCATCGCCTCGCTGACTCTGAACGGTGTCTACATGGGGACCGCGCCGTCAAGCGAGGAGGGCGTCCTGTGCGCTCGAGGGCGCTACGGCTGGCACGCGATCAAGGACGCCCCGCGCATCACGTCGCCGATGATCCGGTACGGAAGCGCGCTCATGGAGGTTTCCTGGGGCGAGGCACTGGACGAAGCGACGAAGCGACTCGTTGCGGCGCGGAGAAGCGCCGTGGTCTTCGGCACGGGCCTCCTGACGTGTGAGGAAGGTTGGCTGACGTCCCGCCTCGCGGAGGTCCTTGAGGCGGGAACTCCGATCTTCGATGTCAACGTAGCCAAGAATCGGACGGGCGTACGGCCCGGGGACATCGTCGGCCTGGATGCCCTCGACGCGCCTGAGCGCTTGATCGTTGTCGTTGGGCCTCGTGCGCCGTACGAGAAGGTCGTTCTTGACGTGATCTTGCGCCGCGCCATCCGGCGCGGCTCCGTCGTAATCAGCGTTGGCGCTCAGGTTCCGGGAGCCCACGTTGAGCTTCCACTTGGCGACCTCGAGCGACTGTTATCGGACCTCGGGTCCGCCCACGGCTTCCTTCATGACCCGGCGGGCGACCGTCTTCCAGCGAGCGCGCAGCCGCAAGGGGCTCCGGGTCTGCGAATTCCGCTCTTCCTCGTCGAGGAGAGGACGATCTCGATCAGCGCTCTCGAACACATATCCGCGTTCCTGAGAACGGGCGGTGCTCGCCTTGCCGTTGTTCCGGCGACGGCGAACGCTATCGGACTGCGCAGACTCGGGTTCACGGAAGCGTTGAAGACATCGGCCCGCGCGTGGTTGGCGGTGGGCGCGGATCCTGTCGCGACGGCCGTGGGGTGCCGGCATCTGCCTGGCGTCGAGACGCTCGTTGCCGTCAGCGCCACGCAGACCATGACCACCGCGCGAGCGCACGTCGTTTTCCCGATGCGAGTACCTTACGAGACTCGAGGGACAATCCTCACTGCCTCTGGCACAAAGCGCTTGTCCGCCGTCAAGAAGGCCGCGATCGACGAGGAGACGTGGGAGGTCCTGTCGCGGCTCGCTTCGGCGCTCGAATGCGGGCCCATTCCTGAGACGTTTGATGAGCTGTCGCGAACAGCCATGCGAGCTGTGGAGAAAGGCCAGGAAAACATCGTGACGGCTGGTGTTACGCCGGCGGGCATCGCCTGCGCAACCGATCGACGACTCGCTGAGCTCGGCATCTGACGACGAGACCTCTGACGGCAGGGACGTGGGTGGCGTACGCGTTTCCAGAGGGAACCCACTGCGTGTCCTTTCGAGAGGGGACGGGCGGCCCCCATCGGGTCCGGGTCGTACGTCATAGTCTTGCCACAGACAGCTAGCACCACCCGGTGCCGGAGCGAGCGGAGGGGCGAAAGCCGCTTCGCTCGTTCCCTTCCAGTGGAGCAGTACGCTGGCCGACGGGCGGGGCAGCTTCTGTCGCTCGCCACCGCGCCACGTTGTGTTGACCCTCGTGCGGTTCGACCGATAGCTCCACGCACTTGGCGTTCCGTTGCGGCGGGGTCCGTCTTTCCGTACGCTTCCCGCCGCGCGAGGCGGGCGCAGGAGGAACATGATGGGCAGGGACATGAAGGAGCGCGTGATCGGGCACGTCGACGATCTCGACGCGCGGCTGCGGAGCGTGAGCGAGTACGTGTTCGCTCACCCCGAACTCAAGTTCGAGGAAGTCCTCGCCGTGCGACGCCTTGCGGAGGAGCTCGAGGCCGACGGCTTCCGGGTTGAGACCGGCGTCGCCGGTCTGCCGACCGCGCTGCACGCCGAGCACCCGTCGGTTTCCGACGGCCCCACGGTGGCCGTGATCGCTGAGTACGACGCGCTGCCTGACCTGGGCCACGCCTGCGGCCACAACCTGATCGCCGCCGGAGCGCTCGGCGCCGCGCTGGCGCTCGGGCGAATCAAGCCGGAGTTGCCGGGTCGCCTCGTGGTTCTCGGGACGCCGGCGGAAGAGGGCGGCGGCGGGAAAGTGACGATGATCGAGGCCGGCCTGTTCGACGGCGTGGATGTGGCGATGATGTTCCACCCCTCGCCCTTCACGGCGGTCGGGCACGGGAGCCTGGCGATCACCGAGGTGCGCGTCGAGTTCCGCGGCGTCGCGGCCCACGCGTCCGCCTGGCCGGAGCGCGGCGTGAACGCGCTCGACGCCGTGATCCAGACGTACAACGGCTTGAACGCCCTGCGCCAGCACATCAAGGACGGCGCGCGCATCCACGGGATCATCACGCACGGCGGCGTCAAGCCGAACATCGTTCCTGACTACGCGGCGGCCGAGTTCTACGTGCGCGCGGCCGACACGGCCTATCGCGACGAACTGCTCGGGAAGCTGCACCGGTGCGCCGAGGGCGCTGCGCTCGCCACCGGGGCGACGCTCGAGTGGAAAACGGTCTCGGTCCCGTACAAGGCGATGAGGCTGAACGCAACCCTCGATGCCGCCTTCGCGAGCAACCTCGAGCGACTCGGTTGGCACCTCGATACGCCGCGCGGCGGCTCGTTCCCGTTTGGATCAACGGACATGGGCGACGTGAGCCAGGTGGTCCCTTCGCTGCATCCGTACGTGGCGATCTGCGACGAGGACGTGGTGGGGCACTCCAAGCCGTTTGCCGAGGCATCGCTATCGGAGCGTGGCCACGCGGCGATGGTGGCGGCGGCGAAGTCGCTGGCGATGACGGCCGTCGATGCGTTCCTGTCTCCCGATCTTGTCCGCGACGCCTGGTCGGAGTTCCGCGGGCGGTCGTAGACGGGCCGCCGCCTGGGGCGCGGCCTACGCCCAGTCGGGCCGAAGCTTCGCGTGTCCTGACAGGAAGCGGTCCGCGGCGACGGCGGCCGTCGCTCCTTCCGCGGCAGCGATCACGGCCTGCTTGAGGTGCTTGCACAGGACGTCGCCGGCGGCGAACACTCCAGGAACCGATGTCTGGAGGAGAGAGTCGACGACGAGACACTCCTCCGCCGACAGCGACGCCTGGCCGCCGAGGAAATCGACGATCGGCCGGGCGCCCTGCAGGTAGAGGAAAACCCCGTTCACCTCGATCACGGACGGCGCCGCGCCTCGAGTTCGTACGCGTAGCCCTTCCACCCGATCCTGACCGAGGATCTCGTCGACGAGGGTGGATCGATGCACTTCGATGGCCGGGTTCGCCTCGAGTTCCGCCGCCAACGCGCCCGGCGTCCGCAGCGATTCCGCGGGCATGAGCAGATGCACGCGACGAGCTAACCGCGCGAGGAGGAGCGCCTCTTCGCCCGCCTCGTCCGTTGCCCCCACCACGGCCACCGCCTGATCACGGAAGAAGTAGCCGTCACACGTCGCGCAATACGACACCCCCCGGCCGATGAGTCGTTCCTCGCCCGGAAGGGCGGCCGCGCGCCCCATCGATCCCGTGGCGACGATCATTGCGCGTCCCTGGTATGCGCCCTTCGCTCCCCACGCCGTCTTCACCGGGCCGTCGAGATTCGCGGCCGTCACTCGATCGGCGACGAAGACGGCGCCGTACCGCTCAGCCTGAGTTCGAATGCTGGCGACGACGTGGGCGCCGGGAACCGGGTCGACGAGTCCGGGGAAGTTGCCGATCTCGCGGCTCATGCCGAGTGCGCCCGACGCGATGCCCTTGTCGACGACTCGGCATGTCCGACCGGCCCTCGCGGCGTAGAGCGCGGCCGTCGCCCCGGCGGGGCCTCCCCCAAGTACGAGAACGTCGACGATGTCCTCGTCCGCCGGACGTTCGATCTCAGTCGTCATGCTCACCCCTTCGTCTTCCTCTCTGGCACGGGATCGTGGCCGCCCGGGTGGAGCGGCTGGCACTTCAGGAGTCTGCGAATGGCGAGCCACCCCCCGCGCAGAACGCCGTGCGACTCCACCGCCTCGATTGCGTACTGCGAACAAGACGGGGTGAACCGGCAATGATGAGGCAGGACCGGCGACAGGAACCGGCGGTAGGCGCGAATCGGTGCGATGAGGGCTCGGCGGAACATGGTCCGATAGTAGAGGGAATAGGCCCGTCTTGACAACTAGCAATGATGGCAGTAGACTGCCAGTTAGCAAACATCAAGCGCGCTTGCTAAGGAGCGAAACATGAGAGTCCTACTACAGAACAGAAGTGGTAGCGAAGGCTGCACCCTGAGACACCTCCCCGAGGCGAGGCGTGGGGCCTTCCCGCTTGAGTCGAGTCTGTCGCGTCTGATCGATGAGTTGTCGAGCGGCTTCGACGGAGTTGGATTCGATGTCGCCGCGAGTTTCGGACGGACGGACGTGTACGAGAAGGACAAGCAACTCGTCTTCGAGACGGAGCTGCCCGGCGTGCGAAAAGAGGATGTCCAGGTGCGCGTCGAGGACGACCAACTCGTCGTCTCGGGCGAGGTGAAGCGTCGGGAAGACGTCGGGCGTGATCAGTATTTCCGCATCGGTCGACGGGTCGGGCGCTTCCAGCGGTCGTTCCCGCTGCCGGCGGAACTCATCGACAAGGGAAAGATCGCTGCGCGCTTTGAGGATGGCATCCTCCGCGTGTCCGCGCCGCTGCGCGAGTCGATCAAAGAACGCGAGAAGGCCGTCGAGATCAAGGTCGAGTAGAGACCGTACGAGAGCAGGGAGTCAGTGGGCCCGGGCGGTCCCGGGTCCGCTGTTTCTAGTGGCGGTAGGCGTTCGTGATCGGAACGCGGCGCCCGCTTCCGAATGCCTTGGGCGTCACCTTGATCCCGGGCGGAAGCTGGCGTCGCTTGTGCTCGTGCAGATAGAAGCGACGCAGCACCTCGTCGACCAGAGAGGGCGCGAAACCGGCGGCGAGAAGGCCGTCGCGCGAGGCGTTCCCTTCGATCAGGGCGCGCAGAGCGGGATCGAGGTCGGCGTAGGGCGGAAGATCGTCGTCGTCCCTCTGGTTCGGACGCAGTTCCGCCGAGGGCGCCCTGTCGATGACGCGCCGCGGGATCGCGTCGCCGTACGTCGCCGCGAGGCGATAGACGTCGTCCTTGTAGAGATCGGCCATTGGCGCGAGAGCTCCCACCGTGTCTCCGTAGAGCGTGTTGTAGCCCATCGCGATCTCCGACTTGTTCGCCGGGCACAGCACAAGCCTTCCCTCCTGATTCGACAGGGCCATGAGGAGAATCCCGCGAATCCGCGGCTGCAGGTTCTCGTCGACGAGGCCCATCGCGGCGTTGGGAAGGGCGTTGCGGAAACGCTCGTGGATCTCGGCGATCGAGATCTCGAGATGACGAATGCCCAGCGCCGCGGCGATCGCGGCCGCGTCCTCCCCACTCTCCTGGGCAGAAAACACGCTTGGCATGTAGATCGACACGACGTTCTCAGCGCCCACGGCCTCGGCGGCGAGGGCGGCGACGACGGCGGAGTCGATGCCTCCGGAAAGGCCGAGCAGGCACCCGCTGAAGCCATTCTTCCGGACGTAGTCGCGGATTCCGAGGACGAGGGCGGACCGAGTCTCCTGCGTCGGATCGTCGAGCGGAGCGCGGATGGCGCCGCGTGGCAGGTCGACCACATAGAGCCCTTCCGCGAACCGGGGAGCCGCGAAGACGATGTCTCCCTCCTCGTTGGTGACGAAGCTGCCGCCATCGAAGACGATGTCGTCCTGGCCGCCGACGAGATTGACGTAGACGATGGCCACGCCGTTCTCCTGGGCACGTCGGCGGGCGAGCCGGCGGCGAATGCCAAGCTTGCCGACAAAGAACGGGGACGCCGAGAGGTTGAAAATGAGCTTCGCGCCAAGGCTTGCCTGGAGGTCCGTCGGGCCCTCGTCGATCCAGAGGTCTTCGCAGAGGTTGACGCCGACTCTCGTGCCCGCAATGTCGTGCGTCTCGACCCCTTCGCCCGGCGTGAAGTAGCGCTTCTCGCTGTAGACATCGAACGTCGGCAGGTGCATCTTGGCGACGCGCGCGATCTCCCGGCCGCCCGCGAGGAGGTGCGCGACGTTGCTGATATCGGTGCCCGCTCCGTCGCACGTCGAGGAGGGATCGCTGCGATTGGCGGCACTCCTCGTGGGCTCCGCGGCGACCGATCCGACGATGACCGTCATCGGGCCCCCGCGGTCGCGGAGCGCCGCCACGGCCTCCTCGCAGGCGGGCACGAAGCCCGGACGCCACAGGAGGTCGAGAGGAATGTATCCGGGGATGGCGAGCTCGGGGAACACCACAACGTCGCAGCCGGCCGCCTTCGCCTCGTCGATCAGGGCCATGACGGCCTGCGCGTTTCGCTCGATCGCGCCGACGTGCGCGTTCATCTGCCCGATGCCGACCCGCATGAGCCGATTATAGGTTAGCGCTTGTTGTGTCACCAGGCTCGCCGACGGGTCTTGCGGATGTCGGCGAGCGGTGTGCGTCAGGTCGGTCACCTGCTTGCCGACAGGTTGGGAGGCCGTCGGCAAGTAGGTCCCTGTCTGACGTTTCTCCAGCCCGAGCGAGAAGCGTCTGCGCCAGGTCGACGAGAGACGCCTCCTCAGGAGGCCGCAGACGATCCCACGCGCCTGGGACAAGGTCGCCAAGCTGGACGGGCCCCACGGCGACGCGCAGCAGGCGGCTCACGGAGAAGCCGAACCGCGCGAACAGGCGTTTGATCTCGTGCTTCCTTCCCTCCGCCAGGGTGATCACCACGTGCCGCGGGCGCCCTTCGATTCGCCCGTCGAGGATGCGCAACACCTCGCCTTCGTCCTCGACGCCGCGCTCCATCGAACACAGGGCTCGATCGAGCTCCCGTTCCGGAGGCGATTCGGCAAGCCACACCCGGTAGACCTTGTGCACCTCGTACCGCGGATGCGTGAACGCTTGGATCACGTCTCCGTCGTTCGAGAGAAGGAGCAGGCCCTCGGCGTCCTGGTCGAGGCGTCCGACCCACGTGTAGCCGAGGAATCCGTCCGCGCGCAGGAGGCGGCCCACGGTGTTGCCGGAGAACGGATCGTCGTGGCTGCAGAGCATGCCGGCCGGCTTGTACAGCCGATAGACGCGCGCCTCGCGCGGTTCGATGGAGAGAGGGTGGCCGCGCAGCGCGAGGCGGGTGACCGCGCCGCGCGTGAGGAGGAGAAACGGGTCCAAGACCCGTTCGCCGTTCACCGTGACCTCGCCTGCGAGGACGAGGTCCAAGGCCTTTCGGCGCGACACACCGGCCTGCATCTGGAGGAAGCGGAAGAGCTTCATCTCGTCGTGCGCACGCGTGTCAGACATACGGAAAGGAATACCCCCTTGGCATCGGCGCGGCAAGTCCGCTGGCGCGATGTGTCACGGGATGCCGGGCACGGCATAATGGGCGGGTCAGGGGGTGCGAAAGGCAACCATGGGATTCCAGATTCAACAGGTCGAGTTGGGCGAGCAAGCGCTCGAAGACTTCGTCGAAGTTCCCTGGAAACTCTTCCGCGGCGACCCGTGCTGGACTCCGCCGCTACGGGCGGAGCTCCTCGGAAGCCGCCTGCTCGGGATCACGGGGCTGCTCACTCGAGCCCATCCCTACCATGGCGACGCAGAGGTCACACACTTCATCGCGCGCGACGGCAAGGAGCTTCTCGGGCGAGTCTCGGCGGCTGTGAATCGCCGGTTCAACGAGTTCTACGGGGCGAAGATCGGGTTCTTCGGGTTTTTCGATGTCGGGCCACGCCCTGATGTGGCCAAGGAGCTTCTCGACCGTGCGGCCGCCTGGGCCAAGGAACGCGGCATGGAGTGCCTACGGGGACCCGGCGGATACTCGAACGCCACGCACGAAGCGAATCAGGGCGTGCTCATCGAGGGGTTCGCCTACCCGCCGACCGTGGAGCTTACGCACAATCCCCCGTACTACGGCGAGGTCATCGAGGCGTGCGGGTTCGTGAAGGCGATGGACTATCACGCCTACCTCATCCAGGTCACCGACGGGCCGTCCGCGCGTCTAGGTCCGCTCGCGGAGGCCGTGCTCCGGCGCCGCTCGATCGAGACGCGGCAGATCGACATGGCCAAGGTCAGCCAAGAGGTAGACCTGATCGTCCGGATCTACAACGAGGCATGGGCTGCCAACTGGGGCTTTCTCCCTCTGACCGAGGCCGAGGGCGCGGCGGTGGCGGCGACCCTCAAGCTGGTGGCCGACCCGGGACTCATGAGGTTCGCCTACGTGGACGGCGAATTGGCCGCCGTCCTCGGCGCACTCCCGGATCCGAACGTTGCGTTCCGGCCGCGCTGGAACAAGCTGCAAGATACTGACCTCGTCCGCGCGCTTCGCCTGCTGCGAACGCGGCGCCGGATTCCCGACATACGCCTGATGTTCTTCGGGGTCCTGCCGCGCTTCCGCAAGCTCGGGATCGATGCCGTCCTCTACTCGGAGGTGCTCGAGTACGCGTTGCGCCGAGGGTACAAGACGTGCGAACCGTCCCTCTTGCTCGAGGGCAACGACCTCATCCTGCGTGCGTCGAGCTTCATGGGCGGCGTGCACCACAAGACCTGGCGGATCTACGAGAAACCGCTCGTCTAGGATCGACTAGGCTGTCCAGTTTCACAATGGTGTTTACAGCTGGCAACCGCAGAGCGCGCAGAGGACGCAGAGAGAGCAGAGTCACTGACCGATACTCCCAGGCCTCGTGATGAAGTCTGGAACGAAGCTCGGGGACTCG
>Ga0315278_10006386_pt1 | contig 10705 bp, 14 predicted proteins | sample YL17G06_0_MG_FD_203880 | JGI IMG/M metagenome (GOLD analysis project Ga0315278, IMG submission 203880) | Sediment microbial communities from Yellowstone Lake, YNP, Wyoming, USA - YL17G06_0 | ecosystem: Environmental > Aquatic > Freshwater > Lake > Sediment | place: USA: Wyoming | collected... | reverse complement strand
CGCATCCCCGCCATTCCACGCCACGGGATCTCCGGCCGCCCCTTCCGAAGGGCGGGAGCGACGCGCTTCGACGCTTCGCCGATCACCTCTAGAGCCCGAATCACGGCGAGAAGGGTCTTCTCGTCTCCGGCCAGTTCCTCGGCACTGGGAACCGACGCGAGGAACCGCTCGGCCTTCTCTGCGTACTCCAGGATGTCCCGCAGGTAGTCCTCGGACGGTTCGCTCCGACGGCTTCATACGTTGACGACCTCAGCCAAGATGCGCTCCCCAATACGGGGCTTCAGAGCGCTTCGCATGACTAGGTCGACTTTCGCGCCCAGCAGTTCCGCCAGCCGGTCCTCCAGCTCGATAAACTCGAAGAACGTCGGGGTGCGGCGGAACTCCACGAGAATGTCGACATCGCTTCGCGAGCGTTGCTCGCCTCGCACGATGGAGCCGAAGACACCCAGGGATCGGACACCGTAACCCTGCTCCAGGTGGGGCAGTTCTGCGCGAAGCGCGCGAAGCACCTCATCGAGCATCAGGGTCCTCGGATCTCCTTTCGCCGTGGTCTTGCCCATGGCGCCATTGTAGTGGAATCGCGGAGTTGAGCGAGTACCCGCGACGAATGCCACAGACGTGTCACGGGATCGCGACCACGCTGAGTGGCAATGAGTTTCTGGTTCTCTTGGCGCCCTTCGCGTGAGAGATCGGCACGCATCACGCCAAGAGCGCAGAGCGCGCAAAGGACGGCAGGGTCGCTGTAGCGTCGCACTCGGGGTTAAGAAGAGAGTGCTAATGCGCTCGGTTTTCACGAGAGAGCGCACCGCACCCATTGTGTGCGACGTTGACGTCGAACGGGACGTCGGAGACACGGTAACGTCGGAGGCAAGCATGCAGCAGCGGAGATCGCTGCATGCCCTACCTCTCGGCACCAACAAGACGCCGAGAGCCAAGCTCCCGACGCTACAGAGGGACGGGCGGGACCGTCGCGATCGTCGCGAACGCTCGAAACGACGTCGGAAACGACGTCCGCGATTCCCTGTAGCGTCGCACTCGGGGTTAAGAAGAGAGTGCCACGCGCTCTTCTATGGAGGCGCGCAAGCTCGATTCTCACGAAAGAGCGCACATGCGCTCGGTTCTGCCGAGAGAGCGCACCACCCTCTGTGTGCGAGGCGGCTCGACGGCTCTCGTTGTCAAGCCGCTAGGGAGAAGCCTTGCCGAGTGTCGGCTTCTCCTGCGACGTTCGCTTGACTCGCATTGGCCAGCGACGAGCTCTGCGATCTCTGTGCATTCACGCGAGGAGGCTCTGTGCGTACGACGTCGGGCGCGAGTCACTCATAGTGCGTCCACATCCGCAGGACCTTCACAATTCGCTGCTCGTCGAGGATCTGGTAGACGAGACGATGCTGGATGCTGATTCGCCGGGAATACGCCCCGGCGAGATCGCCAACGAGCTTCTCGAAAGGGGGCGGCGCCTGGCGCGGGTCGCGCCGGAGGATCGCGAGGAGCTCTTCGGCCTTTGGCCTCAGGCCCGCGCGAGCAAGCTGCTGGGCATCCTTCTGCGCTTGCCGTGTGAAGACAACCTTCCAGTTCACGCGTCGAGACGGTCGAAGCACTTCTCGACCGGAGTGGCCATTCCATCCCGAATCGATTCCCGCATCCCGGGAACCGACAGCAAGTGGAGCGTCTCCTGGATCGCACGCCAGTCATCCTCCGAGACGAGGACGGCATGAGCTCGCTTCCCGGCGATGTGCACGGGCTCGTGCGACTCCGCAACCTCATCGAGCAAACGGTAGAGCCTCGCGCGCGCTTCCGTTGCCTTGATCGAAGGCATGATGGACCTCCTGTTCAGATTGGGCGACCCCTAGCGTACGGAAAGGCGTACGCTTGTCAAGGCGTCGTTCGAGTACCTTCTCACGCCGAGTAGCCATGGGTTTCTGGTCCTCTTGGCGCGCTTTGCGTGCAGCACGGTCGCTCTCTTGCTACTACGGTACGACGTCGAAGTGGCGCCAATTCCCTTCGCCGAACCGATAGACTCGGAAGTGTGCGTCGAACGCGAACGCCCGCGCGATCTCTTCGCGTTCCATGACGGCGAAGCTCGTGGCATCGACAAGGGAGAACGCTTGATCGGGGAACCGCCCGAGGATCTCTCGCGCGCGTTCCAGGTCGTCGTGCGTGACGTCCAGCACTGTGACGATGCCCGTACGAAGAGCGTCCCAGAACCGGATGGCCGCGTCGCGGCCAAGGCGGCTGCCCAGAAGAAACCAGCACTCCACGAGGACGTGATCGCTCGTCGACAAACGTTGGCCGATGAGCATTTCGTACGCAGCCTTCGCCCGCCGGTGATTCCGGTCGCCCTCGTCCGCGAGGGCGTAGAACGCGGACGTGTCGACGAAGACGCTCATCCTCGCGAGACCGCCTCACCGAGGTAGCGATCGTGGTCCTCGGACGCATCGGCGACGCCGCTCTTTCCTAGGCCAACAATCCGCGCGAAGTCCTCGCGCTGCGGCTCCGTGTGCAGGTGCTCCTTCGCCAATTGTCGCAGGAGTTCAGCGAGCGAGACACCCTTGGCGGCGGCCTCCCGCTTCAGCAGCCGATGCTGCTCGGGCTCCAGGTAGATCTGCGTTCGCTTGAAAGCCACGGCCACCTCCTTCGCGCCTCTATCGACATTATAATGTCAACATCATCGGGAGCCAACCTCTCCCCGTGCGGAGCGCGTGATGCGACCAGGGCAGGACGCGTCCTGGGCCGGAGAGTCTTGTGACGCACACGCGGAATCGCGATACTGAGTACATGCAGCATGGGTTCCTCTTTGTAGATGAAGCCAATCTGTATCTCGCCGCAAAGAACGAAGGATGGGAGATCGATTGGGGCAGATTCTTGCAGCATCTATCCTCGACCTTCAACGTCGGACGCGCCTACTTGTACGAAGGGATGCCGACAGAGAGGAGCATCCTTGCGGGAGTCCCGCACGCGACAGGTGACGACATCGCCCGGATCAAGAACGAGAAGACCGCCCGATTCCGCGAGCTGAGAGCCTATGGTTACACGGTGCGCCACAAGCCGGTTGCGACAATCCATGGCTCGAACAAGTGCAACTTCGATGTTGAGCTAACGATTGACGCGATAGATCAAGTCGCAAGTTACGATGTATTCGTCCTTGCCAGCGGTGATGGTGACTTCATTCGCCTTGTGAAGTACGTACGCGGGTGTGGCAAGGAAGTCCACGTCATTGGCCCGTCGAAGGCCAACAGACAGCTGCGTCTGGAAGCGCGGGGCAACTTCCACTCAATCGACGGAATGCGATCGCACATCTCAAAAAAGCAGGCCCGGCTCTAGGCCAGGCCCATTCGCCCTGCCGTGAGGTCTTACGGGCTTTCTTTCAAGTTCGGATTATAGGGGCAGTGACCACGGAGTCAAGCCCACCTGCGATGAGTGCCACAGATGCGCCACAGGATCGCGACCACACTGAGTAGCCATGAGTTTCTGGTTCTCTTGGCGCACTTGGCGCGCTTTGCGTGAAACACGGGCCGTCTCACGGAGCTCAGAGGAAGACTGAAATGGGAGACCCTAGATGGATACCTCGACGGCCTCGGTGAGAACGTCGCTTGTCGGGAGGTCATCGCCGAACTCCTGGGCGACCTCGAGCCACCCTCGAATCGCCTCTCGGATGCTGTCCAAGGCTTCTTGATACGAGTCCCCCTCGCTGACGCAGCCGGGCAACGACGGAACATAGACGGAGTAGCCTCCGTCCTTGGACGGTTCGAGAATCACCTTGTAGGACAGTCTCCTCGGCATCTTTAGGTCACCACCTCAGCCTCTTCCGCAGCATGGTTAGCCATTATCGCACGTTCGTTTCTGTCACGACAAGCCGAAAGCAGTACCCAAGGACAGGGCGAGCGACGCACCCTGGTTCGTGCAGCTCCAGCGGAGCGCCCGGCCCTTCATTCGGCAGACCGCGGAATGGGGAGAGCTCGCTGGGGGGGCGTCACAGGTTCCTCTTGCCGGGTCTTCCGGGCGCAACGACCTCGTCGAGCACGGTGGCCAGCCGGTCGGCCAGGAGATCCCAGTCGTGGTGTGCGCGCACGTAGTCGCGCCCGCGGGCGCTCCATCCTCCGCTCTGACCGCAAGGCTCATCAAGAGAAGAGCGGTCGCGGCCAGGAAGAGCATCGGCACGGCGGTGGCGAGATCGAGAGCACGCTTGGCCGCACGGTCGATTCCCTTCACATGATCGCTCATCTTCGCGGGTCTACGGCAACCCTGTCCGAGGACGCTGCGCGCCGATGCACCCCGCTGCGCTTCGATTTCAGCAGTGTCTCAAGGGCATCGATCTGCCGGTCGAGGACTTCCTCCTCGCGGAACTGCGCTTCCGCCAACTGCCGTGACGCGAGCCCCATCCGACGTCGTCTCGCCTCGTCCGTGAGAAGCTCGACGAGCGCCTCCGCAAGCCTTGCGGGGTCTCTGATGGGCACGAGAAGGCCATTGACTCCTTGCACAACTTCCTCCCTGCATCCCCGGATGTCCGTCGCCACGACCGGGAGCCCCGAGGCCATTGCCTCGATGATCGAGCGCGGCATTCCCTCGCGGTGAGAAGGCAGGACGAATAGGTCCATGCCTCGCAGGAGCAAGGGAACGTCCTGCCGCGGGCCGGCGAAGCAAACGACTCCCTGCAAGTTGAGTTGCTCCATCAGCTCGTTCAGATGAAGACGAGTGCGGACATCCCGATCGCCGTCCAGCGGCGCCCCGATGACGAGCAGTCGAGCCGATGGCACCCGCTCGCGGACAGCGGCCATGGCAGCGATCAGCTCGTCCAGCCCCTTCTCCCGCACGATGCGACCTACGAACCCGACGACGAAGTGCTCCGCGGTGAAGCCAAACTCCTCTCGCGTCGACAGATCCCGTTCGGCGCGGAAGCAGTCGATGTCGATCCCGTTGCCGATCCAGACAATGTCATCCCGATGGCGCACGATGCGTTCCCGCAGGGCGGTTTCGACATCCTCGAGGCTTTGAGAGAGCACCAGGTCCGTGCACCAGCGCGCAAGGAACCGCTCGAGCCAGATGATCGCCCGGCGCCGCCAGCGAGGCATGCGATCATGAAAGTAGAACCCATGAGCCGTGTAGACGACGTGCGGGACGCGAGCCACGCGCGCCGCGAGGCGCCCAATGACTGAGGCAATCGGCGTGTGGACGTGGACGACGTCGAAACGCTCGCGCCGCAGGAGGCGAAGGAGCTGGACGAACGACACGATGTGCAGAAAGGAGAAGAACTTCCTGCGGAAGAGGATAGGGTGCAACGGAAACCCGATGTCGCTGTCGTCCGGACTCTCCTCGGACCGCGAGCAGGCGACATGCACGTCGTAGCCCGCCGCGCTGAGGCGATGAAGGAGCGGCATGAGGAGGGCGTAGACGGTGGCATCGAGGGCGGTCACCTCGAGGATTCTCGGGCGCCCCGTCATGCCTGCTCTCGCACCCACTGCACGGTGGCCTGCAGGCCCTCGGCGAGGCCGACGCGAGGCGCGTAGCCGAGGAGACGCTTCGCCTTGGCCAGGTCGGCGTAGGAGTGTTTGATGTCGCCGGCGCGTTCCTCCGCGTGCCGTGGAGCAGACGACGGGTCCGCGCCGACGAGTTCGCGGATCTGTCGATCGAGCTCGTTGAGGCTCGTACGTTCGGTTCCTGCGATGTTGAAGGCTTCCCCAGCGACGTTGCGTGCGGTCGCGGCCTTCAGGTTGGCGTCGACGACATCGGTGATGAAGGTGAAGCTCCTCGTCTGTTCGCCATCGCCGTAGATCTCCGTCGGGTCGCCGTGCAGCAGGGCACGGATGAATCTCGGAACGACTGCCGCGTACTCGGAGTCTGGGTTTTGGCGGGGGCCGTAGACGTTGAAGTACCGCAGCGATACCGTTTCCAAGCCGTACACATGGGTGAAAACGCGGCAGTAGAGCTCCGCGGCCAGCTTGCTGACTGCGTACGGCGACCTGGGTACACCGGCCGTCTCTTCGCGCTTCGGCAACTCGGGAGCGTCACCGTAGACCGACGATGACGAGGCGTAGACCACCCGGCGAACGCTGGCGCTTCGAGCCGCTGCGAGAATGTTCAGTGTCCCGTCGACGTTGACGGCGTTCGACTCGACCGGCGCGGCAATCGATCGCGGCACGGAAGGTAGCGCCGCCTGGTGGAACACCACGTCGACTCGGTCCATGACCGCGCGCACCACCTTCTCATCGCGGATATCGCCCTGAACTACACGGACGTGGCCGCTCACCGCGGCGAGGTTGTCGAGCTTGCCCGTCGACAGGTTGTCGAGCACGGTGACGTCATACCCCAGCTCCACCAGGCGGATAACGAGGTTCGAGCCGATGAACCCAGCTCCGCCGGTGACCACGACCCTATTTGGCATCCCTCTCCTCAGCTACAGGCGCTCGACGTTCTTCGCTTCCATGTGGAGCTTGCCCGTTGCGTTTCGGGCATCGAAGACCATCGGAGCATGACGGACGATCTCCGTCCAGTCGAAGGCCGAGTGATCCGTCACGATGACGACGCAATCGAGCCCCCGCAAGAAGGACGGTGACAGCGTTTCGGACGTGAGGGCCTCCCCGAACACCTGGAGTCGCGGGACGTGGGGATCGCTGTAACTGACCTTTGCTCCCATCTCCCGGAACAAGCCGAGGATGTCGATGGCCGGGGACTCCCTGACGTCGGACACGTTCCTCTTGTATGCGACGCCGAGGACGTGGATGCGTGACCCGTTGACCGGTTTGCAGCTGCGGTTGAGCATCCCCGCCACGCGTTCCACGACGTAGGCCGGCATTCGGCTATTGACGCGGTCCGCCAACTCGATGAAGCCCACGTCGGTGCCGAACATCTTCGCCTTCCACGAAAGGTAGAACGGATCGATGGGAATGCAGTGCCCGCCGAGCCCGGGTCCGGGCTGGAACGCCATGAACCCGAACGGCTTCGTGCCGGCAGCTTCGAGGACGTTCCAGAAATCGATCCCCATCTTGCGCGACACCACGGCCAACTCGTTGACGAGGCCGATGTTGACGGCGCGGAACGTGTTCTCGAGGAGTTTCGCCATCTCCGCCTCGCGCGCCGTCTTGACGGCAACGACGCGGTCGAACGCCCGGCTGTAGAGCGCGACCGCCTTCTCGGTGCACGCGGGCGTGATTCCGCCGACGACCTTGGGGATCGCGGCAAGCCCGATGCTCGTGTTGCCCGGATCCACGCGCTCGGGAGAGAAAGCGAGGTGGAAGTCGACGCCGGCGCGCAGTCCGCTCTTCTCGAGGATCTGCGCCACCAACTCCTCCGTAGCGCCGGGGTAGACCGTGCTCTCGAGAATCACCAACTGGCCGCGCTGGAGGACAAGCGCCAACTGCTCGCACGCGGCGACCACGTAGCTCATGTCGGGGTCTTTCGTCTTGCGGAGAGGAGTCGGGACGCAGATCGAGATCGAATCCGCCGCCTTGAGCGCCGCGTAGTCCGTGGCCGCCTTGAGTAGGCCGTTCTGGATGAATTGGCCAACGTCCGCATCGGAGACGTCGCCGATCGGACTTTGCCCGGCCGAGATATCACGGACTCGCTCCTCGCTGACATCCACGCCCACGACGTGGATCCCGCGGCGGCAGAAGACCATCGCCAGCGGGAGCCCGACGTATCCGAGCCCGACAATGCCGACGGCCATTCCGGTTGACTCGTTCTTCGTCGCCATGCTCTTGCACCTCCGACTCCTGCACAGATCATGTTCCAAGAACCCGCACTGCGCAAAGACCGGTAGCTTCTGCGAGGTCTCACACCTCGCGATGGGATAGTCGGGCGAGAAGAGACTCGTACTCCTCGATCATTCGATCGAGCGAGAACCGCTCCTCCACGCGCCGCCGCGCGGCGCTCCGCATCTCGTCAAGGCGGGCGGGGTGTCGAAGCAGATCCTCGACAGCCGTGGCTACGGCCTCGACGTTGCCGGGCTCGACGAGCAGCCCCGTCGCCCCGTGCTCCACCAGTTCGGCTGTGCCGCCAACATCCGTTGCTACCACCGCGCACCCACACGCCATGGCCTCAAGAAGAGCCGTCGGCAGCCCCTCCACGCGTGACGTGAGAAGCGCGATGTCGGTCGCCTGGAAGAGGTGCGCCACGTCGTCACCGGCCAGCTGGCCGAGAAACCGAACCTCTTCTGACAGGTCAAGGGAAGCCGCAACGTCTTCGAGCGCCAACCGCAGGGGGCCGTCGCCGGCCAGAAGAGCGCGGAAGGGGATCCCCCGCTGCTTGACGAGCGCCAGGGCTCGAAGGAGCGTCTCGTGATCCTTGACCGGGCGAAGATTGGCGACGCAGGACAGAACTGGACACCCATCCGGCACGTCGAACGTGCTCCGCAAACGCTCGCGAACCTCCGCGCCTGCTGGCGCGAAGCGCGAGAGGTCCACACCCTGGCGAATGACCCAGAACTTTCGTCGCGGGTAGCCGTGCGAGACAAGGTGCTCGACGGCGGCCTCCGAGTTGCTGATGTAGCCCATCGACCAGCGAAACGTCAGGCGGTCGAGCCACAACGTCCAGTTAGCCTTGTGGCCGGACGGGTAGAGACTACGTAGCCCCCCGAGAACGGCGGCGCGTGTCCGGGATAGGTGGCAAACCGTTCGGCCGATCGTGTTGGCGCGCAGGCCGTAGATGAGAACCACATCGAACGCTTCCCTTTTCACGAGTCGTCGGAACGCCCGAGCCGCTCGGAGGGCGGCGAGCGGGCCGCTTCCCGGTGCCAGGGTGACTGGCACGTTCGCCTGAGACAACTGCTCGCTGATTGGCCCGGATGAAGCGAGAAAGAGGACGTGATGGCACAGTTGCGGCGAACCTGCTGTCGCGAGCCGCAGAACGTTCGTCTCCGTGCCGCCTGGCTGCGACGAGGCGAGGACGTGAAGGACACGCGTCATCCGATCGCCTCCGAAGACGCTTCCAGATGGTGCTCCCGGTCCCGCATGCTACCAGATCCTCTTGGCCACACGTTTGGCCGTACGCAAGGCAACGAATGCCGGAGCTGCCGCCCCAATCGCGAGACGGGCTCCTCTCTCCGTCACGCGATCTCGCCGCGTCGGAGGGGCAAACGGAGCCTGTAGTGCGTAGCGCTCGCGCGCAATCTCGATCGAGCAGATCTTGAGGATGTCTTCACTGAGCCGGATCGAGGGGCGACGTTCGTGCGTGAAGCGCCTCCAAAGGCGTTCGAGAGCCGGCTGGTGAAAGAGCCCGAGCGAAGCGAGCTGCGGCGAGAAGTACAGCCGTTCGAGATCGTCGAGGAACTCCGTTCGCGGCCAATTGCGCCAGTCGTGGTAGGTGACGCGTAGGGAAGCATCTACCCTTCCTTGTCCGTCCGGCGCGAGACCGGTGCGCGCCCACGGAATCGCGGCGAGCCGCGGGTCGAGCATTCGGAGGACTTCGAAGTAGACCCCGTCGCAGCGTACACCTGGAGAGAGCGACCAAACGAACTCTACCAGGGCGTCCGAAGAGAACGCCTGATGCAGAGAGCAGAATTGCCTTGCGTAGTCCATGGCGTGGCAAAGCATTCGCCCGAGGTAGTTCTCCTGCATGTCGAGTTCCGCGCGCACCCACCGTGGCTCAGCATCCGTCATCTGCCAGGCATGGGCGCGCGCACAGCGCGCTTCTCTAGCAAGACGAGGGAACTGAGCGTACGGCAGAAGACTCCCCGTGTTCGTCATTGGCCATCGGATGACGCGTGTGATGCGTCGTCCACTGTAGACAGCTCTCCCCATGCTGTCGCCCAGCGTGCCGGCGATCACCAGGTCGTCCTTCTCGGCAAGCTCTCTCAGGCCTTCCAGTCCGTGCAAGTGGATGCCCGTGCATTCCGCGCCGCCCCACGTGGCGGCTGCGGACACGTTCGCCCAGGCAAGCTCCGGCGTGTATTCAATGAGGACGTGCTCCCACCCCAGAATCGCGGCTACGCGTTCTGCGTACGCGACATCGCGGCTCTGCGGGTCACCCCACGTCACAAGATCTATCGTCGCCTGGATCCGCGACCGCGCGCGCTGCAGCACGCCTGCGATGATGCGGCTGTCCATTCCACCGGAGAGGAGCACGTGCACTCTGGAGTGGTCGCGAGCTGCCTCAACCAGCTCGGCCTCGAGGAGTTCCAGGAGGTGCGGCGCGATGCTCGAATGCGGCGCGCGCCGGGTTGCGTGCGGGATCGGCGGCACTCGAAGTTCCTCGCCTTCACCCGTCAGCGTGGCGCGCGGAAGCATCTTGTGGACTCCGCTCACGAGCGTCCGGCCGCCGAGCATGTAGTTGAACTGGAGGAGCGACAACACTGACACCGGGTCAATGGTGCGACGGTCTACTGGAACGAGGTCCGCCAGTTCGCCAGCCGTGTCGGCGACGAAGATGCTATCTTCGTGGCGCATCCAGTAGGGGCAGAAGCCGCCGATGGGCGCAGTAGAAATCCTGTCGGATCGAGCGAGTTGCCGAATCAACGCTGGTTCTTCTCCTTCTTCGGGCGACGGGTCTTGTTTGCGCGACCGAGGGTCGCGTAAAGCGATTCGAGCTCATCCACAGCTCGGCCGATGGAGAACGTTTGAACAGCGCGAGCGCGACCGGCAGCACCCATCTCCGCGGCGCGCTGCGGGTCAGCGAGCATCCGCAGAATGGCCTCGCCGAGAGCAACGGAGTCGCCCGGATCCACGAGGTAGCCGGTCTCGCCGTCGACAACGGCCTCGGCCGTGCCGCCAGCGCT
>Ga0315278_10006384_pt1 | contig 10706 bp, 7 predicted proteins | sample YL17G06_0_MG_FD_203880 | JGI IMG/M metagenome (GOLD analysis project Ga0315278, IMG submission 203880) | Sediment microbial communities from Yellowstone Lake, YNP, Wyoming, USA - YL17G06_0 | ecosystem: Environmental > Aquatic > Freshwater > Lake > Sediment | place: USA: Wyoming | collected... | reverse complement strand
CGACAACAACAACTGAGACTATGGCAGCTACGGCAGCCATGATGTCTGAGGCCACTACTGCGTATGCAGAGGCTATGGTTGCGTACTCCGCTGCACAGGCGCGAGCAGCAACAGCATTAGGTGTTGCTACGGGAGCTCTTGAAGCGGCCGCAACCTCATCACAAGTCGCTGCACAAGAGTCAGCTGTGGCCGCTACCGCGTCAGCCAGAGCTGCTACAGTGGGTGCAACAGGTGCCACTAAAGGTGTCGTTGCGGGGACTGTTGCCGGAGCCGCAGTTAAAGGTGGTGGTTTCCTAGCCGCATTGACTCCGCTCTTACCTGTGGTTATTGCTGCGACGTTTGCATACATGTTGATGAAAGGCTTCAAGATCCCTGGTCAGAAGGAAGACATTTGGACTAGTGGAACTGGGGCTATTGCAAAGATACTAACTACATCCGCGTCGGGTTGGGGCGGTGTGTTTGGTGGGCCCGAGGGAGCAGCTAAGTGGGGTCTAGCGATAGGTAGGTTGACGAGAGTAATAAAGACCGCCGCTGAGGTTACTGAAGAAGCTGCGATGATCTCACAACAGGCAACAGACGACTTCATCAAGTACCAGCAAGCGAACCTCGAAGCCGAAGTTGCGTATGAAAAGGATCGCGGTAAGATAATTGAGGACGCGAGCAAGCAACGAATCGAGTCCGAAAAGAAGTACGAAGAAGACCGCACCGAGATAGTCAAAGATGCAGCCAAGGCACGAGCCGAGGCTGAAGCAGAGTTCATAGTGAACCGTGCGGACACTATTGCGTCTGTTGCAGAATCACAAGCGTATGCGGTAACAGATCTTCTAAGATCACGCATGCGCAGGCTTCGAGACGAGACTCAACAAGAAAGTCGGTACGAGGAAGATTACTACACTAGCCGATCACAACTCATCGCCAGTACGTACAAAGACGAGATTCGTGCCGAGGAAGATCATCAACGAGACATGCTCAAGATGCGTCTCGAACATGAACTCACGCTCGAGGAGTTATTAGACAAGCAAGACGCGTTCGGTATTCTCGCGGAGAATAAGCGTTACGAATTAGCACGGCTAGAAGCGGAAAAGAGTCACAACGTTGAGGTAGCTCGACGTAATCAAGATCTTGCACAGCGTCTCGCTGAGATGGATGCTCAGTTTGCTTTGGAGCGACAACGTCGTGCAGAGGAGTCGGCACAAAGAACAGCAGACGAGAACGATGATCTAGCCTATCGTATGCAGCGTGAGGGGGAACAACTAGCTGAGAGATTGACTAAGATGGACATCGAACAGGCAGCTCAGTTGAAGAAGATGGATGATCAAGAAACTGAGAAGCTGCAAAAGTTGTCCGACAATCACGCCAAGGAGATGAATCAGATCACCGTTGAAGAGGCCGACAAGCTAGTGGAGATCGACAAGAACTATGCTGCCGAGAAGATCAAGCGACAGAACGCTTTCAACGATCAACTACGCGAGTTGGACTCACAATTGCTTGGCGAGACAAAACTCAAGGAGGCGTGGTACGCTTACCAAACTACGCAGCTGGAGAACTATATCAAGGAGTGGAAGGGCAGAATGGGCTCGCTTCTACCCGGCTACAACGGCACACAGCCAGTAGAGGGTGAGAAGCAATCTGGTGGTCCCGTTCATGAAGGTCTTTGGTATCTACACAATGGCGAGTACGTGCTAACTAAACAAGAGACAGCTCTTTGGCGCTCGATGCTATCCCAAGGCCCTGTGCAAGGCGCGAATCGAACCTTCACACTAAATCAAAACTTCGCGTTTAGAGGAACGTTTACTGAGGGCGATAAAGCCTGGTTCAAGAACGCGGCTAAAGAACAAGCGTACGCGGCGTTTGTGGAGGTAGTTAATGAGTGATAACTTGATGATAGGTACTTCTTATGGCGGCCTCGCGTACCTTAGTACCTTTTTCAACGACTCACGAGATCGTGAGCCAAGAACGACAACTATCGATTACGCAAATCACATCGATGCTGGTGATGGCACAAGACCCGGCAATGGTTGGTTAGAACAGAAGTGGCATTATGGAAGACTTACCGAGCATTATTGGAGTCATCTGGCCGCGTTCAACAATACCGTTGTGTACATCAAGACATATAAGAATGACGGTACACTTGGTTACTACACTGCAATAATGGTCATGCCCGATGAAGAGCCAGAGCATTTTGCAGGCCGCGTTTTGGAAGCCGACATTACATTTAAGATGATGGTGGTATACACTCCATGACAGATCCGTTATTGACTACCGCAGGCCAATTCAACAAGGTCTTCCTAGCGATATCGAAACCAAGCGTTGTCTTTAGCGCATTGGTGAATCAGTCGTTCGCTGCTTGGGATGATATTACGGAAGTCACGTGGGATGGTCTTATTAGTGGTGCGTACGCGAACATCCAACCTCACATGACGTTACTAGTTGGGTCAACTGCGGGTGCTTGGGATCTTGGTGTAGCACGAATTCGTAAAGCTGCAAGTGCTACAAAGCTATACATAGGTAGGCAATCTGACGTTCGTTTTGCGAACGATAAATACCTAACCGTAATTGACGACTTTCGTCCTAGTGCACGGCAGTGGCTTGTCGACAGTGCTGATCCTTTGATTGTGCATATGGACCAAGATGTCGCATACTCGGATCAGAACGTCGAGATGGAGCCCATTCCTGTTATGGGGCCGGACGCAGTTGTTTGGCTTACGGGCGCAAACGTAACACACCAACGTAACGCAGCTGCCTCTTGGAGTCCCGATGGTCATGCTGTAACGTGCCAATGGAGTGCTTCTGGCCCCGCATCCGTTTCAATTTCGGGTGCTAATACGGCGACTCCGACATTTACATTTACTGTTGCGGGTGAGTATCTGATCACGCTTGTTGCAACTAACGCTACTCACACGTCCAAAACGACTACAGGTCACCGTAGAACGTTTGTGTTCGGTTCGGGATACTCACCGATTGTCAACTTTAGTTTAGATTCGTTGTCTGTTGTGCAAAGCGAAGGCGGCGCGTCGTTTCGTATTACATTACATGATGCCAGTGTTCTTAGTGGTACCTACGACATGCCTAGAGTCACTTTGTTTGCCAAGGACGTGTACGGATCTACGGAACAAAGTTTCGGACCGATAGTAGGGCACGAGAACGTCATAGCGTTTGGATGGGCCGATCAAACTAGTGTGGAGTGGTTACCCAATCACAGTACTATGTCTTTAGATGTGAAAGGACCTGCTTTCTGGATGCAACAGATCGACATCCTAGCTGCGGGAGGTTTGAAAACTGGTACTAACAGTTGGTTGTATACCGCTTCACCAACGATCGACAAAGCTCTGTGGAACCTATTGCATTGGCGAAGTAACATCGATACGATAATTGATGTCTTTCCTTCTGGCGACACTGCTGTCGCTGGAGGACTCGTAGCCAATAACGGATCGTTGTGGGAACAGGTAGTTGACGTTGCAGGACGCATCTACGCTATACCTTGTTGCGACAGATACGGTAGATTGTGTCTTTCAATTGATCCTCAGATGATTCCCTACGCAAGTCGATCAAGTATTCCAGTAACAATGGTTATAACTAAAGCAGACTGGCGTGAGAAAGTTGCCATAGAACAACGTATGCGTCCCACATGTAGTCAAATCTACATGGGTGCAACAGATGCTACGGTTGCCTACTTCAGCAAAGCTCCCGGAAAGATGGTTATGCGGTGGGGAGCGGCTCAGACTGTAAACAACATTTTGGTTGCCAGCCAATCTCAAACTAACCAGTTAGCAGGAGATTTGTTAGCCAAGCAGAACAATCAGTACCCCACTATAGGTATTCCTCTACGTGCAAATAATCGTCTTATTGATGTCACACCAAATCAGTACGTGACGTTGTCAGTTGCGGCAGGAGACACTCCGTTAGGTATTGTATGGACTGCAAAGAGATTAGTGCCACGACGTGTTACGTACAGACGTGATGTTCGTACTGGCGAGTTTACTACTGACCTTGAGTGTGAGACTGAGACGTTTGGTATTGCAGGTGTGACTTATACTCCGCCAGCGATACCCGATAAACCCACGCCTTGGACTCCTCCAGGCACAGGGCCTTTTCCAACGCTCCCGGCTACGGGTATTACGACGATCAAACGATTCGGCTGGGATCTTATCATTGGTGACAGACTCAACAGTGTACCTATTGGCATAGTTGGTATGATTGAAGTTCCATTCAACTGTAACATAGATGATGTCAAAGTAGTGTTCTTGCCCAGCATTGAGGGTGACGTAGTAATCGACATTTGGAAGTGCACCTGGGCGCAGATTGAGGGCGGTGTACATCCTGTAAACGGTGACTCCATTTGTGCATCTGCGCCTATAACAGTAGTTGATCAAGAGAAGTGGGATGCTCCTCTAACTGGGTGGACCACGTATTGCACTATGGGTGACTGGCTCTACATCAATGTCGATAGCGTTGACGAGGCCATAACGCTTCTAACTTTAGCCATTTCAGGATTGGCGTACCAATGACACTTTGGCGTGTGATGAAGTCTGGTATATACGTACCCGCACACCAGTGCGACGGTATCGATATTAGTCCTATCGACACATACATAGACTTCTCCAACGACGATGTTCTAACGGACCTAGGTTCTCATGAGGGCGGCGACTTCACTGCTGAGGGCTGGTTCTATGTAGTGCCAGACCATGAGGGGTATCCGCCGGGATACCCAGCACAGTACTACGACTTGTACGAGACGTTGTTCAAAAAGATGGCAGCCAACGATCCTGGAGTTGGGTATCCAGGAGTTGGTTGGGGTATGGCTACATGCTACACTGCTAAGCTTCCCGGTCCGTACGAGCCGTACCACTCGTGGTTTACTTATGGTATCAGATATCATAATCCAACGAGAATGATGTTGGAGTTAGAAAGCCATTCTGAGTGGACGGCTGCTCATTATGAGATAGGTGCACAGGTTAATGCAATGCACGTCGATCCGCTAACGGGATGGCATCACTACGCTATAACATCTCACACATGGCTAGACTATGGCCAGGTGTATGGTGGTGCCGACGATTATTTTGTGAACAACGTTGCTAGATTCTTTTTCGACGGCGTAGAAATGGAGACTAGCGATGGTTGGACCAGAATAGAAGAACGTATCACGGTCGCCGAAGAAGACCAGACCGATGCAGCAGCTAACTTGACCGTAGGAGATTACTCGATCTCAAACCCGAACTACACTCGTACTATGAAGGTTCAGTGGATGCGATTGTCGAACACATTACGTTACACGGAAGACTTTACTCCTGACGACATGTGTGAACAACCTGAAGTTGATGGCAATACTATTGGGTTATGGCCTGCATGGGAGAACAATATCCCACCGAACATTTATTTAGACAATATTCAAGGCGATGCAGCTATTGATGGAGTTATAATCAACCCATGAGCAGCAGTAACTTACTTAGAGCGCGACAAGCATTTAAGAACGTCTTGCATAACAAGCAAGATGTTCTTGCTACATTCGAAGGCGTAATGGGCGATGGTAACGGAAACGTACAGGTAACAGAAGCTGGACGTGAGAACTACGCGTACGTTCGAATCAACGACGTTGTACATCAAGTATTCAACACTCGTATGCCCCTACAAGAAGGTTTACGAGTTACGGTTGGCTTCGACCCAACACAGTCCGAACTAATGCAGGTGTTGGGAACACGAACAGCAACACCGTTTGGTGATACGGGAAGAGTCGTAACGTTCTTCGCACCGTCGAACTACTACAACTGGTACGGTACAGACCCCATATGGATTGATAAACGACAGTGGCTACCTCGTCGTGTGTCGTTGATTGCTACCGACGATCCCGCTTACGATCCATTCTCAGTTCGAATATATCCAGACATGTTTTGGACGAGTACTGATTGGACCGCCGTGGTAGAAGAGATCTTCGATCTAGAGAGTTACAAACCGTCTACGGCCGGTAAGGCGTGTTACGTACTGGTAACGTTAGATACTACCGGCGATGTTATACTTACTAAGGGTACCGAGGTTGATACTGGGTCTATTACAATCGCATACATTCCAGACCCACCTGTTGGCTCATCTGACGTGCTTGCTGCGGTGTGTTTGTACCACGAGCAGACAGCTCTTCAAGAGACAATCGACGCTAGTGACATCATCGATTTACGCTTCACGTATTTTACTGGTAGTGGCGCTCCTGGTGGTAGCGGTGCTGGAGCAACCGGGCCTACCGGACCCACGGGACCAGCTGGAGGTCCAACCGGACCCACTGGACCATCTGGAGCTGGATACACGGGGGCTACAGGACCAACAGGTCCGGGTACAACTGGACCAACTGGACCAACTGGACCGGCTGGGGCTGGTACAACGGGTCCCACTGGACCTACCGGACCGAGTAGCACTGGTCCAACAGGTCCTACCGGTCCTTCGGGACCCTCTGGAGTGGGAGCTACTGGTCCTACTGGACCCGGCGGTGGAGCTACAGGACCTACCGGACCTACCGGGCCGGGAGGAACTGGACCTACAGGTCCAACCGGTCCGGCGGGAGTGGCTCCTGCGGCTTTATTTGTGGATGGAGCTGCTTGGACAACTCCTAATACTACAGAGTTAGCCATATTCGAGTTCGAGATACCTGCTAATACAATGGGCAATTACTCGAACCTCTGTTTACATTTGCTCGGTAGCTTTTTAAATAGCTCCGGCACAAGCACTTACACAGCAGTTATTAGGATCTATCTTGGCGGCACACTTTTGTATGCGGACACGTCTGCGGCATTTGCAAGCAGTTCTGTCAAGAGAGCATTTGAGTTGTACTTAACGTTAGCCACGCAAGGTAGCACGACATCGGAGATTATCGGCGGCAATATGTTTTGTGGGGGTGTTAATGCGGCCTCTACGGGCTTTGGCGATATGGCTACAGCTACAATCTTATTCAACACTCCGTTTATGGGTGTTGCCGCCACTAAGGATATGACAGCAGCTCAGATATTGAAGGTGACAATACAAGTCAGCAACTCTGCAATGTCGTTCACATTCAACTCATCAGTCCTATTCTCCCCTGGTGGAGTTGGTCCCGTGGGTGCTACGGGAGCCGGTACAACTGGTCCGACAGGTCCCACTGGACCTAGTGGTTCTGGTGGTACAGGACCTACCGGACCTACTGGTCCAGCTGGAACTGGAGCTACAGGACCTACTGGACCTAGTGGTGCCGGTACAACTGGACCAACTGGACCAACAGGTCCCGCAGGAAGCCCTGGTGGAGCTACAGGACCAACAGGTCCCGGCGGAACAGGGGCTACAGGACCTACTGGTCCTGCGGGAGCCGGCTCTACCGGACCAACTGGTCCCACTGGTCCTGCTGGAGGAGGCGGTGGTGGAGGGTTGTTTGAACCGGAGTCGCCATATCAAGGAACTGTGCCCGCGCTTACTAGTTTCACATGGGATAATCAAGATAGTGCTACGGCCGAAGACGCTGATGAGGGTGGAATTATGATGTCTCACGGTATGGATGCCGCTAATGAGGTGTATCTGTTATACAAGTCGTTGACCTACACCAGTCGTTTTAGAGTGACTATAGCCATAATACCTACGTTGTTTACGCTTTACAACCGATGTGGATTGGCTTTACGGGAAAGTTCCTCAGGCAAGATTTTGGGTTGCAACTTAATGGTATATAACAATCAACTACGTGTTTGCGCCCATAAGTGGAATACGTCTACCAATTGGAATAGTAGTTATGTAGAGAGGGACGTACCGTACTGCCCTCGTTGGTTACAAATAGAGCGAACAGAGTACTTCCTGTTTTGGCGTTTCTCACACGATGGTACGTACTTCCAAGAGTTCCACGGAATAGATTATAACGATTTTCTGGTGCCTAATCAGGTTGGCTTTTTTGTGGAGAACGAAAACAATTCAAGAGACGTAGCTATGTGGGTACGATCATTTTTAGAAGAAGATACAACATAGGGAGAGACCATGTATAAGATAATCGTAGTTGATAATCGAGATAACAACGGCGCGTGGTATATGCCGTCTATCAATTGGGCCAAGGAGTGGAGTAACGGATACGAAGGTGCATATATCGTGATCCACCAAGTCGTCAAAGACTACGCTGGTCGCTACACCTTTCAAGACAATCTATATCTAGCCGAGATCTTTGCGGCGGCTAAGTCGGCCGGCTTCCGCGTTGGTTTTGTAATTAAGCCCGACGGCGTACGTATGTCCTACGCAAAAGAATTCATAGACCTGGCCGATAAACGAACCAAGTTCGGCTCCGGGCTCCTTCCCGCCGTGATGATTGAAAGCTGGCCGAGTCCGTACTCAACTCATCAAATTGTGGGCGACTTCATTGGCGACTACTTCGATAACTATCTGTTGAAGCCATTCGGCAACATAGTGTTGGCGTTGAGTAAGAACACTGCCGACTTTATGTTCCAGGCGGGCGGCGACCAAGAAGAGATTCTCAAGTTCGCGCGTCTGGATGGGATTAGGCTTTGGTACCTTAGGTGGGGCAAGACCGCAGAACAGATGAACGCTGAGATGCTCGCGTCCCCAGTAAAGAAGAAAGTTTGGATTGCGGGTGTAGCCGACAACGTTAACGAAGCTAACTGGGAAGCACCTGTACCCGGACCGACTGGTCCGACTGGACCAGGACCTTCTGGTCCCGAAACAAATCCTTATTTAGAACTCGCCGACCTGTATCAGCGGATCAGCGATATATTTCGAATTTTGGGAGGTGAACAGTGACATTGTTACAAGAGTTGACCATACGCAAGGCCTTGTGTGAGAGGTTTATCAAGGAACTCGAGGGGACGGATGACCCGCGAGCTCCTAGTGCAATCCTCGAGTACAGACGACAGTTGGTTGAAATCGACACCAAGTTTGTCGCGGCGGGTGGGACACCACAGCCTGTGGTAGTCCAGTTGAAATCGGCAGTATTGGGCGCTTCGGTGCCAAAGGAGAATTGATATGGCCGCTGGTGATGGGCATGTAGTAAACAACTTCAAGGAGCAGCTGCTCAAGAAGACAATCGACTGCGATTCAGATACTTTCATGGTAGCTTTGTACAACAAAGCATACGCCGCGACACAGCTTGATGGTGCCGACCCGGCGTACAACGTCTCGCCGTGGGACTCTAACGAGATCAGTGGATCTGGTTATGCTGCTGGTGGAGTTTCAATTGGTACGCCAGTTGTCGCTCAAGACGATGCAAACGATCGCGCCTCGTGGGACGACGACACCACTGATGTGTTGTGGACAGCGTTGGCTGCCAATACAATCCAGACCGCTATCCTATACGACTTCACTACCGGTACAAAGTGGGTCTGCATCATTTGGGAGATTGGTACCAACAGCAACGGCGGTAACTACACCCTACAGTTCGCCGGTACGGGTATGATGCTTCTGACTTAGGAGGTTCGTTATGGGCCTCTTAGGAAGTATATTCTACGATCCGGCATCGGCAGCAACGAAGTCTACAGCATCCCTATTGGCGATGACAGCCTTCGATACTACCAACCTGCGTATTACTTTCACAGCGCCCGCTAATGGGTATGTGTTGGTAAGGATACGGTGTACCCTATCAGGGGCTACTACCTACCCAACCATTCTATTAGGGGTGCTGGAAAGTACGACAGTTGTGGCCCGTGTAAATCCACAAGGTGGTATTCCTGGAGCAGCTATTGCTACTAACCTTATTACGCAGGAAGCTCTATTTGTAGTTCCAGGCGTCACGTCTGGTAGTCATACCTGGGATGCTGCCTATGGGGTGGAGATTGTTCTAGCATCTACAAGCATTAAATATGGCGGACCGAATAACGCTAGTGGCGCTAACGCTCAGGGTGGCATTATGTTTGAGGTATGGGATTGTCCTAATATCTTAGGCGCAAAGCTGTACGACCCCGTCGGCGCAGTATCGAAGGTGATGACCTCGCTGTTGGCGATGACCGCCTTGGACACAGCTAACTTAAGGGTCACGTTTACTGCTCCCACTTCTGGTAAGGTGTTAGTTAGGGTAAAGTCGACTTTTCACGGATCGACCACCTATGGGCAATGTTTGTTAGGCGTTCTGGATGGATCGACTGTTAGAGTTAGACAAGCGCCGTTGGGTGCACTAAAAACAACTTCTCTTGCTACCACCCAAGTCCTTCAGGAAGCGGAAGGAGTTGTTACAGGTTTGACTCCAGGCAGCTCGTATAGCTTTGACGCTGCCTATGCAGTCCAGGTAGTATCTGGTGCCGGAGGTCTCAAATATGGTGGCCCGAACAATACGACTACCAACGATGCCTTTGGCGCCTCATCCATCGAGGTATGGGCGATCTAAATGTCTTGCTCTGATCTTATCCTGCTGTTAGATACCGGCCAGATTGGGGTCGACCTCAATGTCGCGACCCTAGTCTCGTCTACGCCTGCACTGACAGTAGTGCCGGGTGCGGTATCAACGACGTTAGGCGTTGCAACGTTAGCATCTTCTGCACCTGCAATTACTGTTCTTGCTCCATTCCCGCCGGTAACGGTAATGTTGAACGTGGCGGTAATCACGGCCAGCGTTCCTGCGTTGACTGTTGTTCCTGGAGCGAAGGTCACCACTCTAAATGCTGCAACGATTACTGCAACTGCGGGAGCTATTACCCCCGTACCAGGGGCTATAATAGTTCCACTGAATGTTGCCGCACTTGTAGCAAGCCCGCAAACGGCGACAGCGG
>Ga0315278_10006383_pt1 | contig 10706 bp, 8 predicted proteins | sample YL17G06_0_MG_FD_203880 | JGI IMG/M metagenome (GOLD analysis project Ga0315278, IMG submission 203880) | Sediment microbial communities from Yellowstone Lake, YNP, Wyoming, USA - YL17G06_0 | ecosystem: Environmental > Aquatic > Freshwater > Lake > Sediment | place: USA: Wyoming | collected... | reverse complement strand
AGGCCGTCGAGCGTGAGCAGGTGGCGCAGTCGTCCCGCTTGGTCGCGCTGCAGTTCGGCTCCGGTGTCGGTGCTCAAGGGTCGCTCCTCAGGTCAGGTTGCGTGGCCGCCGAGCCAGGTCTCGAGGATCAGGCGGGCCGCGTTGGCGTCTATGTCCTCGCGTTTCACCCGGCGAGTGCGTGCGCCGGACCGCCGCGCGTCGCGCAGGTCCGACTGCGCGGCCACGGAGGTCAGCCGCTCGTCCACGAATTCCACCGGCAGGTGGAAGCGCCGCGCAAGCTCTCCGGCGAAGGCGCGACAGGTTCCAGTAAGGACGGTCTCGGTACCGTCCATATTATAGGGGAGACCCACCAGCAGCCGGGCGGGACTCCACTCGCGCACGCAGCGCTCGAGCGCGGTCCAGTCGGGCGAACTGCCTACCGGGACGACCCCGGCCGGACCTGCGCTGCCGGTGGTCGTCTGGCCCACGGCGACGCCGATGCGCCGCGACCCGTAATCGAAGGCCAGCACGACTTCGCCGGGCTCGGGCACTTTGCCGCTCAGGCGTGGCCGGCGTCGCTGCTCAGGTGCAGCAGGTTGATGCCGAGCAGCCGGCCGGCGGCCTGCCAGCGATCCTCCGCCGGGACGTCGAACAGCAGGTTCTCGTCCACCGGCACGGTCAGCCACGCATTGCGAGCCATCTCGTCTTCGAGCTGGCCGGCCTCCCAGCCGGCATAGCCGAGGGCTACGATCGCGCGCTCCGGACCATGGCCGCTGGCCAGCGCGTCGAGGATGTCCCGGGACGTGGTCAGGTGGAGCTTCTCGGACACGGGCAGCGTGGATTCGAAGTCCGCGCCCGGGCTGTGCAGCACGAAGCCACGGTCGGTCTGAACCGGGCCGCCGAGCAGCACGCTCTGGCGCGAAACGTGCGACTGCGAGGCGTCGAGGCCCAGTTGCTCGAATACCTCGCCCAGGTCCATCGTCAGCGGCCGATTGATGATGATGCCGAGTGCTCCGCGCGCGCTGTGCTCGCAGACGAGCGTGACCGTCTGCGCGAAGTTCGGGTCGTCCATGCCCGGCATCGCGATCAGGAACTGGTTGTTCAGGAACGTCGCCGCCATGCCCGCCAGTATCCTGCCGCCATGCTTCTCCCGACAAGCGCCCGGTGCGTCACGGAGCATTGCCCATGACCGCACCGTCGCCCAGCCGGCCATTGAGGAACTGCCATTCATAGGCGAAGCGGAGCACCGGGTAGCGCTCACGCATCGCAGGGGGGAACGGGTCAAACGGCGAGGCCAGGCGCACGATGACGAGCGCCGCGTTGTCGAGCTCGCGGTGGCCGCTCGAGCGACGCACGAGGACCTGGTCGAGGCTCCCGTCGGCGCTGATCGCGACCTCGAGCACCGGATTGCCGGACATGCCGCGCCGCCGCGCCTCGTTCGGGAAGTTGAGCGTGCCGACGCGCTCCACGCGGCGCTTCCATCCGTCGAGGTAGCCCGCGATCAGCGATTCGCGCGTGTCGGCGAGCAGTCGGTCGTCGGTGGACGGGTCGCCACGCAGGCGCACCGTCTCGTCCGCCGCGGCGGAATTCACGCCGACCTGCTCCAGCGGCCTTGCCTCTAGCGGCACGCTCGACGCTGCCGCCTGCTCGGTCTCGGCCCCGGAGATCGTGCGCCGCGACTCGCTGGATCGACTCGAGAGCAGCTGCGTGCCGCCGATCGTCTCGGTGGAGACCCGCGAATCGAGCGCGTCGCCCTCGGGAACCCCCTCGTTCTCGAGCAGGCTCGCGGAGGATTCCGGCAGCGACGTGCGATGGCGATCACGGCCCGTGCCGGAGCCGTGCTGGCTGCGCTGGGCGATGTAGCTCGCGTTCGGGTTGTCCGCCTCCTCGGGTCCCTCGGGTACCAGCAGCACCTCGAGCGTGGGCAGCGGGTTCTCGGCGGCGGACGGCGCGGCAAACCTCACGCCCAGGATGAACAGGCCGTGCACCAGCGCCGCGACGAAGATCGCCGTCGCAAGGCGGTCGTCGGGCCGGTCGTTCGCTGCCCGGAGATCCACGCCTCAGGCACCCCGCCGGGCCACGATCGCGTCCATCAGCTGGCCGGCGATGTCGAGACCGAACTGGCGGTCGAGTTCGCGCACGCCGGTCGGGCTCGTCACGTTGATCTCGGTGACGAAGCCGCCGATCACGTCGAGGCCGACGAACAGCATCCCGCGCTCGCGCAGAACCGGCCCGATCCTGCCCGCGAGCCACCTGTCGCGCTCGTCGAGCGGCCGACCGACGCCCTTGGCGCCCGCGGCCAGGTTGCCCCTGTTGTCCGACGCCGACGGGATGCGCGCCAGCGCATACGGCACCGGCTCGCCGTCCACCAGGATCACCCGGGCATCGCCGGTCGCGACGATGTCCGGGATATAGCGCTGCACGATCGCGTAGCGCGTGCCGTACTCGGTGAGCGTCTCGAAGACGACGCTCGCGTTCTTGTCGCCCGCGTCGAGCACGAAGATCGAGCGGCCACCCATGCCGTAGAGCGGCTTGCAGACCGCGCGCTGGTGCTCACGAAGGAACGCATGCATGTCGGCCATGTCGCGGCTGATCAGCGTGGGCGCGCAGCACTCGGGGAACCATGCCGTGAAGACCTTTTCGTTCATGTCACGCAGCCCCTGCGGCCGGTTCACGACGAGTGCGCCCTGCAGCTCCGCGCGCTCGAGGATGTAGGTCGAGTAGATGTACTCGGTGTCGAAGGGCGGGTCCTTGCGCATCAGGATCACGTCGAAATCGCCGAGGCGCGTCGTCTGCGGCTCGCCCCGCGAAAACCAGTCCTTTGCGTCGTCGCGCACCTCGATCGCGTGGGAGCGGCCCAGCGCTACGCCGTCGCGCAGCCATATGTGGCCGAGTTCGAGGTAGGCGAGTTCCCAGCCGCGGCGCTGCGCAGCGAGCATCATCGCGAGCGTCGTGTCCTTGGCTGGCTTGATGTGCTCGATCGGGTCCATCACCACCGCGACGCGCAGGCGTTTCTCGTTCATCGCTCACTCCAGGGGTGCGCGGCGGCCGGAGCCGCCTGTGACGCCTGTCATGGTATCGAAAGCAGCCGATGGCAGGGCACCTGCCAATATGTTAAAAACACCCCGCGAGCACGGTCTCGCGCTTTAGCGTCGTGCTCACGACGCTTACTTCCCATCCGAGGGTTCGAGGGCATGGAAAACACGGCTGCCAGTACGATCCGGCCGCGACTTGCAGGGCTCAAGGTGCTGGTCATCGACGACAGCAAGACGATCCGGCGTACGGCTGAGACGCTGCTCGCCCGCGAGGGCTGCGAGGTCTTCACCGCCGTGGACGGGTTCGACGCGCTCTCCAAGATCGCAGACCACCAGCCCGACATCGTGTTCGTGGACATCATGATGCCCAGGCTCGACGGATACCAGACCTGTTCGCTGATCAAGCACAACAAGGTCTTCCGCACCATCCCGGTGATCATGCTCTCGAGCAAGGACGGGCTGTTCGATCGCGCTCGCGGCCGGATCGTCGGCTCCGAGCACTACCTCACGAAGCCCTTCACGCGCGAAGAGCTCCTGAGCGCGATCGAAACCCACGTGCACCGCTGACGACCGACCGATCCGGAGGATTCGACCCGTGGCACTGGTACTGATCGTCGACGACTCACCGACGGACGTCCACGTCATGCAGAAAGCGCTCGAGGAGGGCGGTTTCCGCACCGCGCTGGCGGCCGACGGCGGCGAGGGCATCCGCAAGGCCCGCGAGTTGCACCCGGACCTCATACTCATGGACATCGTGATGCCGGGCCTGAACGGGTTCCAGGCCACGCGCGAACTCGCGAACGATCCCGCGACCCGCTCGATCCCGGTGATCATGGTCACCTCCAAGGCGCAGGAGTCCGACCGCGTCTGGGGCCTGCGCCAGGGCGCCGTGGACTACCTGGTGAAGCCCGTGGCGATGGACCAGCTGGTACGCAAGGCCCAGGCCGCGCTCGCAGGCTGAGATGCAGGAATCCGCAACACTCAGGTCGCTCCGCGACCGACCGTACGAGTTGCTCCTGGAGCTCGATCGCCGTGCGCGCGCGGCGGCGCAGGGCAAGCCCGAGGCGGCGGCGTCCGGCGCAGAGTGGGTTGGCATCGCCTTCCGGCTCGGCGGCGAGGCGTTCCTGCTCGCGCGGGAAGAGACTCGCGAGGTCATGGGCTATCCGCCCTCGGTGACGCGAGTGCCGGGCGCGAAGAGCTGGATCCGTGGCCTTTCCAATGTCCGCGGCCAGCTGCTGCCGGTGATCGACGTGAGGGCGTTCCTCGGTTCCGGTGGCGCCTCGGTGACCCGCGCAACCCGCTTGCTGGTGGCCAACCATCGCGAGATTCCGGCGGGCCTGATGGTCGACGAGGTAATGGGCTTCCGCCGCTTCTATGAGGGCGAATTCTCGGCCGACCTGCCGCCGACCCTGCTGCGCTGCGAGCGCTACCTCGCCGGGGCGTTCAAGCGCGGCGCCGAGGTCTGGCCCGTTTTCAGCGTGCGGACCCTGCTCGAGAGCCAGCAATTCCTGCAGGCCGCGGCGTCCTGAACCCGCGTCCTGCCTGACCCTGACCGGGTGAAAAGATGACCAACCGATTCGACGCCGTCAGACTGCAGCCGATCCTGATCCGCGTGGCGCTCATTTCCGCGGCGCTCGCGGCCGTGGCGTTGCTCGTCTTCGGGCGGGCGACCAGCCAGCAGTCCCAGCTCGGCGAGCACCTGGCCACGCTCTCCGCGCTCTCGCAGAATCTGCCGCTGCAGGCGGGGGCCGCCGTGCGCGGGTCGGCGCCGGCCTTCGATTCGCTTGCCGAGTCACGGGCGCAGCTCGAGCGGGTGCTGAACGAGGTCGACTCCGGCAAGTCGTCCGTCGGATTCCTTGCCTCACCAAGCTCGAAGGCGCTCGCCGACTCTTCGGCGTGGGTCGCGATGCTCGATCAGTCCCAGGCGGTGCTCGACGGCCGCGATGTCGCGCTCAAGGCCCAGCAGGGCGCGGCGGCCGTGCGCGAAATCACCCCGCAGGTGATTGCGGCTACCGCCAATGTCGTCAAGGTGATGGGCAGCGCCCGCCCGGAATCACTCAACCGCCAGCTCGAGCGCTTCGAACTCCGGGCGCAGGCCGTGGAGCAGGACGCCGCGGCGCTGGCCGATGGGACCGCGCCGGTCGAAGCAGCTTCGCGCCGTCTCGCCGACAGCATGCAGTTCATGGGCCAGGTCGTCGGCGGACTCGCCGGCGAAAGCAACCCGCTCGGCATCCCGGCCGCACAGGGGCAGGCGGCGGACGCGGCCCGGTTGTTGTCGGCGGTCTATCGCGGCGAGCAGGACCAGGTTCGCTCGGTGGTCGCGCTCGGCGACCAGCTCGAACAGATCCAGGCCGCGCGCAATGCGCTCGTGGAAAGCGGTGTGTCGGCCTACGCGAGCCTCGGGAAGGCCGGCCAGCAGGCAGCGGGCGGCCCCCGCGGCTGGCTGGCGAGCCCATGGCTGCCGCTGGCGTTCATCCTGGTCGCGCTCGCCGCGCTCGGTCTCGCGGCCTTCCTGCAGCACTCGCTTGCGACGCTACGTCGCGCGTCGGATATGCAGGCGAAGCAGAACGAGCGCAACCAGCAGGCGATCCTGCGGCTGCTCGACGAACTCTCGAGCCTGGCCGACGGCGACCTCACGGTGCAGGCCACGGTCACCGAGGACATCACCGGCGCGATCGCCGATTCGATCAACTACGCGATCGAGGCGCTGCGGGAACTCGTCACCACGATCAACGGCACCGCCATCAAGCTCGACGCGGCGACGCGCCAGACGCAGGCGCTCTCGACCCACCTCGCGAAGGCATCGTCCGCGCAGTCGAACCAGATTGGCGCGGCGTCCGAGTCGATCGCGGTGATGGCCGCGTCCACGGAGGAGGTTTCGGGCAATGCGGAGCGCTCGGCCGACGTCGCCCGGCACTCCGTCGACATCGCGCACAAGGGCGGCGACGCGGTGCGCCGCACGATCGACGGCATGAACGCGATCCGCGAGAACATCCAGGAAACCTCGAAGCGCATCAAGCGGCTGGGCGAGAGTTCGCAGGAGATCGGCAACATCGTCGAACTGATCAACGACATCGCCGAGCAGACCAACATCCTGGCGCTGAATGCGTCCATCCAGGCTTCGATGGCCGGCGACGCGGGCCGTGGCTTCGCCGTTGTCGCGGACGAGGTGCAGCGCCTGGCGGAGCGGGCCGCGAACGCGACCAAGCAGATCGAGGTGCTGGTACGCACGATCCAGGCCGACACCAACGAAGCGGTGGTTTCGATGGAGCGCACCACGACCGACGTCGTCGGCGGCGCATTGCTCGCCGAGAATGCCGGCGCCGCTCTCGAGGAGATCGAGCAGGTGTCTAACCAGATCGCGAGCCTGGTGCAGAACATCTCCGCGAGCGCGCGCGGGCAGGCTACCTCGTCGCAGAGCATCTCGCGCAACATGCAGGTGCTGCGCGAGATCAGCTCGCAGACGGCCGAGAGCACCACCGCGACTTCGGCGTCGATCGGCAAGCTGGCCGAACTGGCGGCGCAGCTGCGCAAGTCCGTCACGGGCTTCCGCCTGCCCGACGACCAGGGCGCGAGCGTGAGCGGCGAGTACCCGGTCCTGCGCCCCGAGGCGCCGCCGCCCATCGACGAGGCGGAGAAATTGCGCCGCGTCGGCGGCATCGCGGGTTGATGGCGCGGCGGGCTTGGCAACCGTGATCTCCCGACCCATGCTCTTCGCCGCGCCGGACGAGACCCACGCCTCGCTGCAGCTCGTGGTCCGCGAGATCGCGACGGAGTTGAACGAGGCTCGTAGTGCGCTCGAGGTATTCGCCGAGAACACCGGGGATCGCGGCGCGCTGCACCGGTTCGCAGCGCACGTGCATCTCGCGAGGGGAGCCCTGCGCCTTGCCGAGGTTTACGGCGGGGCGCTGCTTGGCGAGGAGATGGAACATGTTGCCCGGTACGTCGACGACCACAGTCGCGACGGCAAGGTCGACCTTGATGCGCTCGACGCGCTCATGCGCGCAATGGAGCAGCTGCCGGCCTATGTCGATCGCGTGGCCTCGGGCGGTCGCGACGTCCCGCTGGCGCTGTTGCCCTTGTTGAACGACCTGCGCGCGGTCCGCGGCAGCGCATTGCTGTCCGAGGGCACGCTGCTGCTGCTCAACCTGCGCTCGGACGAGCCGGCACGGCCGGCCGGCATCGACGCAACGGGCCAGTCCGTCGCGGAACTCGCCCGCAAGCTTCGCCCCCGCTTCCAGCTCGCGCTGCTTGGCTGGATCCGTGGCGAGCACGTCCAGCAGAATCTCTCGGTGCTGGCCGAGATCGCCGGCCAGTTCGAGTCGGCCGCTGCGACGCAGCCGCTGTTCCAGCTCTGGTGGGTGGTCGGGTCCGTGCTCGAGGCGCTGCAGCAGGGCGGCATCGACGGCAGCGTCTCCGTGAAGCGCCTGCTAGGCCACGTGGACCGCGAGCTGCGCCGCCTGCAGGAACACGGCGAGAGCCGCTATGCGGAGTCGCCGCCGATCGAGCTGCTGAACAACCTGCTCTTCTACGTTGCTCGCGCGACCATAGCCGGGCCAAGAATCGCCGGCGTGCGAGAGTCCTTCCGACTCGATGAAGTGCTCGGCGTCGACGAACAGGTCGCCGAAGCCCGCGAGACGCTCTCCGCTCCGAGCGTGCGCCTGATGAAGACCGTGGCTGCCGCCATCCGTGAGGACCTGACTCGCGTCAAGGACGTCCTCGACATCTTCGTCCGCAAGGGAGCGAACCAGGTCGACGAGCTGGTGCCGCAGCTCGAGATGCTGCGCAAGATCAGCGACACGCTCGGCGTGCTGGGGCTCGGCGCGCTGCGTGACCGGGTGCAGGGCGAGATCGAGTCGCTGCACGGCATCGTCGACCGGCACCAGCCGCCGGACGATGCGGCGCTGCTCGGCATCGCCTCCGCGCTGATCGAGGTCGAGGACAGCCTCGATTCGCAGCTGGTGCGGCTCATCCTGCCAGAGGTCGCTCCGGCGGACGGGCAACCGGCCGAGCCGACCGACGAGGAGTTCCGCCACGTGCAGGATGCCGTGCTGCGCGAGTGCATCGTCAACATGGCGCGAATCAAGGAAGCAATCACGCAGGCGCTTGGTGCGCCGGCCGAGGCGCAGGGCCTCGACCAGGTGCCGCAGCTCGTGCGCGGCATCACGGCCGGGCTGCTGATGCTCGGCAAGCAGCGTGCGGTCGAGGTCATGGAGCGCGTCGGACGCGCCCTCGCGGGAATCGTACGGCCGGCGCCCGGTGCCTTCGCACCGCCGCGGCTCGATCGGCTCGCCGATGCGATCGTCGCCGTCGAGTACTACATGGAGATGCTGCAGGCCGGGCGCGCGGACCAGTGGCACATGCTCGAGAACGCCGAGTCCTGCCTCGCGGACCTCGAGCAGGCGTCGCCGACCGTGGTCGCGCTAAGGCCGACGCGACTGCCTGAGAGCGATGAGTCGCCGGTGGAGACACTGGACGAAGGTGCCGGGCTGCTGCCGGCCGAAGCTGCACCCGCAGCCGTCGCGGGGCAGCAGGCCGGGTCGCAGCCGATGCCGGCCGCCGCGGCTCCGCCAGCCGAGCCAACGGCGGTCGATGCCGAGTTCCGGCTGCTGTTCGTCGAGGAAGCCCGCGAAAACATCACGCAGCTCCAGACGCTGTTCCCGCAGTGGGAGTCGAACCCGCTGGACGAGCAGGCGTTGCGCGACGTGCGCCGGGTGTTCCACACGTTGAAGGGCAGTGGCCGCATGGTCGGGGCGCGGCATGTCAGCGAGTTCTCGTGGAGCATCGAAAGCGTCCTGAATCGCGTCATCAGCCAGACGTTGCCGCGCTCGCCCGAGATCGTTGACGTCGTGCGCGATGCCGTCGCCGCAATGCCGCAGCTCGTCGACGAACTCGAACGCGGCGGCGAGACGTCGATCGACGTGAGCGCCATCGCGAGACGCGCCGACGCGCTGTCCGGGCGTGAAGCTGTCGCGGCACCGTCACCAGTGCCGGTCGAGATCCCGCATGAGCCGCCGCAGGCCGCGGCAGCCGCTCACGACGCAAGTGTCGCGTCGCCCGAACCGGCCGGACTCGATCCGGTACTGCACGACATTTTCCGCAAGGAGACCGCGGGTCACGTCGCCGTCGTCCGCGACTACATCGCGCGATGCAGGGAGGCCGTGGCTCCGTACCCGGTGACGGAAGCACTGCACCGTGCCGCTCACACGCTGAGCGGCATTGCCAAGACCGCGGGCGTCCGCCAGGGCATCAAGGTGGCGGAGCCGATGGAGCACTACGTGCGCAAGCTCCACGACAATGGCCACGGCCTGCCGGAAGAAGGGCTGCTGCTGCTGCGCGATACCGTCTACAGCCTCGAGAACGTCGTCGAGCACGTCGAAGAGGACACCGGCTACTTCCCAGACCACGGACGCCTCATCGCAGGCTGGCACGCGCTCGAGCGTTCGCTCGACGCCGAGCTCGCCAGGCTCGCGGAGGCCGGCGAGCGCACCGTGGCCGACGTCTGGCGCCCTGAAGATGCGCAGCCTGAAGCCGTGCCAGAAGCCCCGTTCGAAGCCGAGTCCGAAGCTTTGTTCCAGGAGGTGTTCCAAGAGGTGCCCGAGGTCGCGCCCGAAGTCACGCCAGCGACTGAGCGCGAGCTGACCGAGCCGCATCTCGTGATGCCGGAGTTGCCTCCGGGCATGCCGCCCCCGACCGAAGTCCATCTGCCGCAGGCGCAGCCCGTCGAGCACGAGCCGGCCTGGGCTGGCGCGGATGACGAGGACACGGAGCCCGGATTCGATGCCGACATCGCCGCCATCTTCAGCGAAGAGGCCACCGAACTGCTGGAACAGGCGGAGTCCTCGCTAGGCAGCTGGACGCGCGACCGCGCCGACCGGGTCCGCATCACCGAACTGAAGCGCGTGTTGCACACGCTCAAGGGCGGCGCGCGCATGGCCGGCATCCGGGCGATGGGCGACCTGAGCCACGAGATGGAATCCTTCCTCGGCTCGCTCGAAGCGGGCGCAGTCGCGTCGGATTCCGCCGCGATCGAAGTGCTGCAGGCGTCGCTCGACGAGCTGCACCGCATGCGCGAGATCGCTATGGCGGGCCAGCACATCGTGCCGGCGCGCGATCTCATCGAGCGCGTCCGGGCGGTAGCTGCCGCATCCGCGGCGGGCGCGGCACCGGCGGAGCCGATCGAGACACCCGAACCGGCAGACGTGGAAGCGGTTGCCGAAGCGACGCCCGTCGCCGAGGAATCCGAGCCCGTCGCACCATTCGAGCCGCCATACGTCGAAACCGAATTCGAGGAGCCATTCGCGGCGGTCGCCGCCGCGCCGCCGGCCGGCACGGAAGCGCCATCCTGGCCGCCGGAGACCTTCGAGGCGGCGGCTGCAGCGACTCCGTTCGTTCTGCCGGGGCGCGAGCCCGTCGCGCCGACCGAGCGGCACGAGCTGGCGCGCGTCAGCGCCGAGCTGCTGGACGAGCTGCTGAACAGCGCCGGCGAAGTGAGCATCTTCCGCGCCCGCGTCGAGCAGCAGATGACCTCCACGGAGTTCAATCTCGCCGAGCTCGGGCGCACTGTCACGCGCCTGCGCGAGCAGTTGCGCAAGCTCGAGCTCGAGACCGAGGCGCAGATCCTCTTCAGGCACCAGAGCGAGGCGCAGGGGCGCGAGGACTTCGATCCGCTGGAGCTCGACCGCTATTCGA
>Ga0315278_10006381_pt1 | contig 10708 bp, 11 predicted proteins | sample YL17G06_0_MG_FD_203880 | JGI IMG/M metagenome (GOLD analysis project Ga0315278, IMG submission 203880) | Sediment microbial communities from Yellowstone Lake, YNP, Wyoming, USA - YL17G06_0 | ecosystem: Environmental > Aquatic > Freshwater > Lake > Sediment | place: USA: Wyoming | collected... | reverse complement strand
TGGTCAAGCCAGGTGCGGCCCCTGGGTCTGAGAGACTCCAGGCAATGTGGGATGCAGCGAATGGAGTAATGAATGTCGGGGGGAATCTCGCCATGACCGCGCTCCCCATGAGAGAGGATCAGCCGACTCTGGGAGAGGCAGGATGGAAAATACTGAGCCCCTCTGCAAATCGGCCTGCGCCAAGCAGGAACATGCCGCAGAACGAGAACCTCCAGATGGCTGCGGATCTTGCTGGTTCCTCCCTGCCCGTGGTCAGGGGATCGAAGTATCTCCTGAACCTGGTGAAGGAAGCGAAGGCAGTAAAGGCGGGGAAGGTAGCTGAACGGTTAGGGATCAAGGCAGGTGGGAGCCTGGAGCAGATGTTCGCGGATACGAGGGAGGCTGCTGCAGGGTCGAGGTTTATCCCAGGTATAGCAACTCCAACCCCACGGAAGTTCAGCCGTGAGGAGATCGAGCAGGTCCTGGCAAAGGCGCAAGAGGCAAAGGGAGGCTTGAAGATCACAGACTCCCGTGCATTCCCTCCGGCAGTGCGTCCCGATATGCCTGGTGGTCCGAAGCGGCTGAAGCTTGGAGAAGTCTATGGAGACTTGAATGAGGGATGGAATGATGCAACGAGTGCGACGAGAAGGGCTATCGGTCCTGAGGTAGAGGCAACTGCCCGAAAGGTCGATGACCTTGCAGCCATCTCCGATCTAGGTCAAAAGGGAGCGCCGAAAGAAGCGAAGTGGTGGAAGGCTGTTGGAGCCAGATATGTGAGGAGTCTGGACAATTGGCTCATGGAGAATGGGGGTTCAACAGTCGTTGAGCCAATCAAGAAGGCTGTGTACGCGGGGGATGCCTGGAGGTCGGAATGGGCGCATAAGGCAGACGCGATTCTCAAGGGCGTGAAGGAAGGCTCTAAGGAAGCTGAAGTCATCGGCAGGTATTTGAACGGGGACATCAAGGCCCTTGGGCTGACTCCTGAATTGAAGCTACGGGGAGATCGGGTTCGCGCTGAGATTCTCGAACCCGTTATTGCCCAGATTAGGGCTGATCCTGAGTTGAAGGGAATACTTGGGGAGATTGGATACATCAAGGATTACTTCCCCCAGATGGAGAAGGCATGGGCGTCCAGGTATGGAACGGAGAATGCTCTCGCCCTGATCCACGATGTCAAGCCAGGAGCGTTCAAGGCGAGGTTCTTTAAGAAGCGGAGGGGTCCGGCAAAGGATCCGCTTGAGGACATAGTTACCGTCACTCGTGCGTATCTGCGGGGGAGTGCAAAGACTCTCTTCGACATCAAGGGGTATAACTCAGCAGTCGCGGCAATGAAGGAACTTCCTGCAGGACCTGGGAATTTGTTCGAGGAAGCTGCGAGTAAGTATGCCAAGACCTTTATCGGCCAGCCCTCAACGAGGGCTGATATCGGGTCAGCGGAAAAGGCGTTGAATGCTGTCCATGACTGGTACTACAAGGCGTACATTGGATTCAACCCCATCAGTGCGGGGCTCAACCTGACGCAGACTGCCAACACTTTCGTTGCAGTAGGGGCGAAGTACACGCTGCAGGGAATGAAGGACTGCTTCAAGGCAAGTCCTGAGGCGAAGGCCCTGGCAAAGAAGTTCACGGAATCGGGAGCCATGACAGAGTTCCGTGGAATGGAGATCAGCCCGTCCCTGGAGAAGTCTAAGGGGAAGATGGACGAGGCTTTGTTCTATCTGTTCGGCAAGGCAGAGAAGCTGAATCGGAAGATCGCCTTCAACGCAGGGTACAGGGAGGGAATAGCGAAGGGGTTCAGTGAAGAGAAGTCCATTCGGCACGCCCTCGATGTCGTGCATCGGACGCAGTTTACGTATGGAAAGGCGTCTTCGGTGGGCTACGCAGGAGTGCCCCTGGTCGGGCAGTTCTCGAACTATCCGCTCAAGCAGCTTGAGTTCATCCTGGGGTCCATCAAGGATCCCACGAGTAGGAAGAGAGCAGGGGCTATGCTTCTCATATCGGCTGCGGCATCACCCACCCCGTTGGGGAGCGCGATCCTAGAGCAGGCTTCATCCTTGTTTCCTGGCATCGGGCCAGCAGGGAAGGACCTTCTGGTACTCCCAGGACAGGCCGTCTATCAGGGGAAGCTGCCCTCAGCGTATGACGTTGGACGGAGACTTCCGTTCGTTGGAGGGGCGCTGAGAACTGGGAAGGCTGCGATGGACACAGCGAAGTGGCTGGAGAATGTAGGACGGGGTCTTGCCCCGAAGAAGTAGGAGGACACATGCCATTATACGAGTTTGAGTGTCAGAGATGCAGATACAGATTCACCCGCGTCATGCATGTTGTGGAGTACAAGGAACCCCCTTGTCCAAGTTGCATGGACAGGACGGAACAAGTGTACGACCATGGGAACTACGGAATCAAGCTGGGCATGACGCCTGGGAAGAGGAGCGGGTTCTACGAGTACGATTACGGGAAGAAGGCAACCTGGGATCTCACGGTGCCTGGGAAGATAGCGGAACTGCAGAAGGCGGGAGTAATTCCTCCTGATCCCTTTGATAAGGTGCCCAAGTGGAGTGATCCTCATGCCCTCGACTAAGATCACAGTTGAATACGTACTTGACAGGTTCAAGGACGTAATTGATTCCGACGCTAACTGGGCGGTTAAAGTACGCGCCCTAGAGTTGATGGGCAAGTATCTGAATATGTTCATCGACCAGAAGAAGGTGAACATCGACGTTCGCACACTTATTGCAGGAGCCAGTCTCGACGAACTCCGGCAACTCGCAGGAGGGAAAGATGAAGTGGTTATTGATGTTAAAAACCTGGGGACTGGTGACGGTGCTGATGTCGAGTCTGATAGCTCTGGGATACAACGTAAGAAGGGTGGAAGGACTAGAGGGAAGGGTAAACGAGTTAAGCAGCCACAGTCCCTCAGCCCAGGTCCAGCAGACGGACATTGTGTGGATCAAGGCTACCCTGACCAGGATCGAGAATCGGTTGAATGAACACGAGCAGGACAATAATACACGGCTCTTGGAGATGGAGAAATCTCTGAGAGGAAAGAGGTAGGAAAATGCAATTGAAGATCATGTTGGATTTAGCGGATAAGAACCTGGGGGCCACAGGTGGTACAGCATACTCAGACCCATTCCTACTCAAGGGCTTACTAGACGTTGCATCGTTGGCGATCTTTCTTCATGCGAAGAAGGAAGCGGGTAGTACACCAACCCTCGATGTTAGCTTCGAGTACTCTTGGGATGGTACACATTGGTATGCCACAGGACTGGCCTTTACTCAGGTGACGACCAGTACGGACTCGGACGAATCGAAGATGTGGGGAGCGAACAAGATTGGTCCTCGCATTCGGGCGAAGTACGTTATTGGCGGGACTGTAACCCCAACGTATGACATCTGGGTTGCCATCTCCGCGTTCGCAACAGGGTATTGGGGATAAGGGGGTAGACTATGGCACAGTTTGGAAGACCATCAGTAGACACGTATATTGGCGGGTACAAGGACCAGGCTGACGGAGTGACGAATATCTGGGGAAGCATTGATGAAGTCTCGTACAGCGATGCGGATTACATCAAGTCAGCCCTGGCTCCTGCATCCGCACCGTATGTGTGCAAGTTGACTACGGTTGAGGATCCAATATCCTCGTCTGGGCATACGGTTCGGTATAGGTATTGCAAGGACGCGGCGGGTGGAGCGACGATCGGCCTGACCGTTGAACTTCGTCAGGCATACGTGGACGAGGGAACGCCAGGGACGCTCATTGCTACCTCAGGTTTGATTGCAGGCATCAGCGAGTCCTGGACATCGGGTTCGTTCAACCTGTCAAGCGGTGAGGCTGATTCAATTACGGCCTATAACAATCTGTACCTGAGATTCGTAGCGAACCAGACCTAATAGGGGAGTACTGTGGCAACCAGAATCTTTCTTCCTAGTTCGGGCACAGCACCAGTCACCCCTTCTACCTGGAACCATCCATACCAGGTAACGACTACTTACACGTTACCTGGCTTGGTTACGAAGGGAACGACTGCCTTAACCAGCCGAACCTCGTCTACGGGCACTGTCACTGGCAGGCATCAGGCGGTGATGCGCTATGTTATAGGTCCGCTCTCAGCAGTAGAGATTGCTGGCACTGTTAACCTGGCGATGATGTGCAGTGAGTCCAGCAACAGCGCCAACTCGAAACTTTCGATTGCGGTAAAGATCATTCAGCCAGGTGGGGCTGATCGATCGGTGCTGCTGACCTACGTAGCATCGGATTCCTCGACATCGCCGTATGAGTTAACGACTACGCTGAGTACCAGACGGGCTTATAGCGTTTTAGAAGCCCGTCCGATTACCCTGACAGCGCAAACCCCGACGGCAGGGGATTACCTAGTCATCGAGATTGGCTTCCTGAACGCCTGTACCACAGCTTATAACATCGTTCACCGTCACGGGGACAACGTAGGCACCGACCTGGTAGATGGCGATGGGGGTACAAATGATTACGCGCCCTGGGTGGATTTCTCTCAGACCCTTCCCCTTCAACGGAGGGGGCAGGTAAGTTGGGCAGAACTTGAAACTCCCAACAGCGGGACGAGAAGGGGGCAGGTAAGTTGGGCTGAGATGGAAGCCCCAACTGCTCCGAGACGAGCGCGGGTAAGCTGGGCAGAAGCGGAGGTTCCAACTGCCCCAAGGAGGGGGCGAGTAAGCTGGGCTGAGTTAGAGACCCCAGACGTTCCACCCAGGCGTGGACAGGTTTCATGGGCAGAGTTAGAAGTTCCCGAACTGTCGGCAACAGATCGGAAGGGGCAGGTTTCGTGGGCAGAGTTCGAGGCTCCTCTCGCTCCGAGGAAAGGGAGGGTTAGCTGGGCAGAACTTGAGGCTCCCCTGGCCCCGAGACGGGTGCTCAACAGTTGGGCAGAGTTGGAAGTCCCGCTGTCCCCGAGAAGGGTTCTGGCAAGCTGGGCAGAACTTGAGGTTCCTCCCGATTACAATAGGAGGGGGCAGGTTAGTTACGCTGAACTCCAAGTTCCAGAGAAGAGCCGCCTTCTCCTGAGTTGGGCTGAGTTTGACGCAGGGCAGGGAGCAGGACCCGAGAGCAATATCCTCTGGCGTCTCATGCACTGGTTTCGAAGGAGCCATTAGGGAGGTAAATATGAGTTGGATCGGAGAGAAGATTTACGCGCAGGTTAGAGAACTGCAGAAGAGAGCAGGTGCAGCGGAAGCAAAGGCAGAGCATTTGGAGAGACAGCTTCAGGCGTGCTTGCAGGCCGCAGGAAGACTACCGGATAAGCCCGTGGTTGAGGGCGACTACAGTTGGTCCCCCGCCTACGAGGCAATCCTGATGCTACAACGGAGGACACAATGAGGAAGGAAGTCAAGCTGAGTAAGTCGCAACTCATGGGCCTGAACCCCTACATGCAGCAGCTTCAGGCTGCAACAGGACAGGTCAATGAGTATTTCTTCTCCATTCTGCAGGAGAGGGGTGAGAACCCGAATCTTGCATGGAGATTCACGGAGGAAGGAAGTCTCATAACCGAGGTTCCCGATGCTGACAGCTAAAGAGATCGCGGACATCCTGGGCAAGGCCCAGGTAATGTCTGCAACATGGAATGTCCAGGGAGGGTTTCTCTTCCAGAGTGGGGGACAAACCCTGTCTGTAACCGATACGGATGGGATTCAGTTACAGAATCTGTATGGGAAGGCAGAGCTGCATCTACCCATCTCTGGACCCCCATTTCTCTTTGGCATGACGAGTATTGCGATCAACCCGACAGCGACCGTGCATATCGGGGAGGGGGATGTTCACCAGATTTCCTCTCCGGTGGGCTTGCTGGCTGCATCGGCCCTTGCGTGTTTTAGCGAAGGCAGGGTGCAGAACGGGACGAACCAGGGGGTTGGGTTCTATCTCAATCAGAAGTTCTCCACGACGGGGGTTGCCCTGGCGGGAGAGGCTGTCACCTACATCAATCACAGTTCAGGAAGCGTAGTCGATGGGCGGGGGTTCAGTGTCGAACTTCAGCAACTCGGCAGCACCCTCACTCTTGGCACGGGCCTCAAGGCTGCACTGAAGCTTGGAGCTACCTGCACGGATAGTAGGGGTCTGCACTCTCGAACGGAAGTGAATGCGGGGGCAGTAACCACCGCCTACGGACAGTACATCGACATCGAGACCCTCCTCGTTGGGAGCATCACGACAGCGTATGGACAGTACACGAAGTTCTACAACAACTCCGCGAACTTCGACACGGCATACGGGTTGAAGGTGGAGTTCGCTGGGACCATCGTTGCGAAGTGGGGTTTCCACATTGCAGACGAGGACGCGCAGAGCTACCTTGGTGGGTACCTGGGGATTGGGGAGTCGAATCCCGCAGCCCATGCCCTGCTGACTGTTAAGGCCCCCGACTCCGCACACACCGACACACACACGGACACTGCCTACGTTGACACGCATGGAGACGTAGCGCACGCAGACTACACGGACACAAGCGGAGTGTTCGGATACACCACGATAGGCGGCAACGTCTACGGGCAGGCCAACTATAGTGCTCGTCCCAAGGGTGCGACATTCCTCGCCGCCTACTACGTTTGCCCAGGAGTTTCGGGGCAGACCGTAACCGTTACCGGCCTATATGCGTACTGCCAAGCTGCAAGTACTGCACATCTCCGCCTTGCGATCTACACCACCGCTAGTGCCTTCGTTACACAGGGAAGTGCTGAGTTCCAACCTGGCACGACTGGTGCTTGGCAGGGGCATACCGCCTTCGTGAATCAGGGTGGGTCCTCAATGACTCCCACTCTAACCGCAGGTAATACTTACTGGATAGTCTACTCCAGCGATAGCGTCGCTGCAAAGGTCTACTATGCCGTAGGTTCTGCTGGGGACGAGGGGTATCTAGCTGTCGATTATACAGGGGGATTCCCCACTACCCTCCCATCATTTACAGATTACACAAGTAAATGGAACCTGAAGTGCACGGCAACCCTTCATACTGACACGCATACGGATACTCACTCCGACATCGCTTACGTCGATGTTCCCCATGCGGATATCCCCGCCGAGTACCAGACACCTGGCGTTCTCGTGCAGCACAACGGAACGGGGATTGTCATTTGCAACGCGGCTGCGACGAAGTACGTCAGCCTGGGAACGTACAGTGCCAACAACAGTCCATTCCTGCTCTTCAATGCCCTGCACTCCATCGACACGGATCTGCTGCGGAATGATCCCAGTGGGAACGCAGGGATGTCGATGATCTACGATGGAGCGGCATTGACCATTCGTAAGAACAAGTCTGCTTCAGTGAATGCGGAGTTCAACGAGACATTTCAGCTACTGAAGATCGGCAGAGGCTTGGGCATTCCTTCAATGACGACATCGGAGAGGACGGCTCTGGGTGCGGTTGCCGCAGGAACGATAGTGTGGAACTCCACCCTTCTTCAGTTCGAGTACTACGATGGATCGGCGTGGAAGTACATTACGGGGGCCACGCACACCGATGCGCATTCCGACACGCCGCACACGGATTCGCATGGAGACTCTCACACCGATTTGCACACGGATGGAGGGCATTCGGACTCTCACTCCGACACCGCTCACGCCGACGTTACGCATGTTGACACGCACTCGGATGTCACGCACGTTGATTCGAGCCACGGGGACGCGCATGGGGACGCGCATTATGATGGGACGCACTCGGATGCGAACTATACCGATCACCAGGACGCTCACGCTGACGATCACCTTGATGGGCATAGCGATACGCACCTGGATTCTCACACGGACCACTACACCGATACCTATTCCGATATCCCTCCGTATCACAGCGATCACCATGACTCCTATGGTGATCTCCATACTGATACTCATGCTGACACGCACACGGACTATCACGGGGACACTGTCCACGCAGACCATACGGATTTGCCGCACTCTGACTCTCACACGGACACCCATACGGATTCGGCACACTCAGACACGGCCCATACTGATACTCACTCGGACCACGCGCACGCGGATACTGCACACGTTGACACGCACTCTGATGCCGTCCACGGTGATACCCACGGCGATGTGTCGCATGAGGATTGGCACACAGATGTGTAGGAGGACAAGATGACGGTTGAAATAAAGCCGTTGGGGTTGAAGTGCAACCTCAACTGCTCTTACTGCTATCAACGGGAGGAGAGGAAGGCGGAAGTACTCAAGCCTCTCAATCTCGAAGCAATGGTCAAAGCCGCGCATGGCTGCAAGTTCTCGTTCTTCGGCGGCGAGGCTCTCCTGAATCCCAAGGATGTTCTGGAGTACTTCTTCAAGGCTGGGGCGAACTCCATCCAGACGAACGGGATCCTTGTGGATGCGGATCACATCCGTATGTTCAAGGAATACAACGTGGGGATTGGGGTGAGCGTGGATGGGTTCGGGGAGATGAACGCTCCCCGCTGCAATGCAGCCCTTACGCAGAAGACGCTGGACAATATCAAGATCATGCGGGACGAGGGGCTGAGGGTGAGTATCATCACCATCGTCCACAAGATGAACGCGAACGAGAAGTTTAAGGAGTTCGGGCTCTGGCTGCTGAACCTGGGAATCCCGAACGTCAACCTCCACTTCATGCAGAGGGGACCGGCGATGGTCACTCTTTCCCCCAGTGCACAGATCAGGTTCTTCCTGAGTCTCGCGGAATGGCTGGAGGAGAACAAGGGAATGCGGTGGAATCCCTTCCTCGATATCCGCGCCAAGCTGGAGGGGAAGGATGCCCTGTGTTTCCTCAATGCCTGCGACCCTCTCGTGAACACATCCGTTGAGAGCATTGAACGGGACGGGAGTGTGACGGGATGCGGGAGGCTGGGAGGCTGGATGAAGTGCGACATCAAGGGGAATGAAAGGCAGGTCAGTCTAGCCCAGACACCGCAGGAGAATGGGGGATGCAAGGGATGCAGGTTCCTTCCCTATTGCACAGGTGGGTGCCCAGGGGAAGCGGAGGACTGGAGAATGCGCTCTTTGCACTGCTCCACATTGAAGGCTCTGTTCAGGTTCTACGAGAACATCCTGCTCGACAGCAACTACGTATTAGGCCCAGCCGTTGCGACGGTTGAGGGGGGACACGGTGATGACCCACACGGGGATCACCACGGAGATCATGATGATGCAGCTCTTGGAAGGAATTGAACTTCCGCCTTTCGCTCGAACACAGTGGAAGAACGCAGAAAGTAGGGAGGAGTGGGGGCCGGTAGTAAAACTTGCCACTCAGGCGTACAACCGGGCAGAACTGGAGACGGTAAGGCAGGGCTGGAGGCGATGCACGACCATGCACTTCAACCCGAACAGCATGACCGAGGACATCAAGAGATTGAAGGGCCTGGCATATCTCCCCATCACTCGCGTTGGATGCTATCAGGGGTTCGCCCATCGGCACCCCGCCGTCGAGGACGGGAAGCCATGGAATTACTACGGGGTTGTGGGGAAGACAGTAGAGGACGCCTGGGCATTCGTGGAAGCAACAAGGGTGGGGGATCACGGAGCAATGGGAGACTTGCTCGGCTACCCGAAGTGCTGCCAGGACTTCTTTTCGACGGTCTGGATGGCGGGATTCATTGACCCTGTGTGGCAGGCTGCGGAGAGGACAGAAGGTGCAAAGATTGAAGGGAATACGGTAGTCATTCCATCCTCGGCAACCTTCGACGGGCTGCGGTACATTGGAGTGAGGATGGTGCCTCACCTTCCCTGCTCATTCAGTTGTCAAGGAAGCGGGGAAATAGCAGAAAAGTGGCAGTTGCTGGAGGGAATGGATACAGTAGCCAAACTTCTGGCGCTGCCTATTACGTGGAGCTGCCTGAACGGGATAGCCCTTGTTTCCACCCCGCACTTTCAGGTCTCCACCAACTCCAACCCCTGCTATCCAATTCATATTGTGGAGATGGGACTATGAGCGCCAAGAGAGTAAGGGACAAACCTAAACCTACGGTTAAGATGTGTCCGAAGTGCGGGGTTGATCCGCTCGTCGCCGTCCTGGTTAAGAAGTTCGAGCTGCGGGGTGGGGCAAGTGGGATGTTCTGGATATGTTATCGGTGCGGGTATCGGATCCCCATTCGGAAGAGGGGGAAGGCAGGGGATAATGCGGGAGTCGTGGGGGTGGGAATCGAACCCACCCAGCAGGGCTTATAAGACTCCGCTCGGCCCAGCCGCCCCACGCTTGTCACGTAAAGTAGGTATTATTCGTGACAGTGGAGGGAGGGGTGAGACTTGAACTCACTCTAGCAGGGCCACAACCTACTGTGCAACCGCTACACTACCCTCCCATGGAGCCGGGGGCTGGGCTTGAACCAGCATCTTCCCGCTTACAAGGCGGGGCTCTTCCTGTTGAGCTACCCCGGCGTTGCGGGAGAGGGAATCGAACCCTCCCAGCCAGGGTTATGAGCCCCGGCCCTGCCCAGCAGTCCCGCGATCTTGATTAACACCATCCTGATCTATGGATGATGAAAAGGAGCATGAGGACTATGAGCCATCCTGTGCATCCTACATCACAGTCATTGCTGCTCATATCGTCACCGCCCTATTCGCAGTGAACTCTAGCATCCTCTTGTAAACCTCCTGCAGTGATTCCACATCCTCCAAGTTGTGAGTGAGAATGTAGTTTAGGGCCTTCTTGTTGCCCGTTAAAGCCGCTGTCCAGATCGGCGGGATCATGGGATGGCCCTTAGCAGGGATGCCAAGGAAATCACACACAACCTCCAGCCTCTT
>Ga0315278_10006379_pt1 | contig 10715 bp, 7 predicted proteins | sample YL17G06_0_MG_FD_203880 | JGI IMG/M metagenome (GOLD analysis project Ga0315278, IMG submission 203880) | Sediment microbial communities from Yellowstone Lake, YNP, Wyoming, USA - YL17G06_0 | ecosystem: Environmental > Aquatic > Freshwater > Lake > Sediment | place: USA: Wyoming | collected... | reverse complement strand
ACGATGAACATCGCGCCCAAAAGGTCCTGGACCATGCGCGGATCGGGGATCGCCCTGCGGATCATCTTGGAGAGAATCGACCCGCTGTACCGCCCCAGTCCCGGCCAGCGCGGGGACTCGGCGATGCGGATCCAACCTTCGTCGGCGCGCCGATCGGTCTCCGGGTCCGCTTCACGTTTGAAACGGGTCCGGTAATGGAAGATCTCGATCGCCGGATCGCGTCCTTCGGCCGGCAGCCGTCGTGGCCGAAAACGAAACGCGCGCGCGCCGGGACCTACGACCTCGACTTCGTCCGCGCTGGTGACCTCGGAGAGCAGGGCGTCCTTGACGATCGACTCGAACCGGGCGCGATGCTTCGGGCCGTCGCGCACCGAGCGCGAGTGGTCGATGTCGAAGAGGAGCTTCGCGAGGTAGAGCTTCCGCTGTGCCTCGTAGCGCGAGCGCGTGTAAGGCCCCTCGAACGTCGCTTTGAGCAGGTCGCGAATCGTGCTCGCGCCGCGCGTTTCGGGGAGCGGCGCCAAGTGCCGGGCGAGCGAGTCGGGCACGAGCCGCAGCAGATCGTTCAGGTACGCGTCGGCGTCATGGAAATAGGGGCCGAGATCGACGGCGGTGGACGACCGGCTGCCGGCGGGCATCACGTATCCGCGCACCACGCGCTCGAAAACCGCCCCGTCGCGCATCATCCGGCGGTACGTGTCGATCCAGAGGCGCGCGAGCGCGGGATGGCGACTCGGAAGGCGCGGGTCGAGCAACGGGTGGGCGTCGTATGCCGCAGCGAGCTGGGCCTCGGGGGTGGGTGCGGGACGTTGCGGAGTCGGAGTCGTCGTCACGATTGTGCTTTCGCTCAGCGAGAGTACCAAAGGGCGAGGTGCGGTGCGAACGCGTGCTAACCTGACCGTTTCTCAAACGGAGGACACCCCATGGCCAACATCACGCTCGGCGGCAAACCCTGCCACACGTCCGGAGAGCTCCCCGCAGTCGGGACGCTGGCTCCAAACTTCCGCCTCGTCACCGCCGACCTAGAAGACGTCACCCTCGAAACCTACCGGGGAAAGACGAAGGTCCTGAGCATCATCCCCAGCCTCGGTACCGGCGTCTGCGCGGCCTCCGCCCGCAAGTTCAACGAGAAGGCCGCGTCGATAAGGGACGCCGTCGTGCTCGTCGTTTCGGCGGACCTGCCGTTTACGATGAAGAGCTTCTGCGCCACCGAGGGACTCCACAACGTCGTGCCGCTCTCCATGATGCGCGGGCGCAACTTCGCGAAGGAGTACGGGACGCTCATCACCGACGGCCCGTGGGAGGGGATCTCCGCCCGCGCAGTGGTGGTCATCGACGGGAGCGACAAGGTCGTCTACACGCAGCTCGTCCGGGAAATCGGGGAAGAGCCGAACTACGACGCCGCGCTCGCCGCGATCGCGAAGTAGGCCGGCCGGGTCAGCCGACAAACGGGGCGAAGCCTTCGCGAAAACTCGGATAGGCGAGTGTGGTGCCGAGCTCGCGGCGCGTCGCCTCGGCGCTGACGCGACGGTTTGCGCCGCGCCGTCCCCCCGGCGTGCTTTCCTCAGGCCGCCGGGGCGGAGTCATCGCGAGTCGCGCGGCGATCCAGGCGACGACGTCCCGGCGCGTCGCGGGGGAGGCGTCGCTGGCGTGATAGATCGCGCCCGGGCTTCCACGGTCGAGCGCCGCGATGACGGTGACCGCGGCATCGTCGCGATGGCAGAAGTTCATCCACGTGTCGTCCCCGTAGCCCAACGCGAGAGCGCCCGTGCGGACGCGTTCGATCGTGCCGGTGCGCCCGGGGCCGTAGAGGCCGGAGCAGCGGACGATGCGGGGTTGCGCGCGATGCCACGACCGGTCGAGGACGAGGCGCTCGGCCTCGACGAGCACTTGGGCCGTCGGGTCCGCCGGCGAGGGCGGCGTCCACTCGTCCACCCACGACCCGTCGGTCTGGCCGAAGACTCCCGTCGAGCTCACGTAGACGAACGCGGCGCCGGGGGCACCTTCCGATTCGAGGACGGCGCGGGTCGCCTCGAGATAGGCGCGGCTGTAGGCCGCCTCGTCGTGACCGGACGCCGACTGCATGGCCACGATTCCGTCGTAGCGACCCGGGATCAATCGCGACGCGCCGGGGGCGGCGAGATCGAAGGCTTGGGCTTCGATCCCGCCAAGGCGTAAGCGCGAGGCGCTCTCTACGGTCCGCGTCAGCCCGGTGACGCGATCGCCTCGGGCGAGAAGGCGCCTCGCCACCTCCTGTCCCAGCCAACCGCACCCGGCGAGCAGAACGTCCATGAGACGACGGTAGCACCCGGCGTCTGCTACGCGGTCGGCTACAATGCGTCGGCCATGGATTACGCGATCGAAGGGTTCGAGCTCGAAAAGTCGTTCGCGAAGAAGCGCTCCCTTAAGGAGCTGTTCACCAAGCCGTTTGCAACGCCCGAGCGCGTTCGCGCCCTGCGAGGCGTCGACCTGCACGTGAAGACGGGGGAGATCTTCGGGCTGCTCGGTCCCAACGGCGCCGGCAAGACGACGCTCGTCAAGATCCTCTCGTGCCTCATCCTCCCGGATCACGGCCGCGCCCTCATCGGCGGAGAGGACGTGCGTCACGAGAACAAGGTCAAGCCGCGGCTGGGATTGGTGCACTCCGACGAACGCTCGTTCTACTGGCGGCTTTCGGGGCGGGAGAACCTGAGGTTCTTCGCGAGGCTCTACGACGTCCCCGGGAAACGCATCGACTCCCGGATCGACGAGCTCTTACACAAGGTGGATCTCGCCGAAGCGGCGCCCCGGCGTTTTTCGGACTACTCGGCGGGGATGAAACAGCGTCTCGCGATCGCGCGCGCCCTCCTCCACGATCCGCCGGTTCTCCTGATGGACGAACCGACCCGGAGCCTGGATCCGTCGGCGTCCCTCGCCCTGCGCGCTCTGATCAAAGACGAGCTCAAGGGGCGCGACGGGAAGACGATTCTCCTGGCGACCCACAACCTGCGCGAGGCCGAGGTGTTGTGCGACCGGGTCGCGATCCTCGTTTCTGGGACCGTGCGGCAGGTCGGCACCATCGACGAGGTCCGCCGCTGGGGGATCGACGAGCACCAGTTCCGGCTCGAGGTCGCAAACTGGCGCGACGAAATCGCCGGGCCGTTCCGGATCGTTTCGACCGAGCGCGTCAACGGCCACCGGCGCGTCGTGGTCGCGCTGGACGGGAAGGGCTGTCTCGACGACGTGCTGAAATCGGTGATGGCGCAGGGCGGCTCGATCCACGCTTGTGACCGGATCGAGCCGGACCTCGAGGAATCGTTCGCGCGGTTGCTGGCCCAAGAGACGGCGCGGGGAAGCACGTGACGGGCATGCTGCGGCTGCTCACCAAGATCTGGGCCTTCCTGGTTCGGGATTTCCTGTCGGACGCCTCGTACCGGCTCGCGTTCGTCCTGCAACTGGCGGGCATGTTCTTCGCGGTCGCCGTGTTCTATTACGGAAGCCGCATGGTCAACCCTCAGACCGAAGGGCTCGAGGGGGTGGAGCCATTCCCGTGGCTGCTCGTCGGGATCGCCTTCCAGTTGTACTTCTCGACCGCCCTCTATGCGTTCGCCGCCAAGGTCCGCAGCGAACAGGTCATGGGGACGCTCGAGGCGATGCTCGTCTCGCCCACGCCGACATCCATCGTCATTTTTTCGTCGACCGCGTGGGATTTCACGTGGGGCGGCGTGCGCCTTCTGGTCTACCTGGTCTGCGCGGTGTTCGTGTTCGACGTCAAGCTCAACGTGGCGAGCCCCGCGGCGCTCGTGCTCGGCGTGGGGCTCACGCTCCTCTCGTCGGCCGGAATCGGCATGCTCTCCGCTTCGTTCATCCTCTATTTCAAGCGCGGCGATCCGATCAATTTTCTCCTCTCCATGGGAACGACGTTTTTCGGAAACGTCATCATCCCGTCGAAGCAGCTGCCTCACGCGGTCCAGTGGGTCTCCGACTGGCTTCCGATGAGCTGGTCGCTCAAGGTCGTTCGCGGCACGCTGTTGAAGGGCCTGTCGTTCGGCGATGTGGCGGGCCCACTCGGGCGGCTCGCGATCCTCACCGCCGTCCTCGTCCCCCTGGGCCTCCTTGGCGCCCGCATCGCCATCCGCAAGGCCAAACGCGAGGGCTCTCTCGTCCAGTATTGACACCGTTGTCGTGCCGCACGGTAGGCGGCGGTATTCCCGCGACAACGGATCGCCCGGATCCGGAATGGGCTCAATCGGTCATTGACGCGCCACCGAGGCGGGCGTACAAGGTCAACAACCACGGGGGTGGCATGAATCACGGCTCCGTCGTGACCGTTACGGGTCAACGTCTTTGCGTTCGGTCCGGACTGATTCCGGACCGCCGCCTCGCCCTGTTCGTGGCGATGGGCCTCCTGGCGCTGGCGCCGGCTCTCGGCGGCCAAACGACCGTCGGCCCGACGATTGTGACCGGCGCACTGCGGGATTGATCAGCAACCGGCTCGCCCGGTGGCTTGGGAAAGTAGGTAGCGTCAGCAGTGGACCGCAGCGACGCGTGAGATCAAGGAGAGACCATGAGAATCGATGGCAGGCCGCTCACAGCCGACTCTCCGGACGGTTTCACCCTTGCCGGCGTTTGGGGGAACATCTTGGTCGGGGCCACAAAACTGACGACCGAAGTTCTGACCCGGACCGCTTCATCCGCGCAGGCGTCTGCCTACGGGAGGACAGTCTAATGAGAACAGCAATCACGGTCGGAAAACCAGCGCGGAGATCAAGCCTACGCTGTTCAACCATGATCAGCATCCCACCGTTTGTACTCACGGGGCTGTTCGCGTTGGCCTTGATTGTTGGTGGGTGGACTCATCTGAGAGCGGACGTCCTGGTCATTGGCGCTGCGGCTGATCCCACTTGGAACAACGATGTTCAGTCGAAGATCGCGGGGACCGGCCTCATCGCCGGCAACGTAGACACCTTCAATGGCGCGCTCAGTACGCCCACGCTCGCGACACTGCATTCGTACGATGCCGTGTTGGTTTTTTCAGATGCTCCGTTTGCGGACGCGAACACGCTGGGGAATGTATTGGCCGATTATGTCGACGGCGGCGGCGGCGTGGTTCAAGCCACATTCACCTTTTTGACTTCGACGGGCTACGACCTTGGCGGCCGGTGGAGAACGCAGAACTATAACGTTTGGCAACCGGGAAGTCAGGATTCACCAGGAGGGTTGACTCTCGGAACGATCTACGTGCCGAACCATCCGATTCTCGTGGGTGTCAACAGCTTCAATGGTGGGACTTCGAGTTATCACAATACCGTGGGAAGTCTGCATCCCAGCGCAACGGCGATAGCCGACTGGAGCAATGGTCGGCATCTCATCGCGGTCAACAACGTCTCTTTCGTCGGGGCGGTCGCCGGACTGAACTTCTACCCACCCTCCAGCGACGCCCGCGGCGACTTTTGGGTCAGCAGCACGGACGGCGATCTTCTGATGGCCAACGCCTTGAATTTTGTCTCCTGCGCAACTGGAGGCAATGATTGCGATGGCGATGGCGTCCCCAACGGCGCCGACAATTGTCCCTTCACCGCGAATCCCGACCAATCGGACAGCGACGGTGACGGCGTGGGTGACGTGTGCGACCTCTGTCCCATCGATCCGGCCAACGACGCCGATCACGACGGCATCTGCGGCGATGTCGACTCCTGTCCCAACGACCCGGCGAATGACGCCGATCACGACGGCATCTGTGGCGATGTCGACTCCTGTCCCAACGACCCGGCGAATGACGCCGACGGTGATGGTGTCTGCGGCGATGTGGATAATTGTCCGGCGGTGCCCAACCCCGACCAGGCTGACTCGGACGGCGGAGGCACGGCGTACACCGTGACGCGCGTGGTGGATACGCCGATCGTCGATCCCGACACGCTCGGAGGCGCCCGATCGCTGACGGTGTGCGACGACTGTTCTTCGTTCCTGAGCTTTGAAGGTCGACACTTTTCCTTCTATGGCGCGAGTCGAGACTCGGTTTACGTGTCCTCGAACGGTTACCTCCAGTTCCCATCCGGCGGGACCGTCGGTGTCCTCACCGCGGATCTTTATCCCCCAAGCAACCCTGCCGGCTACCGGGCCAATCTGTTGCCCGATCGCCTCGTTGTGACGTGGAAGAACCTGCCCTACTACGGCGGCTATGGGAATGTCACGTTCCAACTCACGCTTGACTTCAATTCGGGCGCCGTCGAGATGAACTACGACGGGCTCGACGCCCCCTACGGAACCGTTGGCATCAGCCCCGGAGGCCTCACCGACACGGGGTTCGATTTCACCGGCCTGCCGGTCGGCGCCTCGACGACCTTCGGCAGCTTTCAGGCCATTGGCCGTTCCTACAGCCCCTTCGACATCCTTGCTGACTCCCGCTTCCGTTTCACCGCAGGCGACGGCTTGGGTGATGCGTGCGACCCGTGTCCCAACGACCCGACTAATGACGCGGACCAGGATGGGGTTTGCGGGGATGTCGACAACTGTCCCAACACGCCGAATGCAGGCCAGAGCGATTCAGATGGCGACGGCGTCGGCGATGTCTGTGACAACTGCCCAAGCACACCCAATTCCGATCAGGCGGCCAGCGACGGCGATGGTCTCGGGAATGCGTGCGATAATTGCCCGAGCGTATTCAACTCTGATCAAGCAGACGCCGACGGCGACGGCATCGGCGATGTTTGCGACAATTGCCCCGCGGTGCCCAACCCCGACCAGGTCGACAGCGACGGCGATGGCCTCGGGAACGCGTGCGACGCATGTCCGAGCGATCCGGTCAACGACGCCGACAGGGATGGGGTCTGCGGGGATGTCGACAACTGTCCCAACACGCCGAATGCAGGCCAGAGCGATTCAGATGGCGACGGCGTCGGCGATGTCTGTGACAACTGCCCAAGCACACCCAATTCCGATCAGGCGGCCAGCGACGGCGATGGCCTCGGGAACGCGTGCGATAATTGCCCGAGCGTAGTCAACTCTGATCAAGCAGACGCCGACGGCGACGGCATCGGCGATGTTTGCGACAATTGCCCCGCGGTGCCCAACCCCGACCAGGTTGACTCGGACGGCAGGTCCGGCCCCCTCACCGTTCTCGTGGTCGGCTTCTCCCCGACGAACATCCAGCAGGCGGTGGGCGCGCTGGGTGGGAGCGTGGTGACGACCGGTAACTTCACCGCGGCCGACCTCGCGGGCATCCACGCGATCGTGTTCTATGAGGGCTCGGGCAGCTCCTTCGTGATCGACGCTGCGACCGCCGCCAAGGTCGCTGCCTTCGTCAGTAACGGGGGCGGCCTTTACATAGAAGTGGGCGGTGGCTTCCCCAACCTGGATTACAGCTGGGTCCCCCAGGCGGGGGTCGTGAGCACGCCAGGGAACAGCCCCACGAGTGACAACATCGGCATCGTGGACCCGACCCATCCGCTGGTCGAGGGTCTGACGGCGGCCGACCTCTCCGGTTGGAGCTACTCCTCCCACGGCGATTTCACCTCCACGGGCGGCCTGGAGGTCGTCGCCCGGAACAACGACACCGGCCTGCCGGTCCTGCTGGCCGGAAGCTTCGGGTTGGGCCGGACCGTCTACAACGATCTGAATCCAGCATTCCATTATCAGGGGATTGGCCTGCTCACGAACGCGATGCGTTTCCTGACGCCTCTCGGGGATGGCTTGGGTGATGCGTGCGACCCGTGTCCCAACGACCCGACCAATGACACGGACCAGGACGGCGTTTGCGGCGGTGTGGACAACTGTCAGAACACACCGAATGCAGACCAGACGGATTCAGATGGCGACGGCCTCGGCGATGTCTGTGACAACTGCCCGAACACACCCAGCCCCGACCAGGCCGACAGCGACCGCGATGGCCTCGGGAACGCGTGCGATAATTGCCCGAGCGTATTCAATCCTGATCAAGCAGACGCCGACGGCGACGGCCTCGGCGATGTTTGCGACAATTGCCCCGCGGTGCCCAACCCCGACCAGGTCGACAGCGACGGCGATGGCCTCGGGAACGCGTGCGACGCATGTCCGAGCGATCCGGTCAACGACGCCGACCGGGATGGGGTCTGCGGGGATGTCGACAACTGTCCTGCGGTCTCCAACGTCGATCAGGGGAACTTCGACCACGATCAGGACGGCGACGCCTGCGACGTGTGCACGGACGGCGACCAGGACGGCTACGGCGATCCCGGGTTCGCCGGGAACACCTGCCCCGGCGACAATTGCCCGGGGACCTTTAACCCCGATCAGGCGGACACGGAGCTCGACGGTGTCGCCGACGCCTGCGACAACTGCCCCATCGATGTCAATCCGGATCAGGGCGATTCGGACGGCGATGGGGACGGCGACGCGTGTGATACGTGTCCCTCGATCGCGAACCCGCTGCAGCAGGAGGCGCTGGCTTGTCTTGATGTCGACGCGAACGGTGGGGAGTGCCGCGGGGTGCGCATCGAGCCGATCCACCCGCTCCTCGCGGGAGAGATCCGCCTCTTCGCCGTGACGGAGGTGATACCGCGCTCGATCGTTTTCGAGATCCTCGCGACCTCGTGTCCCTACCTAGAGCGCTCTATGCTCGAGCTGTCACTGAACGGCACCGTGCTCGGCTCGACGCAACTCGACCCGGCGTTGAGCTGCTTCTGCTTCCCGGGGGTCCAGGTCTTCACCGTCTCCGATGCGGCTCTTCTCCAAGTCGCGTGGAACCCCGCCGGCACGAACACGATTCGGATCCGCAAGTCGGGCCAAGGGGGCGGCTTGGCCTGGGTGAACGCCCGCTTCGACGCCGTCGGCGCGAGCGAGACCGTGTGCCTCTTCGACTTCGGCGGCGGCACCTGCTCCGAGCCCGACCTGTGCGCTGCGCTCTTCACGTTTGCCGCCGTCGACGAGGAGCGGGCGCTGACCGACGTGCTCGTGCCCGCGGGGGACCTCGTGAGCGTGACCCCCTTCGCGGCCGGTCAGCTCCCCGGCACGATCGGCCTCGCGGGACTCGCCAACGGGCGGGCCAAGGTTTGTGTGACGGCCCAGGGGACCACGGCACGGGACTGCGTGTCGTTCACGAAGGCCGGCGAAACGGATCTGGCGATCAACGGTGCGGCATGCCGACCGCCCACGGCGGTCGCGACATCGGAGCGGTTCGCCGAATGCGCCTCTCCGGCCGGTGCGACGGTGGTGCTCGACGGCTCGGGCTCTTCGGACCCCAGTTCCACGCCCGGCACCAACGACGGCATCGTTCTTTTCCAGTGGTTCGAGGATCTTGGGCTTCCGGGACAGGCCTTGCTCGGAACGGGCGAGATCGTCTCGACGATCCTCCCGCTCGGAGCTCACGCGATCACGTTGCGCGTGACCGACGCCCTCGGCCAGACCGCGCTGGACCCGCTCCTTGTGACCGTACAGGACACGACGCCGCCCGAGCTCTCGGTCGACCTCTCGTCCAACCTCCTGTGGCCGCCCAACCACCGCATGATCGATATCGCGGTGTCGCTCTCGGTCACGGACGCCTGCAGCACCCCGACGGTCGTCCTCGCGTCCGTCTCGAGCAACGAGCCGGACGACGCCACTGGCACGGGCGATGGAAGCACCGTGGGGGATATCCAGGGCGCCCTGCCGGGCGTAGCCGACGATCGCTTCCAGCTGCGCGCCGAACGCAGGGGCGAGGGCGCGGGTCGCATCTACACGGTGACCTACTCGGCCGTAGACGGCGCCGGGAACGCGACCCCGGCGACCCGGTACGTGCTCGTGCCGCACGATCAAGGTGGCGTCGTCGACCCGATTCGGATCGCGCTCGGGCGTTCAACCGCCGGGACCGTCGTATCCTGGGCCGCGGTGCCGAGCGTCCGGTTCTACAACGCGATCCGCGGACGACTGACCGACATCGTCCGCGCCGGATCATTCATCAACCTGGGCCCGGTCGTCTGCATCGAATCCGCTTCGCTCGACACGAGCACGGAGGGCCAAGAGGATCCCGTGCTGCCCGCTCCGGGCGAGGCTTTCTTCTACCTCGTCGAGTACGACGACGGGATCGCTAGCTCCTACGGCTCGGAGAGCGCGGGCATGCCTCACGTGCCAGCGTCGGGCGCTTGCGGCCTCTGAGCGGCTAGCGCGTCAGACGGCCATTTTCCCCGGGTGCTACCTTGCCCCGTCTCTTGACGTCTGTCGATGCGAGAAGGAGCCGCTCATGCGCAAGAAGATCACGGTCATCGGGGGTGGATTCGTCGGCGAGCACGTGGCGATGGGCTGCGCGACGAAGGAATTGGGAGACGTTGTCCTGCTCGACATCCTCGAGGGGCCGCCCCAAGGGAAGGGGCTCGATCTGTTCGAGGCGTCCCCGGTGCTCGGCTTCGATTCGATGGTGCGGGGAACGAACTCCTACGACGACACGGCGGGATCGGATATCGTCGTCATCACGGCTGGCGTCGCGCGCAAGCCCGGGATGAGCCGCGACGATCTCCTGAACATCAACACGACGATCGTCAAGCAGTGCGCCGAGAAGGTGAAGGCCAGCTCGCCGGACGCTTTCGTGATCCTGGTCTCGAATCCGCTCGACGTCATGGCCTACGTGGCCAAGGTCGTCACGGGTTTCCCCAAAGAGCGGGTGATGGGGATGGCCGGTGTCCTGGACACCGCGCGCTACCGGGCGTTCATCGCGATGGAGCTTTCGGTTTCGGTTGAGAGCGTCACGGCCTTGGTGCTCGGCGGCCACGGCGACTCGATGGTCCCCC
>Ga0315278_10006378_pt1 | contig 10716 bp, 4 predicted proteins | sample YL17G06_0_MG_FD_203880 | JGI IMG/M metagenome (GOLD analysis project Ga0315278, IMG submission 203880) | Sediment microbial communities from Yellowstone Lake, YNP, Wyoming, USA - YL17G06_0 | ecosystem: Environmental > Aquatic > Freshwater > Lake > Sediment | place: USA: Wyoming | collected... | reverse complement strand
TTCACCCCTCGAGGGCTTGGCCCGCAGATCATGCTCGGCACGGACGGAATGCACGGCGACATGCTGCGGAGCGCCAAGGCGGCATTTCTCGTGGGGCAACGGACGGAGGGGATCGGGTTTCCCGGGATTTACGAGCGGTTTCGGAAAGGGCACGGATACATTCACGACAACGGGTTTTCCGGAGACGGGGAAAACAACCTCGTCATTCTCGACTACGATTCACCAACGGAAATCCGGGAAGATAATTTCCTCGGACATTTCGTGTACGGGATCGAATCCCGCCATGTCGAGAGCGTCATCTCTTCCGGGAGGTTGATCGTCCAGGATGGGAAGCTGCTGACAGCCGACGAGGAGGAAATCCTGGGGTTCGCGCGGGAGATGGGAAATAAATTGTGGGCAAAAATGCGCTGAATTCAGGAATGGTATCTGTGTTTATCCGTGTTAATCTGAGCCTCTTGCAAAACTCTTGAAAACAAGAGGAAGTCGTCATTCCGGGCAAGCGAAGCGCGACCCGGAATCCAGTATTTTCGAACAATTCTGGATTCCGGCTTTCGCCGGAATGACGGAGCAAGTGACTTTTGCAAGAAGCTCATCTGTATTTTTAAAAAGCCGTTTTGTTCGGATAGCCGCATGGTCGTAGGGTCCTTTTTTCTGATTATTTATCTGCGTTCATCTGCGTCCTATAATATTTTTATGAAACGGATCCGGGGCAGCTGAAGATGGAGAATATTCTTATACGCCAAGGGAATATTGTAACTGCCGAGCATGATCTCCGCGGCGACGTTCTTATAATTGAGGGGAAGATTGCAGCCGTCGGCGAGGTCCTCGAGAAACCCGATCTGGGGACGAGGGTCATCGATGCCTCCGGCGCCTACGTTTTTCCGGGCGGCGTGGACCCGCACGTCCACATGGAACTTCCTTCCCCGGCAGGATTCTCCTCCGATGACTTTGAGTCCGGTTCAAGGGCGGCGCTCAGCGGCGGAACGACTGCGATCATCGATTTCGTAACACCCGCAAGGGGGCAATCGCTTCTGTCAGCGCTGCAGGAGAGAAAGGAAGCCGCCCGTACATCCGTCTGCGACTTTGGCCTGCACATGAGCATCACGGACTGGAATGAACGAACTTCCCCGGAGATGTCTTTTTGCACGGAAGAGGGAATTTCTTCCTTCAAGGTCTACATGGCCTACAAAGAGACGATCGGCCTCGAGGATCGCCAGATCCTGTCGGTCATGGAGGCAGCCGCCAAACAGGGGGCCCTTGTTGCCGTGCACTGCGAAAATGGGGAAGCGATCGCTTTTCTGCAGCGGAAGTTAATCGCGCAGGGAAACGGAGGGCCGAGATACCATCCCGTCTCCCGCCCGCCGGAGGTTGAGGGGGAAGCGGTTGGCAGAGCGATTCTGCTGGCCCGGGTGACCGGTTGTCGTCTCTATCTCGTGCATGTTTCCACCCGGGATGCCCTGGGGGAAATCTTCAAGGCCGGAGAGGCCGGCCAAACGGTCATGGCCGAGACGTGCCCCCATTATCTGCTCCTGGACGAAGAAACGTACACCCACCCCGGTCCGGCGGGAGCTGCCTATGTGATGAGTCCTCCCCTGCGATCGGCGGCCCACCGGAAAGCCCTTTGGGAGGGATTGCGATCCGGCGCCCTTCAGACCGTTGCGACCGATCACTGCCCGTTCAACTTAAAGGGGCAGAAGGATCTCGGGCTTACGGATTTCACCCGCATCCCCAATGGAATTGCCGGAGTCGAGGACCGGCTTTCCCTGCTGTTTACGTACGGCGTTCTGGAAGGAAGAATCTCGATCCGCCAATTTGTGAGCCTGACGGCGACCGCGCCCGCGAAGATCTTCGGTTTGTATCCCCGGAAAGGGACAATCGCCGCAGGGTCGGATGCGGATCTTGTGATCTGGGATCCCAGGGCCGAAGGAGTCATCTCGGCGCAAACGCACAAACAACGGTGCGACACCAATGTCTATGAGGGTTTTCGGATTCAAGGACGGCCCCGCATCGTGATTCAGAGAGGTCGGCTGGCCTATGAAGACGGACAAGTGGTTCTGGAAAGAGGAGCGGGGAAATACCTGGCCCGTGACCGAGGGACCGATTAAATTCGGAATGCGGATTGAGGAATTCGGATCCGCGGTCCGCCTTCTAAAATCCGCCAAACAGTTTAGCCGTTTGAAAAATCGGCTAAACATTATTGCAAATTGCAAATATCAAATTGAAAATTGAAAAATGAATGAGATTTTCTCCGAAAATTTGCGTTTTGCAATTTTCATTTTTCAATGAAATTTGGCTTTCTTTGTCAAAACGCTAAATTGATACAACTCCGCATGCGCATGATGGGGAAGAGGCGAAGGTGATGGGCGACGTGATGCGGCCGATTCCCTTCGGGGAATTGGTCCGGCGGATCTTTGGGGAATACCGGAAAGATGGGACCATTTTCGGCATCCCCCAGTCCCAATTCTTCCGCAAGCGAAATCCCAAGAAAATCAAGATTTTTGGGGAGAGCTGCGACACGGCCCTCGGACCTGCGGCAGGACCGCATACCCAGCTGGCCCAAAACATCGTTTCCGCCTATCTGGCCGGCGGGCGCTTCTTCGAGCTCAAGACCGTTCAGAAGCTCGATCAACTGAAGGTTGCGAAGCCCTGTATCGAGGCCGCGGATGAGGGCTACAACTGCGAGTGGTCCACGGAGTTTACCCTGGAGAAGGCCTATGACGAATATCTGAAGGCTTGGATTCTCCTCCACCTTCTGGAGGAGGTTTTTGATTTGCGGGCGACGGAGGCGCGGTCCTTCATCTTCAATATGAGCGTGGGATACGACCTGGAGGGTATCCAGACGCCCAAGATGGATGCCTTTATCTCCAGGATGCTCAACTCGGCGCCCGACGCCCGCTTCCAAAGCTACTTAGACCAGATGAACGCCTTGGCCCGGGACGAGGTATTTCTGAAGAAAGAAGGCCTGGAATCGAAAAGAGAAGATTTGGCCCGGCTGAGCGGGAAAATATCCCCCCGTCTCTCCCCCTCGGTGACGCTTTCCACAATGCACGGCTGTCCTCCTTCGGAAATCGAAGCCATTTGCCGATACTTTCTGACCGGGAAAAAGACCCCCACCTTCGTTAAGCTCAATCCGACGCTTCTCGGCTTTGACAAGGTTACCCAAATCCTCCGTTCGCTGGGATTTTCCGATTTGGCGCTGCGTGAAGAGTCTTTCCGGAAGGACCTCAAGTATGAAGACGCCGTCTCGATGCTCCAAACCCTGCGCGAAACGGCAGGGCAAGAAGGATGTGTCTTCGGGGTTAAACTGACGAATACCCTCCCGGTGATCAATCACAAAGATTGCCTTCCGGACAAAGAAATTTACATGTCCGGACGCGCCCTTTTTCCTCTCTCGATCCATTTAGCCGCCAAACTGGCCCGCGAGTTCGACGGGCGCCTCCCGATTTCCTATTGCGGCGGGGCCGCGCAGTGGAACGTGAAGAGGATTTTAGCGACGGGAATCCGTCCGATCACGGTCGTGACCGATCTCCTGAAGCCCGGTGGATATCTGCGGATGGCCGAGATGGCGAGTCTTCTCGAGGATGCCGCGGGTTGGGACTGCACCTGCATCGACCCGGCTCAGTTAGCCCGGCTCGCGGAAGACGCCATCGGCAAGGTGAAATACACCCAGAAACAGTGGCGCGGAACAGACGCGGCCGTCATAAGGGAGAAGCTTCCGCTGCTGGACTGTTACGCCGCGCCGTGCGCCCGGGCCTGCCCGATCGGGCAGGACGTCCCTCAGTACGTTCGGCTCGTAGGCGAGAAGAGGTTCGACGAGGCGCTGGATTTGATCTACGCGAAAAACCCCTTGCCCAATATCACGGGTTATATCTGTGATCACCCGTGCATGGCTCACTGCACCCGCCTGGATTACGACGATCCCGTGGAAATCCGGGAAGTCAAGAGAGTGGCCGCGGAAAAAGGCCGTAGGACTTATGGGGGAGGGGAGGGCAAAACCGGGGCGAAGTCAGAACCAAAGGTCGCGGTGATCGGGGCGGGTCCAACCGGACTGGCCGCGGCTTGTTTCCTCGCCCGAGCGGGCTTTAAGGTAACGGTTCTCGAAAAGCGGGACTCTGCGGGCGGAGTGGTGAAACACGTGATTCCTCAGTTTCGCTTGCCGGCGGAGGCGATTGAAAGGGATATGCAGTTTATCTCTAACAACGGAGTAGAGTTCCGGTTCAACCAACCCGTTCCGTTTGATATCGATCTTCTGAAGAGACAAGGCTTTAAATACTTTTTCATCAGCATTGGGGCGGAGTTCAGCCTTCCTCTGAACCTCCCGGGCGGCAATCCCAACCTCCTTCGGGCCTTGGACTTTCTGGCGCAGTTTCATGAAGCTCCGGAAAAATTAGAACTCGGAAGGCGCGTGGCCGTTGTCGGGGGCGGTAACACGGCGATGGACAGCGCGCGAGCCGCGTTGCGGGTCGAGGGCGTTAAAGAAGTCACCGTGCTATACCGGAGGACCCTTGCCGAGATGCCTGCCGACCGGGAGGAGGTGGAGAGCTGCTGTCGCGAGGGAGTACGGTTCAAATTCCTGGCCAACCCGGAGAGCTTCAGCCAGGACGGAACCCTTGTCTGCCGAAAGATGGAGCTGGGTGAGCCGGATGCGAGCGGACGAAAGAGGCCCAAACTCACAGATGAGTCGGAGATCATGGAAGCGGACGCCCTGATTGCGGCCATCGGCGAACAGGTGGACCGTCAATCCTTGTTCGCTGCCGGGTTGAAAATGGACGGCAACGGCCGGCCGATCGTGGATGCGGAAACCGGGGAGACAGATCGGGAGAACGTCTTTATCGGAGGCGATGCCCGTACCGGACCTTCATCGGTCGTGCGTTGCCTCGCCGAGGCAAGAAAGGTCGCGGAAGCGATCTGCCGCAAGGAATGGAAAGGATGGAGACCCTACTCCAAAGACTCATACCACGGCCCCGTTTTTGATGGAGAGGGCCAAAAGAGGGACATCTTTCGGAAAAAGGCGGCGCAAAGCGAGGCGCAGTCTCCGGCATCGGCCGGCGGAGACGAGGCTTTCGGCGTTAGAGAGGCGAGGCGGTGCCTTGAATGCCAGGCAATCTGCAACAAATGCGTGGATGTCTGTCCCAACCGTGCCAACGTAGCCGTGGAGGCGCCGGGGGTGGGCATCCAGAGGTATCAAATCCTGCATCTGGATGCTCTCTGCAACGAGTGCGGGAATTGCGCCACCTTCTGCCCGTATACCATCGACGGCAAGCCCTACCGGGACAAGCTTACCCTTTTCAGCCTGGAGGAGGATTTTGTCGAAAGCGGAAACAACGGGTTTATGATTTACGGGAAGAAGGACCGCCCGGAGGTGAGGCTGCGCTTAGCTGGACGGCTGTATCATCTGCAAATCGAGGCTGGCAAGGTGGCACTGCCGGCGGGGGGTGAGGGAAATTCAGAGATCGGGGATGTGATCCGCCTGATCGGGACCGTCTACCGCGATTACAACTTTCTCCTGGGTCCGGTGGATAAATAGCCGCCGTTAATCTTAAGAGGATTCACCACAGTTGTTCATGCCCTTAAGGGCACCATAAACCATGAAAAGGCTTCCCAGTTCCCGTTCGGACAGGGCCTTTTTTCCCCTCTCCCAAGATTGGGAGAGGGGTAGGGTGAGGGTTGGTGGGGTAGAGCTGCATGGGGCCTTCTTTCCTGGTGATCACCCTCACCCCGCCCCTCTCCCGTGAGCCGGGAGAGGGAGTTACCTGGTCGAGACCGGCTAAGGGTCTTTTCGGAGCAGAGGACACAGAGCACACAGAGGTTTTAAACATAAAAGAGCAAGGTGCAGAACGCGAATGCCTGGGAGAAATCCTATTTGGATTTTGGATATTCTTACAGACATTGGCTTTAAAGAATGGGCCTGATCGTAAGGACGATTGATGAATCGCCAGTTACAAATGGTGCCGTGATTTGTGAAGGCATATATGGTTTCCCCATTTTTGGTATGGAGATCTCTGTGCCCTCGGTGGTGAAAAAAATTCGGAGGCAGGAAATGGACAAGACTCCTATTCAGGAAACAATCGATGGATTGGCGCGGCTGGATACGGCCGGCCTGTATGGCAACGATTTCTTATTGACCTGGGACAAGACGAAGGACGAGCTTCTGGCAGTTCTTGAGGTTGCCGAGATCTTCCGGAAAATGCGGCAGGCCAATCTCTCCCCCCGCCTTTTCGAAAGCGGATTGGGAATCTCACTTTTCCGGGACCAATCCACGCGGACAAGGTTCAGCTACGCCTCGGCCTGCAATCTCCTCGGCCTGCAGGTGCTGGACCTCGATGAGTCGAAATCCCAGGTGGCGCACGGCGAAACGGTCCGCGAGACGGCGAACATGGTTTCCTTCATGGCAGAGGTCATCGGCATCCGCGACGATATGTACATCGGCAAAGGCCATACCTTCATGCTGGATGTGGCGGAAGCGGTGCATAAGGGGCACCTGGAAGGCACGCTGGAGCAGAGGACGACGGTTGTGAATCTGCAGTGCGATATCGACCACCCGACGCAGACTCTGGCCGATTTAGCACATCTGGTCCATACTTTTGAAGGAGTCAAGAGCCTTGCCGGCAAGAAGCTCGCGATGACCTGGGCTTACTCGCCCTCTTACGGCAAGCCCCTCTCCGTGCCTCAAGGAATCGTGGGCCTGATGACCCGGTTCGGCCTGGAAATCCACTTAGCCCATCCGCCGGGTTACGAGATCATGCCGGAGGTTAAGGAGGTCGCCCGGAAGAATGCAGCCCGGTACGGGGGGAGCTTTACCATAACAAACAGCATGGCGGAGGCTTTCCGGGACGCCGACATCGTCTACCCAAAATCCTGGGCCCCTTTCGCGGCGATGGAGCAGCGGACGAAACTCTTCGGAGAAGGGGACGGCGCGGGAATCAAAGCTCTGGAAAAAGAGCTCTTAGCGCAGAACGCCAACTACCAGGATTGGGAGTGCACGGAAAAGCGGATGAAAACGACGAGGCAAGGGAAGGCGCTCTACATGCACTGCCTCCCGGCGGATATTACGGGGGTGAGCTGCCGGAAGGGAGAGGTGGAATCCTCCGTATTGGATCGCTTTCGCACCCTTCTCTACCAGGAAGCCTCTTACAAGCCGTACATCATTGCCGCAATGATCTTCTTAAGCAAGGTAAAAAGGCCGGCGGAAAAAATCAGGGAGCTTTTGGACAGGGCCCAAAGAAGAATTCTTTAGCCCCTTGCCTAAAACAGCTTGAACCCAGAGAGGGCAGAGGAAGCATAGATTACGAAGGCGTGAAGAGGGAAAGTTGTCATACTCTCTGAGCTCTCAGGATCCCGCCTGACCTTTTCCCCGAAGCCGGAGGGCGGCGAGGACCTTTTCCGGGTTGGCCGGAAGGGATGTGATCCTCACGCCGACCGCGTCAAAGATCGCATTAACCACCGCCGGGGCGACGGGGTTTACGGGCAGTTCGCCTATGCCCTTGGCACCGAAAGGCCCGCCGGGATCTTCTTCTTCGATGGCGATGACTTCGATCTCCGGCGCATCGGTGATCTTCGGCAGGTTCAATTTGTTCAGGGTGTCGGTAACAACCCTCCCGCCTTTCAAGACAAATTCCTCTGAAAGGGCGTAGCCTAAACCCATCCCGACCCCGCCTTCGATTTGGCCTTTGAACATCTGGGGATTGATGGCCCTTCCGCAGTCGTGAGCCGCAATGATCTTAAGAACCTTGACGCGACCGGTGCTTTCCTCGACCTCGATGATCGCCCCATGGGTTGCGAAACAGTAGGCGAAGTGGATCTGAAATTTTTCGGGTCCGTCGCCATCCTTCGGCAGGCAATCGTCCGGGAGGGGAACGGTTGCGGGAGAGATGTATTCATACTCCGAGCGCAGGGTCTCCCCCTCGTCAGCGAGCTTTCGGGCCAAGGCAGACCAGGGGATTTCCAATCCGGTTTGCAAATCCTTGATCCCCTGCTCGTCGAATGAGGCGTTTTCCCTGTTGATTCCATAAAACTTTTGCAGCCGGAAATACAACTTTGTGACCAGATCCTTGGCGGCATGAAAGACGGCGTTGCCGGAGATGTAGGTCTCGCGCGAGGCTGTTGTGACCGCGCCCACGGGCGTGACCCCCGTGTCGTTGCAGATGGGTTCAAATCTCTCAAAGGGGATCCCCGTGGCCTCACAGGCAATCTGCGCCATAATGGTTCCGCAGCCCTGCCCGATTTCGGCCGCTTCAATCTTCAGTACAAGACGCCCGTCGGCCCCCAATTCGATCGCGGCTCCGGCCTTGTCTTTCTTCCCCGAACCGATTCCCACGTTCTTGTAGGCGCACGCGATCCCCACCCCGATTTTCCCGCCCGGACCGGGCCGAAACCTGCCTTTCTCCCGGGCCAAAGCCTGGCGAACGGCCTCGAGGGATTTGCGCAACCCCACGCCCGGACCCAAGGTCTGGCCCGTAATCGTCTGCTTGCCCGTCTCCAGGGCGTTGCGCATCCGCAGCTCAAAGGGATCGATGCCAAGTTTGCGGGCCAGGATATCCATATGCACCTCGGCCGCGAAGGCCACCTGGGTGCTGCCAAAGCCGCGAAAGGCGCCTCCCGGCGGGTGGTTGGTGTAGAAGCCCCGGGAATCGGTCTTGACGTTTGGAATCGTGTAGGGTCCCGCCGTAACGACCCCCGAACGGAAAACGACCGGGGCGCCAACGGAATCATACGCCCCGGTGTCAGCCAGGACATCGGCCTCGAAGGCGACGAGCTTACCATCCTTCCGGGCCCCGAGTTTGTAATGGAGCCTCTCGGCATGCCTCTTGGTTGAGACGCGGATGGATTCTTCCCTCGTCATCGTGATCTTGACGGGGCGGCCGGTAGCATAAGCCCCCAGGGCGCAGTGGATCTGAACCGTTGGCTCTTCCTTGCCGCCAAAGGCGCCGCCGGCAGGATTGCCGATCACGCGGACCTTCTCGATGGCCAAAGCGAGCGTTTTGGCGATCATTTCGCGATAGGGTTGGGAGCCCTGGTTCCCCGACCACACCGTCAGCGTGCCATCTTCCTCAACTTTGGCGAGAGCACATTCCGGTTCGAGGTAGGCATGCTCGACGGAAGGAACGGTGTAATCCTCTTCCACGATCACATCGGCCTGCGCAAAGCCCCTGACCACATCCCCTCGCCGCACCTTCGTGTGACCGACGATCCTTCCCTTTTCATGGAGGACCGGCGCATTTTCCTGCAGGGCGTCCTCCAGCGAATAGATACCGCGCAGAGGCTTATATTCAACCTTGATCAGGTCCCTGGCCGCCGCGGCCTCCTCTTCTGTCTCCGCGAAGACGACCGCTAAGGAATCGCCGATGTAGAGAACCCTTTCCTCCGCCAAAACCTGCTGGTTGGGATTGAGAAGGCCGAAGGTCTTTCGGCCCGGGATATCTTTGGCGGTAATCACAAGCCCAACGCCTGGATGTTTGCGGGCCTCGCTGGTATCGATGCTGCGGATTTCGGCATAGGGGTATTGGGAATAAAGAATCTTCCCGAAGAGCAGGTTCGGGAAAGACATGTCGTCCGTGTAAAGGGGAAATCCTGTGGCCTTAGCGACAGCGTCTTTACGAACGACGGAAACGCCCACGCCCCCCTGCGGGTCGGGGGCGAATTTTCGATCGCCCCTCAAAACAGCGGCGGCGAGTTCCACCGCTCTTAGAATGGCGACATATCCTGTACACCGGCACAGGTTAAACCTCAGAGCGCTTTTGATTTCCTCGGGGGAGGGATTCGGGGTTGCATCCAAGAGGGCTTTCGCCGCCAGGATCATGCCCGGCGTGCAAAAGCCGCACTGAATGGCGCCGGCCTTGATGAAAGCTGTCTGCAGAGGATGAAGACGGCCGTCTGCGGCGAGCCCCTCAATGGTTTGGATGACGGCCCCCTGCAGATGGATCATCTTGACCACACAGGCCTGTCTGGCCTTGCCATTGACGATGACGGTACACGCGCCGCATTGGCCGCGCCCGCAGCCGTTTTTCGCTCCATATAGATGGAGCGAATCTCTCAAATACCGCAACAGGGTCAATCCTTCCTGGACCTCGGGGCGATATTTCCGGCCGTTGACCGTGATCTCAGCCCATTTTACCTTCTTCATCTCCTTATCCTAAAGAGGGGAAACTATTTTGCCACAGGGGTCACAGCGCGGCAGCGCCGCAACCAAAAACCATTAGCCACAGAGGGCACAGAGATCACAGAGCCACAAATAGAATCTTCATTTATCCCTCTCCCCCGTCCACGGGGGAGAGGGGATGGTGAGGGGGCGTTCCCAGAGAAATAAAGTTAACAAAATTTATAGATTCTGAACATTATAGTGAACGGCAAAAGAAAGTAGTAATGGTGAAAAAGTCAGAATTGTCCAGAAAATCCCCCCATCCCCCCTTTGTCAAAGGGGGGCAAAGGGGGATTTCGGGTTATCCGTTCGCTCGATTCCGAAAGACAGTCGCCGTCATGTCCACTGATTAAGGTCGTTCACTATAGTAGTACAGAGAGATAAACCCGGAAAACGAAAATCATGAAACACTGGGTCACAAATCCTATCCCCGTTTGCATTTTTTAGGGTCTATTGAATTACCCCACCAGGTGCAAAAAAAATCTCCGCAAAGTGCTCTACGGCCATGGTTTCATGGGGTACAAATTGTTCTTCCCCTCGGTTGCTGAACATCACCTGCGGTGACCTTTTGCCCTCAC
>Ga0315278_10006377_pt1 | contig 10717 bp, 9 predicted proteins | sample YL17G06_0_MG_FD_203880 | JGI IMG/M metagenome (GOLD analysis project Ga0315278, IMG submission 203880) | Sediment microbial communities from Yellowstone Lake, YNP, Wyoming, USA - YL17G06_0 | ecosystem: Environmental > Aquatic > Freshwater > Lake > Sediment | place: USA: Wyoming | collected... | reverse complement strand
GTCGAAGAGGCGAAGGCCCTCGAGAAGAAGCTCCGGCGCAACGAGTTCACGCTCGAGGATTTCCGCGATCAGCTTCGAAAGTTGAAGAAGATGGGCCCCCTGTCGGAGATTCTCGGCCTGCTGCCGGGGATGGGCGCGGCGCGCCAGCTGAAGGAGGCGCAGCTCGACAACGCGGAACTCGTCCGCATCGAGGCGATCATCGACTCGATGACCCCGCTGGAGCGGAACAATCACACGGTGCTCAACGGCAGCCGGCGCCGGCGCATCGCCCGGGGCTCGGGCACGTCGGTCCAGGAGGTCAATCGCCTCGTCAAGCAGTTCGCTCAGATGAAACGAATGATGAAATCGCTCGCCCCCGGGATGGGCGGCGCCGGCAAGCGGCCGAAGCTCCCGCACGGCCTGCGCATGCCGGGAGGCTTTCGGTAGGTGGATCAGGGATTCATAGGAAGGGTGGTGAGACGGTGCTGAAGATCAGACTGAGGAGAATGGGCTCGAACCAGAAGCCTTTCTACCGCGTGGTCGTGTCCGATTCCCGGAGAACGCCCCGGGGACCGTTCGTCGAGGAGATCGGGACGTACGATCCGACCCGCAACCCGGCGAAGGTGCAGCTCGACGTGGAGAAGGCCTCGGAGTGGATCCGCAAAGGGGCCCACCCCTCGGAAACGGTTCGCTCGCTTATCGTGAAGGCCCGGGCGGCCGCGGGAACCGGAAGCCAGGGATGAAGCGGTTGGTGGAAGAGATCGCCCGGACGTTGGTGGACCATCCCGACGCGGTCGCCGTGTCGGAAGTGGGGGGGGAGCTGACGACGGTGCTGGAACTGAGTGTCGCTCCAGAGGATCTCGGGAAGGTGATCGGCAAGCAGGGCCGGACAGTGCGATCGATCCGGACGATTCTTTCCGCGGCGGGGATGAAGCTCCGGAAGCGGTTCGTGCTGCAGATCCTTGACTGACCCGGCGAGTGGTCCTTCCGCGACCCGGATCTCCGTGGGCCGCATCCTTCGCCCCTGGGGCCGCCGGGGCGCGGTGATCGTGGAGCTTGGGACGGATGATGCCCGGTCGCTTCAGGGAGAGCTTCTCGTTCAGGCGCCGACGGGAGGCTGCACGACAGTGAAGGTGCTGTCCGCCCGGCAGCACGGGGCGGGCCGGGCGGTTGTGGAGATCGAGGGCGTGGAAACGATTGAAATGGCAGAGACGCTGCGCGACGGAACGATGCTGCGGGAGCGGGCGAGTTCCATGCCGCCCCCGGAAGGGAGTTTCTACGCGCAGGATCTTCTCGGCCTTCAGGTCGTCACGGTCGGCGGAGAATCGCTCGGCCGGGTGGCCGAGATCCGGGAAACGGGTGGGACGGACCTCCTCGTCGTCCCCTCCGGCGGGCGGGAAATCCTCATTCCCTTTGCCCGGGCCATCTGCACCGAGATTGACCTCGCCGGCGGGCGGATTGTCGTGGATCCCCCGGAAGGACTTCTGGATCTGCCATGAGATTCGACATTGTCACGATCTTCCCCGGCATGGTGAGCTCCGCGCTCGCCGAGGGGCTCCTGCGCCGCGCCATTGAGCGGCAGATCGTGGAGATTCGCGTGCACGACCTGCGGGACTGGTCCAACGATCGCCACCGGAAGGTGGACGACACGCCGTTCGGCGGCGGCGGGGGAATGATCCTGAGAGCCGAGCCGCTGTTCGCCGTGGTCGAAGACCTGCGGGTTCGCCGGACCGCCGAGGCGAGCGCGGCGAAGGGAACCGATGCCGGCCCGGACCGCACCTTCCTGCTCTGTCCGCAGGGACGGCGGCTCGACCAGGCGTTTGTTCGGGAGCTGGCCGGGCAGGGGGGACGGTTGATTCTCCTCTGCGGTCGCTACGAAGGCGTGGACGAGCGGGTCCGCGAACACCTTGCGGATGGGGCGATCTCCATCGGGGACTACGTTCTGTCCGGGGGAGAGTTCCCCGCCCTGGTTCTCGTCGAGGCGGTCACGCGGTTGCTTCCGGGAGCTCTCGGGCGCGCCGATAGCGCCCTGTGCGACTCGTTTACCGAGAACCGGCTCGATTTTCCGCACTACACCCGGCCGGCGGAGTTTCGCGGCTGGAAAGCTCCAGAGGTCCTGCTGTCCGGAGACCACGAGGCCGTAGCAGCCTGGCGCCGGGAGAAGGCGCTGGAGCGAACAGAGCTTCGCCGCCCCGACCTGTTGACGTTCGAAAACAAACAGACCGCCCCGGAAGGGGCGGGTTCCAAGAGGTGAGCCATGGAGACGATATCCACCCTCGATGCCACGGGCCTGAAATCCGAGGTCCCTCAGTTCGCCCCGGGTGACACCGTACGAATCCACGTGAAGGTTGTGGAGGGGGAGAAAGAGCGCATCCAGGTCTTCCAGGGGGTCGTGATTTCCCGCCGGAGAGGCGGAATCCGCTCGACCTTTACCGTCCGTAAGATTTCGGGCGGGGTGGGGGTTGAAAGGGTCTTTCCGCTGCACTCCCCCGTGGTGGACCGGATCGAGGTTGTCCGGCGCGGCAAGGTCCGCCGGGCGAAGCTATATTACCTGCGGGATCGGAAGGGGAAGGCAGCCCGGATTCAGGAGCGCCGGGAAGCCTGACGACCGTGCCCGGCAGGCCGACCTGGCGGTTCGAACGTGAGGCCTGGAAGGAGGGCTATCGCCTCGTCGCGGGCCTCGACGAGGCGGGTCGGGGGTGCCTTGCCGGTCCCGTGGTGGCGGCTGCAGTCGTGCTCGACCCCTCCCGCCGGCTGGCCGGTGTGGATGATTCGAAGAGGCTGACGGCTCGCCAGCGGGAGACGCTGTACGGGAAAATTCTGTCCCATGCGCGCGCGTGGGGGGTCGGCGTCGTGGAGGCTTCGGAAATCGATCGCACGGACATCCTGGCCGCGACGCGGCAGGCGATGGGGCAGGCCGTCCGGGCCCTTGGGCCCGCGCCCGACTTCCTGCTGACCGATGCAGTGGACCTGAGCGGTTGCGGGGCGCCGTGCCGCGCCCTCATCGGGGGGGACCGCCTCAGCCTGTCGATCGCGGCGGCCTCGATTCTCGCGAAAGTCACGCGCGACCGGCGCATGGAGGAGGCGGACGGCGTGTTTCCTGGCTATGGCTTCGCGCGCCACAAGGGGTACGGGACTGCGGAGCACCTCGAAGAGCTGCGCCGCCGGGGCCCCTGCGCCATCCACCGGAAGACCTTCTACGGCGTGAGCATCTGGCAGCCGCCCCTGCCTTTCGGGGGGGATGGCGTGGCCGGTGTGACGGAGGGGCCGGATGCCTCTTGACCGCGGGAAGATCAGCCGGAACGCCGACAAGCTGGTCCAGCAGGGCAAGCACCTGCAGGCGGCCCGGGAATACGCCGTGCTGCTCAAGGAGAGCCCGAACGATCTGATCCTCATCAACAAGATCGGGGATCTCCTCGCCCGGGCCGGGCGGACCGCCGAAGCGGTGCGCCACTTCGAGAGGATCGGCGATACTTACACTCAGGGCGGGTTCTTCCTCAAGGCGATCGCGATCTACAAAAAGATCATCAAGCTCGATCCCAAGTCGTCCGAATCGATCCTCAGGCTCGCTGATCTCTACGCCCACCAGGACCTCGTGAAGGACGCCCGCGAGATGTATTTCGAGGCGGCCCGGCAGGTATTCGCGCGGCGGGAGACGATGCGGGCCCGCGACATCTACGAGAAGCTGCTGCGGATGGAGCCGGATCGGGTAGAGACGCACACCTCCTACGCGGAGGTTCTGCAGATGCTGGGGGACCACCAGCGCGCGACCGCGGAACTCGCCCTCGCGGCAAGCCTGCTTGCGGCGCAGGGACGCGCGCATGAAAGCGAAGGGCTGTTCCGGCAGGCGTTCGGCTCGGCCCTGAAGGATCCCGTCTCTGCCGCGCTCCTTCTCCGGGGCATGATCAAGTCCGGAGCGTCTTCCTCCGCCGTGACGCTCGCCGAGCAGCTCCACGCGCAGTACGGCGATCACCCCGTGGCCGTGGACGCGGTGGTGGATGTCTATCTCTCGGTGCGGCAGACGGCCGATGCGGAGCGGATCGCGCTGGCCGCGATCGGGAAGGTCGAAACCCCGGGTTCCTCTACCCTCACCGTGCTCGCGCGTCTGCACCACCGGCAGGGCCGGACGATCGAGGCCGTGCAGGCCGCCGTCCAGGTCGCCGACGACCTGGTTTCCCGCCAGCTCCTTCCGGATGCGAAGGCCATTCTCGACGAGTTCTGTAAGCTCTCGCCGGGCAGCGTTCCGCTGTTGAACCGGCGGGTGGAGGTCGGGCGGCTCGTCGGCGATCGGGAGGGGACGATTCTCGCCCTCGAGGAGCTGATCCGTGCCTATGAGACGGCGCAGCGGCCGGACCTCGTGGACCGAACGAGAGAACAGCTCTCCGCCTACGCGCCCGAACGGATGCCGGCCGCTTCGCCAGCAGCCACCCCGCGCCCGGGTTCCGCTCCCTCGGCCGCCCCGTCGCGGAAGGCGGGGTCGAAGGAATCCCCCGCCCGGCCGGCCTCACCGGCCTCCGGGTCCGCCGCGAAGGCGCCCACCCGTGAGGAAATCGAGGTTCTTCTCGACGAGGAGGATGGGTCCGGAGGCGGGGACGAAGGACTGTTCGACCTGTCCGGAGATATTGCCGAGAGCCTCGCGAAAGCGCTCGGCGAATCGCCCGAGGCCCCTCCGACGCCTCCAGAGGACGAGCAGTCGCTTGGTGAGGTCCTCGCCGCCTTCCGTCAGAAGGTGCGGGAAGAGGTCGGCGACAAGGACACGAGCACGCACTACGAGCTGGGAATCGCGTTCAAGGAGATGGGCCTCTACGATGAAGCGATCGGCGAGTTCCAGCTAGCGGCCGAAGCGGCGGACCGGTTCTTCGACTGTTGCTCCCTGGCGGGGATGTGCCACCGGGAGAAGGGCGATCCCGACGGCGCGGAGGAGTGGTTCCGCCGCGCTCTGGAGCGGGCTGTTTCGGGCACTCCGGAGCAACGCATCGCGGTGTCATACGATCTTGGCGAGGTGCTCGCGGAGAAGGGGGACTGGGGCGGCGCGCGCGACGCCTTCGAGGAAGTCTCCCGCGCCAACAAGGGATACCGCGAAGTTCGGGACCGCCTGCGTGAGGCTCGGGAGCGCGTGGGCTAGCGCGGGGCCGCTTTGACACCCGCGAGGGGAGACGGTACGGTCACGTCTTCCGCAGACCGTTCAGGGAGACGCTACCGACTATGAACCGCAGGCGATTCCTCGGGATGGCAGGCACCGCGGCGGTGGGCGCGATCCTCGGAGGCGCGGCCCGTCGCATTGCCCGCGCCTCGGAAGGAGTTCCCGGGTTCACTCCCGCCGGGGGAACGAGCCAGGGGCCGGTGGTCCTGGAACTGATCCACCGGCCGGAAACCGCTCCGTTCGCGACCGATCCGAACTCCGTTGCGGGCCTGCTCGACCTCGTGCTGGCGCAGGCCCTCGGGCGTGGAGACGATCTGCCCCTGGACCTCTGGTCCGAGCTGTTCCCCGAGCAGGAGGCCTGCGGCGTCAAGGTGGCGGCCGCGACGGCCGGGGCGCTGACTGCCTCGCTCGCGGCAGCCGTCGCGCTGCGAATGATGGACGCCGACGTGCCCCAGGCCCTCGTGACCGTGTGGGATCGCGACGAGACCGCTCTTCGGGCGCTCGGCATGAAATTTCCCGTGGACCGGTCCCCCCGACTGCTCGGCGCCGCGGCGGAGGGGTGGGGACGGCCTCTCCGCCCGCCCACACCGGCCGGCCACAAGAACCCGACGGGCTCCGGCCCTCGGTCGGCTCCCCGGCTTTCGAAGATGGTGGAGCGGATCACGCGGGAGGCGACTGTCACTCCGCTGGCGGCGACGGACGACGGCCGGATGGGCCCATTCGTGCTCGAGAGCCTGGCCCTCGGCGCGACGGATTGGAAGGGGCGGATCCCGGACGGGGCCACGGTCGCCCGCTGGGCTGCCGATCCCGCGCTCGCCGGCCGCGGCCGCCTGCACCTCGGGGATCTCTGGAAGGTTTCCCTCGGCAAGGATTCGAAGGGATCGCCGAAGATCTGGGACGCCCGGACGATTCTCCTTTCCACAGACCCCGTCGCCCTGACGGCCGTCGCGCACGCCACGCTTTCCGGCGCGCGGGAGGGTTTCGGCCTCGGGCCGACTCCAGCGTCCGAGAGCCTCGCCGAGGCTGCCCGCCTTGGGCTTGGAACGGCGGAGATCGACCGTCTGACCTGGCGAAAGCTGTCGTTCTGACTACGGCGTGGCCTGTGTGGCGATTGGCTCGGACGCCGCGGCGGGCTGCACAGGCCCCCCCGGGTCGAATTCGATGATCTCCGCGGGGCGGCCGTCCACGCCAAACCACTGCGGAGGATCGGATGGGAGGGCGGCCTCGCGGAGCAGTTCCCGGCGGTCCCTGTCGGCGAGCGCGAGAGGCAGAATGAGCGAGCGGCCACCCCAGCTCGTCTCCAGCCGGCGGCCGCCGGCGGCAAGGCGCAGACTGCGATCGAGCCGCAGCAGGCTTGCGAGCTCGTGAGGATCGGGCGCCAGTTCCAGGTTGTCTGTCACCGCAAAGCGCTGCAGAAAGTAGGGTAGCGTGAGCCGCCAGTGTTCGGCCGGCGAGCATTCCTCCAGCACGTCGGTTCCTTCGAGGAATGCTTCCTGGAGGATCTCCTCCGGGGGGCAGGCCGGTCCGGAGCGAAGTCCCGTGCGCCGGTCCACCGGGACCAGCGAGACTCCGGCGGGCGCCGGAAAGGACTCGGGCTCGTGTCCTTCGAGCGCCTTCTGCATGATCGCCATCCAGATCGGCAGCGCCGCGTGCGCGCCGGTTTCGTCCTTGCCGAGCGACTCCTTCCGGTCCAGGCCCACCCAGACGCCCACGCAGAGAGACGGTGAGAAACCGACGAACCACGCGTCGGTGTAGTCGTTGGTCGTTCCCGTCTTTCCCGCCACATCACGGCCGAGCTCCTTCGCCTTCTGTGCCGTGCCGCTTTCGATGACCCCGCGCAGCAGGTGTGTCAGCAGCGCGGCCGATGCGGGGGACATCGCCTCCCGGCTGGCCGGACGGGCTTCCTCGAGAGTTCTTCCGTTCGCGTCGGCCACCGATCGCAGTAAGTGGGGCTCCACCCAGACGCCCGCGTTCGGGAAAACCGAAAACGCCGAGGTCATCTCGATCGGAGACACCTCAAAGGAGCCCAGCGCCAGCGAGGGATAGGGCTGGAGGGAAGAGGTGATGCCCATGGCGCGGGCGCGCTCGATCACGAGCTTCGGGCCTACCTGGGTGAGCAACCTGACGGCGGCGATGTTGCGGGACTCCTCGAGGGCGTCGCGAACGGTCACGAGACCCCCGTACTCGCGGTGGTAGTTTTCGGGCTGATAGGGTTCCGGCGCGCCGGGGGAGAGGAAAACCGTCGGCTCGTCGCGCAAGCGCAGTGCGGGCGTCAGCCCCGCATCGAACGCGGCGGAAACGATGAACGGCTTGAAAGCCGAGCCGGGTTGCCGGCGGGCCTGCACGGCGCGATTGAACTCGCTGCGGGAGAAATCGTAGCCGCCGACGAGGGCGCGGACTTCGCCTGTGGCCGGGTCGATTGCGACGACGGCCCCCTCGACTTCCACCGGCGCTTCCACCTGGCCCTGGAACCGCGAGGGGCCGGCCGAGACGATCCGCATCGGCACGATGTCGCCGACCCGAAAGACCGAGGCGGGGCTGCGCCGGCCGCTCCAGTCCATGTCCTCGCCGGTGAGGTTCATGGCGCGTTCGCCGATCCGCAGTGTCGCGTGGGTGCTGTCTACATCCAGGACGACGGCCGGGACGATGGAATTGAGGGAGAGCGGGCCGGACCAGGCCGGGTCCGACCACGAGGCCGCGGATGCGGCCTGGACGCTTCGGAAGCGTCCCTTCCATCCGCGCCGCTGCTGCAGCTCGAGCAGGCCCTGTTTCAACGCGTCGGTCGCGGCCTTCTGCAGGCGGGGATCGAGGGTAGTCTGGACCCGCAACCCCTGCCGGTAGAGGGTGTCCTCGTCGTAGCGACTCCGCAACTGCCGGCGGACCTCCTCCACGAAAAACGAACCCAGCCGCTCCTCGGAACGGTGATCGGCGAGGCGCAGCGGCTCGGCAGCGGCGGCGTCGGCCTGGGCCTGGTTGATCATCCCCTCCTCGACCATCCGGCCGAGAACGTGGCGGCGCCGGGCCAGCGCCCGCTCGGAGTGGGTCACGGGGGACAGGGCGGCCGGGTTCTGGATGAGCCCGGCCAGCAGGGCCACCTCGCCCAGGGTCATTTCCCCGGATGGCTTGCCGAAGTAGTAGCGCGACGTGGCTTCGACGCCGTAGCGGCGGGGGCCCATGTAGATCTGGTTGCAATAGAAGGCGAGGATCTCTTCCTTCGAGTAGGTCCGCTCGATCTCCAGGGCGAGCAGCACCTCCTGCATTTTTCGCCGGAGCGTCTTTTCGTCGGGATTCGCAATGTGAGGGAAGAGGTTGCGCGCCAGTTGCATGGTCAGCGTGCTGCCTCCGCCCTGTGCGCCGAGCCGTCCTTCGCGCACCGACCCGGCGGCCGCCCGCGCCAGCCCGAAGACGTCCACGCCGAAGTGATGCCAGAACCGGGAGTCCTCCGTGGCGACGACGGCATCGATGAACGCCTTCGGGATGTCACGGTATTTCAGGACGATCCGCTTGTCCGCCCCGAGGAGCGTCACCAGGCTGCCGTCCGTCGCGAAGATCTGGGTCACCGTCGGGGGACGGTAGTTCTCCATGTCGCGGACGCTGGGCAGATCCCGGTTGGCCGCCCGCCCGATGGCGGCACCGGCCGCCGTGCTGATGACGAGGGCCGCGAGAAGAAGGGTCAGGACCTTTCTGCGACGGGGGCTCATCCGACCATCGAGTATAGCCGGGGTTAGAATGAACCGTGGAAACCGGCGGCCTCGTCTCCCCGTTCGAGCCGAGCGGCGATCAACCCGAGGCCATCAGGCAGCTCCTCGCGGGGATCGGCGCGGGCCGCCGCGACCAGGTCCTGCTCGGCATCACGGGCTCGGGAAAGACCTTCACGATGGCGAAGGTCATCGACGCCCTCCGCCGCCCGACCCTCGTCATCGCGCACAACAAGACCCTCGCGGCGCAGCTCTACCAGGAGTTTCGCGGCTTCTTTCCGGGCTGGGCGGTGGAGTATTTCGTTTCCTACTACGACTACTACCAGCCCGAGGCCTACGTGCCGCAGAGCGACACCTACATCGCCAAGGAGTCGATGATCAACGAGGAGATCGACCGGATGCGGATGTCCGCGACCCGGTCGTTGTTCGAGCGGCGGGACGTGATCATCATCGCCTCGGTGTCCTGCATCTATGGCCTCGGCTCGCCGGAGGCCTACCACGGAATGCTCGTCCTGCTCGAAGAGGGGAGGCGCGCGGACCGAGACGCTGTGCTCCGCAAGCTCGTGGAGATCCAGTACGAACGCTCCCGCGACGATCTGAAGCCCGGCAGCTTTCGCGTGCGCGGTGACGTGGTGGAGATCTGGCCCGCCTACGACGACAACGCCCTGCGGGTGGAGTTCTTCGACGACATGGTGGAGCGGATCGATTCGGTGGATCCCCTCCGCGGGGTCGTCCTCAAGCGGCTCGGGCGCGTGCCCGTCTACCCGAATTCCCACTACGTCACGCCGAAGGAGAAACTGGAGACCGCCGCCCGGTCGATCCGCGCCGAGCTGACCGGGCACCTGGCGTTTCTGGCGTCCTCCGGCCGGCTCCTCGAATCGCAGCGGCTGGAGCAGAGGACCCACTTCGATCTCGAGATGATCCAGGAAGTCGGCTACTGCCAGGGGATCGAAAACTACAGCCGTCACCTGACGGGCCGGAAGCCCGGCGAGCCTCCGCCGACCCTGATGGACTATCTGCCGGCCGACCACCTTCTTTTCATTGACGAAAGCCACCAGACGCTCCCGCAGCTGCGCGGGATGTACAACGGCGACATTTCCCGGAAGAAGACGCTCGTGGACTACGGATTCCGGCTCCCCTCGGCGCTCGACAACCGGCCCCTGAAGTTCGAGGAGTTCGAGGAACGCCGCGGCCAGGCGATCTACGTGTCGGCCACCCCGGCGGCATACGAACTGCGGAAGGCGGGCGGGGACCTCGTCGAACAGGTCATCCGCCCGACCGGGCTCGTGGACCCGGAGGTCGTCGTGCGGCCGATCCGCAACCAGGTGGACGACCTGCTGGGCGAGATCCGGCGCCGGGTGGAGCGCAGGGAGCGCACGCTCGTGACGACGCTGACGAAGCGGATGGCGGAGGAGTTGACGGAGTATTACCGCGAGCTGTCCGTGAAGGTCGAATACCTCCACTCCGACGTTGACACGCTCGACCGTGTGCGAATCCTTCGCGACCTGCGCCGGGGCGAATTCGACGTGCTCGTGGGAGTGAATCTCCTCCGCGAGGGACTCGATCTTCCCGAGGTGTCGCTCGTCGCCGTGCTCGACGCGGACAAGGAGGGGTTCCTCCGCTCCAAGGACGCGCTGATCCAGACGATCGGCCGCGCTGCGCGAAACGTCCGCGGCATGGCGATCCTTTACGCCGACCGCATCACCGACTCGATCCGCGGCGCGCGCGAGGAAACGGATCGGCGCCGGGCGAAACAGCTCGCATGGAACGCGGAGCACGGCATCACCCCGGAGACGATCGTCAAGGGCGTGTCCGACATCGCCGAGTTCCTCTCGTTCGAGTCACCACACGTTCCCGCCGGCCGTCGTCGGGGCAAGCGGAAGGTCGAAGGTCTGAG
>Ga0315278_10006375_pt1 | contig 10720 bp, 8 predicted proteins | sample YL17G06_0_MG_FD_203880 | JGI IMG/M metagenome (GOLD analysis project Ga0315278, IMG submission 203880) | Sediment microbial communities from Yellowstone Lake, YNP, Wyoming, USA - YL17G06_0 | ecosystem: Environmental > Aquatic > Freshwater > Lake > Sediment | place: USA: Wyoming | collected... | reverse complement strand
GGCTTGAATTCCCCACCGTGATCGTCAGCGGCATCAACTCGGCCTACATGCCTTTTTTTCTGCGCAAAGGCCACGACGAAATCGAAGAAGAGCGCCGCCTGTTTTATGTAGCCAGCACCCGGGCCAGCCATTTGCTGATCATTTCCACCGCGTCCGACCGGCCGTCGTTTTTCTTGCAGCAGATCTCATCCTCCTCTTACCTGCCTGTTTATTCATTTCAAGAAATCATCGACGCCATCTTCCCGGTTGCCCCGACGGTCCCAAGCCAGGCTGACGGGAAATTCATTGTTCATCCCATTTTCGGGCGCGGGCGCATCGTGGATAAAATATCCGAAAGCAAGTACCTGATCCATTTCAGCGAAACGGGCAACAAGGTGATCGACACCTCGGTGGTCAAGGTCGAGTTTGTTTAAGTTTCCCACGCATTCTTGCTTTCAAGATACACTGCCATTTGGAGAACCCACAAATAATGTGCCGCTGAAAACAGCACTACCCGTCCGGCTATCCTGGCTGGATATCGTGGAGCCAGCGCCCGCTGAGATGACCTGTTTTCAGCTGGCACGAAGTGCTTAGAACCTGAATTGCCCAGCCTGTATGCCTAGGTAATCCTCCCGCGTCAGCGGCAGGTAAGATTTTTTTCCGGAATCGAGAAAATAGAGCGGATCATTGATAACATTGGGATCGAAACCTTCTTTTTGCAAAACAAATTTGCGTTGCTTGAAACTTGCGGTTATGTCCATCTCGTCACGCAGTCGTACAAACAAAGGACAGGCATAGTTGGGGAGACTTTCCGTAACATAGGCTGCAAAACGGCCCATGTCCATTTTCAGCCCTTCGGGAATGGTCAGCGCCGCCATACCGGCCCGGCCTTCACAGCCGTTCACTTCCACGCCATAGACATTGCTATCCGTTACTCCCTCGAAATGATTCAGAATATCGGCCACTTCATTGGTGGAAACAAGCTCACCTTTCCAGCGAAAACTGTCACCCAAACGGTCAACAAAGGAGACATAGTCATTGTCATGCAGATGCATCAGGTCATTGCTGACGAAATAGCAGTCCCCAGGACGGAACACATCGCGGATGATTCTGACCGCAGTCGCCTCCGCGCTGTTGCGGTAGCCCGGGAAAGGGCTGATGTCGTTGATCCGGGCCAGAAACATGCCGGTCTCCCCCGGCCGGCATTTTTTAATGAAACCGCGGCCGTTGCGGACGAGGCACTCCTTTTCATGGTCATAAACAGCTACTTCGCCGATACGCATCCCGGCTGAACGCAAGCGCCCGATCATGCCCGGCACTCCGCGGGTATTGGTCAGCGCTCCCACCCCCTCGGTTGTGCCGTATACCTCTATGATGCGCTTGATTCCAAAGCGGCATTGGAATCCCTCCCAGTAATCCCCGCGTATGCCCGTTCCCAGGATGCAGCGCAGGGAATGCTCTGAATCATAGGGCCGTTCCGGCTGGTTGTACAGGTAGCGGCAGAGTTCGCCGACATAGACAAACAGAGTGGCTCCGTATTGACGTATGTCGTCCCAGAAACCGGTTGCCGAAAACTTCCGCCGCAGTGCCAGCGTCGCTCCGTTCATGACCGTGATCGACCAGGCCATATTGATGCCACTGTTGTGGTGGAGAGGAATGCAGCAGTAGAGAACGTCCCCGGCCGTGGCACGCATGCAGAACCCGCCTGCTCCCAGCCCGATCTGGATCCATTTGTGATGCAGCACTCTCATTGCTTTCGGCAGGCCCGTGGTGCCCGACGTGTAGCAGTATTCCAGTATATCCTTGGTGGTCACTGGGTCCGGCGGAACGGGATTGACATCCGGCTGACCGGCCAGGAGCGGCCCCAGGTCAACCAGGTTTTCCGGCAAATGCTGCGCCCGGCCCTCGTTTTCGACGAAAACCGTTCCGGGCCGCTGCAGTTCCAGAGCGGAAGCGATCCGTTGATACTCGGAAAGGCATTCATGCCCGAGGACCATGGCCCGGGCCGTGGCGGCGTTACAGGCATGGATCAAGGCCCGGCCGCGGATTTGCGTGTTGACCAGTGCGGACACGACTCCGATCTTGGCCAAGCCGGCATGGATGATCAGGTACTCCGGTCGATTGTCCATCATCAGGATCACCGTATCGCCGCGAGCCAGGCCCTGAGAACTGAAAAAATGGGCGCAACGGTTGGCCGCTGCATTGAATTGGCGATAGGTCAACTGCCGGTCCTCAAAAAGGATCAGAGGCTTGTCTCCCTGTTTGCGGGTTTGTTTTTCCAGGATGCTGCCCAACGAAATCGTCCGAGTTTTATTCAGCCTCAGCAATCGCACCCCGACCAAACCCCGCAAGCCACTGACGGCGCGCTCGATACTCCGGATCATCGATCACTTCCTTGGCCGTTTTCGATGCTCCGTATCCGGCCGTCTTCCAAATGGACGATGCGATCGGCGAAATCTGCCAGTCGCTGGTCATGACTGACAACCACCACGCAGCGGTTTTCAATTCGAGCATGGTCACTGAGCAAGCGGATTATGAGGAAACCCTGCTGCGAATCCAGACTGCCGGTGGGTTCATCGGCCAGAATCAATTCGGTATCCCTGGCCATGGCCCGTGCTGCGGCTACCCGCTGCTTCTCGCCCTGGCTAAGTGCCGGCGGGAAATGGCGGGCACGGGTCTCCATGCCTAGGCGAGCCAGAAGATCCATGCCCAGCCGGCTGGCTTCCCGGCGGCCATGCCCGGCAAAACGCATTGCCAGGGTTACGTTCTCAAGTACGGTCAGCGCGTCGATCAGCAGGAAGGTTTGAAAGATGAAACCCATCCGTCGAGCTCTCAGTTGCTGCAGTTCGCGGGGGGAAAAGGAGACAACGTCACGCCCGAAAAGGCGTATGATTCCCTCCGTTGGCTTCGCAAGCCCCGCCATCATACTTAACAGCGTTGTCTTGCCGCTGCCGCTGGGCCCCATGACCAGAAGCAGTTCCCCGGACCGGACAGTCAGGGAGATATGGTCGAGTGCATTCACACGCTGTTCCCCGGCTCCGAAGACCTTGGTGACTCCCGAAAGAACGACCAAAGTGCACATATTCTCTTGTTCGTTCATAAGCAAACCTCCAATATATAGATCCGGCGCAAACGCCGGGTAGCCATGAGCGCAGCGACCAGGCTCATGACTCCGGCCACCAACACAACCGTGCCGATCTGCAGGATTGAAGAGCGCGTGCTTACCTCGGGAGCGAGTCGTTCCACCATCCACACCATGGGAAAGTACGCCAGCAAAGCAACAGCACAAGCGGCCAGGGTAATGAGCAGTGCCTGGGCTATCACCAGCCGTTTTTGAAATGCGGCGGGAGCGCCCAGGATCTTCAATACGGCGAAATCGCGGCGTCTTTCCAGGATATTCACACCGAGCAGAAGACTGAGGATGATCGTCAGTACCACCACGCCGATAGCGGCGACCGTATACAGCAAAGGCAGGAACCCTGATTCCATCTCGGCGATATTGTTGGTCAGGAACGTCTCCCAGTCATAGACATCCACGCCTGGAACATCCATGCGGATACGGCGCGCCATCACCGGTGCCGATATCCCATCGCGAAGCCTGATGATAAAGCAGGTGGCCAACTCGGAAATTCCCACCAGCCGCTGTGCGAAGTTCAGGGTTACAAAGGCATACTGGATAACAAAGGCGTTGGTCCCGCTGCTTACGCCGACCACCTTCAATTTCCAGTCCTGTATCCATATTCGATCACCCACATGAATGTCGTATTTGGCGGCATAGCAGCTATCCAGAACAATCTCGTCGTCCCGTTGGACCGAAACGCCGGCGACAAGTCGTGGCGGACCACCCAGGCCGGTTTCCGGCTCAAATCCAGTGAGAAAGAGCGTACCGTCTCTGCCACGGACGCCACTGGCGGAAAGCACGAACAGCACCGAACCAACCTGGGCGATCCCGGCAAACTCCCGCAGCGCCGTTGCCTGCGGAGTGGAGATCATCGAGGACCCGCGCAGGATATTGGTTGAATTGTGCTGCAGCACCCAAAGATCAGCCGGACAGCTCCGAATATACTCTACCGAACCTTCAGCCACGCCTCGATACACGGCCAACAGGAAGAACATCAGCATCAAGCAAAGGGCAACCCCGCCCACGGTCAGCGCCAGCCGCAGCGGCTGGCCCCGCAAAATGCGCCAGGTATATTTTTCCATTTATTTCACTTTTCAAGCAAACATCGGCACTTCGATCAGTAATTTGCCCCGGATGCGTTCAAAGATGTCGCCCAAGTCGGGGCCGGTGATGGTCAAACCATGATTCTTGAGCCCCACTACGGCCCGTGACGGATTATCGGTCCGCTCCAGCAGTGCGCACACTTCTTCAGCCAGTTCTCTCGTGCCGCAGGGGAAATTTTGCCGCGTACACATCACGCCAGCCATCCAGGCATGGACATGAACGATGGCCCCCACCTGGGAATGCCGCCGGTAGATCATTTCGTGCTCGACTGCATCCACCGATACGCGGGCCTGCCGATCATAGTCGGGCGGGACGCTGACCAGCGCCTGGCCATGTTCATGGTCGAAGCCGGTAATCAGCAGCACATCCCGCCCCACCGTGCCGATCCGCGCCTTGTCCACTCCCCGGGCGGTCATCCAGAAAGTAGCACCGCCGAGCAAGGGGATGTTGTCGCGGGCGCTCAGGTTGCCAGAGCTCAATCCCTTCATTTCGAAAAGCGAATACAGGTGCTGGATCTGCTCAGGCGACAGGACCTCGCCCAACGGGAAGGGAGCCGGCAACACGCCGAGGCGGCCCAATTCACCGCTGTACTCGATCATTTTTTTCAGCATCGGGCTGCCATGCCAATATTCAGGCGGCAGGTCCTGGGAAAAAACATTGCCGATCGCATAGTGGGCGCCGGCAATCGGGATAAAGGAATCGTACACGCGCTTGGCCAGGAACGGATAGTGATAGAATCCCCCTTCGGGCGTAGTCAAATAAATCTCCTGGTTGCCTGCGGCAGCAAATGGAATGGCAGCATTCCGTGGAACGACGCAGAGCAGCATGTTGGACAGAGTGAGCACCAGGGTGGTGTAACAGAGTTTGCGCAATACCAGAACATCGACCGGCGGTTTTTCCACTATGACCAGAGAAAAAACAAAAATCGACTGCGCCCGCCGGCGGAAAAATTGTGGTTTTTCCGTACTGGTGAGGTTGATGACAAATTGAATCCCCTCCTCGGGCAGGGCCAGCCGATGACCGTGCCGCAGACAGCATGCTGATATCTCTGCCGCCAATTGGTCACGCACAGGCTGCCGGTCATCCTGAACCACGGCAAATCTTAAATTCATTTGATCCATGGGCGCCTCCTTCTTTTCGAGGATTTATTTTTTCGTTTCAATGTTGTTCCATGCGTCACGGGCCACCATGTCGTCCAGAGATTCAGCCCGGCGCACGCAGGCTACGGACTCGCCATCAACAGCCACAACCGCCGGCCGGGAAAACCCGAACGAGGACTCCCAAGCAAGGAAATAAGCTCCGCTGTCCATCAATGCCAGTACCTCCCCCGACCTGACGACCGGCATGAGCTTGTTGCGATAAACAATATCGCCGGCAAAGCAGACCGGGCCGATGATGGTAACTTTTTCCCATGGCTGGCGGTTGGCATCGTTGGCCAGGAGTAGCTCATGGTGTTCGTAAAATGTCGGCAGGGTCACGGTTCCCAGCCCGCCGTCAGTAATGAGCCACTTGCGGATCCCCGGGCGCTCCTTGACGCGAATCACTTTCAGAAGCAGCAACTGGCTGGAACTGACAAGGCAGCGGCCGGGTTCCAAGAGCAATTCCGGCAGTGACGATCCTGGAAAAAATCGGGCAATCGTGCCACTGATCGCCGCCGCAAAATCGGCGAATCCATCTGCTGTCCGCCGCCGCCAGGATGTAGGTAGAATGCCCAGGGTTTGGTAAAAAAAGAGTTCGCAACTGGTCATTTCGCAGCTGGAGGGCACGGCAAAACCGCCGCCCAGGTCGAGAATGTCTATGCGGCAACCGGCCGCTGCGGCCAGATCTCTCAGCCGGCGCAAACATTGGAGAGCATCGCTATAATCGCGGGCGTCGCGGATACCTGTGCCGATGTGCAGGTGAAACCCCCGGCAGCGCAACAACGGTATCCCCCGCAGCATATCCAGACCCTGGGTTACTTCGCCGCCCCTGAGGTCGAGCCCGAAGGCGCAACCCCGGCGGCTGGCGGTAGCCGATCCGCTGTTCATCCCGCGCGGAACATAGCCGGGATTGATCCGCAACAGGATATCAGCCGGAGTTCCTGTCCGGCGGCAAATGCCGTCCAGGGAGACAAGTTCTTCCAGGGAATCGACAACGATCAAGCGTACCTGCTCGTTTACACAGCGTTGCAGGAAGGAGTCGCTTTTGGCCGGACCGTTGACCACGATCTCAAACCCGCGGTAGCCGAGTCTCAGTGCCAGTTCCAGTTCCAACTCGCTCATTATCTCGGCTCCGAGGCCGCAGCGGCGCAACAATCCGGCTACAAAGGGCAGGGAATTGCATTTGAACGCATAGTGCACGGAAAGCTTCCCCGGGTAGGCCGCCCGGAAAGCAGCCAGGAATTCTGCAGCCGTCGCCCGGAGCCGTTGGCAATGGATCACGTGCAGCGGCGTCCCGAACGTATCGGCCAGCGCGGGGAGGCTGTGGGCACAAAGGAGCAGCTCTCCGGCAGGGCCCGTCTCCAGCCCCCAGGTTTGGACCAGCGGCAACCTACTCATCTGCTCTTCTCTCCCATAGCCGGCCCGAGGTTTTTTTCATAGATTTCGAACTGCCGGTCCGGTTTGAGCCCCAGGTGCCGCGATATGCTCACGGCCGCATCGTTTTCATCCGACATCCATGTCGTCTCCAGTACTTGGTACCGTTGGGCCTGCCGGCACAAGGCATCGAGCAACAGGGCACAGGCTCGGGTCTGCTGGAAATCCTTGCGGATACCGACCGATAGAATGATAAGTGTTGCGATACTTTTTTTTCTGATCAGGAATCGGATCAACTTCAGAGGGCCGGTGCGGCCGTTTAGATCGCGCAACAGCGGATTAATATCCAGCACGCAGTGCAGGACTCCGACTGCCTGCCCGCGGAACTCCACGATCTGGATCAGTTCAGATTCGGTCACCAGCCGGAAATGCTTGGCCGAAAAACGGGTTTCCTCAGGGCTCAACGGCAGGAAATGCCAATTGCCCATGAACGCATCGTTATTGACCTGGCGGATCTGCTCCAGGTCGTCGGCCATGTGCCTGAGCGCGAAGGAACGTACCCGGAAGCCGTCTCCATGCCAACGCTTCAACCGGTTTCCATACCTCCGCTTGACATAATCGCTGAAGTTCCCGTTTTTCCGGGTATGCAGTACCTTGCCGACCCGGAAGCCGGAGACGGCCAACAGGCGGCTGTAGTAGGCTGGATTGTACGGCTGGAAAAAAGTGGCCGGCGAACCGAAATGACTGGCCTGAATCCCCAATTCGGAATAATGGTGGGGGTTAAAAGGTCCCTCGATCATGTCAGCTCCGCGGCCGATGCAAAAGCTCTCTATGTGCAAGAAAAGTTCCTGAACCGCTTCAGGGTCATCCAGGGCCTCAAAAAAACCAAAAAACGCAGCCTTGGTTGCGAAGGTCTGCCAGTGGCGGAAGTTGACAACAACAACAGCCCTGGCCACGGGCAGGTTGTCCCGATAGCACAGGAATCTCCGGATGACGGCATCATGAAAGTAAGGATTGCGCTGTGGATCGAGGCAACGCTCTGTTTCCGATCGCAGCGGTGCCACCCAAGCGGGATCCGCGCGGTAAACGACTCGGGGCAATTCGTAAAAATCACGCAGCGATCGGGATGTAATTACTTCTTTTACCAAGAGGGTCATGCTCGTCCTCCCCGGCGAATTTCCTCAACCACGTAATTGTTGTAAATGAACGACAGGTCCCGGCTATGGAGTGTTTCGGCCAGTTCGTGGCAAGAGCGGATACGGTTGTCCAGGGTGGGTGGATGCTCGCGGTGCACCAGCAGGTTGCGGTAGATCATGACCGCACCGTCCCGGGCTACGCGCAACGTCTGCCGCAACAGCTGTTCAAATTCGTTCGCTGACAGCCATTCGAAAATATTGCTGAAATTGAACCTGGAAAAGCTGGCTTCCGGGATGGAGGCAAAATAATCCCGGCAGCCGCCGGTTACGATCTGGATGCGGTCCAGCCGGCTGCGGATCAGTGCGAAATTTTCGTGCCTGAGATAAACAGGAAGTTCGACAGTTTCAGGAAACCGGGCAAAAAGAATGTAAGCAAGAAAATAGTTTTCTTTCAGCGGCAATCTGGTAAGCGCCAGTTCCGCCTTGCGGGCGAAATGTCTGCCGAAGGAAAAGGAGTCGTCCAACTGGGCGAAAAAAGCCCGGTCGAAAAGCAGGACATTCAAAAAGCGACTGAGCATGATCCGGGTCAGCAGATGCCAGCGCCAGCCTCTGACCTTGTTCTCAAAAATTTTTAGGCGCTGCCCGGCTTCAGCACAATCAAAAAAAAGACGGATTGTCGCAGCGGGAAGCAGCGGCCGTACAATAACCTTTTGCAGCAGCCGCAAGTAGCGTTCATAGCGGCCGCAATGCACGATGCCGCGGCGAAACAGCCGGGGTCGGGCATCCCAAAAATCTCGAGCGCCTGGCGAGAGCAGCGGCCGGATCCTCCCGTAGAGGGCAAAGCGGTCGGCCGCTGGCCGGATGCCGAGCAGCTTCAACACATCCACCCATTCGAGGGTCCTGAATGCGGCGATCTTCAGTTCGAGCAGGAAATTCTGGTGCGGATTCATATCAAGGGATACGACCCGTTTGGGTTCATCCAGAAGCAGTGCCAGGACATTGCACCCCCCCGAAGTGATGGCAAACACCTCGTCATCGGGGCTGATGCGCAGCGCTTCCCTGTCCACCTGCGGGTCTTCCCAGCATTGGGCGTAGAGTATATCGCGAAAGACTTTTTTCCCCGCGCTCTTCTTCCGGCCAGATTCGCGGTCGCGGTCATTTTCTTTTTCGAGCCCGATCCGCGTGTGAACAACCACCCAGTCGATCACAGCACTGCCGCCGATAGCGGCTGCCCAGAACAGGTTTTTTTGCAATGCAGCGACAATGAAACCGGGAATGAAAAGCAGGTAGAGAGAATTGTGCCGAAAACCATCGCGGCTAAACTCCAGCCGCTTCAAAGCGCGGGGGATATTGTTGAAACTGCGCCAATTGGGGAGTAGGCGCGGTACGAGCCGCAGGTAGCGCCCGAATTCCTGGCCGAAGTGGGCCTGCAGCGATTGTTCTTCATAGCGGATAATCTGTGAGTAATGCACATAAAGAAGTGCGGGCAGCAGCAAGCCAATGAGCGGCAAGCAGAGGGCAAAGCCGCTGAACGCGATCAGATCAGCCAGGTAAATCGGGTTGCGGACCAACCAATAGGGCCCGGCGATCAGCAGGTCATCGGTCTGAACACGAAAACGCATCATCCGCCGCGAGGTCAGGATGCTTCCGGCCCAGATACGCAGGAAAGAAGCCAGGGCCATCAAAACGGCCACTGCCAGATAGCCGGTAGACATGGATTTTTCGGTCAAGGTACCGGGAATTCTGAAGACGAGAACCGCCAGAGCAGGCCTGGAACTGAACAACAAGAACGCCGCCAGAACTGTCGCGGCAACAATGGCAAAGGAAATCACTATCCGCCACTCGAATTCCAGTTTCCTAATGGAATCGAACCTTGCCATGATTATTCCTCCCTGGGGCCTGGCAGGGCCTTGACGCGCAGAGCTGCGCTGATTACCTCGATCTGGCAGGAAGGGTATCCAAGCCACTCACCGTCAGCTTCCACCCCAACATTCTCTGCGGATTCGATCTCGATGCATCGTCCCTTAAAAAACTGAAATCCTTTTTGCCCCTGGTGGCGGCCGGAATAGATGCGGCTGAAGTTGCGCAGCCGGTGGGGCAAAGTCTGCTGATGGATCAGCATGATGTCAAGCAGACCGTCGTCCATCCGTGCCTGCGGCGTCAGCCGCATCCCACCCGCCGCACGGTCGCCGTTTCCCACCATAACCGCGATTAACCTGCGGGGTTCAAGTCGGTGGTCATCGACGGTTACGGTTATGAGATGGTCCGGATAAGTAAACGCAGCAGCCAGGGTGCTCAAACCAAAGGCCGCCCATCCTCCCAGCAGTTTCTGGCGGGAACGCACTCGCCGCACCACCTCGCTCCCGATGCCAACCTGGCATTCGTTGGCAAAATAGCGTGAAAGCTTCTCCCCATTCTCGCCGGAAAAATTGATGCGACCGATATCTATAGTCCTTTCCCTACCCCGGCATGCAATCTCCACCTGGTCGGCCAGGGCTGCCGGCAGCCCCAGGCTCTGACAAAAGCCGCGGCCGGTGCCGCTGCCGATGATACCCAACCGGCACTGAGGATTGATCATACATCCACGCTCAAAAAAGCCGTTGACCGTCTCCTGGACCGTCCCGTCACCACCGACCGCAATGATCAGGTCGCAGCCGGCATGGATGGCGTTCCTTGCCGACAACGTGGCTTCAAGCGGCCGGGAGGTGACATGCAGCGAATACCCGGCACCAAGACGGCGGTCGAGCAGATGGCGAATCTGGCTTAGACGTGATCCGGTTCTGCCCGAGGCTGAAGCCGGGTTGATGATCACATGGATTGTGTTGCGATTCATTTTTTTTACCCTCCAGCCCGTCACTGCCCGTGCA
>Ga0315278_10006374_pt1 | contig 10720 bp, 12 predicted proteins | sample YL17G06_0_MG_FD_203880 | JGI IMG/M metagenome (GOLD analysis project Ga0315278, IMG submission 203880) | Sediment microbial communities from Yellowstone Lake, YNP, Wyoming, USA - YL17G06_0 | ecosystem: Environmental > Aquatic > Freshwater > Lake > Sediment | place: USA: Wyoming | collected... | reverse complement strand
CCAACCGCAGATGCTTACGGTAGGGGCCGGTGCCGTATCGTCAGACCTCAATGCCCTGACGCTTGCATCCTCGACAAATGACATAACTGTCATGGCCGGTGTCGCTACCATCCCGCTTAATGCCATCGTCTTGGCCAGTGAAACGCAAAATCTTGGGATTACGACTGGTCCAAGGTCAATTAACGTTGACTGTCTTACGCTCGCCTCGTCGGCCCAATCCATTGTAGTGGGTGGCGGAGTCATTGTTCAGATTGATACGTTGATCTTGGGTGGATCGGTCGCCTCTTTGATCGTGACACCCGGAACTGTGACCATTGACGTTAATGCTCTGACGCTCGTATCACAACCCCAGACAATAGCTATTACGTCCGGCGCAACCGAGATCTCGCTCGATACTTTGACGGGGATTTTGTCCCTGCCGGTAATGACCGTCGTTCCGGGCAGCGTGACGATTCAATTTGATCCACTGACGCTATCGGCAGCAGTACAGGCGATGACCGCCGGCACCTCCGTTACAATCCCATTTGATGCACTGACTCTGGCATCATCAGCGGGGCAGATCGGTATCACGGTTGGGGCGGTGGCAATCCCGCTTGATGCGATAGTATTAATTGCCGGGCCACAGCCAGTCACAATTGTCGGCGCATCGGTATCAGTTCCTCTCGATTGTCTGACATTGACCTCATCGGTTGGTGCCTTGTCTATCATCCCCGGTACCTATGCCGTGCCGATGAACGCGTTGATGCTATCCGCTGCGTCCCAAGGCCTGACCATCACCACCGGGGCGGTATCGCAGACGCTAGATGCTCTAACACTTGCTGGTTCGACACCAGACTTGATGGTATTGGCAGTTTATGGCGTGACTCTGGACGCGCTCATGATAGTCGGGTCTACACCGTCGATTGGCATCATTGCCGGAGCTGTCACGGTCAATGTAGGTGCGCTCGGGTTGACACTGTCTGCCCGAGATATTAGCCTTATCCAAGGGATCGTCGTTCTGCCTGATAAACGGAAGATCATTGTGATGGGTGAGGATCGGCTCATCTTTGTCCATGCCGACGACCGGGAATTATTTCCAGGGGCCTCGTGATGACATGCAAAATACAAACATTCCGTAAGGACCCGGACGCAGTGTTGGATTACGGTTTCGACTGGAAATCGTCGGACCCCGAAATATCGCCATATCTTGCAGCCAATGAGACGATCAAAGCGAGTGAATGGATCGTCCCCGATGGAATTACGGTCGATGATGCGGAGGTCGGTACTACGACGACAAAGGTTTGGCTATCCGGTGGGACGGTTGGAAATACATATCTCATTTCCAACAGGATCACCACCAGCGGCGGTCGCACCGACGAGCGGTCCATACAGATCATCGTGGAGGATCGATAGAGTGGTTGATTATCTGCGTATAAATGCGTCGTTACGTCGCGATCCGACCCGGACGACTGGTATCCGGGCGGCATTCGTGCGGGACGCTCGCCGCAGATTTAACGCCGTCAAGGAAGACATCCGCTCGTCGGTATTGGAGAAGGACTGTTTTGGAATACTGCCAGGGGTGTTCGCCGTTGCGCAATCCTCGGCGCTCAAGCAGTTCGCATTCGCTAGGACGCCGGAGAAGATTGCTCAATTTATGAAATGGCTGGAAGAGCAAGAGAAGAAGAACATCCTTCAGATCATATCGCGTCCTGGGATGACTGCGGGGACCGAGGCCGCATGGAGCAGCATCTATATTGATTCGGCGTATCAGCAAGGGATCAGGCGCGCGCGACAGGAGATGAAAAGGGCTGGGTACAGCGTCCCGGCAACGGAATCCGTTGTCGGCGGAGTCGGGGCACTGATGAATCGCCCGTTTCATGCGGACCGGGTAGGATTGATCTATACACGGACGTTCGAGGACCTGAAGACGGTCGCCAGCGTGATGAACTCGCGGATACGTCATGCGCTCACAGAAGGGTTGACCAAGGAGCTTGCGCAAGGTATGGCGGAAGGGCGTAATCCGATTCAGATCGCGAGGAATATACTGAGTAATGTGGATTATGCTGTTAATCACGTTGGTAAGGTCAGGGCGGAGATGATCGCGCGGACGGAGGTCATCCGCGCGCATACTGAGGCGACGATCGCCGAGTATCGCGATGCGGCCGGTGAAATAGGGGTCGAGGTTCAGGCAGAGGTCAGTACGGCGGCAGACCCATGTCCAGACTGCGAGGCGCTCGCGCTGGGCGGCCCGTATTCCCTGAATGAAGCCGAGACACTCATCCCTTATCATCCGAATTGTCGCTGCGCGTTGATTCCCGTGATGGCAGAGGAGAGACGACAACGGGCTGCATGAGCATCATAGACGCATCGCACATTGGAACAGAGAGACAGAGAGCAGGTGTTCCTTATGATCAACAGTTTGTTTATCCGGTGGACATTGGCCATGGTTACCGTTGCGAGAGGTGCGGCCTAAAGGTTTACAATGGGCGGTGCGAGGATTGCGCCACCGAAAATGGAGAATGGGATCCGTTCACAGCACGCAATTCCAGTTTCAGTTATGAGGGATTCACTGGGATGGTCCAGGCACTGAAATGATCTAGTCGATATTCACATATCACCGAATAGCTTCCGGTTAAGATGATCGCAAAGACGGGAAATGAGACGATGCCATACTCAAATGAACATGCCTGCCGACTACGCTCCCCCAAAGAATTCCGCACCTTCGGACGCGGGACGCGGGATTCGGCCAGCCACGATGGCAAACAATATGCAGTGATTCGGGGGCAACGCGCGGATGGCAGTTGGGAAGATCAGGCATATCGATATGACAAAGATCGATGGACAGCGGCCGAGGCTGGCGCTCATTGCCGTGCCCACAATGGATCGTTTGAGGCGGCCCGCGCGGGTAACGGTCAGGTAAGCTCCGATGGAGTTCGCAACTCTCAATCGACGCTCGGGTCCTATACAATGCGCGCGGAAAGACTCGATGGGAGGGATCATATTGTCGTTCCGACAGTGATCCTCATCGAGGGAGTCCACAACGGAATCTTCTACCCCGCCGATGAGCTTGCCCGTTTCGTTGAGGCATGGAACGGTCGCCCAGTCCCCGTGTTTCATCCCCGTGATGGTGACACGCAGATTAGCGCCAACAATCCATCGGTGATCGAAAGTCGGTGTGTCGGTAGACTCTTTAACACGCGGTACGAGGACGGGAAGTTGAAGTCGGAAATATGGATTGACGTGATAAAGATCGCGGATGTGTCGCCGGCGACATTGTCTATGATCCGTGCCGGACGACGGCTTGAGGTCTCCACGGCCTTGTTTGGCGAGGAGGATGGTATCGCCGGCGTCTGGAATGGCGAGGAATATGTCACGACACTGCGGAATTATCACCCCGACCATCTCGCGCTTCTTCCCGGAGAGATAGGAGCTTGTTCCTGGGATGACGGTTGCGGGGTCAGGGATAATCAAAGTGAAAAGGAGGAACGAATGAATAAGGAAGAAGATGGGAAATCCGGTGGTCCGAGTCTCATGATCGCTGCATTGCAGGCGATGAAATCCTCGGGATTGACATTCTCCCTTAACGCGGAAATCGGTCACGGGCAGATTCATCGCGATCTACAGGCATTGATCGACAGGTTCGATACTGACAATCTGCTGCATTTCCTGGTCGAGGTATTCGATGGGGATTTCATTTATGAATCCCGCGGTATGAATCCATCGACTGGGATGTCCGGACGGCATCTATATAGGCGTGACTACGTAAGCAGTGCGGATGGTTCGATTGCGTTGGGCGAGGTAGCCCAGGAGGTGAGAGAAAAAATAGAATACGTTTCAATCGGGAGTACGAATAACGCAAGTAAGGAGGGAGATTCGATGAACAAGGACAAAGTGAACACCCTCATCGCGTGTCCGCGGACGCGCCTTGTCGAGTGCGACAGGTCATGGCTGGAGACTCTCAGTGACGGTCAGCTTGATAAATTTGAGGCCGTGCCAGAGGAGAAAGCACCAGACCCGATGCCGGTGCCGAAAACGATGGAAGAATTCGTTGCCACAGCACCGGATGATTTCAAGCCGATTCTCAATCGCGCGCTCGCGCGTGAGGCGGAGATCAAGGCAACATTCGTGGATGCCATTGCCGCGAACGCAGCCAACAAATTCACCAGGGAGGAGCTGGTAGCAATGGATGTTGTCAACCTCGGTCATATCGCGGCATTGGCGCATGTCGATGTGAACTATGCGGGACAGGCCGGTGGTCCGGCAAAACCTCCGGAGACCAATGTATCCAAGGTCCCCGATCCGCCCCCATTGTTTACGGTGAAGTCTGAGTGATCACGGATGGAAATGAAACCCGGAATTGGAATGGAGGATAAGTAATGGCTTACAACACGATCACACTGAAGGGGACGCCAATCGTGCATGAGGCGGTGGCGGCGGCTGGACTGACCCCTGGTCATCTCTGCGAGTTCACATCGGCGGGAACCGTGCAGAAGCACGCAACGCTCGGTGGCAATGCCTATCCGATGTTCGCATTGGAGAATGATCATGAAGGCGAAGACAATGACCATGCATACGTCGCGGCGGAACAGGTTCAACTCGGCGTGTTTACGGCTGGGAGTGAAGTCTGGGCCTTGCTGGCCAATGGTGAGACGGCCGTCATCGGCAGTTACCTCGAATCAGCTGGCGGCGGGACGCTTCAGGTTCTCGACGCAGATGCGTCGGTCGGTCTAGTCAAGACGAATAGCATCATTGGGGTCGCTCGGACTGCTGTCGATATGAGCGGATCATCTGGCGTCGATCCGTCGCCACGTATCCGCGTCATGATCATCTGAGTTCATTAGAGAAACGTGAAGCAAACGAACGGGAATGATAACGGGAGGATTGTTGACATGGGAGAAAACCAGGTAGGCATGGATTCGCTGTTTAACGGTGTCGCACACGGAGATGTCGCCAGGCGGCTTATCGCCAATGGGATGAACGTCAATGCGCTGCGAACGAACGCGACCCTAAAGTATGACGAATGGAAAGAGATCGACAAACGTGTGGCCCAGGCGGCGCGCACACGACTTGTAGGTGTGCAGGACCTTATTGCGCGAGGACTGGAGTATCGCCTCGGCAACGGTCTGGCCTCGACGGTGTTGCAGTCGCAGAACGCCAGTGACATCACGGCGGCGGAGTTGAGCATCGCCGGCGACAAGGCGGGGCTTAAGGATCGTCCGAATTTCGAGACAACCTATCTCCCTCTGCCCATCTGCCACAAGGATTGGCAGCTATCGATCCGTGTTCTTGAAGCCAGCCGGCGCAATGGGGACGGCCTCGATTTGACTATGGCCGAACTCGCCGGTCGCAAGGTCGCGGAAAAGATCGAGGACTTGCTCTTCAATGGAACAGGAAGCTACACCTTTGGTGGCGGAACGATCTATGGGTATACAAACGAACCTAGTGCCAACACGGTTTCGATTGGTACCCATTGGAACGATTCTGGCGCAACGGGAGCGACTATCCTGGCGGCGGTCCTCGACATGAAGCAGGCGAGTATTAGCGACGGTCATTATGGTCCGTGGGTTCTCTACGTGCCGACGGCATACGACGCCGTGCTGGACGATGATTTCAAGGCGAATTCCGATCTCACGATCCGGATGAGGATCAAGGAAATTGCTGGAATCGAAGACGTCAAATGCGCCGACGCCCTCACGGCCGATCATGTCGTACTGGTCGAAATGCAACCCGAGACGGCGCGCATGGTCACAGGCCTGAACCTGCAAACAGTGGAGTGGGATTCGCAGGGAGGGATGCTTTTCGACTTCAAGGTCATGGCCATCATGGTCCCGCAGGTGCGTGCGGATCAGGACGGCAAGAGCGGTATCGTGGTTTTGTCGTGATGAGTCAGAGAAATGGCGGCCGTACACAATCGGGCCGCTCTATGAACTGGGGTGATGTTTATGAGGTACATGCTCAGACGGGGGTGTGGGAAACATCACATGCCAATTGCGGGTCGCCTCGTCATACTTCGACCAGGTGACATTGTTGAATGCCACGAGTTGGCACTCGGCGGGGCGAGGTTCAAGTTCGATGAATTGCCGTACGAGATGGCAAAGGACGCGGACCCGGGACCGGATGGCGTGCCGCGTAATTCGGGACCGCTTCAGGTGCGACAACACCCGGGATCAGATGGGTATGATGTTATCCACCCGGTAACTGGCAGGTCAATCAATGACCTACCGTTGACTCAGAAGGTTGCCGTTGATCTCGAAGGGTGCGTTGACACGATGTCGGCGAAGGCACATAACCGCCCAGGAACGACCCCAGGATGGAAGATCCCTATCCTTTGGAATAGTGGGACGGTATTTGTTTTTGGTGGGGGGCCGAGCTTAGCCGGTGTAGACGTCAATCGACTCAAAGGACACCGGGTGATTGCGGTAAACAACGCCTATAAACTCGCCGACTGGATCGACGTGATGTTCTATGGTGACTGTCGCTGGCTTGGAGGTCATGCGGATGGACTGAAACGATTCTCCGGTCTGAAGATGACGACCTGCCCGAATCACGATTCAAATCTCGGCCGGTCGATTGGGATCAAGGTGCTGGCGAAAAGACGACAACACGGAATTCATTCACAACCCGATGCCGTCAACTGGAACCTCAGTTCAGGAGCGTGTGCGATCAACGTGGCGGTGCATTTGGGGGCAAAGCGGATCATTCTCCTGGGATATGACATGCGGCGAGTGGACGGACGGAACAATTGGCACCCCGACCATATCACCACCAAAGACCATAACCCATATGCGAGATTTCTGACACCGTTCCCAATCATCGCAGCGGACCTCAGGCGACTCGGCGTCGAGTGTGTCAACGCGACGCCGGGAAGCGCATTGACGGTGTTTCCAATTGTCGATCCAGAGGAGGTGCTGCCATAATGCTAACGGTGGTTTGTGTCTGCAAGTCGGAGTCGGGATCACCATATGGGCCGGGAGATATTACGCGGTTATGGCACGGCGTCGCGCGAAATCTGAGCGTCCCCTATCGCTTTACCGTTCTAACCGATACGGTTGCCGATGTTCTCCGAGAACACGGTCAGATTGGATCGATCGAAATTCGCGCGCTGGAGCATGATTGGCGTGGTTGGTGGTCAAAGCTGGAGGTCTTCGCCTTGCCAGGGCCGATACTGTATATCGACCTCGATACGGTGATAGTCGGATCGCTGGACGAATTGGCGGCGGCCGTCATGGAATCTGACCGACTTGTCCTACTCCGCGGTTTCTACCGTGGGGATCGCTGCTCCGGGATCATGGGTTGGGGGGCAGGGGTTAGCACGCAATGGATTCCCGACTCGTTCATCGCCGATCTGAAGGCGCCACCGGCCTATATTCAGTCGATGAACGCGTTGAGGATGGCCTGTAAGAGTGGGACATACCGAGGCGATCAAGAATGGCTTGATCACTTTCTGGTGCGCAGCAAGACCGAGACGCGATTCGTGCAGGACTTAACGCCGGGAGTCTATAGCTACAAGGTGCACATCCGGGGTAACGGTCAACTACCGACGGACGCGCGAATTATTTGTTTTCATGGCAGCCCCCGACCATGCGACGTGGCCAATGAGCCGTGGATGCATGCGCACTGGCAATCCCGACCCGAGGTAGTGATATGATCACATCCGGAACTATCGTCTTGGCACCGTTCGCCTATGATGAACTGGATATTGCGTCCACACCAGAGCCTCTGCCGGCGTCCGCCTTTGGTTTTCGCCCCACGCCAATATGCCTCACGTGCAAACGGACGATGAGACTGGTAATTCGCAATGCGCACGCGGAAGTTGGGGTAGGTGCGGTGGCTGCGATTTGGGCCTGCGCGGTGTATGAATGCATTCATTGCCAGTATCGCATATTGGCCGACTTTTCCACTGGCCCGATCTGTCGGTCCACCTCTGCGTGTTGGGATGAATGGCGGCGCGATCTTAGGGCGACGGAAGATCGTTACTTCGTGATCGGGGGTGCAGGATGAATGGCATGGGCACCCTCTGGTTCTTCTGGGGGCAGAAATATATGACGTTCCTGCGGTGGTTGACACTCTACAGCGCGCGGCGTATCCATAATGATGTGCGCCTCGTGATTCGATCAACTCCAGTAGCCCCGACAGTCGGCTGGATCGAACGACAGGATTTTCAATACGGATTGCCAAAGGTGGATTGGATGCCGAAAGTCGCCGATCTCGATATCGAGATTATCGAACTTGAAGACATTGCGCCAGAGGTGGCCGCCTTGAATATGCCGGATACCCACACCTCCGATCTGTTGGGATTCTATCTCTTGGCGGAATTCGGAGGCACTGTAGCAGATATGGATATTGTGTTTCTTAAGCCGCTTCCGACGATTCGGAACGATCTGCAATTGGTTGTGTTCTCTGGTCATCCAAAGCCGGGATGCATCCCGGTGGGATTTATGCAGGGTCGTCCGTGCACACGTTGGGGCGAAATATACCGTGGGGCGCGGGACTCCTATCACATAGAGGAGTACGAAAGTTGTGGCGCCAAACATCTGCCTCCGGATACCGTCCCCACACTCTCCGAGCATGTTGTGTTCCCCTGGGCAGGGCCACATCCGTGGTCTCTATGGAGGCGATGGTTTTTTGTGGCGCGAACATGGCCGCCAATCCCAGATGACTGCATCGGCTTGCATTGGTATGGCAGTCACGCTCAACAATGGAATCAGAGTTTCATATCGCCGCGGGACGTTCAGCATGGGGCGATGGGATGGGCAGTGAAACAGATCATGCCGCACGAATGCGATACTCATAAGAAATCCCCCAAGCGCACCTGGTCCGTGCTACGCCATTCAGATGGGACACCGAATCCCGTAAGGGTACAGAACCGGCGTGTGGCACCTCATCCCGTAAGGGTACAGAACTGGCGTGTGGCACCTCCTTATATCCAAGATGGGACACCGTTATGAGATTGCTCTTAACTGGCGCTGCCGGATTGATCGGGACCCACTTAACCTGTCATCTAGAGGCACTTGGGTATGACGTTGTTGGCGTCGATAAGAAAAATGGCGATCTGAGAGAATTGGGACTTGCCGATTCTCTGATTACCGATTCCCACCCTAATGTCGTCGTTCATCTGGCGGCATTGACGGGACGTGAATTTGGCGACCGTGCCCCGAATCATGCAGTCACGACGAACGCGCTGGCCAGCCTGTTGGTCGCCAAAGCGTGCGCTGCCGCCTGCGTCCGACTTGTCTATATCTCTACCAGTGAGGCATTCGGCGATCATGCGGACAAATTCGTTCACGAGACGGATTCCGACACGCTCCCACATAACATCTATGGTCTTAGTAAGCGATGGGGGGAGGAGGCATCGCGACTCTATGCACCTGACGGGTTGCAAATTCTCCGGCTCTCCATGCCCTACGGCCCCGGCTTTCCCGCCGGATTTGGAAGGGCGGCGCTAATCACATTTCTATGGAATGCCATTCATGGTCGGGAGTTGACGGTTCACCGCAATGCGACTCGCGCTTGGTGTTGGATCGGCGATCTCATTGCCGGAATTCGCATGGTGATCGAAGACCGGGGTGCCGGGATGTGGACAATCGGCCGGGATGACAACGAAACATCGATGCTGAACGTGGCGCGCATGTGTTGTGATGCGGCGGGAAAGTCTTATGACCTAATCCGAGAGGTTGACGCTCCAGCCAATCAGACGCTGGTAAAGCGGCTGCCAAACGAACGGCTCAGGAGGTTGGGGTGGGCACCAACGATTGAGTTAAGGGAAGGGATTCAACGCACCTGTGAGATGGTCGCCATGTACGACGACGAGGGGATGCCGACAGAGGAAGTTCGCAATGCGATACGGAATTCTTATACCGTACCTCAACCGGCTTGAACAGTTGAGGACGACACTTCGGACCTTCTTGCATCATTACGGGGATCGTCATGACTGGCGAGTCCTGCTTGTATTGGACCCGAAAGAGAAACAATCGGAAGATGTTCGGGCGATGATTACCGACATCGGCGCGGAGGATCGATGTCTGGTTGTTGATTCCCCTGGTCCCGCATCGAATAGCACGACCACAATCGAGTACAATTATGCAGCCAGTATTGCCGAGACCGACTTTCTGATAATAACCAATCCCGAGTGCGCGCATCAGACTGACATTTTGTCTATTCTTGATGGTGTATTTGCCGAATCCCCTGATGTTTATATCGTCTGCGCCTGCGAGTCCGTTGGGCACATTACCATGCTGACCAATCCGTGGCGCTTGCAATTCCGCCATGTAGGATGGTATCAGCATTCACAGTACCATAACCAGATGCTAAATTTCTGTACGGCGATTTCGGCTGTCAATTACGATAACATTGGTGGCTTTGATAACGACTATGCACCGGGTCTCGGTTATGCGGATAACGCATTTATCGACGCAGTAATCGCGGCCCGTATTCCCATTGTGCTACGCGATGATGCCCTAACTCTGCACCAAGAACACCTCGCGACGAACCCCGATGACCGACGGGCACTCGTGGACCGAAACAAGCGGCTGTACTCACAGAAGCAGACGGGGATTGGCAATGGCACCTAATATCCCCATCATTGTGACGGAGATTCCGAGGTCGGGTGCTGGAATGGTCGCTTGTGCGTTGTCGGTGTCTGGTGTATGGTTTGCACAGTCGGCCCGTGACGGACAGTTTTTCAATAAATCAGTTTACGTGAATCTGGTTCGCCCCATGTTGCGTGGTCTCCATGCGGATA
>Ga0315278_10006373_pt1 | contig 10720 bp, 8 predicted proteins | sample YL17G06_0_MG_FD_203880 | JGI IMG/M metagenome (GOLD analysis project Ga0315278, IMG submission 203880) | Sediment microbial communities from Yellowstone Lake, YNP, Wyoming, USA - YL17G06_0 | ecosystem: Environmental > Aquatic > Freshwater > Lake > Sediment | place: USA: Wyoming | collected... | reverse complement strand
GGGCTAGCTCTCGGCTCACCCAACCGTGTTGGCCGGATGCCGTTCTGTGACTTTCAGCTGACGTTGAGTGTCAATCCGCGAACCCGCAGGCGCGGGGCAATCCCACACTCCAGAGGGCTCCCTCGCGGTGGGCGATATCCCCTTCAGCGTTGTGCTCGGCGCGTCTCCGGGGTGATCCGTAGTGCTGGCGGACCAGGCACGGCAGAGGGCCACCTATGGCACGGTGATGGTCGTGCCGTCACCGGTCGCAACGATAGAGAACGTCCCGGCACCGCTCGACGTGTAGGTGTATGCGCCCGAGGCCCGTGAGCCACCCGGAGGGGGCGCGGGCACGGAGGCCATGAAGGGCCCGGGCTCTGATTGAGGCCGTTGACTGCGGCTGCCGTCAGGTCCGTCAGGAGCGCCGGTAGGGCGCCCATGTGGGCCGCGTATAGGCTGACCGCCGAGACCAGCGTCCGGGTGTGTCAGCCTGGGCCTTCGTGACGCTGATTCGGCAAAGCCTGTTGAATGCCTGACACTGAAATGATCCTGAACGTCACCTCAAAGCCAGCCGCGCACGGCGCTCACCAGGGCCGCTCGAGATCTCGCGGCTCGAAGCGGTGATCGCGCACGGTCCAGTACGACCTTTGGCTATCGTTGCCACGCCCCAGGTTCATCGGACTACCGTGTATGCGCCGGTAGATGAGAGCGACCGGAACCAGCACAAGATAGTAGATGACGGTCAGGAGAATCTTGGAGTTGACCGCTCCCAGGACGGCCGCGAAGCTGAGCCACAGCACCGACAGCTTGACCGCGAGCCGCCGGAAGAGCAGTCCAATGAGGAGGAGACCCAGCGCGGCATACGCGAAGGCCCAAGCCTTGAAGACCAGCCCACCGATGATGCAGGCTGCAGCTAGAATCGCAAGCGTCTCGAGCGACCTGTCATGCTCGGGTTCAAGGTTCTGACTCGCCACTCTGCACCTTTCGCGCGATCTTAGAAGATCGTGTAGATGAACGGAGCGATGGCCGTGCCACTGACCGCGATGAGGAGACCGATCAGCGCCAGCACGATGATGACCGGCGCCAGCCACCACTTCTTGCGCTCCTTCATGAAGTCCCAGAGATCCCTGGCCAATGGCATGGCGGCACTCTCCTCAAAGATCCTCGAGCAGAAACTTCGCGATGAGAGCATGAGTGGTCGCATTTGGATGCTCGTCATCCTTCAACTTGTACTTCCAATCTGCGCTGTAAATATCGGGAATGATCTTGTGAACCTCGAAGACTCTGATATTGTTCTGTCGCAGGCGCTCCACGACAGCCGCGTAGTCTCTGTCATAGGCGCCCCACATGACGACACTGAAATGGCCACCGTACCGCGCTGCGAATAGCTCTTTTGACCGCTTGACGATAGCCACGTACAGGTCGATGTCCCTGGGGGTTCTCCGCCAGCCCATGATGACCGGTGCCACCACCGGGAAGATATGCGATTGATTCAGAACGGAGAAGACGGCGGTGCCGTGACTCGTGTTGAACGCTCCGCGGTACGCTGGGGTCCCATCGTCAGTGAGGACGTACCGGGGCGCGGACGGCCCCCACGAAATGGCGGGATAGTTGCCAGCCGACCGCTCGACATGCTCCACGAGCCCCTGATACACGGCCTTGGTGGGCGCCTTGCCGGCCACGAATTGGTCGATGAGGCCGGTCTCGAGAATCCGGAGCATCTGATGTGGGCCATAGCCGTGGAAGCCGAAGTTGTAGGCCAGATACTTTCCCCTTGAGAGCGTTTCGAACACCCACGGCATGGCATCCCGATCGCCCACGCCCTCCCCGACCGTCACCGAACAGCCGAAGAACACGACGTTCTCATATTCTCCGGTCGGGGTAGCAGAGGTCAACTCCATGTCGTGAGGGGCGATGCGGAGACCGTGCGTGTTGGTGGTATATACGACGTCGCGCAGGAGTCGATCGCCGTCCCGAACCCTCTCATGCGCTTTCACGTTTGGCTCGGCGGCGTATCCTCGGACCTCGTCGGGGCGGAAGTATCCCTCTCCGATCCGTCCGAAGAACTCCCCCTCGTACTTCAGAGCCGCTGCCGCAGCGCCTCGCGGTCTCACCGGAAGCCACCCTCCGAAGTATGCTTCGGCGATCCCAACCGCCAGGACGAGCACGGCCAGGTTGAAGAGCAGGGCCTTCATCGCCGTCCCTGCGCGCGAGACGATCGCCGCGCCCGCGAGAAGGACAGCCGTCCCGGCCGAGATGTAGACGAAGGGAGAATCGACGTCCCGACCAAAAACGAAGACAGAGTATAGGACCGTCACTCCTGCGACGCCTGCCATCTCCACTACAGGTCTAATCCACGCCAACTGTCAATCTCCAGTCGCGTTCCTCACGCCACGTCGGCTGCCGACTCTTGTCAAAGAGCAGGTGTCCGATCACCAGGTAGTCGATCTCCGTCCGCATGAAGCACCGGTAGGCGTCTTCCGGCGTGCACACGACCGGCTCCCCTCTGACATTGAAGCTGGTGTTCGAGATGAGGCTGTATCCTGTCCGATCCTTGAATGCCTTGAGCAGGCGCCAGTAGCTGGGGTTGGTCTCGTAATGCACGGTCTGCAGCCGGGCCGAGAAGTCGATGTGCGTTACGGCTGGAATGTCCGAACGCATATGGTAGAGCTTCTCTCGCCAGCCCAGGGTCCCGTATCCTTCCGGCAGCGCCTTTCGCCTCTCCTCCCGCACGGCGGCAACGAGCAGCATGTACGGGGATGACGTCTGGACGTCGAAGTATTCTCCGGCGTCCTCGATCAGCACCGATGGGGCGAACGGGCGGAATCCCTCGCGGAACTTGATCTTCAGGTTGAGCTTTTTCTGCATCTCCGGGTTTCGGGCATCGGCGAGGATGCTGCGGTTGCCCAGCGCCCGTGGTCCCCACTCCATCCGGCCCTGGTGCCAGCCGACTACGCTCCCGGCGTCGAGCAACCTCGCGACTTCGTCGCAGAGCGCGTCGAAGTCTTCAAAGCGCCGGCACGGGGTCCCGTACTTGCGGGCGACCTGGCGGACCTGAGCCTCCGAGTACTGCGGCCCCAGGAATGCCCCCTGCATCTGGTCGGTCTTGCCGTCGGCGTCCCGGGGCGCATTGAAGAAGATGTGATGGGCGCAGAAGGCGGCGCCGAGCGCTCCGCCGGCATCTCCGGCCGCCGGTTGAATCCAGATGTCGTCGAACAGCCCGCTTTTGAGGATTCGCCCATTGGCCACGCAATTGAGCGCCACTCCTCCGGCCAGACAGAGATACCTCGAGCTGGTGAGCCGCTTGGCCTCTCGTACCATGTTGAGCACGATCTCTTCCGTGACCCTCTGGATCGCCAGCGCCAGGTCACAGTGCTGGGGCAGGAGCTCGTCCTCTGGCCCCCGGGCTGGGAAACCGAACAGCTGCCGCCAGCGATCCCCGTCGACCATCGTGAGGCCGGTGGCGTAGTTGAAATAGTGCTGATCCAGCCAGATGGATCCGTCCGGCCTGATATCCACGAGCCGGTTGCGGATCAGCGCGGCATAATGCTCGACTCGATCGGACTCCGGGTCGCCATATGGGGCGAGCCCCATCAGCTTGTATTCGCCGGAGTTGACCCGGAATCCCAGGAAGTAGGTGAAGGCCGAGTAGAGTAGGCCGACGGAGTGAGGGAAGTGCAGCTCACGGAGGATGGTCAACCGGTTCTCGTGCCCGTGGCAAATGGAGGCCGTCGCCCACTCCCCGACCCCATCGATGGTCACGACCGCCGCCTCGGGGAAGGGCGACGGATAGAAGGCGCTGGCCGCGTGCGAGAGATGGTGCTCGGGGAAGAGGAGCCTGGCCCGCTTACGATCGAAGCGCTGGATCGCGCCCAGCTCGTCCAGGATTAGCCGCTTGAGCAGCATCTTTTCCTTGATCCAGACGGGCATGGCCGCGAGGAAAGACCTGAGGCCCCTCGGAGCGAAGGCATAGTAGGTCTCGAGTAGGCGCTCGAACTTGAGGAAGGGCTTGTCGTAGAAGACCACCGCGTCCAGCTCGTCAAGGGAGACACCCGCTTCGCCGAGGCAGTAGGTGACCGCCTGACGAGGGAAGGCGGCATCGTGCTTCTTTCGACTGAACCGCTCTTCCTGTGCGGCGGCCACGATCTCGCCGTCGTGCAGGACTGCGGCTGCCGAGTCGTGGTAGAAAGCGGAGATGCCGAGGATCAGCGACACAGCTAACCTCCCTTCCGAGCAAGTAGCATGCCGCGAGCAATTCCAGAGCAGAAAAACGCGGAACCCAGCCCCGGCGTTTCTCGCTTGACGCGCGCGGCCTTTCGGCCGGATTGTGGACGGCAATGAAGCGCGTGCTGTGGGCGGTGGTTCTGGCGTGCGCTTTTTCGGGCACGGCGAGCGGCGCGACGGAGATGGCGATAACCATCGATGATCTTCCCACCCACGGCCCGCTGCCCCAAGGCATGCAGCGATTGGCCATCGCGGAGCAGATCATCTCCGTCCTGAAGCGACATGCGGTCCCGGAAGTCTATGGGTTCGTGAATGGGAAGCAGATACGGGACAATCCGGAGCATACGGACATCTTGAGGATGTGGCTGCAGGCCGGCTTGCGCGTCGGAAATCATGCCTTCTCTCACCCCAATCTGAATCGCGTGCCGGCCGCGGACTACATCGCGGACATCGAGCGCAACGAGGCCGTGCTCGCCGAAGTGGCGGGCCCGCGCTGGGGGCGCATCTTCCGGTACCCCTACCTCCACGAGGGCGACACTCCGCAGAAGCGTCATGCGGTGCGCCGGTGGCTGGCTGCGCATGGCTACCAGATCGCGCAGGTCACGGTCTATTTCGATGACTGGGCCTGGAACGATGCGTACGCGCGGTGCATGGGGCGTTCCGACAGCGGATCCATCCAATGGCTGAAGCAGAGCTTCCTCGAGGCGGCGGTGCGACGTCTCGAGTGGTCCCAGGCCGTGTCCAAGGTGGTGCTCGGACGGCAAATCAAACATATCCTGCTCCTGCACCTTGGCGCCTTCGATGCCTTGATGCTGGACGAGCTGCTGGAAGCCTACCGAACGGCCGGCGTGACGATGATCGGCCTGAAACCGGCGATGGCGGACCCCGCGTACAAGCTCGACCCAAACCTCGTGTGGGACGGGGAGTTGACGTTCCTGCTCCAGGTGGCCCGTGCGAGGAATCTGAGCATCCCTCCAGACCCGACCATCCCGCTCCAGAAACTCAGCGCCCTCTGTCGCTGATAGAAACCGCCGGAGGACGCGAACGCCGAGCAGCGCGGGAGCGAAGAACTTGATACTCAGGTGTCCGTCGTGACGGTGGTGGACGATTTGACGGAAGATGATCTTGCGCTCGATGGACCGGCGCCCACCGCGCCGATTCCCGTGGCCGTCGCGAAGTCCGACCAGCTCTCCCGCAGACCGATGAAGCAGAGTATCGCGTAGGCCAGAAAGGCGGCGTTGCCTAAGGCGAACCATGCGTGCAGGGGCCGGTGGTGGAGGAACTCGAAGACCGCTCCGGCTACCCAGCCCGCGAGGATCGCGTACTCGACGATAAGGTAGAGGGGTGGCGCCGCCGTGCGCCCCTGAATCTTGGGTGTCCGGCCGAACGGACTCTTCTTCCCTGTAAGGGCCTGGCGAAGAGACAGGAAGACGCCGCCGAGGTGAACCGGTATCAGCATCAGGTTGAGGGCGAACACCCGAAACACATCGGTCAGGCGGTAGCCGCAGCGGCGAAGATCCCGAGCATAGAGCGCGTAGTAGGGAGCCGCCGTCAAGGGCAGCCAGAGGCTTCGCAGTCCATCCTCAAACGACAGCGTGAGGATCAGCAGCAGGCCCGCGTTCACAACCGCGAGGGAAGCCAGGTAGTGGCACCGCATGAAGCCTTCGCGAAGGGCGCTGGAGATGCTTCTGCTCCGGGTGAGATGTCGGACAAGCTTGGGCAGGATCAGCAACCCGCCGTTCGCCCAGCGGCGCCGCTGGATGAGCAGTGACCCGAAGTCGCGCGGCGTCGCGCTGAACGCGAGGCGTTCAGGGTAATTGTGGACTCGCCAGCCGCGCGCGATGAGGTCGACCGTCGACTCCGTATCTTCGATGACCGTGCGGTCCTGGATGAAGCGCCAAATGGGGTATCCGCGCTCGCTGCCGGCCTCGGCGATGTCCTCCAAGGCCGTCTTGCGGGCCAGAGCATTGGCGCCAACCCAGAAGGTGGCGCCGTAGGACGTGAAGCCCTGGTGGATGATGTACTGGATATCGGTGGTGGCGCCGGCAATCCGCTCGAGGGCCTCCGGGGCATTCGGGAAGGCGCTGTACGGAGTCTGGACCACCGCCATCCTCTCGTGCCCAGGCTGAGCCAGCACATGCGACAGGCGCAGCGTGTACTCGGGGCTAATGACACTGTCGGCGTCCAGCATCAGCACATAGTCGGCGTCGGGCACGGACAGGTCCCCGCCCTCCGGTCCGGCCGGCTCGAGGAAAAGCTCGGCGCCAGCGTTGACGACCTGCCAGTTCCGACCGAGGAGCGCGATGTAGCTATTCAGGTTCATCGCCTTGTTCGGCTCATGGGAGAGGTTGACGAACCGCTTGCGCTCGAAGCTAGTCATATCGAGCCGGAACCTGGCGGCGACGCGGCTGCATTCCTCGAGAAGGTCCTGAGCCTGCGGCCATCCGGGTCGCGCCGGCTCCTGGCTCCAGCGCTCCGCCTTCTCGCGGTACTCTCGCGCCGGCCGGCCGAACGTGAGCTCCACGAAGAGCTCGTCGGCGTGGTCGGCAATCGGATAGCCGGCCTCTTGCTCCTCGAACCATGTGGCGGCGTCTCGACAGAGATCAGCCTGGCGTTGGATTTCCTCTGGGTGGTCGAGCGGACCGTGGACGATCCGATCGCGGAGGGCATCCAGCGCGTCGGCGAAGTGTTCCGCCGGCTTCCGCAGGGTCTCCTGGACCTCTCCCGGAAGGGTGCGCGCGGCCCCGAGCAGTTCGCCGTCCGCTGGCTGGGTCGGGTGAGGCGGGTCATCGATGAGCAGCACGAGCCGGCGGTTTGGATAATCCTGGAGCGCGGCCGATAAGAGCGCCCGGCGCACGACTCGCGGATCTTCCCTGTAGGACGGCACGAGAATGGTCACCGCAGGCACAGTCCGACTGTGAAAGAAACAGCGGATCTCTTCCTCGCCGGCCGGTTGGTGAGCGAGAAGTCGCCGCAGGTGGCCGAGCCGTGCCAGCTGATAGACGAGTCCGCCGTAGATCAGGAAGCCGACGATCGCCAGAAAGATCGCCTGAGCAAGGCCGGCACCCCATCGACGTGAGACAATATTCTCCTGGAGCGATAGCGCGATCCCGCCAAGCGAGACGAGCGACGCGATCAAGGTGAGATAGATGGCCGCATGCGTGACGGCGATCTCTCTCCGGGTTCTCGGGGCGTGGTGGTCTGCGGTTCGGTCACTCATGGCGCTGGGTCAAACAGCCTCCCTTGTTCCGCGTTGGTGCTGCGTGCGAGTGGAGCGTCTGAGGGATTCCGGACGGGAAAGCCCCAGGGCAGCTTCACTGAGTTTTGCCTCTACCGACGCGATGTCTCAGTCACGCCACGGGAGGCACTGCTCTGGAAGCGGTTGCATCCCATGTGCCAGGCCTGCCAAGACGAAACTCAAAGCGCAAAGTGCGTGAAAATTCATATCTTCCAGGTCTTCGCGAGCGTTCGTGATCAGAGCCGGGAATTGGGAGCGTCGTCTTCCTCTGACGCCACCCCGTCACGAGCGTAACGCTTGCCCATGCGGGCTCTGCTGACTCTCGTCGCCAAAATGCAATCCTTGCATACCGGCGTCCTTGCCTACAGGCGCGCGGACTCTGGGCAGACCCACTGAAGACGCGGCGGGAATTCCCGCCGCGTCTTCAGTGCCGGTGTCGGAGGGTGGCGCTGACTCGCCTCTACGCTCGCGTGCGCCTGCGCCTGCGTCCCCAAGCGCCAAGCCCCAGCATCCCCGATCCCAGCAGCAGCAAGGACGCTGGTTCAGGAACAAGCGACGTGGGGGGGACCACACTCGTGAAGCCAAGGGCAGCTACGTTACCAGTGTTGCCGCTCGGTCCGATGATATCCGACGCGAAATAGAATCCCCCGGCATTCGCGACAAAATCCGTGGGTGATAAGGCGCCAAGGACACTTTTCTCGACCGTGAAGCTGAGCGGCCCGGGAAGTGGGCCGCTCGCACCGTTGCCGCAGCCAGAGCAGTCGATCGAATAGTCGAACGCTCCGAACGTGCTTGCGGAATCGGGAGCGGGCCCCACCGAGAAACCGCTCGTCAAATTGGTGATAGAGATGGCAGGGTCGCCGAGGATATTGAATTCCAGCGCCTCGCCTGCGCCGCTCTTGATGAACTGGCTTGGCGAGTTCAGGGTGACGGTGACATTGATATGGTTCGCGTCGACTCCCTGCACGACATCAACAGCACCGAAGACGGTTGAGCCACTTCCGCAGCCCCCTGTACATCCATCTTGATTGAGGCTGAATGCGATTGCCTGCGCGCTTGATGTGCCGAGCGCGAACCACAGGCCGCCGAGCGCGACCAGCGATACCGCCCACGTCTTCAAGACGCCTAGCTGCCTTGCCTTAAGTGCCATAGGTTCCTCTCGGTAGTTAACTTCTTCCAGTTGTCGTCCGATTGTGTAGTCACGTTCTCCAACTGGCTATGAGCAGGAACCATGCCGATACTGATTGATCAGATCGTCCCTGTTATTCCTGGTAGTTAGCTCCTATTGATCCGACATCCTCGCCGGATGGCCCACGGTTGATTGCTCAGACAGGGCAAACTTCTACCCAGCTCTTCCGTGACGTCCGTGACGTCACTGCATGTGAGCTATTCGTAGGCGCGAGACTCACGTTTGATTCTCCCAGCTCGGCGATCAGCCGGCCAGACGGGCTGGCCCCGCGATCTCGCCGGCCTAGTTGGCCACCACCCAGATGTCGTCGTCATCGTCGTCAATGATGAAGCCGCAGGGGCGCTCACCTTGAACATAGTCACCGCCCGAGCCCCGTAGACGCGTGTCGCGCGTCTCGCTCAGGAGCCACGATATCGCCGCGGCCCATAGCAGGAGCCGAGCGCGTGATAGCGCTCTCAAGTGTCCCGGGAGCCGAGAGCGGTACAGTGTGACGATCGCGCCGCTCAGCGACTCAAACTGCGGAGGTTGGTCTAGCGGGTGCCGCGAAGGCGAGGGTCCAGCTGGTCACGCAGGGCGTCTCCGAGCATATTGGCGCCGAACACGGAGAGCGACAACGCGACCCCCGGCCAGAGCGCAAGCCACGGCGCGCGGAGCATATGGACGAGACCCGCGCCCGAGAGCATGCCGCCCCAGGACGGGCGCGGGGGCGGTACACCGAAACCGAGGAAAGACAGCGCCGCCTCGGTGAGGATGACGGCGCCGAGGTTGACCGTGCCGAGGATGATGATGGGGGCGAGGATATTCGGCAGGACGTGCTTGGCGATGGTGCCCGGATGACCGGCCCCGAGGGCGCGCGCCGCCTCGAGGTACAGGTGCGCCTTGACCGAGAGCACGGCGCCGCGGATGACACGCGAGTCGCGCACGCCCAGCACGAGGCCGAGCGTCAGGATCACGTTCCCCAGCCCGGGGCCCAGGATGGCCATGATGGTGAGCGCCACGAGGAGCAGTGGGAAGCACATGAAGGCGTCCACGACGCGCTGGACGACAAGATCGAGACGCCCACCGAAGTAGCCGGAGACAAGGCCGATGCTGGTGCCGAGCGCCAAGCCCAGCGCGACCCCACCGAAGCCCACCCCCATCGAGATGCGCGCGCCGTAGATGATCCGCGAGAGCAGGTCCCGCCCGAGGTTGTCGGTGCCGAGCCAATGCGCATTGCTCGGCGCCTTGAGCCTCGAGAAGACATCCGCCTCGTCGTAGCCATAGGGCGCGACGACGGGTGCCAGAAGACCCAGCCCGAGCATGGTGAAGAGCACCAGTCCCCCCGCGGCCCCGAGCGGCTTCCGGCGGACGAAGGTCCACACTGCCGGGCTAGTCCTGCCTGACGCGCGGGTCAAGCACGCCATAGGAGAGGTCCACCAGGAGATTCGAGAGAACGACGAGACAGGCGACGAAGAGGTTGACGGCCTGAATCACCGGGTAATCACGGCGGCTGATGGCCTCGAGCACGAAGCTGCCCATGCCGGGCAGCCCGAAGATGTATTCCATGATGATGGACCCGCCGAAGTAGAAAGGTAGCTGCCCCCCGATCACCGTCACGATGGGGATAGCCGCATTGCGAAGCCCGTGGCCCAGCACGACGGCGGCCTCGCTCAGACCCTTGGCGGCTGCGGTGCGCACGTAGTCCTGGCGCAGCACCTCGAGCATCATGCCCCGCGTCATGCGCATGATGGTGCCGGCCTGCGCCACTCCCAGGCAAAGGGCGGGCAGGATGAACTGATCGAGATAGGCGCCGGGGCGCTCGGCGAAGGTCGTGAAACTGCCGATGGAGGGGGCCCACTGGAAGTAGTAGGAAGGCAGCACGACGATGAGCGTCGCGAGCCAGAAGTTCGGCACCGACAGCGCCCCCACCGCGAAGGAGCGGGCGACGTAATCGGCGCCCGAGTCCTGGCGCACGGCGGCGAGAATGCCGATGGGCAGGGCGACGAGGAGAGAGATCGCGATGGAGAGCAGCGAGAGCGTCATGGTCACCGGGAAGCGCGCGGTGAGATCGCGGACGGCGGGACGATTGGTCCACAGGCTCGTGCCGAGGT
>Ga0315278_10006372_pt1 | contig 10721 bp, 9 predicted proteins | sample YL17G06_0_MG_FD_203880 | JGI IMG/M metagenome (GOLD analysis project Ga0315278, IMG submission 203880) | Sediment microbial communities from Yellowstone Lake, YNP, Wyoming, USA - YL17G06_0 | ecosystem: Environmental > Aquatic > Freshwater > Lake > Sediment | place: USA: Wyoming | collected... | reverse complement strand
GCCTGGTCAGCAACGTCATGGAAGCGCTTTACTATCTGTTCCCCAAGACCGACCAATTGGGGGACATGGCCGTGTCACTCGCTGTCGGGCAGCCGGTGGAAAGCTGGCTGCCGCTATGGAGTTCGCTATTGTTCGCAGCCGCTATGATGTACCTGGCAGCGTGGGTTTTCAATCGGCGAGATTATTAGATCGTCATAAGCCCCTTTACTCTTTCGAAAACAGGCTCTATATTTCCGGCAGATTTGCGGCCTCAACAAGGAGTATTAGCATGACCCCGTATGAGTATCTCAAACAGACTGAGAAGAACCGTCTTGATGATCTTTTCAGGTTTCTGCAGTTCCCGTCAGTATCGGCCAAGTCCGAACACCGTCAGGACATGGTTGACTGCGCTGCCTGGCTGAAAGACCACCTCAAAGGCATTGGCTTCAAGGCCGAAGTCTGCGCGACGGGCGGCCACCCGGTGGTATACGGCGAATATGTCGTTGATTCACACCTGCCGACGGTTCTGTACTATGGCCACTATGATGTACAGCCACCGGAGCCGTACGATTTGTGGAAATCACCCCCGTTTCAGCCGGAGGTTCGCGGCGGGTATATTTGGGCGCGTGGCTCATCAGACAACAAGGGTCAGCTTTTTACTCACGTAAAGGGTCTCGAAGCTGTAATCAAGGCCACTGGAACTCTTCCAGTGAACGTCAAGCTGCTTTTCGAGGGCGAGGAAGAAGTTCATTCGGCCCATCTGCCGGGCTGGATCAAGAAGAATCGCAAGATGCTCAAAGCCGACATTGCCGTCGTGTCAGACTCCGGCATGTTCGGACCGAACTTGCCGGCGGTTACTTTTGGTTTGCGTGGCATCGCCGCGGTAGAAGTGTTCGTCTATGGCCCGTCACGTGACGTCCATTCCGGATCGTTCGGCGGGGCTATTGCGAACCCTGCCAATATCCTATGTGAGTTGGTGGCTCAACTCCACGACAAGGACAACCGGGTAACCATTCCGGGATTCTATCAGCAGGTTGTTCCGGTCTCCAAGTTCGAGCGGCTGCAGTTCAAGAAGCTGCCTTTTGATGAGAAGAAATACGTCAGGAGTCTCGGTATTCCGATGACTTACGGTGAGAAGGGATACACTTTGTTCGAGCGGAGTTGGTCCCGTCCCACGTGCGATGTCAACGGCCTCACCAGCGGCTACCAGGGCGAAGGAGCCAAGACCATCATTCCCTCACACGCTTCGTGCAAGATTACCATGCGACTGGTGCCCAACCAGGAACCGATGGACATCTGCAATAAAATCGAGAAGTACCTGCTGAAGATCGCCCCCAAATCGGTGCGAGTCGAAGTGCACAAGCATGGCGGCGCCAGGGCAGTCATGGTGCCCCAGGAAGGGCCGTGGCTCGATGCGGCGGCGAGGGCGATCAAGGTCGGATTCGGCAAGGAACCAGTGTTTACGAAGGAAGGCGGCTCGATCCCGATCGTGGGTGATTTCAAGAGCATTCTCGGTGTTGATACCCTGCTGATTGGATACTGCCAAAATGACGACAACATTCATTCTCCGAACGAGCGGTTCAAGCTGCGGGACTTTGAACGCGCCTGCAGAACGGGTGCGGCGCTTCCGTTCGAGTTGGCAGTGGTGAAACACTAATGGACCTGGGACTCAAGGGAAAGAGGGTGCTGGTGACCGGCGCGTCAGCCGGTCTTGGCGCAGCCGCCGCGATGGCGCTCGCCGCCGAGGGAGCGGTGGTTGTGATCAACGGCCGAGACTTGAATCGTCTCGAAGCCGCTGCAAAGAAGATCGAAAGTCGGGCTGGCGTGAAACCCGGATTGGCGATAGGGGATGTCTCCAAATCGCCGGCTCGAGTGAAAGTGATAAACGCCACCCGTGAGCAACTTCGCGACGGTGTGGTCGATATTCTCGTTTCAAACACCGGCGGACCTCCGCCAGGGGCGTTTCTCGATCAATCCAGTGAAATCTGGCGAGAGGCGGGTCAACTGCTCGTTGACTCGGCGGTCAGTCTGACCCGAGCGTTTCTGCCGGGCATGATCGAGCAAAACTGGGGGAGACTGATCTACATTACCTCGGTGGCCGTTCTTCAGCCGGTTGACGACCTGATCCTCTCGAACAGCTATCGGGCGGCTGTGACCGGTTTCTGCAAGACGGTCTCTAACAACTACGCCAAACATGGTATTACGGCCAACTGTGTCTGCCCCGGTTACACCGCCACCGAACGACTGCTGTCACTGGCGGAGTCTCGCGCAGAGGCAAAGGGCACGACCGCGAAGGATGAATTGACAGCGTTTGCGGGCCAGGTTCCGGCGGGGAGATTGGGACGGCCCGAAGAATTGGCGGCCCTTGTCGCTTTTCTCGCTTCTGACCAGGCGGCTTACATTACGGGCAGTTCTATTGCGGTTGACGGTGGTACCCATCGGGGGTTGCTGTAGTCCGCTGCGACAGCGACTGAAATCATGACTGCATCTAACAGTGGGAGCATCCCCGTCACACAATCACGCCCACCGGTATGGCAGATGGTGCTGGCGGTGGCAGTGCTCCAGACGGTCGCGGGGGTATGCTACCCGATCGCCAAGTACGGGCTTGGTATTATTGAGCCGTTCACTTTTGCTTTCTACAGATACCTCTTGTCCTCAATTGTGCTGCTGGCGATTGTCTTCAGTCGTGCCCGCACTCCCAAGATTGATAAAGCCGACTGGTGGAAGATAGTTGGGCTGGGGTTCGCTGTTATTCCGGTCAACCAGACCCTGTTTCTGGTCGGGCAGTCGCTCACCGGAGCGGGCCACGGAGCGCTTCTGTTTTCGACAGTACCAGTGTGGATTTTTCTCATCGCCGCCATCCATCTGAAGGAAAGAGCTTCCTGGCGCCAGCTGGTCGGGATTTTGGTGGCTGTTGCAGGCGTAACGACAATCATGTGGTCCGGATTGGCCGATTTCGGCAAGGAATATCTGCTTGGAGATCTGATAATTGTGATTTCGGTCGTAGCCTGGGGCTACTACGCCGTGATGGGCAAGCCGTTGGCCGCCAAGTATGGCGCCCTTCGTACGACCGCCTATGCGTTGGCTTTCGGTTCAGCCATGTACCTGCCGTTCGGTGCCTGGTTTGCCTGGAAGTATGACTACTCGCAAGCTACCCTGAGCGCCTGGGGATCAGTCGTCTATATGGCCATCGGACTCTCGGTGATCGTCTACGTGCTCTGGTACTGGCTGCTAAAATACCTTGATGCCTCCCGGCTGGCTGTCTATCAGAACATCCAGCCGATCCTGGCCGCAACCGTGGCCTACCTCTTTCTTGGAGAGACCCTTAGTTCCTCCTTTCTCCTGGGAGGAGCCATAGTGATCCTCGGTGTACTCGTAACTGAGCTCTGAACAGCAGGTTCGCACAGTATCGAGACAGCACCGGCGCGGAATCTGCGCCAATACGAAGGGGGACCAGATGAATCTTCACGCATTCAACATAGAGGCATTTCAAAACGTCCTTTTATTGTAAGAAACGGACCTTGAAAGCGACTTTATGATGAAGTCGGCCTCGGAATTACAGTTCCTGCGGGAACAAGACGGCTTGACTGGCGGTATTAGTAATTGGAAAGGTTTTTGCAAGGCCGGACATAAGAACAATTGCTCGGACTGGTTTGGCGCGACGATATGGCTTTGGTGGAAACACGGCTAACTCATTGTGCCGCAGTTTGTGATAAAAAGGCCTTGACAATCGGACGTGTCTGGAACTATATTTGGCTGGGATGATTTGAGGTATTCCAGGTTTTTCACCTCCGGTTGTTGCAGCAAAGTTGGAATGAAATTGACGCAATTTAGGAAATCGATTGCGGCGGGTAGCGGTTGCCAGGAGGCACAGGAGTGCTGAACGGACAACTAAAACATCAACTTTTTCTACCCTAAGGGGGTGAAACGTTGTTGAAGAATTACAAAGTCATAACCGTAGTCATTGCCGTCGGGATGTTTCCCGTCTGGGCGTTTGCCGCCAACAAGTTCACGCCTGCAGCCGCTGCTGCCGGTGTCGACAATACTGTTGTCATTCCTCTGGTAGTGACAAATGACAACGGTGTGTTGGCGATGGATATCCCACTGTCGTTCTCGGAAGGGGTGACCCTTAAGGAAGTCACTTTCGAAAACACACGGGTGGAGCACTTCGATCTGAAGCTCTCCAGCATCAAGAACGAGCAGCACAGCGTGATTATTGGCCTGATCAATCAGGTCGGTGCCACGGCGATTGAGCCTTTGAGCGCCGGTGAAGGACCGGTGGCCAATCTGGTTTTCGAAATCACTGACCCGTCGGTGAGAGAAATCCGGGTGACTGAAAGCGAAGCGCTTAGGGGTCATGATCTGGTGTACGTTTATAACACTCGGTCAACGCCCGGTCAGATAGCGTTTGACGAGGTTCATCCGGACTTCGCAGGCATCTCTGTGGCGTTGTCGGGTGTGGCTGGTCCTCTTCCGACCGAGTTTGCGCTGGATCAGAACTATCCGAACCCGTTCAACCCGAGCACCGAGATCGGCTATGCTCTGCCGGTCAACTCGAAAGTCGAGTTGAGTATTTTCAACGTGCTGGGTCAGAAGGTGGCCACGTTGGTGCAGGGCGAACAGCCCGCCGGCTACCACACGGTTACGTGGAACGGCACCAATTCTGATGGTTCGTCAGTGGCGAGCGGCATCTACTTCTACCGCATCTCCTCCGAACAGTTTACGACTTCGAAGAAGATGATGATGCTCAAGTAATCGGGATTGACGGCGATCTGACATTTTGCGTGTTTAACAAGGCTTGGAAGGCTCTTCCTGTGCGTTGCAGGAAGGGTCTTCTATTTTTTTTGTTCTGCGCTCAGGGGTGTAAGGTAATCAGCGAATCGTCAGAGGGATCAGTTGGTTGTCGTCTGCCGGCGGCACATCAATGGTCTCCTCGTATTCGTCCGACAACCGTATCCACTTGATCGAGACCGAGGGAAGGTGTCTTCCCGATGAATAGCGGGCTGTGATCGCGGCCGCCCGTTTCAGATTTGCTTCCGACTGATCGCCGATAAGCAGGGTCAACGGAGAACCGACGTCAGGCGCTTCCAGCAGGCAGTGATGGCTTCTTTTCATCGCTGCCAACTGATTGTTTTCCGCCTCATTGCGCCCCACAATAATCTTCGTTTGACGATCGAGTCGGAAATGACGGCCCAGCCTGAGCAAGTTCAGATCGTCGAAAGTCAACCGATCGCAGTGTTGCATGAGATCGCGCAGCCGGTTGGAATAGCTGTGGTCTGTCAGCAGACACCCTCCAGCGGGCGTGGGATAATCCTCAAGACCAAACTGGGCCGCCAGTTCCAACTGGCGCTTGCGCGAGCGGCCTTTGATCTCCTCCATCTGGTTTCGGTCGACCAATCCGCGCAGTTCCGGTTCAGTGGGAGGAAGCAGCTTTGCGGAAAGAGGCCTCAGAAGCTTGCCCTGCAGCCCGGCCTCGCGCTCCACAACTCGAAGTTTGTCTCTCACTTGCGATAACGGTCGCTGGCCGAGCACCTCTCCGGTGATGATGAAGTCCGCGTCGGTCATTTCCATAAACGCTTTGGCTTCACGGAGCATCAGGATGCGACAGTCAATGCAAACATTCATTTCGCGACCGCGACCGAACTGGGGATTCGCGACAATGTCTACGAATTTCTGGCCGAGGTGCATAAGCTTGACGTTGAAGCCGAACTTTTCGGCGGTCGGGAACGGGTTCGAGCCGCACGAAGAACGGTCGCCGAGGTCACAGCCGAAATGCGTCATAAATGTCAGCGCGGTGACCTCGATTTCCTGGCGCAGTATCAGCAGAATCGCCAGGGCCGAATCAAGTCCGCCGGAGAAAAGGGCAATGGCATGCCCGCGCTTCTTTCCATCCTGATTATACATCATGTCACTCTACAGGCGCCTTCAAACATCGCAATGGCCGAGCGCATCCGCCGGGCGTTTCGTAGCCTGATTATAAGCTATTCATCGTCCGAATCAACGCCCCCTTTTGTCTTGACTTGGCTGGCAGCTCAGGACTAAACTGGTTGGTGTAAGTGAAAGGACACCATCATCTTTTACGGCGTCGATAACGTGCTGAAACGCTGGGCCTATGAGTGTCAGAGCGTCTTCTTCTTCTCCATGAAGATGCTCGGCACGCTGGTTCGTCGGCCCTTCTACATGGCTGAAACGCTCGAGCAGATGTACCTGATCGGCGTGGGGTCGCTGTTACTCGTCGGTCTCACCGGTGTTTTCTCCGGTCAGGGTCTGGCATTGGCTTTTTCGCAAGAGTTGAATGATTTTGGAGCTAAGGACTATCTGGGTCGAATCGTCTGCATGGCAGTGGTTCGAGAACTTGGGCCCATTCTTACCGGTCTCATGATTGCCGCCCGTGTGGCGGCCGGTATCACGGCAGAGATCGGCGCCATGAAGTCGTCCAACCAACTTGACGCCATGGCCGCTTTTGGGATCGACCCGCTCAAGAAGATCGCCCGGCCCAGATTGATTTCTCTGATCATCATGGTTCCGGCTCTGACCATCATCTGTGACGCGATTGCGATACTCGGTGGCTGGATGGTGGGCGTCTATATCGCCCATGTGACATCCACCACGTATTGGGCGCAGGTGATGCTGAAACTCAACTACGGCAACCTGCTGATGGGCCTGTTCAAGCCGTTCTGCTTTTCGTTTGTGATCGCGTTCATTTCATGTTATTGCGGGTTCACGTCTGAGGGCGGCACCAAGGGGGTCGGGCGTGCAACCACCAATTCAGTGATGTTTACCTCGATTGTCATTCTGATCGTCAATTTCTTTATCACGAAGATTCTCGGTCATTTGATCAAAGGGTATCTATGATCGAGTTGCGCGCAGTCAATTTCTCGTACTGGGACAAGCAGGTGCTGAAGGATGTCTCCTTCAGGGTTGACGAAGAGGAGATGGTCGTCATCATGGGGCCTTCCGGCTCAGGCAAATCGACCATTCTTCGTCTGATTCTCGGTCTGGAGTGTCCACAGACGGGACAGGTTTTGATCGACGGTGAAAATATTTGTGCCATGAGAGATCGTGAAAAGCAGGATGTGCGCAAGCGGATCGGTATGGTGTTCCAGGATGGCGCCTTGTTTGACTCGCTCACGGTCGGCGAAAATGTAGGTTACTACCTTCTCGAACATACGGACATGAAGTGGCCGGAGATTTCTTCGCGCGCCGAAGAGATGCTGGGTTTTGTCGGTCTCGACGCCGACGAAATCGGGGATAAACTGCCCGAAGAGCTGTCCGGCGGGATGCGTCGGCGCGTGGCGATCGGGCGCGCGCTTCTGTCGACCAATCCGCGAGTGATGCTCTACGATGAGCCAACTACCGGGCTTGATCCGCACTCCACCGAAAACGTTCTCGGCCTGATTACCCGGCTGCATGAAGAGAAATCAATAGCCTCTGTAGTAGTAACGCATCAGATCGCGGACGCTCTGGAGATCGCTGATCGCTTTGTGGTCATTCATGAAGGCGAGGTGGCTTTTGACGGTTCGCTCGATAAACTGCGGGAGTCGTCGGACCCGCGCGTGGCAGGTTTTCTACAACCTTTCCGGATGTCGTTCGGTCGGGTGTCCCGGAAAGGTTTTGTTGATAAGTCATAGAATAATGCTGAGGTTGCTGATATGCGCAGATCAGTCAAGATAAAATGGGGTGCCGTGCCGGTCGGGGTGTTGATCATGGTGGCCATCGTCATCCTGATATACAGTTCGATGACCGGCAGCGGAACGTCGATCTTTGACCCTAAGATTTCCTTTGTGTGCTATTTCGCCAACGTCAATGGCCTGGTGCGAGGTTCTCCGATCTGGTTCGGCGGAGTCGAAGTCGGCAATGTTACCTCGCTCGACTTCGAAGTGGTTGACTCGCCCCGTCAGGTCAGGGTGGTCTGTCGGGTGACCAAACGGATTCATCGGTATTTGAACGCCGACACGCGCGCCGAACTGGGGACAATCGGCATCCTTGGCGACAAGTACATTGAGCTTGTTCCCGGTCTTAAGAACGCGCCGCCGATCGAGCCGATGGCCGTCATTGAAGTGCGGGACATCGGCTCGGCGCCGGCGATGTTCGAGGCGGGGGAGAAGGCGCTGGGCAAGGTCGACCAATTAACGACAAATCTGGATACGTTCCTGGTGCGGATCAACCGGGGCGAAGGCACTATCGGGCAACTGGCCTCCAACGACAGCCTGTACGTTCAATTGACCGCGCTCCTGGCCAACCTTACGAGAATTACTGCTTCTCTTCAAAAGAACCAGGAGTCGCTGATTGAGTCGGTCCGGCATATGTCGCAATCGGTTGGCGATGTGGCGCAGCAGGTCAGCGAGAACAAGGGTACACTGGGCAAGCTGGTGACCGAACCGGCGCTCTATGACAACCTGAACCAGAGTTCGGCGCGACTGGATTCGATCCTGACCAAAATCGACATGGCGAAGGGGAACCTCGGACTGATGGTGAACGACAGCGCGCTTTATGTCGAACTGACTAACCTGCTGACCCGCGCGAACAGCCTGATTACGGACATCGAAAAGAACCCGAGGAAATACTTCAAGTTCAGCGTGTTTTGAGTGTGTAGGGGTTTCTGGGAGTAGCAGAACGTACCCAACGGCTCTGCTGTGGGATCGCCAGCTTGATGGATCGAACGTGGTGCTCCGCAGATGAGAGAGCTTTCCAAGGGCGTTGGGGATGAATCAATTGTCTTAAGGAATTAGAACTTTCTATGGCGGATAAGATGAAGACTACCATACAGTTAGTCTTCCTGCGTGTTGTCCTTAGTGTTTCCGCCTGTTCCTGTAACTTACTAATTGACAATGTATTTTACATCTGATACACTTTCATCATAGTTATGAAGTATAGACTTGCCATATTAGAACAGTTGAAGATCCAGCCGTACTTCGAGAAACGAGCTTTTCAGCAGTTGAGCGAACAGCACAGACTGAAGAGCACCACGGTTGACACCTACATCAGCCAGTCCTTGAAGCGCAGAGAGATCATTGCTCTGCGCAGAGGACTGTACGTTTCCGCTGACTTCTACCACCAGCACAAGGGCGATATTTCCTACAGTTTCTATCTCGCGAATGTTCTTCGTCGGCCGTCGTACGTGAGTTCGTGGACAGCCCTTCAGTACTACGACCTCACGACGGAAGTGATCCACACGATAACCTCCGTCACCGCGAAGACGACGCGAGACTACAAGACGAAGATCGGTGATTTCGCCTACCAGTCGCTCCAGTCGAAGCTATTCTCCGGCTTCATGTCAGAGAAGCGTTCCTTCGAGTTCTTCATCGCCTCGCCGGCAAAAGCGCTCTTCGACCTTCTGTACTTACGTACGCGGCACTTCCACGCCGTTCAGCTCAGCGATATCGACGCGCTCATCGAAGGACTGCGCATCGATATTGATGAGATGGCAGACCAGGAGCGTCGTACATTCTACTCTCTAGTAGAGGACTATCTCCACCATGAATAACCAGATACTGTTTGCGCTGAAGAGAAAGCTTGTCGACTTCGCTGCTTCGGGCAACGACGACGTCGAGACGCAGCGGAACGCGCTCAAGGAAGCGCTGCAGTACTACGTCCTCAACTTCATCTACCACCATTCCGAGTACAGCAAGTGGACCATGTACGGTGGCTCGGCGCTCCGCATCTGCCACGGGCTCGACCGGATGTCTGTCGATCTGGATTTTGAAGTGACGCACGACATCACGGAGCCATTCCTCGATACCCTGAGCGGGGATATTGAAGCGCACTTCTCGAACACGTACGGAACTGGGTCGGATCTGCTCACGATCAAACCCACAACGGGTCGAGGTCTGCGGCTATGCTTCCACGTCGCCCACGCACTGGGGATCAACCACCCCTCAGACCAGGTGCACGTCAAGATCGATCTGAACACCTTCACCGCCCCGAAGGCAAGCGTCGAGCGCTGGCCGATCAACCAGGACCAGCTGTCCTTCGTCATTCGGACGTATAACATGGGGACACTGATGGCCAGCAAGCTCGCGGCGATCTTCCTGCGTGGGCAACGCGGCGTTGGTGCAGAAGTCTATGAGGAGAAAGGTTGGGACATCTACGACCTGCTCTGGTACATGGGGAAGCAGATCGTCCCTGACCTCGGCTACCTCGATTCCAAGAACGTCAAGTTCTCAGACCTGCGTACGCTCTTCGACAGGCTAACCCTTCAGATGAACAAGGTCAATGACGCGAATCTCAAGCAGGACCTCACCCCGCTCTTCGTCAACCGGCGGTACATTGAGAACTGGTTGGATCAATGGCGCGAGACCTACCTCCGACTACTCGAAGCGTACAGAATTCGCACGATCACAACACTTAAGGGTATCGACATAAGCGTAGATTTTCGTTCCGAAATACACCGTTTTACCTACGCCTACAGTACAGAGGACGGTGGCTGGTTCCGTATCACTTTCGCTCTGAGCGGCAATTGGATCTTTTTCCGCGAGGGCGACCTGCCGATTGCCGCGGACGAGCATGTCAGTAGGCTCATCAAGCTCGGCGACGACGGTGGGCGGCGTACGAGCGAGCCATCAGAGAAGCTCCGGCAGTACGCCACGCTCTTCCACCAGAAATCCTCGAAGTACCTCGCCAAGGGGAACAACGTTGTGTTCGGTGACGGCATCGTCACTAAGGTCATCCGCATGACGGCTGAGGGGTTCAATCAGCGAGAGCAGATATTGCTCAACAAATCCGCCCTGCTGACAGTGGAA
>Ga0315278_10006364_pt1 | contig 10730 bp, 8 predicted proteins | sample YL17G06_0_MG_FD_203880 | JGI IMG/M metagenome (GOLD analysis project Ga0315278, IMG submission 203880) | Sediment microbial communities from Yellowstone Lake, YNP, Wyoming, USA - YL17G06_0 | ecosystem: Environmental > Aquatic > Freshwater > Lake > Sediment | place: USA: Wyoming | collected... | reverse complement strand
CGTCGAAGCGGGCAAACCCGCGCGCGATTCCCGTGCCCCGGTCGAGCACCACGGACGAAACGAACCCGGCAGTCGTCCAGCCCGCCTTCGCGAGACGCTCCGCGAGTGTCGCCGGGCCGGGACCGAGGCGGAAGGACTCGTTGTCGCGCACCCCATGGCGGCGCGGATCGAGTCCCGTCATCAACGAGCAGTGGCTCACCAGGGTCAGCGGAGCCGGGGAAACCGCCTGCAGGAAAACCGTTCCCTCCCGCGCCAGGGCGTCGAGTCGCGGCGTGGCTCCCGTGGTCGCGCCGTAGCATCCGAGATGGTCGGCTCGCGTCGTGTCGAGCGTGATGAGCAGAACGCTCATCGGCAGACCGGCGGGGAGGGCGGCGGCGGGAGACGCGCCAGCGGCCACGCCGGCGCGAATCGGTCCCTCCGTCGTCAGGGCGCTCGCGGCCAGCGCGATGGCAAGCCCCTGGCGGGCCGCCCGGTGGAAAAAATCGCCGCTCACGGCTCGGGGGAAAACGGCGCGGGAGTCAGCAGGCGGCTGATCTCTCCCGTCACCAGGGGACCCGTCTTGGCGAGCACGGCGGCGACCCGGGGATCGGCCAGGAGCGCCGTCCAGCGGGTTTCGAACTCGGAGACGCTGGAAAACCTCCACAACTCATGGTACTCCCCCGCATCTCCGACGAGCGTCCGGAAGGCGCCCACCAGATCGAAGCCATGTTCCCGGATGAGAGGAAGGAAATCCGATGCGAAGATCCGCTCGTAGTCCGCCGTCTCGTGGAGCGCGACCTGGAACCGGACCATCAGGTAGATCATTCACTCCATTATCGCAAAGAACCCGTCAAGAACCACCGAAGCTTCGGGAGGCCGGAACCGGTTTACTCTACAGACGATGGACCTCTCGCCGGGGACCCGCCTCGTTTTCGGAATCGCCGGGCCACTCCTCGTGGTCGCCGGGTTTCTCCTCGAGGTGCGCCGGATCCGCGTCGCCTCCCTGCCCCCGCATCGCCGTCCGCACGGGTCGCACCGCCCGGCCATCCGGGGCATCTGGAGCGCCCTGCGGCTGGGGCTTCCTGCGGCCGGGTTCCTCCTCGCGGGGGCGGCGTGGTGGCCTCTGGCCGGGCTCCTCGCAGCCGGCTGCTTTTCTGCCTGGGCTCGAAGGCGGTGGGTTCGCGGACGGCGTTTCCAGGTGGCGATGCTGCGAGCCGCCTTCGTGGATCTCTGCAAGCAGCAACCGGGGGTAGCCCGGGAAGATCTGCTCGCCTTTCTCATCCAATCCCGGCATCCGAAGTGGGACGAGCAGATGGTCGCGCAGATGGTGCGCGATCATGCCGCCGTGGAGGCCCTCCTCGACTCCCTCGTCCGGCTGGAGCGGCAGGTGTTTGAATGAGGGGGGTGTGACGGTATAGTTGCCCCTTCATGCCCGCCCGCCCCCCCTCGACCGAATCCCCCGAGATTCCCCTCGATCCGGCCCGGCGCGGTTCGGCCCCCTCATGGCGCGTGGCCGCCATTGTCCTCGCCGCCGCTGTCCTCGTGGCCTGGTCCGGCGCCCTCGCCAACGGCTTCGTCTGGGACGACGAGTGGCTGATCCTGATGAATCCCGACCTTTCCGTCGGCCATCTTTCCCAGCTTCTCGCGCGCCCCACCGCGATTCTCAGCGACGCCAACAGCGTGGCCTATTACCGGCCGATCCTCTCCCTGTCGCTCGCTTTGGACTCGCTGCTGTGGGGACGACACGCCTGGGGTTTTCATCTCACATCCCTGCTGCTTCATTTCGGGGTGGGATTTCTTCTGTTCGCCGCCGGGCGGCGTCTGCTGGGAGACCGTCCCGAATCGGGTTGGGCGGCGCTTGCCGCCTCCGCCGCGTTTGTCCTCCATCCCGCCCACGTGGAACCCGTGGTCTACGTTTCCGGACGCAACGACAGTCTCGCCGCGATCTTCTGCCTCGCCGCGATCCTGGCGTGGCTACGCCCCGGCCCCCGCGCGGCCCTGGTGGCCGCCGCGGCCACAACGCTGGCGCTGTTCACCAAGGAAGCCGCGCTGCTCCTGCCAGTGTCCCTCATCGCGATGGATCTGCTGGCGCGACGGGGAGGACCGATTGCCGAACGCGCCCTCCGCTGGGGCGGCCAGGCCGTGACGGCCGGTCTCTACCTCGCGGTGCGTGCCGTCGTTCTCGCGGGGAGTCCCGCTCGGCTGCCGACGACGCTTTCGGTGGGTGAATACCTCCGCACGGCTCCGGCAGCCGTCGTCTACTACCTGGGCAGCCTGCTCTGGCCCGGCCTGCACACCAACCACCAGGAGGCGATTCTCCCGGTCGCCTCGCTCTTCGACCTTCGCCTGCTCGCAGGGCTCGCGACGATCGGCGCCATGGCTGCCCTGGCCCTTCTGCTGCGACGGCGCGAGCCGGACGCGATCCCGGCCCTGGTGCTGACCGCCGCCTTCGGTTTCGTCTTTCCCCTCGCCTTCCCCTTGCTGTCGGCGTTCGAGAGCGCGTTCCCCGCCTGCGAGCGCTTTCTTTATCTCGGCTCGATCGGCGTCGCCCTCGCTGTCGCGTTTCCCCTTCGCCGGCTGTTCGAGAGGCTGCGCGCGAAGCCCCGCTCGATCCTCGTCGCCGGCATTCCGGCCGTCCTTCTCGCCGCCCTCTGGAGCCTCGGTTCACAGAGCCGGGCGGCGGACTGGAGAGACTCGGCGCGACTGTTCGAGACGCTAAAGCAGAGCGCCCCCTGGTCGGCCAATGTCCGCTACTACCTCGGACTCTCCAGGCAGAGGCAAGGGCGGCTGGAAGAAGCAATCGAGGAGTACGAGGAGTCCGTCCGGCTGGCCGCGACGAACCTTCCCGCGCGCAACAACCTCGCTCTTCTCTACGATCAGTCGGGAAACACGGCCCGTGCCGAGGCGCATTACCGGACGGCGCTCGCGACGGATCCGAACCAGACCCTCATCCGCTACAACCTCGCCACGCTGCTGCAGCGCTCCGGGCGGCTGGACGAGGCGGCCGATCAGTACCGCCAGGCCATCGCGCGCAACCCGCTGCTGGCAGACGCGCACCTCAATCTCGGGGAGACGCTCGCGCAGATGGGCGATCGCCCCGCGGCCTTCGTCGCCTATCGCGAGGCCCTTCGCATCGCCCCGGGCTACGGCCCCGCCCATGCCCGATACGGAACCGCCCTGGCGGCGGCCGGCCAGCGGGACGAGGGAATCCTCGAAATGCGGCGGGGGCTCGAGTTGGATCCCGGCGACGATCGGGTGCGCAGCGATCTCGCGGCCGCTCTCACCGACGCCTCGCAGGCCGAGGAAGCCGTCGTCTTGCTGAAGGAGTCGCTGACCCGCTGGCCGGACGACGCCCGGGCGCTCTACAACGCCGGCAACGCGCTGCGTGCGGTCGGGCGGCGGGAGGAAGCGGTCGAAGCCTACCGCCGGTCGCTCGCGATCGCCCCGGGCTACGGCCGGGCGATCAATAATCTCGGCGTTACGCTGACGGAACTCGGGAGGAACGACGACGCGCTCACGGCCTTCGATCAGCTCGTTCAGCTCGAACCGGGATCCGCCCGGGCCCACAACAACCGCGGCGTGGCGCTGCGAAAGCTGGCGCGCGAACGCGAGGCCCGGAAGGAATTCGAATCCGCGCTGCGGATCGATCCGGGCTACGCCGAGCCGGCGCGACATCTGCGCGAGGCGCCGCCCTCGAAGACATCATGAACGGAGCCGCCGTCCTCACCAGCTATTTTTCGGCGGGCCGCTGCGGTAGCCCAGCCCGACCACCCCTTGCAGCGCGACAAGGTTATTGCTCTGGTTGGCGAACTCGGTCAGTCGCGCCCGCACCCCGACGTTTACGAGCAGGTGTTCGCGCAGGTGCCACTCGTAGCCGGCCGCGGCGTGCCATTCCCATCGGTATTCCTCGACAAAGGTGTCCGGGTCGATCTTCTTGAATGCGCCGTTGAAGGCTGCGATCCCGCCGAGCACGTAGGGCGTATGGCGCTTCTTCACGATGCGCCAGGTCAGGTCGGCGTCGATCCAATTGATCGCGACGTCACCGCCGGCCTTGATGGTCCCGAACCCGGGGGCCTTGACCGTCGAGGTGTAGTTAGGCCGCGTGAAAGTGAAACCCATGGCGAACCCCACGTTCTCGGTGAAATGTCCCTCGCCGCGCAGACCGATGAAGGGACTGTCGTCGATGTCGAGATCGACTTTCGCACCCGGCAGGTTGAACTCCGCGGTGTTGAAGGTGTTCCACCCCGTCACGACGGAGAAGTCCCAGAGACCCTTCCGGATCGGTCCCTCCTCGTCGATCTGGGCCAGGGCGGGCAGGGGCAGAGCAACAATCATCGCCAGGAGGGCGGCACGGACAGGAAACGCTCTCATTCTTCACCTCTTTCCGATAAATAAAAGTCGCCGTGTAACTTAATCACTACGGAACCGGATTGCAACCGCCGTTGGCGGCCGCCCCGAAAGATGTCGTCCTGCGCGGGTTTTTCGCACCAGCTCGCAGCCGGCTTGCGGCGGGGCCCGCCCTCCGCTAGAGTTCACCCCTCCCGTCCCGTTTCATGCCTATTCGAGTGCGACCGGATCGCTACCTGATGCCTTCATCCGCGCGAGCCTCCTCCCATTATCGCCGCGGCGGCCGCGGCCGGCCCCCCGGAATCCGCTTCACGGCCCGGCCGGCGCTGAAGGCGCTGGCGGCCGACGATGCCTCCGGCGCCTTGGCGATCGGCCGCAAGGCCGCCGGAATCCTCCAGGACTGGGCGCGCGCGGTCCGTCCCTCCCGAAGGCGGCAGCCTCCGCTCCTGTCCGACGGCCGTCCCGCCGGATCGCTTCCTTTCCGCGGAGAGGGGTGCGTCTGGCGGCATGCCGCCGAATCCCTCGCCGTGGACATCGTTCTCTGCCAGCCCTCGATGGCTCCCCCGCTGCTTCTCGCCAACGAGGTCTTTCTCGCCCTCGAGGCGGCCTCGGCCCGCCCCCCGGCCCTGACCCGCTCAGCGGTCGCGGCGGCGGTCGAGCGCGCCTGCCGGCGTTTCCTTCGCATGCTTCGGCGGTCCGTGCCCGCAATCCGGCGCGCTTCCGCGCGACTCGTCCGATCGGGCAGCCGCATCGTGACCTACTCGGCCTGCGACGGGGTAGAGGAGCTCCTGCGGCGCGCTCGGGGTCGCGGCCGCCGCTTCACCGTCACTGTCTCGGAGGGACGCCCCGAAGGCGAGGGCGCGGCGCTCGCGGAGCGGCTGGCCCGGGCCGGGATCGAGGTGACCCTCCTGACGGATGCCGCCCTGTTCGGCCAGCTGGACGACGCGGATCTTCTCCTCGTGGGGGCCAATGCCGTGTGCCGCGAAGGAGTCATCAACAAGGCCGGCACCGCGGCCCTCGCGGAAATCGCCTCCGCGCGGCGGGTGCCATGCGTCGTGGTGGCGGGGTGCGAGAAGTTCCTGCCCCCCGCTCTCTCCCCCTTCCTCAACGACGGGGAGGGGCCTGCCGCGAAGCTGTTCCGCCGCCGCGTGGCCCGCCTGAAGGCGGTCAACAGAATCTTCGACCTTACTCCGGCGGGTCTGATCGACCGTTACGCGACGGGCTGGGGACGGCTGGCGCGGGAGGAAGTGGACGCGTTGCTCGCCGGGATGCGCTCATCGCAGCGGCTGCAGCGCGCGCTCGTCAGCCGACTCGGCCGGCCCGCGCGGCGCGGCGCGCCCGGGGCAGCGCCACGAGGGCCAGGCAGGCGGCACCCGCAACGGCGCTCGCCAGGAGGCCGTGCCGCAGTGAGGCGGGCGCGAAGGTGAACAGCACCTCGTGCCGGCCCGCGGCGAGCGCCACCCCCCGCAGCAGGTAGTCTCCGCGCAACCCGCGTGCCGCCTTCCCGTCCACCGAGACGGTCCAGCCGGGGTAATCGATCTCGCTCAAGATCAGGATCGCGGGGCGGGCCGCATCCACCTGCGCCCGAATGCGGTTCGGATTCTCGTGGACGACCGTCACCGTTCCGGCCGGACCTTCGTCCCCGCCCGTCCACCCTTCGGGCGCCCCCTCGACGAGCGCCACGCGGCGCGGATCCCAGCCCGGCTCGCGCATCCGATCGAGAATGAGCGCCTCAGAAAGGACCTCCGCCCGACCCGGCAGGAACGCCGGCCCCGGAGGATCGGGGTTGACCGACACTGGGTACGACCCGTCCTTCCCCGGGATCACCGCGTATTTCACATCGAGCGCCTTGAAGGGAAATGGGGACGGCGCCGCCGTGAAGTTCGACTGCGTCAGGATCGTGATGACCCCCGGCTTGAGGGGCGCTCCGGTCATCGCGTGGATGTAGGCCTGGTAGCGGGCCAGCAGGAGGTTTTCGTAACCCTCGACCGCAGATTTCCGCAGCGCGTAGCCTTCGTTGGAGAGCAAGCGCGACCGGGGAAACCAGAAGCGGGCGTCCGAAGGCTCGTCCCGGAGCACCCGCTCCAGATCCGCCTGCCCAACGGGCGCCGCCGTGCGGATCGTCAGCCGGTCGCGGACGGACGATTCGGCCGAGAGCAGTTCGACGACGAGAAGCGCTGCCAGCACAGGCCCGCTCCAGCGAAAAGGCCGGGCCGACCGCCACAGCACCACGCCTCCTCCCGCGACCGCGGCGGCCCAGAGGCCTCCTGCAATCCCGGGATTCCTCCCGGTCGGCAGCGACAGAACGGCGAGCGCCCCGATCGCGGCGGTTGCCAGAAGCGCCCCTCCGGCCACGCGCCCGGCGAGGCGGGCGCGATCCAAGCCAGCCGGCCCCTCGATCCGCGACAACCCCTCGGCGCCGAGGGTGATCAGGCAGAACGAGAACAGGCAGACCTCCCGCGCATGGGTGCGGAACAGCGTGACTCCCGGCATGACGACGCAGAGAAGACCGAAAAACGGCGTCGCGGCCCCGAGCATCAGGACGAGGGCGAGGGCGGCGAGAAGGCCGAGAACGGCTCCGCCGCGCCTCCATCCCCCGGAGACGAGCGCAACGATCGCCAGGGCCAGGGGGAGGAGACCGAAATAGCCGTAGAATTCCCAGGCGAGTTCCTGTCCCAGCGTCGCGGGCACAAGGAGATGCAGCAGTTCCTTCGCCGGCAGCGCGTCGCTCGCCGCGTAATCGAAGCCTCGCCCGGCCCGCACCGATTGGGCCGCGAATTCCCACGCGGGCATCATCTCCGCGGCTGCGCCGATCAGGCCGAGCGCGAAAAGTCCGGCAAGGCCGGCCGCGACGACGGCGAGCTGCTTCCCCTTGGCGCCCTCCCCGGCGCGCCAGCACTCGAGAAGTCGGCCCGCCGCGTACAGAGCCCCGAAGGAAAGCGTCATCCACGACACCATGGGGGCCCCGGCGAAAAACTGCAGCGCAATCGAGGCGGCGCCGGCCGCCACCCAGGCGGGTGCCCGCGTCTCGAGCCAGCGCTCGATGGCGAGGAACACGAACGGCACCCATGCCGCCGCGGCGTAGTACTGGATGTGGCCCGCCGTCGTGTGAGCGATCGCAAACCCGCACCCCGCCCACGCGATTGCCGCGAGAAGTGCGGCCCACCGGGTCGCCGCCCGCGCCCGGCAGAAGAGAAACATCCCCGCCGCGGCGAGAGCCTCGTGCGCGAGAACATCCGCCGGCAGGGCCAGTGACGGGGGCAGCAGCACGTAGAGTAGCGATCCCGGGTAGAAGATTTGCGTCTGCATGTCCGCGAGAAACGGCCGACCGGCGAACGACCAGCGACACCACAGGGGCACCACGCCCTGCTGCCACAATGTCGTACGCAGGAACTCCTTGTGGAACCGCCACACCTGGAACCAGTCGTAGCCCCGCGAGAGTCGCTCGGTGGGAAGAAGGAACACGACCACGCCGATGGTGACGGCCGAGCCGATGAGAAGGGCCCAACTCAGTCCCGCCGAAATCGGTGCAAACCCTGTCGCGTTCTCGTGCGGTCCCCCCGGAGTCGTTCCACGACCCACGGGCGCAACGGCCCGGCCCGGCCGGCTGCGCGCGCCGCGCGATCCGGGCCGCTGGGAGCCCCTGTCGGCGGGCCGTTCGGTCATCGAACTCGTGATGGTAGCAGACAGGGGAAGACGCGTCGGCTAGAATTTGCGCTCCTGCCGGTATGTTTCATGGAGCCTGCCATGGCCGAATCCAACCTCGTTCTCCAACTGATCGGCAATACCCCGCTTGTGCCCCTGCGCACGCTGTCGGCGGGTCTCGCCTCCCCCCTGCTGGCGAAATGCGAGTTCGCCAACCCGGGGCTTTCCGTGAAGGATCGCATCGCCCTCTACATCGTCGAGCGGGCAGAAGCGGCCGATCAGCTGAAGCCGGGCGGATGCGTAGTCGAGGGGACGGCCGGCAACACGGGCATCGGCCTCGCGCTCGTCTGCGCCGTGAAGGGCTATCGCTGCATCCTCGTCATCCCGAACACGATGGCGAAGGAGAAGATCGACATGGTGAAGGCCTACGGCGCGGAGCTTCACCTGGTGGAGAAGAAACCCTGGGGCGATCCCAGCCACTACAACACGATTGCGGAGAGAATCGCGAAGGAGACGCCCGGGGCCCTCTTCGTCAACCAGTTCAATAACCTCCTCAACCGTCGCTGCCACTACGAGACGACGGGGCCAGAAATCTGGAGGCAGACCGGCGGAGCGGTGCAGGCGCTGTTCGGCGGAATGGGCACGGGCGGGACGATGGGAGGCGCCGGGCGGTATCTCAAGGACCGCAACCGGGCCGTCCAGGTGATCGCCATCGATCCCTACGGGTCCGTCTACTACAACCTCTACCACTCGGGCGAGGCGAAGGCGGAAGGGTCCTCGATCATCGAAGGGGTCGGAATCGGCCGCGTGCCAGGTAACTACGACGGAGAGGTGATCGACGACATCTTCCGCGTGGATGACGCCGCGGCGGTGCGCATGACGCGGCGACTGTCCCGCGAGGAAGGGATCATGGCGGGGGGCTGCTCCGGGATGGTGGTCCACGGCGCGCTGCAGTGGCTCGCGGCGCACCCCAAGGTCGGAAACGGCGTTGCGATCCTCACCGATTCGGGCCGGAACTACCTTTCCAGAATCTACAACGACGACTGGCTCCGCTCCCAGAGCCTGCCGGTGGACTAACGGGGCCGTCGCGCGCTTCGCGGCCCCGGACCCCGCGCGGACGGCGGCGATTTCCTACCGCCGCGCGACGCAGACGATGGACAGCCCGGCGGGCAGGGACGCGCGGGCCAGCCAGCGTGCCTCCAGGCCGAGATAACTCGCCAGCAGCGCGTTGGCGAAGCCGGGGAGCGCCACGTAGCCCGTCTTGGGGCGATCCTCGCGCGACGGGCGAAGGCCCTGGAGAATGCGGAACACGATCGCGACGGGGAGGATCGCGCTGATCGCGTAGCTGATGCGGCGGACCTCCAGCCCCGAACCGGCGACCTTCTGGCGCACCTCACCCAGCACGTACCGACGCTTGTGGTGCAGCGCCTCGTCGTGCTCGCTCCAGATGAACCGGTAGGCGGGAACGGTCAGAACGAGATGCCCTCCGGGACGCAGGACCCGGCGGAACTCCGCCAGAGCCGCCCGGTCATCCTGCAGATGCTCGAGCACGTCGAGGGCCGTGACCAGATCGAGGGAGGCCTCGGCGAAGGGCAGCCGGTCGGCCGATCCCCGCACGACGTTCGCGCGGCCCCGCTGACTGCAGAAGCGCAGGGCCTCGGGCGAGCTGTCCACGCCCGTCACCTCGCCCCAGCGATCGAGCAGGCCGAGGTTTCCACCGGTTCCGCATCCCACGTCCGCGATGCGAAGAGGGTCCCGACCGGGCGGAAAGAGCGTCTGCAGAAGTGAGGCGACGATCCGGCGGCGCCCGACGAACCACCAGTAGCGCTCCTCCAGCTCGAACTGGCCGGCGTATTCCTCGAGATTCAAAAAGCCCGTTCCTCCCCGCTGCGCCCCGATCGACCGCGTCATCGCGCGAGTCGCGAGCGGTGTGACGGTAGCGAAGGGGCTCGCGGGCCGTCAAGGACGCTTCCGGCGGGCAGGAGCCGCGGCGCTGGACTATGATCGCCCGCGATGGCACTCCATCGCTTCTCGACGCGCCTTCCCGCCCGGCTCACGCCCAATCGGATCGCCCTCGCGCTCGAGCGGAAGCGCCGGGAGGGATGTCAGCTCTTCGATCTGACAGCGTCCAACCCGACCCTCGCCGGGATCGCTTACCCTGAGGAGGAAATCCTCGCCGCCTTCCACGATCCGGCCATCCTCCGCTACGAGCCGTCCCCCGCCGGACTTCCCGGGGCGCGCGAGGCGGTCCGCCGGTCCTGTGCCCGCAGGGGCCTCGAGATCGACGTCGATTCGATCGTCCTCACCTCCGGCACGAGCGAGGCCTATTCGTTCCTGTTCAAGCTCCTCGCCGACCCGGGCGACGCGATCCTCGTCCCCCGCCCCTCCTACCCGCTCTTCGACCTGCTCGCGGGGCTCGAAGGGCTCGAGACGATCGGCTGGCCCCTGCGGTGGAGCGAGGAGGCCGGATGGAGGATGGACCTCGACGCCCTCGAACGGGCCATCTCCCCTCGGACGCGCGCTGTCGTCGTGGTCCACCCCGACAACCCCACGGGCTCGTTCCTCAAGACCGACGAGGTGGACGCGCTCGTCGCGCTCTGCCGCGAGCGGAACCTTGCGATTCTCTCGGACGAGGTTTTCCATGAGTACGCCTTTGGTCCAGATCCCCGGCGCGCCTCATCCCTGGCGGCTGTCGAAGGTGTTCCCGTCTTTGCGCTGGGCGGACTGTCGAAGACCGCGGGCCTGCCCCAGATCAAGCT
>Ga0315278_10006363_pt1 | contig 10730 bp, 9 predicted proteins | sample YL17G06_0_MG_FD_203880 | JGI IMG/M metagenome (GOLD analysis project Ga0315278, IMG submission 203880) | Sediment microbial communities from Yellowstone Lake, YNP, Wyoming, USA - YL17G06_0 | ecosystem: Environmental > Aquatic > Freshwater > Lake > Sediment | place: USA: Wyoming | collected... | reverse complement strand
CCGCAACCGTGTCATCGATCAATTTTCAATATTGTCAATCACTTCCAAATCCCACCATAAATGGTGGGCCACCCGGCCGGCTCTAGATTTGGGGACGGGTGGCACAGGTTCGGGTGCCCCAACGCTTGCGTTGGGTTGAGATTCAGAAGCTAGGTTCGTCCATCGATATCGGTACATCCTCACACCCCGCATACCAATTGTAACTCGACCAACACCACTCCGCCGGATCGATCACCAAGTTCACCACAAACCGGTTACAGACATAGTAGGGAGTATAACCACAATCTTAACCCACCGCAAGCGGTGGAGCACCCTACTGTCTATCACTTCTAAATCCCACCATAAATGGTGGGCCACCCGACCTTCTAGCTACCAGTTACAGTCTAACTTCACAAGCTCAAGTACTCTTCCATCAGGAAAAAGTTCATCTTCGCTTCGGGATTTAGCACATCAAGATGCTTTTGATCGATGATCGTCCCGCCATAGAGCGGAATGAACTCGAAGGCCTCGAACTCGCGCCGGTCGACAGGTATCGCCTGCAGGCGCGCGGTCAACTCTTCACGAGTCAGCAGCGTGCGTATCAGGCAGAATATCTGGGGACGTTCGCCGCGGAACAACTCAATCGACCAGGCCAGCGGGATCGTTTCATACTCCAGCGGTTGCAAACCAAGTTCCTCTTCGGCTTCGCGGGCCATGGATGAGACAATCAGTTGCTGAAGATTGCCGTGAACGTTGGTATAGTCGACCACTCCGGCAACCGAAGGGCCAAACGTGTTTTCCAGCGAGGCAAGCTTTGATGATCGTCTGACCTGGAGGAGGAATCGGTCGCCGCGCTCGTCAACGATCAGATATCCGCACACGCCGAGACAGGTCGCCAGCGGGTTATTGTCTACCTGAGGGACAAGGCACCCTCGACGATAGTAATCACGCAGCGTTCCGCCGGCGTGGTCAAAACGTTTGTCAGGAAGGTCGAGAGCGAAACAACTACCCGCCTGAAGGGCATAATCGCACGGCTGGGCTATGAGCGTCGGCGTCTTGCTGTTGAAATCACAGGCAGCAAGCTTCATGGACTGAGGTCCATCGTGAAGCCTCCCCTCAGAACGCATTTGCGCCGCGGCTTTCGAGGCGAACTCAGCGATCAGATGATCGGGAATCACGAACGGTTCGTTCAAGTACCTGATGTTCACGTCGCTGGGTCGGAGGCCCTCGGGACCGAAGAACCTCACCGTGTCGATATAGTCAGAGAGGAATTGGCCCAGACGCCCGACCCGGCGGGAATCTTCGCTTCCGGGAAAATGCGCGGCGATGAAAGCCGGCAGCTCAGAGTACTCCAAGTATTTCATCAGCTAAGAACAGGACGGCTACGCCACCCACGGCTATGATAGCACCCAACAACGCCCGAAGCGAGACTTTTTCTTTGTAATAGATGACCACGCCGGGGATGATCCAAATGGGGGTGGTACCGTTGAGCGTGGCGGCAATACCCGCCGGTATGCGAGCGACCGCGATAAGTGAAGTCCATACGCCGAGGAATGGTCCGAACACCGCCCCTCCCAGGGTAAACAACATAGCGGAACGGCTCTTGAATCCACTCGCGGTGTCAACGAGTTTCCCTCGGATCAGGGCGAACAACCAGATCATGGTGGCCGCGGAGAGCATGCGAAGAAACGACGCCGGCAGAGGATCGAGCGTGCCGCCGCAGTTCAGCATGGCGTGCTTGGACAGGATCAATCCTGAGGCCTGTCCGAGCGCCGAAATCAGACCGAGCAGAATACCCAGCGAGAGCGTCCCGGCATCGGGATGGTCAGCTTTCAGATTGAAGTGGTTGTTGCCTTGATACCTTCGCTCGGCCACAACCCAGGCGATTCCGCAAAGCGTGATTAGAATTCCGGCCAACTGCATGAGTTGCAGCCGTTCTCCAAGGAAGAACCAGGCGATGACAGTTGCCATGATCGGCGCCGTGACATAGAGCAATGTGGCCAGTCGGGGGCCGATCATAACCAGAGCTTTGAAGCCGCAGCCATCCCCTATAACCAGACCGGTGAGCGCCGAGAGGGCCAGGTACCAGACCTGCGAGCTATTGAGACCATCGGGAAAAAGCTCCCCGCGAGTCAGGAACAGGACGAGGCTGTAAATCACCACAGCAAACAGCAGGCGAATCGAGTTGACTCGGAAAGAACCGACTCGCCGTCCCGCCTCGGCAAAGAACATCGCCGTGAAGGACCAGCAGATTGCAGTGGTCAGAGCAGCCAGTTCACCCGTGTAGTTCATGCTCATCTGTCTGTAGGGAGTTTGTCATGCAGTGTCCTTCAAGCACGTGTAGTCAGGATGGCGAATATAGGCGTGGCGCTCGGCGAACACAAGAAGCGGGTCCGACCGAACGGTAACCAGAAGACGGTTGCTGCAAAACATGTTCATGTGTTCGCAATTGACGTCCTGCCTGCACCGGGTTGCATCTCGGGGTCGAACCGCAATTCGTTGTCGTGCAATATGTTCGACTACTTGACCATATTATGTCGTCAGGGCATGTCTTTTGAGCAGACCCTATTGGCATGTTGTGGTTTTCCAGAAATAGATGGCTTAGAAGTTTCCGGGCGCGACGCGGTTCGGCCAGTCCTGAACATGTGGCGTGGATAGCCCTCCTGGTGTTTCTAGTACTGTCAGCCGCTGATCCTGTTCAGGCCTTCGATCTTCCGAAATACGATCCCTGGTTCTATCAGTCCAACGAGCAGGGATACAGATTCGCGATTCCGGACAAGGCCCAGCACTTCTATGGATCCGTAGCTGTCAACGAGTTCAGCAAGCAACTTCCTCTGCCCGGTATTGAAATCCTCGGTCCGATCTTGTCCTTGACAGCCGGATTCATGTGGGAAACCTACCAGGACCAAAAGGGAATTGGCTTCTCCGAGCGTGACCTTGCGGCGGACGCAATGGGTGTGGCTGCCTCTCAGCTATCCTCAGATCACCTTAGCTTCTGGCTGGATTACTCGACCACAGAACGATTAATAATATTCAAAGTGGCGATGAGATTGGACAATTAGTCCCTGCTCGCCAGAGTTATTCTTCCTGCACGACGCGGGCTACGTCGATCAGCAAATCGCCTTCATCGAGATTGATCAATCGCACTCCCTGGGTGTTTCGTCCAATCACGCTGATCTGAGCCACGGCCTGGCGATTGGCGATACCTTTTCGTGTAATCAGGATCAATTCATCCGCGTCGACCACTTCCATGATCGCGACCACCTCGCCGTTGCGCTCTGAGGTCTTGACATTGATGACCCCCTTACCCCCGCGATTGGTCATGCGATAGTCCTCGATTGACGTCCGCTTGCCGTAACCATTCTCAGTTACGACCAGCAGCGTGCTGTCGTGCCGTACCGCGACCATACCGATGACATAGTCGCCTTTGGCCAGGTTTATCCCCTTGACACCGTAGGCAGCACGGCCCATGGATCGGACCTTCTCTTCGGGAAAGCGAATCGCCATCCCTTTGCGGGTAGCGAGCACGATCTCGTAATTGCCGTCGGTGACCACAGCCCCGATCAGTTCGTCACCGCTGCCGTTAATGGCCATGGCGGCTACACCGGCCTTGCGGGGATGAGAGAAGGCGTCCAGCGAGGTCTTCTTGATCACTCCCCTTTTCGTAGCCATAACTACGAACTTGTCGGCGGTAAACTCACGCACCCGAACAAACCCAGCGGCCATCTCGCCCTTCGTCATCTCGCACATGTTGACGATCGGTTTCCCTTTGGCCAACTTGCCACCGGTAGGTATTTCATGCACCTTGAGCCAGTAACAGCGACCCTGATTGGTGAAGAAGAGAATGTAGTCGTGGGTTGAGGCTATGAAAATGTGCTCGGCAAAGTCCTCTTCCTTGGTCTCGATACCTTTCACCCCGCGACCGCCGCGCTGCTGTTTGCGATAACCTGAGACCGACAACCGCTTGACATATCCAAGATGGGAGATGGTGATGACCATTTCCTCCTCGGCGATGAGGTCCTCCACGGTCAGTTCTTCGGCGGCGTCCTGTATCTCGGTGCGACGATCGTCACCGTAGTTCTTTTCCAGTTCGCGGGTTTCGTCTTTGATGATCTGCATGCGCAGCGCTTTGGATTCGAGAATGGCCCTGTATTCGGCGATTCTCTTGATTAGGTCAAGATACTCATCTTCGATCTTCTTGCGTTCGAGTCCGGTCAGACGGGCCAGACGCATGTCGAGAATGGCGTCGGTCTGAATCTGGCTCAACTTAAACTTCTTCATCAGACCGTCGCGCGCGGTTGGAGTGTCTTTGGACTTCTTAATGAGCTCAATAACTGCGTCGATGTTGTCCAGCGCGATCTTGTAACCTTCGAGAATGTGCGCCCGCTCCTCGGCCTTGCGCAGCAGGTACTGAGTTCGCCGGGTGACTACTTCGTGGCGATGGTCGACAAAGGCCTGGATCAACTCCCGCAGCGAGAGAAGTCGCGGGATGCCCCGGTCCAATCCCAGCATAATCACGGAGAATGTCGTCTGCATCGTGGTGTGGGTATAGAGCTGATTGAGCACCACGTCAGTCTGGAAATCGCGCTTCAACTCAATCACGATGCGCATGCCGTCACGGTCGGATTCATCGCGAAGATCCGAGATGCCGTCCAGCTTCTTGTCTCTCACTAGATCGGCGATTTTTTCCAGCAGGTTGGACTTGTTAACCTGGAACGGTAGCTCGGCGACAATAATTGCCTCCTTGCCGTTGCGCATGTGTTCTACCAGCACCTTAGCTCGCACCGCGATATGTCCTCGGCCGGTGCAGTACGCCTGACGAATACCCTCGCGGCCGTTGATGATTCCGCCGGTGGGGAAATCAGGACCGGGGACCAGTTCAATCAGGTCTTCGTTGGTGCACTCGGGATCATCGATCACCAATTCAATCGCTTTGATGATCTCTCTCAGATTGTGCGGCGGGATACTGGTCGCCATGCCAACCGCAATGCCGGTGGTGCCATTGCACAACAGGTTCGGGAACCTGGCCGGCAACACCACCGGTTCCTTGAGAGTCCCGTCGTAGTTGTCCATGAACCCGACCGTCTCTTTTTCGAGATCGGCCAGCAACTCCATGGCGATGGGTGTAAGACGTGCTTCAGTGTAACGCATGGCGGCGGCTTCGTCGCCATCGATCGAGCCGAAGTTCCCCTGCCCATCGACCAGCGGGTAGCGCATGTTAAAATCCTGCGCCATGCGTACGAGCGTCGGATACACCACCTGCTCACCGTGCGGATGGTAGTTACCCGAGGTATCGCCGCAGATCTTGGCGCATTTTCTGAAACCCTTGCCGGGAGCGAGACCGAGGTCGTTCATGGCCACCAGAATGCGGCGGTTGGACGGCTTGAGCCCGTCGCGAATGTCCGGCAGCGCTCGATTGGTGATGACTGACATGGAGTAATCGAGGTACGAGGATTTCATTTCCTCTTCGAGGAAGATGGTTTCGATACGCTGACGGTCCAGATTCATGTACAGGTCCTTTGACAGCAGGCGGTTAGTTCCACAAATACGATGTCAAGGTATCGCGGATACAACCGTAATGCAACAAAAAACCAACCCCAGTGATGCGCGTAATAACTTGTCTACCAAACAGTTGCAGCGCGCAAGCGGCGATATTACCGAAAGCGATTTGAGCGTCAGGAAAAGGTCAAATCATGGAGACGTGAACTCCGTATTAGGTATGTCGTTATAGGATCGGCTACTATTCGATAAGTCAGGAGCAAAACAATTGATGACCAGTGATAATGAAATCAAAGCAGTACTGAAGAAACTCGAATACGGCGTCTATGTCGTGTCCATGGGCAAAGGTGAAGAAGGCAATGCTTTCACGGCATCATGGCTCACTCAGGTTGCGAGCGAACCACCAATGATTGTACTTGCCGTCCACAGCAAGCATCAATCGACCCGGATGCTTAACGAGCGGGATTGCTTTGTTGTCAATCTGCTCGCCCGTGGCGCTGAGGGGGTGGCCAAGACTTACTATGGCCCAGCAGAGTCAGGCTATGCCAGGCTCCAAGGTGTCAATATATCATCTGCTCCGAAAACCGGCTGCCCGGTGATTCCCGGCGCAGCGGCGTTTCTGGATTGTCGGGTGGTCAAACGTGTCCCCTGCGGCAACCACACCGTGTTTTTCGGTGAGGTTCTGGCGGCGCAGCTAAACGAAGACGTGGAGATCATGACCGGCCTCACCAGCCAGCTGCGCTATACGGGGTGATTGAGTAACTGTGCCCAGGACGGCCGTAAAGTCGAGTGCTTGACCTGTCGATAAGCTCTGTAACGGCCATGATTTACAAGCTCAATTTCAACGAAGGTGTCGTCGAGTTCAGCCAGAACAACGGGCGGGCGTTTCTCGAAGCGGCCGGGCCGAAAGAGGCGTTTTCTGCGGCGCGCGGCCTGTTCGAACATACTCGCGAGGAACGGATCAAGTCGCTTGGCAGCGGCCAGTATCTGGTGACTTTCAAGGTCAGCCTCGACTATCGCCTCCCACTGGTAAGAAGTATTGAAAAAGCGCTGAAGCTCCTTCGGTCACCGGAATTGTATCAGGATGGCCGCTATATAGACCGTTATGCCGTAGCCACTGTCTACATGGAAACCGGTCACCCCGACTACCTGTCCGACCTCGACATCAAATCAGAGATTTCCACCCTGCGCAAAGCGGCCGTGGTGGCCCGCGAAGTCAACAACGTGGTGGCCTTCATCGACTACGACATCGCCATCTACAACTATCTGGAGTTGAATAGCAAAGAGGGCTACCACAGCCGGGTCGTGCGGAAACCCAAATCGGCGGGTAGTTCTACTTCTACAAACAGGCGGGCAACGGTGCGTTCGAAATGAACAAGTGGTCGACTAATTGCATCACATCGCCCAACGTAATATCGTCGTCGGTGGGAGTCCCGCCGCCCGACAGGTTGACATCAGCCTCGAGAATCGAACAGAGCGGAGCGCCGGTAATAAAGAGATGATCCACCAGCACCATTACATCACCGAGCGTCACTTCGCCGGATAGATCGCAGTTGGCATTGCCCGTAGTGCCGACACAGGAACAGACGTCACCAAACCCGTCGGAATCAGAGTCCTCCTGACCTGGGTTAAACACAAGCGAGCAGTTGTCCACTCCATCAAAAACACCGTCGTTATCGTCGTCGCTGTCACAAACATCGCCCTCGCCATCAGAGTCGTAATCATTCTGGTCCGGATTGACTGCTGACGGGCAGTTATCGCAAGCATCGCCGATGTCATCGGCATCTGCGTCCGCCTGGGATGGATTAGATAGCAGCGCGCAGTTGTCGCTGCCGTCGAGCGCGCCGTCGTTATCATCATCGGGGTCGCAGGCATCGCCGAAGGCGTCACCGTCAAAGTTCGCTTGGCTGGGATTCACTACGAAGCCACAGTTGTCGGACACATCGGGCACGCCATCACCGTCGTCATCGGGATCACAGGCGTCGCCGACGCCATTTCCATTGAAATCCTCTTGACCGGGGTTGGACATATGCGGGCAATTGTCTTCGCTGTCAGGAATACCGTCAAGGTCTTCGTCGGGGATGCACGCCGGCGCGGCCGTCTCGCCGGTAACCCAGAAAAACGGATAGCCGGGCCTGACTGGTCCGGGCCAGAAGTAATACCAGCCATACCAGGCGTTCCGAAAGTACTGAAAAATGTGACAAAGATCAGGCTCTGAGCTGACGTCAAACAACACAGAAGGTAGCAGACCGGTGAAAGTATCGGTGTACTCAACGCCGATGAAGAAGGGTCGGTCGACACACAGCGGGACAGGGAAGCTCACCTCACCCACCTCAGGGTAAGCATATGTGGCAGAGTCACACACCAGCGGGATGCGGTACAACTCTGCACCGGGGCCAAGACAGCTATCCGTAGCTGAGTACAGGTCAAACACAACAACGTCCAGCTGCACCGGCCACTTGTATTTCCGCCAGTCAAATAAATCGTACGGGTCCAGCAGCGTGAAGGAAAAATCGGTAATCTGAAAGGGATAGGACCCGGCACCGCAAGTTGAAGCATCGAAATACGTCACCGTGCGTTCGCCTGTGTCGTACGTAGTGCTGTAACCCAATACCGTATCTTCGATCCAATGCTTCCACATGGTGCACGCGGCTTCGCTACCCTGGCTCGCCAGAGGATGTAGTCTCGTCATCGACGGCATGAAATGGAATTCACCGCGGGGTGCGTCGGCTGCGAATGCCTGTGCTGCGAAAAACACCGCAACGAGTATGGTGAAGACTGATCGCACTCTTATGCTCATGATTGCACCTGTATTCATAGCCGGTCAAAGCATGACCGGAAAGTTCAGGCTACTGTAGCAGGGGAACCCTGACCACGTCGACCTGTAAACGTCGAGCTACACCTGGAGAAATACCGGAGTTGATGGGTTCACCGTCCGAGTCCGATTCAGTATACTCCCCTGACCCAAGGCGGTCAACTGCTTTCTGAGGGGGCGACGGTGTGACACCGGCCCGGCACAAAGATGCGTGCCAGACCGGTGTCCAGGGTTGGATGAAGGGCTATCTCAAATCGTATTTCAGAAACGCCACGAAGGCGGCCGCAAAAACCAGCAGGATATCAAAGCAAAGGACACCAAAGTCAGGAATTGTCGGTCCGAACGCCTCGGCCAGACTGACCGGAGGTGGACTGAAGCGAGGTCGGTCGCTGACATCAAGCCCGTCGCGATCCCGCGAAGCATCAACACTCAGCTTGGTCTCACCATTTTCTATTTGCATCGCGATCCTGATTCCGGGAGATTGGCCCGACTCCTCTTGTTTTGCTGTTACATACTGGTTGAACTGCGTGCGATACTCCTCCATCGCGTCTTCGTAGACAGCTTTCGCCTCAGTGCTTGTGCCCGCCAGAGACATGGCCGCCAATTGATAGGCCGAGGCCGGCGACAGGCGAGCCAGTCCCCACGCCAGATTCTCCTGATTGATCTTCTTCAAGCGGTTTTCCTCGCGCAGCCTGGCTTCATAGCGATTGATGTCATTCTCCATCACCACACGCAGAGAATCGTTCACTTCTTGATGGGTCGTCGCGCATGACGTGTCATTCGCCGTCACACCCTTGATGAACTGTGCCCACTGCTCGTTTGCATACGCATCGCGCTGAGCCTCAATCTGCGCGTCGCGGGGGACATCGACCAGACCTCCCGCCGCCATTACTCCGGCCCGTGGGATGATCATCACGAGTCCCACCCACACCAGTAACGCCACCAGAAAAGAGACTGAAGAGCGTCGCGTAACGGTGGACATGAACACGCCGAGGAAAATGAAGAAAGTAAACAGGAGTAGCGATAGGGCGATAAGAATGCTTAGCTTGATCCAATGTCCGGAATCAAGCGGCACACCCATTCCGATTACCAACAGCAGACTCAGCAGGATCGGTATCCCCAGGGGCAAGGCCAGACCCAGCCAGGAACCGGCGCACTTGGCAATTAAGTACTTTGCTCTTGGCACAGCGTTGGAAAACACAAGTTTCAGGGTTCCGGATTCGCGCTCGCCGTTGACCGCATCGTAAGTAAACTGAATCGCCATCAGTGACAGCACAAACATCACAATGAAAGCGAAGTCCACGAAACGGAATACGGCGAAGATGGGATCGTCGGAGTAGGCGCTGTGGCGCAGTTTCACGCCTTCATCGCTGTCGATTGACGACCAGCGACCGATGTCATAGTTCACGCCGGAGACGAATATCTGCATCGGATCGGGAGCGCGATAGGATTTCGTTGACAGGCCGCTCCAGGAGGTTGCCTGGTGCAATTCTTCGTCGACAAGTTGGCTGGCTGCTTCGTGCTGAGCGACTGCCGTCCGGTATTCCACAATTCCGATATACACCGAAAGCAGGATCAGGATCGAGCAGACCGCAAAGGACCCGACAAACTTGGGACTCTGGATGATTGATTTCAGTTCTTTGTTAATCAAAGTCGATAGCATGACATTTCTCCCATTACCAAGTCTACCGAACATCATAGCGCGAGAAGGCTACAAACGCGCCGGCGAAAAACAGCAGATTGAAGACAGCCAGCAGACCGATATCCGTCGCTGAAGCCGCCAGGACCGACGCCAAACCGGGCGAGGCGTACGTGAATTCAGGCATCTCCGCCGGATTTATCCTCTCCGGTTCTGGTTCCGGCTCGTCGCCGTGCTTGATGGCAATCATCCGCAGGCCGGCGCCGGAGTTGAAACCTGTTTTTTCACGCTTGAACTCCCCAAAAGAATTACTGAACGCTCGCGTCTCCCCGTAGAAGTGTTCCTTGAGCGCCAGCGAAGTTCCGGCCAGATTGGAGATGGCCATGGTCAGTGAGGTGGTCGGGGAAATTCTGGCCAGGGTGAAAGCCAGATTACTCTGCTGGACCTGACGGTTGCTGCGCTGCTCATCAAGGCGCCCGGAGAAATCATCCATTTTCGTCTCACGGATATTTGTGAGTGAATCCATGTACGTATTCAGTTTCTTTATGGGGTCGTCTTCCGGACCAGACATACTGATGGACATCTCGCCGAGCCCGTCAATGTACTCATCACGAAGTTGCGAGGCATACCGGGCCTTCTGAGACGAGATTTCATCAACCGACGGAACTTCGACCGATCGTCCGGCCAGCAGCACCGAGGCTCGCGGAATAATCAGCACGCCGGCAATCCAGATGACCAGCATCACGAGAAACGAATTCGACGAACGATGCGTCAGCGAGGATACCAGAATAGACAGAG
>Ga0315278_10006362_pt1 | contig 10731 bp, 11 predicted proteins | sample YL17G06_0_MG_FD_203880 | JGI IMG/M metagenome (GOLD analysis project Ga0315278, IMG submission 203880) | Sediment microbial communities from Yellowstone Lake, YNP, Wyoming, USA - YL17G06_0 | ecosystem: Environmental > Aquatic > Freshwater > Lake > Sediment | place: USA: Wyoming | collected... | reverse complement strand
CCAGCGTATCCGCAGGTGATCCAGGCGCTCTTGGGGGCTGATTTGATCGTGATGGGGCCGGGCAGCCTGTTCACCAGCGTGCTGCCTAACCTGCTGGTTCCCGATATTGGGGCCGCAGTGCGTGCGAGCCGGGCCTTGAAAATTTTCGTGTGCAATCTGACGACACAGCCCGGAGAGACAGATGGGTTCACCTGTGAGGACCACGTGCGAGTTATCCTGGATCACGTGGGTGAGGGATTATTCGATCTTATCGTGGTAAATTCAAGCCAGGAAGCCCTATTGCCCGAAAACCATGAGTGGGTGCGTGTGGAAGAGGAGCTGGATAACCAATATGCCCTTTACCGGGCAGATTTGGTTGATGTTGAGCAGCCCTCGCGTCACAACGGAGAAAAACTGTCAAAAGTCTTAATGGATTTATTACAAGAACGTACAGGCCCTCTGGTAGAATAGGGGGTGGTTAAAAACCAAGCATATAAAACGGCGGCAGCGCCTGGAAACGCTGCCTGCTGAAAAAATCAACCATATTTCAGGAGGTTTTCCATGAGTATCAAAGTTGGTATCAACGGTTTTGGACGAATTGGCCGGCAGGTTCTGAAGGCCATTCGTGACTATTATCCCGATAAGCTGGAAGTAGTTGCTTTCAACGATATCGGCGATCTGAAGCAGATGGCGCATTTGCTAAAATATGACTCGAACTACGGGCGTTTCAATGGCGAAGTGGAAGTGACTGAGGATGCGATCATCATCGATGGCAAGCCCGTCAAAGCCTTTAAAGAAACTTCACCCTCGGCGATCCCGTGGGGCAACCTGGGTGTCTCGATTGTTATCGAGAGCACCGGCCTGTTCACGGTCAAGAAAGACGGCGTGAACAAGAAGGGGAAGACGGTTGAGGGTGCTGAAAACCACATCACCAAGGGCGGCGCCAAAAAGGTGATCATTTCTTCACCCTCAGAGGGTGAGGATAAGACCCTCGTTTTGGGCGTCAACGATAAAGAATACGACCCGGCTACTCACCACGTGGTGTCGAATGCATCCTGCACCACCAACGGCCTGGCCCCGGTTGTCAAAGTGGTCAACGATAAGTTCAAAGTGCTGCACGGCCTGATGACGACGATTCACGCCTACACCAATGACCAGAAGATCCTCGACCTGCCACATAGTGACCTGCGCCGGGCGCGGGCGGCGGCGATGAGCATCATCCCAACCACAACGGGAGCTGCCAAGGCACTGAGACTGGTGATCCCCGAGATGGCTGGCAAGCTGGATGGGTATGCGCTGCGGGTGCCCACTTCGACAGTATCTGTGATTGACCTGACAGTTGAGTTAGCCACGGCAACTTCCACAGAAGAGCTGCGTCAGGCTTTCCGGGATGCAGCAGCCGGCCCGATGAAGGGCATCCTGGCGGCTGTGGATGAGCCGCTGGTCAGCATCGACTATAAGGGCGATCCGCACAGCACGTCTGTTGATCTGCCGTTCACGATGGTATTGGGGAAAGAAGCGGGCCACTTTGCGAAGATCGTATCCTGGTACGATAACGAATGGGGTTACTCCGTTCGCACGGCTGACCTGGCTGCCTTGATGGCGAAGTATCTGTGACGAGATCATTCGATCGTATGGATGGATTTAGGGAGCAGCTATGTTCAATAAAAAAACTGTCCGTGATATCGATGTAAAAGGCAAGCGTGTGCTGGTGCGTGTAGATTACAATGTTCCCATCAAAGAAGGGAAAGTTGGCGATGACACGCGCATTCGGGCAGCCATGCCCACCTTGAATTACCTTCTGGAACACGGGGCGGCCGTGATCCTGTTCTCTCACCTGGGACGACCGAAAGGCGGACCCGATCCGAAATTCTCGCTCAAGCCGGTGGCTGAATACCTGAGCCAACTGGCTGGCAAGCCGGTGGCTTTTGCTGAGGACTGCGTTGGACCTGCTGCGGAAGTGGCGGCCAAGGCACTCCAACCGGGCGGCATCTTGTTGCTCGAAAATACGCGCTTCCACCCGGAAGAAGAAAAGAACGACCTGGAGCTGGCCAAGAAGATGGCTGCCCTGGCAGACGTGTATGTGAATGATGCCTTTGGATCAGCGCACCGGGCGCATTCCTCCACAGAGGGTGTGGCGCGCTTCTTACCGGCAGTGGCGGGCTTTTTGATGGAAGAAGAGATCAAGTACCTGGGCCAGGCGATTGCCAATCCAAAGAAACCCTTCATTGCCATCCTGGGCGGGGCGAAGATCAGCGATAAGATCGGCGTCATTCGCAACCTGTTGACCAAGGCCGACCAGGTGTTGATCGGGGGAGGAATGGCGAATACGTTCTTCAAAGCCCAGGGTTACCCGGTGGCCGATTCGTTGGTGGAAGATGCGGCGTTGGAAACCGCTCGCCAGCTTTTACAAGTGGGCGGAACGCGACTGCGCCTGCCGGTTGATATGGTGGTGGGCGACAAGTTCGAGGCTGAAGCCAACTCGAAGACGATGCCAATGGGGTCAGTGCCGGATGGCTGGCGGATCATGGATATTGGACCGGCGACCGTGGCGGCTTACGCTAAAATTGTGGCGGGAGCGGGCACGGTGGTGTGGAACGGGCCAATGGGTGTGTTTGAGTTCCCGAAGTTTGCCTACGGCACTATTGGGGTAGCAAAAGCCGTGGCAGATAGCCGCGCGATCTCGATCATCGGCGGCGGGGATTCTGTGGCGGCGGTTTCGGCAGCCGGGCTGGCTGATCGGATTACCCATATCTCGACAGGCGGTGGCGCCTCGTTGGAGATGCTGGAAGGCCTGGTGCTACCTGGTTTGGCGGCACTTCAGGATTTATAATTTCCTTCACTTACCTGGCAGGCCTGTGCAATCACATAGACCTGCCAGGGTGTTGTTATCAGACGAATTGAGACCAGGTCGGCATGCCATTTGTCGTTGGTGAGAATATTGGTGTATACCGGATCGTCGAACAACTGGGCCAGGGGGGGATGGCGACGGTATACAAAGCTTATCACCCGGCACTCGACCGCTACGTGGCAATCAAAGCGCTTCATCCTGCCTTTATGGAGGATCCAAATTTCCTGGCGCGCTTCCAGCGGGAAGCGCGCTTGGTGGCGAAATTAGAGCACCCCAATATTGTCCCAGTCTACGATTTTGCCCAACACGAAGGCCGTCCTTACCTGGTGATGAAGTTTATCGAAGGAGAAACACTCAAGGCGCGCTTGGGGCGTGGGTCGCTATCTTCGGCGGAAATCGTGCGCGTGGTGAAAGCTGTGGGTTCGGCACTCTTTTTTGCTCATCAACAAGGTATTTTGCACCGTGACATCAAACCCTCCAATTTACTGCTGGCGAAAGACGGGCAGTTATACCTGGCTGATTTTGGGTTAGCACGCATAGCGGCGGCAGGCGAATCTACCTTGTCATCGGATATGTTCATCGGGACGCCGCAGTATATCTCTCCGGAACAGGCCAAGGGCAATAAAAATCTTGATGAAGGTACGGACATCTACTCCTTCGGTGTAATGGTTTACGAGCTTCTGGTGGGGAGGGTGCCCTTCAGCTCGGATACGCCATACTCGATCATTCATGACCATATCTTTTCACCTCTGCCGCTGCCCAGGATTATGAATTCGAAGATCGGTGAGGACACTGAGCGGGTTCTACTGAAGGCTCTGGCTAAGGAGCGCGCAGATCGTTTCGAAGATGTGGCTTCTTTTGTTGAGGCTTTAACGACTTCACTGGGGACGGTCGAAGAGGGGGAGGCGGTAACCAAGCTGCCGGGGCAGTCCACTACGCTGGTAGAGACAGCGACCGAGAAAAAAGGAGAACAGGAGGAAAAGGCGGCGCCGATGGAGGCGGGTGAAACAATGGCTGCCCCGGCGCTCATAACCGAAGCAAAGCCTGGATTGCCTTCAGAATCACCCAATGTCAGAACGATCCAACCAAAACGGAGGGCAATGTTCCATCTTCTGAAGGCTATCGAGTATAAGGAAAAAGGGCAGGCCGACCAAGCCATGCAAGAATTCAGGCTGGCTTATAACCTGGCTGACAACAACCCTGATTTTCTTCTGGCGGCGGGGGAGAGGCTGGCAGAACACAAGCTCTGGTTGTCAGCGGCTGAAGTATATCTCAATTTTTCACGCCATCAAGCGCCTCCTTACCCGGAGGAGATCGAAAACCGGATGCACGAAGCCTGGTATAAAGCAGCAGCCAGCCCAGAATTTGGCAGCCTTCTGATTGGTAACTCATTCGAGCAGGTGGATGCTTCAATGGGAGGGGTTGTGAGGGCGCGCTTCACCCTGTTGAATGGCAGCAAAACAAGAGCGAGAGAACTATTGGATGAGATTTTAGTCGGATTCCCCGATTCTCGGGAAGCTCGGCTGCTCCAGGCTGAGATGGCTTTGAAACCTCAGCCAGAGGTAGCGAAGGAATATATAAATCAACTTCTTGGGGATCCACAGTTTGCTCCGTGGATCCAAGAGGAAGCACAGCGAATGTTAGCTGAAATTACACCTTGAGGAAAAATATGCGTCAACCATTTGTTGCAGGAAACTGGAAAATGTATAAAACCGTGGCGGAAACCCGCCACCTGGTTTCGGAGCTGGTGCCTGGCTTGCAGGCGATCAGTGGTGTTGAAAAGGTGCTCTGCCCTCCCTTCACTTCTCTCCTGGCAGCGAGCGCGCTGCTGGAAGGAACTGAGATTGGTCTGGGCGCGCAGAACTTGCACTGGGAAGACTCTGGAGCCTATACGGGTGAGATCTCTCCGGCGATGATCGCAGAGCTGTGCAAGTACGTGATCATCGGTCATTCTGAGCGGCGCACTTTTTTCCATGAAACGGATGAAACCGTGAACATGAAGGTGCGGGCGGCTCTGAAACACGGATTGACGCCGATCGTATGTGTCGGAGAAACTTTGGCGGAAAATGAAGCTGGCTGGACAGCCGAAGTGGTTTCTAGGCAGGTGCGCCAGGGCCTGGCGGGATTAGATACTTCCATTGCCGGCGATGGAAAGCTGCCGCTGGTGGTTGCGTACGAGCCAGTGTGGGCGATTGGAACCGGTAAAGCAGCCACGGCGGAGGGGGCGAATGCAGTTGTGGCAGATGTGATCCGACCGGCCTTAGCTGAGCGCTTTGGGGCGGCGGGCGCGCAGGAAGTACGCGTCTTATATGGGGGTTCAGTGAAAGGAGATAACGCAGGAGAATTCTTCAGCCAGCCGGATATCGACGGGGCTTTGGTGGGTGGAGCGAGCCTGAAGGTGGCTGATTTTGTGAGGATTGTGCAGGCGGCCCAGGGATGATGGGTCATCAATGAGCACCCAAAAGTTTTTATTCGGTATTTTGCGGGTACCATTCTTGATTTTGGCTCCGGCTTGCGTTTTGGTAGGTGTTGGAACTGCAGCCTGGCAAACTGGCAACTTAAATGGATGGTATGTTCTACTGGTATTTGTAGGGGGATTGACAGCGCATATCACCGTGAATGTTTTTAATGAATATAACGACTTTAAAAGCGGACTGGATACAAAAACTCAGCGCACCCCTTTCAGCGGGGGCAGCGGCACACTGCAAGAGACCCCGGCTTTGGCAAGAATGACGTTGGCTGTGGCGTGCCTCGCTTTTACGATCACGGCGGTGATTGGGTTATTTTTTGTACGGATGCAGGGTTGGCAGCTTTTGCTGCCTGGCATGATGGGGCTGCTCCTCACGGTGACATATACAATTTGGTGGGTAAAGAATCCTGTTCTATGCCTGATAGCGCCAGGATTGGGTTTTGGTATTTTGCTGGTGATGGGGACACATTTTGCATTGACAGGCACATTCTCGTGGAATGCACTGATTGCCTCGTTCGTACCGACCTTCCTGGTGAGTAATTTGCTGCTGCTCAACCAGTTCCCCGATGTAGAAGCAGACCTGAGTGTTGGGCGCAGGCATTTTCCAATTACCATCGGGCGTAAATTAAGCAGCAGGCTTTTTGGGGCTTTCTATCTGCTGACCTATGTTGCGGTGGCAGTTGGGGTGGTATTCAGGCAGTTGCCTATCTTTTGCTTACTGGCTCTATTGACAGCAGGCCTGGCCTGGCGAGCGGCTCAAGGCGTCCGAAAAAATGCCGAGAATGTTCCAGCTTTGATCCCATTCCTGGGATTGAACGTCATTATTGTCCTGGTTACCCCAGTTCTATTAGCCATTGGGCTGATGATTGGATAGGCGAAATTGTCTGAGGCGTCTCCAGCCTAAATGGAACAATTTCTACTCCACTTTGATGGTTTTTTATTGTGTGTGCTCTTGCTGCTGCCACTTTTGTTGTTACAACGCTGGCTACACCGAGAGATTCAATCTATTTTTTTACTGATCACCCGGCGAGTCGAGATTTCGTATGTGATGTTCTCGGTGCTTTTTTTGCCGGGTGTGTTTTTGCATGAGATGAGCCACTATGTGCTGGCGCGCCTCCTGGGTGTGCGTACGGGGAGATTTTCGCTGCTTCCAAGACCCCTGGAAAACGGCCGCCTGCAATTGGGCTATGTTGAAACTTCCTCGACCGACTTGATCCGCGATGCACTCATCGGCGCGGCACCGTTATTAACGGGAGGAGCGTTTGTGATTTATGCGGGGTTCTACCATCTAAAGCTGCAACTACTGTGGAACAGTCTGGTGGGGGGTGAGATGGCTGGATTCCTGGAAGGTTTCACGAGGGTGGTGAAGGAGCCAGATTTTTGGGTGTGGTTCTACCTGACCTTTGCAGTTTCGAGCACCATGCTGCCTTCAGCATCAGACCGGAGGGCCTGGAGGCCGCTGGCCCTGATCTGTCTGTTTCTCATCGGGCTGATCCTTTTAGCGGGGGCGGGAGCGTGGTTCATGGCTCACCTGGCACCTCTTGTAAATGAGGCCATGCGAACCGCTGCTATGGTTTTTGGGATTAGCGCAGCAGTTCACCTGGCCTTAGGGCTGCCAGCCTGGGGGATCCGCAAGGGTCTTTCTAAAATTTTGGGATTGAAACTCGTTTAAGTGGTAAAATGACACGCGCTTATGCCACTATACTGGTACGCCCTACGATCGAAACCGCGTAAAGAAGATGCCGTTTGGAAACAGGCCCGCGATCAAGGATTTGAAGTATTTTATCCTCGCTTGCGGGTAAATCCGGTTAATCCACGGGCGCGAAAAGTCAGGCCTTATTTTCCGGGTTATCTCTTCATACAAGCTGATCTGGAAGCGGTAGGCCAGTCCATTTTGCAGTGGATGCCTTATTCGCAGGGGCTGGTTAATTTTGGCGGTGAGGCGGCCGTCGTGCCCGAAAACTTGATCCATGCGATCCGCCAACGCCTGGATGAGATTTCAAAAGCTGGAGGAGAAAACCTGGATGGTTTGCGGCAGGGGGATATGGTGCAGATCACTTATGGCCCCTTCGAAGGATTCCAGGCGATCTTCGATGTAAAGCTACCGGGCAGCGAACGAGTGCGTGTGCTGATGCAGCTTCTTGACTCGAGACATGTTTCGGTGGAGATGAGCGCGGCGAACATCTCGAAAAAAAGGTGAGGATTTTTCGATGAAGAAGGCTTTTATTACAGGGATCACGGGACAGGATGGCTCGTACCTGGCCGAGCTTCTACTCTCCAAAGGATATGAAGTACACGGTGTGATCCGCCGCGCCAGCACTTTCAATACACGGCGGATCGATCACATTTATAACGATCCGCATAATGGGGATAAGATTTCTCTCTATCTGCATTACGGGGATATCGGGGCTTCGGATAACCTGTTCGAGCTGATCTATAACATACAGCCAGATGAAGTGTATAACCTGGCAGCCCAGTCCCACGTGCGGGTGAGTTTTGATATGCCCGAATATACGGGGGATGTGACAGGACTGGGGACGATGCGCATTTTAGAAGCGATCCGCAAAAGCGGGGTAAACTGCCGGTTCTACCAGGCTTCTTCGAGCGAAATGTTTGGCTGCGCCAAACCGCCCCAGAACGAAACCACGCCTTTCGAACCTCAAAGCCCTTACGCAGCGGCAAAGGTATATGCCTATTGGGTGACAAAAAATTACCGGCAGGGGTATAAAATGTTTGCCAGTAATGGCATCTTATTCAATCACGAATCCCCCCGGCGTGGAGAAACCTTCGTCACCCGCAAAATTACCCGCGGATTGGCAGCAATTAAAGCAGGAAAAGCATCTAACCTGTATCTGGGCAACCTGGAAGCCCGGCGAGATTGGGGGTATGCGGCGGATTACGTGGCGGCGATGTGGAAGATCCTTCAGTATAACCAGCCAGATGATTTTGTGGTTGGCACGGGCGAGTCTCATTCGGTGCGGGAATTTCTGGACGAGGCGTTCGGTTATTTGAATATGGATTGGCACGAGTATGTGCGCATCGACCCGAAATATTTCCGTCCAACGGAAGTCGACCATCTGTTGGCTGACCCCAGCCGGGCGACGAAGCTGTTGGGTTGGGAGCCGCGAGTTCTCTTCAAAGATTTGGTGCGCATCATGGTCGATGCAGACCTGGAGCTGCTGGGACTGGAGTCGCCGGGGGAGGGGCGCAAGATTTTAGAGCTCCACCATGGGAAATGGCATCGCTGGGATACGCAGGTTGTGAGTATGGATCGCTGATGCTGGCAAGAAAAAGTTGGTGGGCACACCGTTCTTCTCTTACCAGTAAAATTTGACCGTGGAGCATAAGCGCAGCATGCCATCCGTTTTATTTGTTTGCACAGCCAATATCTGCCGTTCCCCAATGGCGGTGGCATTATTTCGAAAGAAATTAGCCAGCCTGCCTGAGGGGGGTGAATGGCGCGTGGAATCGGCTGGAACCTGGGGTTTGGATGGGAGTGAGATGGCACAGGACGTGCAGACTGTGCTGGAGGAAAAGGGGATCGGGATTGCGGATCACTCCGCTCGAACCGTGGATCGGGAAATGTTGAGCTCCTTCGATTTGATCTTGACGATGGAGAAAGGCCAAAAAGAGGCTTTACGGATGGAATTCCCTGAAGTATCTAAGCGAATCTGCCTGGTCAGCGAAATGATCGGTGAGTGTTTTGATATTCACGACCCGATTGGCGAGCCGCTGGATGAGTTTCGCAAAACAGCCAGGATCCTCTCAATGATCCTGGATCAGGGCTTTAACCGGATCGAAAAACTTACTGGTACCAGGAAATGATGATGAAACTATTTTTTGGAAATGGGGTTTTAATCAATAAGCCCATGCACAGGGAGGGCAGCCAAGGTGCCTGACTACAACGATGACACTGCTTTGGCCCTGGCTGTGCAAGGCGACCAAGAAGCTTTTGGAGTCCTGTACGAACGTTACGTAGGCCGTATTTATAACTATGTTTATTACCGTACAGGGAACCATCATGACGCAGAAGACTTAACAGCCCGGGTTTTTTATCGAGCGATCCGGAATATTGGTAATTATCAGGACCGCGGGCTGCCGCTGTCTGCCTGGCTATATCGGATTGCCCATAACCTGATCGCTAACTGGCACCGCGATAGGAGTCGCAGGCCGGAAATCTTACTCGATGAAGGATTGGCGTTCTATCAAACACCAGAACATCCGGAAGTGACCCTGCTCCAGAACGAGGAGCGGGAGAGGCTCTTGAAGATGATCCGGCACCTTCCGCCGGAGAGACAGCAGCTTTTGATCTTAAAGTTTATGGATCACCTATCGAATGCGGAGATTGGCCAGGTTATGGGGCGCACAGAAGGAGCAGTAAAGAGTTTATATCATCGCACGCTGCTATCTTTACGCAATGACCTGGGTGAATTGATCGCTTCTGAAACATAGAAGGACACTGTGACAATGGAGACGAACATGGCGAAGGCGATACCATCGAAACGGGATAAAGAGGCTATGTTGGGGGAATTGGAAAACTTGCTGGCAAGCACATTTGAGCTTGTATCGCCCCGACCGGCCTACGTCAAAGATCTCAACCGACGCCTGTCGAATTATCCCACTCCTATTCCAGAGATTTCGGTACCGCGCATCCCAAGGGAAGCCGTAGGGATAATCGTGGGAGTGATTGGCGGGACGGCACTGATTATCCTTGGAATCAGGATCATGGTGCCATTGATTGCCAGCTTAACAGCACTCTACGGAATGCGGCGAGATTTGCAGGTTGAGGAAGCGTCTTCGACGGGTTTTTCTGACAATTAATTGCGGTTAATCTGGTTTCAGGTACTGCTTGAAAGGTTTCACCTGCTCGGAAATATTGTCCTTGAGGATATTTCCGGAGACGTGCATGAGCGTGTCGCCAAAGTCAACATCTTTGCCCATACTCGCAAGGCAAGGAAAATGATGATGAGCTAACCCGGCTTGCACCTCAGCATCATCTACAGAAAGCCCCACCAATTTCTCGGCTACAAAACGAGCACAGCCACACACGGCGTCACGCTTAAGCTCAACAGAGGTGATTGTGCGTGAGGTTGGGTCGATCTGCAGGATTAGCTCAGGCTGGCCAAAAGAACGCGCAAATTCGGCAATGTGGCTATCCAGGTAAGCAATCCGCTGGTGACGGGTGAGTGCATAATCGCTCTCGGTCAGCGAGCAGAGCGGCTTGGGGGTAGCGCAAGCGACGCCCATCCTTTCCAGCCATTCTCGGAGCTGGCGAGCCAACCCACGCGGCAGCCAGGCTTCGCTATCGATGGGCGCCAGAACGGCTTTTGCACCACTCATACGAGCGATATCGGGGAGGAGTTCGGCGACCCCGCGGTGTTCTGCAAATGAACAGATCAGGTCTGCCTGGGGGAAAACAGGAGGCAGGTAA
>Ga0315278_10006361_pt1 | contig 10731 bp, 9 predicted proteins | sample YL17G06_0_MG_FD_203880 | JGI IMG/M metagenome (GOLD analysis project Ga0315278, IMG submission 203880) | Sediment microbial communities from Yellowstone Lake, YNP, Wyoming, USA - YL17G06_0 | ecosystem: Environmental > Aquatic > Freshwater > Lake > Sediment | place: USA: Wyoming | collected... | reverse complement strand
GGCTTCTGGAAATTCGGTGTTGCCGACAACGGCTGCGGAATCAAAGAAAATTATTTTGAAAAGATATTCAAGATATTCCAAACGCTGACGTCCCGCGACAAAACAGAGAGCACGGGCATCGGGTTAACCATAGTCAAAAAAATTGTAGAACTATACGGCGGCAAGGTATGGGTGGAATCAAAAGTCAATGAGGGCAGCACGTTCTTTTTCACCCTGCCGAAGGCCAAAAGCCAAGGAGACGAAAAATGTCATTGCTAAAACCAATACTGCTTGTTGAAGATGATATTGTGGACGCATCCACCGCAAAACAGGCCTTGCAGGACCTCAGGGTCAGGAATCCCGTCGTTCACAAAACAGACGGCGAAGAGGCACTTGAATACCTCAGAGACCCAAATAGTGAAAAGCCGGCGATTATACTGCTGGACCTTAATATGCCGAGAATAAGCGGCATAGAGCTGCTGCAGATTATGAAGACGGACGCCGAACTGCAGCACATACCGGTAGTTGCGCTCACGGTATCGGAATATGAACAGGACAAACTCGACACCTTCGACTTCGGCGTGGCGGGGTACGTGATAAAAGCGGTTGATTACGACGCTTTCCTGCGGGCTATGGACATTATAATTCAATACTGGGCCTGGAACGGGCTTGTGGAAAAGGAAAGGGAGGCAAACAATGCGAGATTGTAGACCGATTCTGCTTCTTGAAGACGACACCGTCGACGCGATGGCAGTGAAGCGGGCATTAAAAGACCTTCACGTCTCAAATCCGTTGGTGCGTGTCGCCAACGGCGAAGAGGCCCTTGTGTACCTCAGAGACGACAGCAAGGAAAAACCCTGCGTTATCCTGCTCGACCTGAATATGCCCAAGATGAACGGCATCGAGTTCCTCAAGGTCGTAAAGGCCGACGAAAAGCTCAAGAGGATTCCTGCGATAGCGCTGACCACCTCGAAAGACGACCAGGACAGGGTCAGCGCCTTCAAGCTCAGCGTCGCTGGCTTTGTTGTCAAACCCGTGGATTACATCAAATTCGTCGAAGCGATGAGAATCGTAAACTTGTACTGGACCCTCAGCGAACAGCCAAACAGCGAACGGGAGAGCACAAATGAGAAGCTCCAAGCCAATACTGCTGGTGGAAGATAACAATATTGACGCAATGACGGTCAGGCGGGCGCTGAAGGACCTCAATGTCCCCAACGGCATCGTTCATCAGCTCAACGGCGAGGACGCCCTCAACTACCTCAGGTCCAACAACAAAAGGCCCTGGGTTATCCTGCTTGATTTGAAGATGCCCAGGATGAACGGCATTGATTTCCTGAAAATTATCAAAAACGATGACGAACTGAAACAAATTCCGGTGATTGTTATGACCACGTCCGAAGACGAACGCGACAAGATGGATAGTTTCGAGTTCTCCGTAGCCGGCTACATCATAAAATCCGCCGACTATAAAAAATTAGCGGAGTCACTCAAGACACTCATCCTGTATTGGACACTGAGCGAGTCGCCCTACGCCAGCGTATAACCGATGGAAGACAAAAGATACAAAATACTGCTGGTTGAAGATGACCGACTTGACCAGATGGCGTTCAAACGCTTAGTCAAGGAGGAATGTCTCCCCTACGATTACACAATCGCCGGCTCGGTCGCCCAGGCCAGCGAAATCCTCGGCGGCGATAAATTCGACCTTGTTTTTGTGGACTATCTACTTGGCGACGGGACCGCTTTTGACCTGCTCAATTCAATCATCGATACCCCGACGGTATTCGCAACCGGAGCGGGCGGTGCGGAGCTTGCGGTAAAAGCGATGAAGTCCGGCGCCTCCGACTACCTCATCAAAGACCCCTCCAGAAACTATCTCAAGGTCTTTCCTGAGGTCGTCAAAAACGCCATACGCCACAAAAAGGTAGAGGACGAGAACAAAAGATACAAGGAAGAACTCGTCGAGCTGGTAAAAGAGCGAACCGAACAACTCGCGGAAGAAAAAGAGTTGCTGGCCGTGACGCTGTCGAGTATGGGCGACGCCGTGGTTGCGGTTGACGCCGAAAATCGGATAACGCTTTTTAACAAAGCCGCTGAGCAGTTGACCGGCTGGCGATTCGAAGAAGTGCAGGGTAAACCAGTCGATGAGATAATCAGGATTGTCAACGAGCAAACCAAGCAGCCGGCCAACAGCCCCATTGACAAGGTGCTTGAGTCGCGAGAAATCGAAAGCGGAACAGGCCACGACGCGCTAATCGCCAGAATCGGGCGTGAATGTCCCATAGCCGCCACCGCCGCACCCATCCGAAAAAACGACGGGACTATGACAGGCATCGTTATGGTGCTGCGGGATGTGTCGCAACAGCGTGAAATCGACCGGATGAAATCGGACTTTATCTCATCGGTTTCGCACGAGCTGCGCACGCCGCTTACCTCGATAAAGGCCTACGCCGAGACGATGCTGTATGACCGGGATATGACCGAGGAAACAAGGCGTGAGTTCCTTCAAATCATCGACGAGGAATCCAACCGGCTCACCAACCTCATAAACGAAATCCTCGACATTTCGCAAATGGAATCCGGCACAATTGAAATCGTTCGTAAACCCATCAACATAACCTCGGTTGCGAAACGCGCGACCGGCTCCCTGGAACACCTCGCCGGTAAAAAGAAAGTCCGCCTCCAAACCGATATTGCGGAGCATCTGCCGGAACTGATAGGCGACGAAAACAAAATCTACTCGATGATTACAAACCTGGTCAATAACGCAATCAAGTTCACACCCGAAAACGGTACGGTCACGGTATCGGCACAACTCTGCAATAATGAGCTGAGCATAAAAGTCGCCGACACCGGTATGGGAATACCCAAAGATGAGCTGTCTAAAATCTTCGGCCGGTTCTATCGCGTCCACCGACCCGGCAAGCAAATCCAGGGCACAGGCCTGGGCCTTGCCATTGTCAAGGAAATCGTTATCAGGCACGACGGCAGAATCGACGTCGAAAGCGAAATCGATAAAGGCAGCACCTTCACGGTATATCTGCCCGTCGCGCCACAGCCCGCCCCCGCCGCAACCAGATAAACCGCCGCCTATCCCCTGTAAAAATCTCTCCCAAACCAGTAACAAAGTTAGTTACTGCGGGCTTGACTTTTCGCCCCTCAGCCGCTAACCTGTTGCCATAAATTGGGCAGCCCCCTATCGCAAGGGATTGCAGACGAGAATCATAAACTACTATTGGTTGTTGAACAGTCGAACAGTAGATCGCAGCATTTATCTCTTTTGTAATGCTCAACTTACAACTGCTCAGTTGTTCCGTTGGCCAAAGGCCAACAAGGACGGCCTGAAACTATGAAAGAAGGCAGAGACCTTTACGAGCGAATCGAGAGCATTCCAATACTCGATGAGCTGAAGAACTCATACCTCAATTACGCGATGAGCGTCATCGTATCGCGTGCGTTGCCGGATGTCCGGGACGGTTTGAAACCATCGCAGAGACGAATCTTAGTCGCGATGAACGACCTCAGCTTAGGCCCGCGAAGCAAGCACCGTAAATGCGCAAAAATCGTCGGCGACACCGGCGGAAATTATCACCCCCACGGTGACCAGGCGACCTATGGCACCCTCGTCCGCATGGGCCAGGACTGGAATATGCGTTACACGCTGGTTGACCCGCAGGGTAACTTCGGCTCAATCGACGCCGACCCCCCCGCCGCTATGCGTTACACCGAGGCAAGAATGACCTCGGCTGCGACGGATATGCTCGAAGACCTCGAATACGAAACGGTCGATTTTGTCCCCAACTATGATGAGACAAGAACAGAGCCGACTGTCCTGCCTTCGAAATTACCGAACCTGTTAGTCAACGGCTCAACCGGTATCGCGGTCGGTATGGCCACCAACCTCCCGCCTCACAATATCGGCGAGGTTTGCGACGCACTGCTCTTGGTCATCGACGACCCGAAATGCGGCTTCAAAGACATAATGGCAAAGCTCCCCGGCCCCGATTTCCCCACAGGCGGAATCATCTGCGGCAGGCAGGGAATAGTCGATGCCTATTTCAAAGGCAAGGGACACTTAGTGGTAAGGGCTAAGTACAAACTCGAACAGTCAAAAAGGGGAAAAGACTGTATCGTCATAACTGAAATCCCTTATATGGTTGTCAAGACCAACATCGTTTCGAAGATAGCCGACTGCGTTCGCGACGGGCAAATCGCCGAGATTTCCGATGTCCGCGATGAATCAGACCGCCACGGTATGAGAATCGTGGTCGAAATCAAAAAAGATTGCGACGCGGAGGTCGCGATAAATAAACTTTTTCAGTTCACCCAGTTGCAAACCACCTTCGCAATCGCCAACGTCGCGCTGGTCAACAACCGGCCTGAAACGCTCAATATCCGCCAGATGCTCGACCTGTTTATCGAACATCGCAAGGTGGTCATACGCAGACGAAGTACATTCCTGCTCAAACGGTGCCAAAACAGGGCGCACATCCTCGAAGGCCTCATCCTGGCGGTCAGCGACATAGATGAAATAATCGAACTTATCAAAAAATCCCCCGACGCGCCGACGGCCAAAATAAACTTAATGAAAAAGCCGTTGAAACTGGCGGAAACGGAAACCCTGCGAAAGCTCCTGACAAAGGAATTCCTCAAGGAAAAGACAAAGGAAAAGCAATTCCTCACAGGCCCGCAGGCAGATGCCATCCTGACAATGCAGCTCCAGCGGCTCACCGGCCTCGAAATCGAAAAGCTCGCCAAGGAATACACCGGCCTCGTTGAGCAAATCGAGGGCTACGAGGCGATTTTAGCCAAGGATTCAGTGTTGATGAAGTTAATCCGCGACGACATCAACGAGATGAAAACAAAATACGGCGACAAGAGACGCACGGAAATAAGAGCACAACAGGCCGAGACCTTCGACCTTGAAGACCTCATCGCCGACGAAGAGGTCATCGTTACCGTCAGCCACGCCGGCTACGTCAAGCGAATGCCCATCGACACCTATCGCAAGCAGGGTCGGGGCGGCACCGGCGTAATCGGCTCTGATACCAAGGAAGGCGACTTCATAGAGCATATGTTCACCGCCTCCACGCACGACTATCTGCTGATTTTCACCAACCGCGGCAAGTGCTACTGGCTCAAGGTTTACGATGTCCCCAGCTTGACCCGACAGAGCAGAGGCAGGAGTATCGCCAACCTGCTCAACCTCGGCGACCAGACCATCACCTCGGTGATTAACGTCGCTAAACTTACAGAAAACGAAGATACTCCCGATGATAAGCAGCCCCAGCTCGTGATGGCGACCCAAAACGGCCTTATCAAGAAAACAAAACTCTCCGCTTACAGCCACCCGCGCTCGGTTGGCGTTACCGCCATCAAGCTCGACCCCAACGATGCGCTTATCGACGTCGCCCTGACAACCGGCAATGACCACATAATCCTCGGCACACAGGACGGTATGGCAATAAGATTCGACGAGCAGCAGGCACGCTCAATGGGCAGGGTATCGAGGGGCGTCCACGGAATCAGGTTACGTTCCGGCGACGCGGTCGTCGATATGGTAATCGCCGAAGAAAAGGCGTCGCTGTTGACCGTCTGCGAAAAGGGCTACGGCAAACGCACCTCGCTCGAAAATTACCGGTCTCAGAACCGCGGCGGTGTAGGACTGATTAACATCAAGACCACCGACCGCAACGGCAAGGTCGTCGCCCTCAAGGCCGTCCAGTTCGAAGACGAACTAATGCTGATTACCGCAAACGGAATCATCATCCGCACGGGCCTCGACCAGATTCGCCCGATAGGCAGAAACACACAGGGAGTCCGGCTTATAAAGCTCAAAGAAGGCGACAAGCTCGTCGCCGCGGCAAAAATAGGCCCCGAAGTAGCGAAGGAACAGTCCGACGACGCGGCGATACAAAAAGCCGAACTTCCCCCGCCGGAAGAAACCGAACCGGGCCCTGAGGAAGAAGAAATCGAAGCCGAAACGGAACCGGAAAACAAGCCAAAGTCGAAACCGGAAAAGGACGAACCCAAGGATAAGGGCAAAAAGAAGCGCAAATAGGTAAGGTTGCGTTAAACGTAGCACGGCCATCCTGGCCGTGCTTTCACGGGCTGGAAGCCCGTGCCACACAAGCAGCGCAAGTGATAGACAAACCGCGCAACCACGAAAATTGCTATGGCCTCAAAAATAACCAAAGCCCAACAGAAAAATGAGCTTGTGTATGTAATCGCGGGCGACGACCCCTCATTAGTCAATGCGGAATACACAAAAATCATCGACCAACTCGTCCCACCAGACCAAAGAGACGCGGGTCTGTTAGTCATCGATGCCGACAAAGCCGTAATAGCCGAAATCCTCGACGAGCTGAGAACTCTTCCCTTTTTCACAAAAAGAAAAATTGTCGCCCTGCGAAACGCCGACAAATTCATCTCCGCCAAAAACGAGGAGGATGAAGAGAATGAGCAAACTAAGCAGGATAGCCATAACGCCCCTGCTATCTCCAGCAACCGCGAAATTCTCGAAAGATACTTTGACAACCCCTCCCCGACAGGCATCCTCGTTATGACCGTATCGAAATGGCAAAGCAGCACCCGCTTAGCCAAAAAACTCCCCAGTATCGGGACGCTGGTGGAAGTTAAGACACCTAAAGGCGAGGAGCTTACCCGCCGGCTTATCGATTACGCACGCGACGCACACAGTAAAGGGCTTGATTACAGGACAGTAGGATTGCTCGTTGAGCTTGCCGGCGATAACCTCACCCGGCTATACACCGAAATCGATAAACTCGCCACATACGCGGCAGCCGAGAAAGCGATAACAACCGCCCACGTCGAATCGCTTATTGGAAGAAATCGAGAATTTGACGCATTCGAGGTCATCGAATCCTGTCTCCAGCGAAAGACCGGCCCCGCAATCGAACGGCTGCGCAAGATGTTCGCCGAAGACAAATCAGCCGAATATACAACCGTCGGCGCTTTCGCGTTTCACATCCGCAGAATGTTCACCGCAAAAAAATTATTACTCGAAGGTCATTCCCAGTATGATGTCGCCGGCAAACTGCGTATCTGGAACAACAAGGAATCGCTGTTTGCGCAACTCAAACGATTGTCCCTGAAGCAAATCGGCGACCAGATTCAGCGGTTAGCCGAAACAGATTACGCCATAAAACGTGGCCAGGCCCAGCCCAGAATCGCGATTGAACAATTCATATTGCAACTGGCTGCGCTGTAATGCAGCGTTCAGCGGACAGTTTAAATTTATGATGTCCCCTGACTCCCTTATATGGGCAAGTTTTGTTATGCCGCCACAGAAAGCAGGCGGTCTTTAGATTATCAGCGTGCGCGCATCCGCAGCGCCACATCAATTGAATAAACCGGCGTCGTGACCTTTAAATTTCCTCCGGGCCAATTTATGGTGTCCGTGCCTGTGACGGACCCGGTCGCCGGCTCAACCCACTCCAGACCGTATGTTCCAGCCGGAACTGCCGTCAGGGTGATGGTATCACGATAAGTCCCAGCCCTGGCAATGAAGTGCGCACCCCATTTTCCGTCGTTGGTGCCGTGGAAAAGATAAAGTGCATACTGTTTCCCCGGCTCCGCAACCGCGCTGGCGAAAGCGTCGGAAGGCACGCCCTCGAAATCGGTGAAACGGTTCAATTCCGCAAGATTCAGGGAATTCATAAAATCCAGCAGGATTTTTTTCTGCGGGACGATTGTGGTTTGTGTGTTTTTTCCGCCGGTTTCCTGCCCATGGCGGTATTCCCCGTTCAGATTTATAAATCCAGCGCCGCCTCTTAACATGAACCACCACCCCTCCACGCGGACGTCTTCCACGGTATATGGTTTGGCCAGTCCGCAGCCGAAATAATCTGATTCGACGTCGACAATCGGCTTGTTGACCCCGTAGTCCTTGTCAATGGCTTTTCCGGCGGGAGTGACATACTCGGTAGGCAGCCATTCGCACCACGATGCGCGGGAAAAATCGGGCGAGAGATTCTGCACCGTTTGCCCGAGAATATGTTTCTTGGGCAGCGGTTCTTCCGCCTTCAGAAAGGCCTCTTTCATTGCCAGCAGCCAGGGCGCCACCTTGCTGTCTGGCATTACTATAATGTTACCGTCGGGTTGTCCCACCAGCGATGGCTCATCGCAGAGGTCAAATATCACGTTGTCGTATCCGTTCAATTCAGTCGTGATTTTGGCAATGTAGGCCTTCTGGTATCGGACGACTCCCTCGTTTCTGCTATCCATAGTGGTGAACAGACCGCAGTCGTTGGCTTCGTATTGCCCGACGTTCTGGATGTTGTTGCCGTGGTACATCGCCATCAACGGCCAGCAATCCGCGTACATGCCGTTAAAGAAGGCGACTTCGACAATGATGTCTTTCCGATGTGCCATTTCAACGAAAGCCCTCAGCCGGGTGAAATATTCAGGATTCCAACTGTCGAGGTCGAACCGACAGGAGGACTGACCCGGTTCCGCCAACGCTGGATTGGCTCCGGTTTGGCCGGACTTTGCCCAAGGCAGTATTTGCCGACCGGGACTGGGGCCCAGCGGATTGCCGGTAATATACTTGCCGGGCGGTTCAAACATTCCCCCCGGATAAATTCTCGTCAGATTCATTCCCTGGGCGGCGAGAAAATCCAGATACTTGGCAAAGTCGAAATCCCGGTCGATGACCGCTCCGTAATGCTGGTCGGAGGTGATGAGAACCATTGGTTTGTCTTTGTAGAAAAAATAGTGGGGATTGGAAGGCCACACCTTGACGGGCTCGGCCCAGGCGGGGGCCGCCAGCATTAAGAGGACAGCAAATAAAAAGCCGGCCGTTGCGCCGCCTTGAGAATATTTTCCAGAAGACCTGAATTTCTCGGATTGGTCGTGTTTTCCCATGGCTTCAACTCCGCAAGTCGGAACAAATATTTGTATTTTACAACACTGTAAGATAATCATTGGGACCGATATCTTCAATAAAAAACAATATCCATACCGGCTCCGGCATGCTTTTGGCCGAGGTTCAACTGCTCACCTGTTCAAATACTCTCCGTAAGGAGTCCTAAGGACAACTGCTCTGTTTTGCCAAAGGCAAAACGGAGAGGGCGGGATTCGCTGCGCGGCTCGCCTTCGGCGTGTCAAACCCGCACTCTGCCGCTTCGCGGCAGGCGTGTTCTCATCCCGCTTGCCTCAAAGAAGCAACACAACGGAGAGGGCGGGATTCGAACCCGCGGTACGGCAAGCCGCACACACGCTTTCCAAGCGTGCTCCTTCGGCCACTCGGACACCTCTCCGAAACAATAACAATTGATTATTTACAATTGAACGCTTTGGTCAAGGACTTTTGTGGCCGGCAACACCTATTGACAAAACAATACGACTACGGTTAGATTGTTAGTGAAAGGAATCGCTATAGCGGTTCCCAAAAGGTAATTCCGCTGGATGAGCAGGTGGCCTGCCCACCTTACGGGAATGGCTGAAAAGGAGATTTGCTATGAAAAGGACGTTGTATCTTGCGACACTGTTGGCCCTGACTTTCATTCTCGGATGCGCCTGTATGGAATCTAAATGCAAGGCAAAGAAAGAGAAGGAAGAGGGCAAGGAGATTGCCGTTTCGCAGGTGCCCAAGGCAGCGATGGATGCCGCACAAAACGCCGTCAAAGGCGTTAACCTGACGGAAGCCGAGGTAGAAGAGGAAAATGGCCAGACGGTCTATACATTGGAAGGTAAGGCGACAGACGGAAAAGAATGTAAAATCGAAGTTACCGCCGATGGCAAAGTCCTTGAGGTAAAGCAGGAAGCCGAAGACAACGACAAAAAGCACGAGAAGTCCAAAGAAAAAGAATAACACTTGTTTGTCTAATAACCGGTATCGCAAAATGGGCAGCTTTTCTCAAGCTGCCCATTTGTTTATCAAACCATACTCGCCAACCACATAATTATTCTTCAGTTCTTCGCTTCTTAAAGAACTCTGTTAGCAATGCGCTGCACTCGTCTGCCAATATGCCGCTTGTTACATCGACACGGTGATTCAGGCGTTTATCCCCAACGATATTATACAAGCTTTTCACCGCGCCCGTCTTGGGGTCGTCACAGCCGTAAACTAATCTGTCGATTCTCGCCAGAACCAACGCCCCGGCGCACATACAGCACGGCTCTAAGGTAACATAAATCGTGCAGTCATTCAAATGCCAGTTTTCCCGGGCCGCTGCCGCCTGGGTAAGCGCGATGATTTCCGCGTGAGCCGTCGGGTCCTGCAATTGCTCCCGCTGATTGTATGCCTTCGCGATGATTGTGTTGTTATGAACAATCACCGCCCCTATCGGCACATCGCCATTTTCCTCGGCAATCCTCGCCTGGTCAATCGCAATACGCATATACTGCTCATCAACCGAGAATTCAGAATTGGGATTGTCTATCGGCTCGATCATAGTTCGCAGAAGACGCCCGACCACGCCGTCGGGCAAAATAATCAATTATCAATCATCGATAGAAAATAAAAAATACCCCCAAGGGGGTCGAACCCCTAAAGGAAAAATCACAAGTATCGGATAACAAAGAACTTACAGCACTTCAAACTTCTGTCTTGGACACTGGCTTGGACAAAGTATTGCAAAAACACCCCGAAATTGCAAGTGTAATTCTGGCTTGGCCGAACCTGCCGGAGAGTATAAGAGCAGCAATCAAGACGCTGGCTCAGGTGTAGTTAATGGTAAGGCTCAGGCTGTGAATGACAATGTGAGAGGGGTTACGGGTAAACAG
>Ga0315278_10006360_pt1 | contig 10732 bp, 10 predicted proteins | sample YL17G06_0_MG_FD_203880 | JGI IMG/M metagenome (GOLD analysis project Ga0315278, IMG submission 203880) | Sediment microbial communities from Yellowstone Lake, YNP, Wyoming, USA - YL17G06_0 | ecosystem: Environmental > Aquatic > Freshwater > Lake > Sediment | place: USA: Wyoming | collected... | reverse complement strand
GAGCGGAGTCAGTTAGAAAAGGGCCTAGGGCCTAGGCCCTAGCCCGGCGTCCCGCTGCGCGCGGGCGTGGAGCAGGGCGAGGATCTCGGCGTGCCGCGCGCGCGTCAGCGGATAGCCGCGCGCGAGCCAGACCCCGACCGCGAGGAAGGGCGCCGGGGCGAGCGCCGTCATCCAGCGGATCGCCTGGCGCGCGGTCTCCGTCTGCTGGCCGCCCTTCTCGTAGCCGAGCAGGTCGAGCAGCCCGAGCACCAGGAAGACGCCGATCGCCCCGCCGAGCTTGCGCAGGAAGGCGAACATCCCGTTGTAGAGCCCCTCGCGCCGCTCGCCGCTCGCGAGCTCGTCCTCATCGATCACCTCGCCGAGCATCGACCAGGGCATCACGTCCACCACCGCGAAGCCGATGCCGACGAGCGGCACGTAGAGCAGCAGGAGCCAGGGCGGCGAGTCGGGCTGGAAGGCCGCGAGGCCGACCGACAGGCACATCCACCCGAGCGAGCCGAGGACGAAGACGGACGTCTTGTCGCGCCCGCGCGCGACCGCGAGCCAGACGGGCAACGCAAGGACGACGGCGCCGAGGAAGAGCGCCATCACGAGCGTGAAGTCCTCGCGCCGCCCGATCCAGTAGCTCATGTAGAGGATCAGCAGCGCCCCGGCGAGATCCATCGCGATCCGACCCATGATGTAGATCCCGGTGAGCTGCACGAAGCTGCGGTGCCGGAAGGTCTGGAAGACCGACTCGCGGAAGCCCGACTCCGCGCGCCGGCTGCGGAACCCGGGCCGCTCGAAGCTGGCCGCGTAGACCGCGAGCCACGGCGCCGCGAGTACGACACCGAAGAGGGCGCCGGCCCTGGCGAAGCCCTCGGTGCCTCCGCCGAGCGCCTCGGCCACCGGCGTGAGCGTCACCGCCGCGAAGATCCCGAACATCCCGCCGACCGTGCGGAAGGTATTGAGCGACGTGCGCTCGTCGTAGCCGAGCGCCATCTCGGGCTGGATCGCGACGTAGGGCACCGTGAGCACCGACATCGCGAGGCTCATCAGCGTGTAGGCCGCAACGTAGTAGGCGAAGCGCGCGCCGGTGCCCTCGAAGGGCGCGTCCAGCCACATCGCGGCGAAGAAGAGGCCGTAGGGGAGGGCGCCCAGCAGGAACCACGGGCGCCGGCGGCCCGCGCGCCACTGCGTGCGGTCGGAGATCCGGCCCATCAGCGGGTCGAAGCCGGCGTCGATCGTCCGTCCGATCAGCGGGATCAGCCCGGCGAGCAGCGGCCGAAGGTCCGCCACCTGTACGAGGAAGTACTGCGCGTAGACGAGCGAGAGGGCGGAGAGCGCCGTGTTGAGCGTGAAGTCGCCCGAGGCGTAGATGCTCATGCGCAGGCGTCCGAGCCGCGGCAGCGGGGGCCCGCCTTGCGCGTGAGAGGTCCCTTCCGCGGAGCTGGCCAAGCCTATCCCCTCCCGGGGAGCCGCGTGGCCCGGGCGGCTGCAGGATCCGCGAGGAGATCGCGCACCTTGCGGCCGAGGCGAAGCAGGCTCTCGTCCGCGTCGAGGGCGGGCAGCACCGCGTCGAGCGCGTCCATCTCGAACCAGCGCAGCGCGACGGATTCTCCGGAGAGCCGCACGTCGTCGCGGGAGGCCACGAGCGCGAAGCGCAGGTCGTGGTGCTCGTGCGCGGGCTCTCCCTGCCCCGCGCCGTCGCCGGCGCGGGCCGGGATCGCGTGCACGTCGACGTCGACGGGGAGCGGCCCGCCGACGGGATCGCAGACGCCGAGGAACGCGAAGGGGCCCAGGCCGGACTCCTCGTCCGCCTCGCGCACGGCCACGCTGGCGACCTGTGTCTCGCCGTCGGCGTGGCCGCCGAGCTGGAGCCAGCGGCCGAGCTTGCGGTGGTGCGTCAGCAGGAAGCGGCGCTGGTCGCGCGACAGGATCCACGCCGAGGCCGTCACGTGCCCGGGCAGGCAGCTGCGTAGAAAACAGTCGGGGCGGGAGCCGACGAGCGCGCGCATCCGCTCGATGCAGGCGCGCTCTTCCGGATGGCGCTCGCCGTAGCGCAGCAGCAGCTCGAGCAGGGCGCGGCGCTGCACCGCTCGCCCTAGGCGCCCGGGCTCCGGTCGCTCAGGCGACCGCGCGCGCGCGCCGGGCCCGCAGCCACTCGAAGACCATCGGCATCACCGAGATCACGACGATCGCGACGATCACGACGTGGAAGTTGCGCTTCACCGCGGGCAGCTGGCCGAACCAGTAGCCGGCGCACAGGAACGCGAGCACCCAGGTCATCCCACCGCTGACGTTGTAGCTGGCGAAGGTGGCGTAGCGCATGCGACCGATCCCCGCGATGAAGGGCGCGAAGGTGCGGACGATCGGGACGAAGCGCGCCAGGAAGATCGTCTTGCCGCCGTGTCGCTCGTAGAATTGCTGGGTCCGGATCAGGTGCTCGCGGTTCAGCAGGCGCGAGCGCTCGCTCGTGAAGACCGCGGGCCCCACGGTCTTGCCGATGGCGTAGTTGAGCGCGTCGCCTCCGACCGCCGCGGCGACGAGCAGCCCCGCGAGCCACGGCAGATGCAACGGCGAGCCGTCGGCCGCGGCGAGGGCCCCCGCCGCGAAGAGCAGCGAGTCCCCGGGCAGGAACGGGGTCACCACGAGCCCCGTCTCGCAGAAGACAATCAGGAAGAGCAGGCCGTAGAGCCAGGGCCCGAGCACCCCCGCCCACTCGGCGAGGTGGGCGTCGAGGTGCAGGAAGACGTCGAGGAGCTGCGCGAACGATTCCATGGGCGCCTTGCAGGGGGTCGAGGAGTCGTACCCGATCCGGCCGGTCTTCTCAAGACGGACGGATTTCGGGGCAGGTCGAGGGCAGACCTGATAGTATTCTCCGGGCTCCGCGCGCCCGCGAGCAGGTGATCCGGTGATCGATCTCCGCAACGTGTCTCGCATCTATCGGCGCGGAGCGGACGAGGTGCACGCGCTCGAGCACGTCTCGCTCCACGTCCCGGCGGCCCGCTTCGTCGCCCTGATGGGACCCTCCGGCTCGGGCAAGTCGACGCTGCTGAACATCCTCGCCGGCCTCGACCGCCCGACGGACGGCGAGGTCGTGGTGGCGGGCGAGCGCTTGAACGACCTCTCCGAGGACGAGCTCGCCGCCTTCCGCGGCCGCCACGTGGGCTTCGTGTTCCAGTTCTTCAACCTGATCCCGGTGCTCACGGCCCAGGAGAACGTCGAGCTGCCGCTGCTGCTCACGCACCTCGCCCGGGCCGAGCGGCGCGAGCGCGCCGCGACCGCGCTCCGCGTCGTGGGGCTCAGCGAGCGCGCGAGACACGTGCCGAACCAGCTCTCGGGCGGCGAGCAGCAGCGGGTGGCGATCGCCCGCGCGATCGTGAGCGACCCCGAGATCATCGTGGCCGACGAGCCGACGGGCGACCTCGACGCGAAGAACGCCGAGGAGACGCTCGGGCTGCTGCGCACCCTGAAGCAGGACTTCGCCAAGACCGTCGTGATGGTCACGCACGATCCCCGCGCCGAGAAGTACGTCGACCTCGTCCATCATCTCGACAAGGGCGTGCTGCTCGAGACGCGCGAGGGTGGCGCCGCGCCGGGCGGCGCGTCTTGATCCGCTTCCTGCCGCTCGTCTGGCGCAATCTCGGGCGGAACAAGACGCGCAGCGTGCTCACCGGCGCGGCGATCGCGCTCGCGATCGCGCTCGTCTGCGTGCTGCGTACGATGCCGGCTGGCCTCGACAACCTGCTCGCGTCGATCACGGCCAACACCCGCATCTCCGTCCACAACGAGGCCGGGATCGTCTACGCGCTGCCCTACTCGTACCTCCAGAAGGTGCGCAGCGTCCCCGGGGTGGTGGCCGCCACGAGCTGGACCTGGTTCGGGGGCGCCTTCGAGGAGGAGAAGGGCGTCACGTTCCCGAATTTCGCGGTGGACGCCGATTCGATCGGCCCCGTCTACCAGGACCTCGGGATCGCGCCGGAGGCGCTCGAGGCCTTCCGACGCCAGCGCGACTCGGCGCTGGTCGGGCGGCAGACGCTGGAGAAGTACCACTGGAAGGTCGGCGACCGGGTGACGCTCAAGAGCACCGTCTTCCCGGTCGACCTCGAAATCCAGATCGTGGGAGAGATTCCCCTCGCGAACGACCCGCGCCTCTGGCTCCAGCGCGAGTACCTGTCGCAGGCGCTCGAGGCCCAGGGCAGCCACTTTGACCTGATCAACATGGTCTGGGCCCGCGTCGACGAGCCGGAGCGCGTGAACGACGTGATGCGGACGATCGACGAGCTATTCCGCAACAGCGAGGCCGAGACCGCCTCCGAGACGGAGAAGAGCTTCTTCGGCAACCTCTTCGGCAACCTGCAGGGCTTCGTGACGGTGATCCTGCTGGTGACCGGGATGGTGACGCTCTGCATCGTCTTCATCGCGGCGAACACGGCGAGCATGTCGATCCGCGAGCGCGTCGGCGAGCTCGCCGTCATGAAGGCGCTCGGCTTCCGCTGGCGCACGCTCTTCTGGCTGCTGATCCTCGAGGCGGGGCTGCTCGCCGCGGTGTCGGGGGCCGCCGGCGTCGCGATCACCCTCGGGCTGGCGCGGGCGCTCAAGAACCTTGCCGGCTGGAGCCCGCAGCTCGGCCCGCTGGCCTCCTTCCTGGTCACGAACGCGATTCTCGTGGAGGGGCTCTTCCTGGCGCTCGTGATCGGCATCGTCTCGGGCGTCGTCCCCGCCTTCGGGGCGTCGCGGCGCAGCGTCGCGGCGACGCTGCGCGAGGTGTTCTAGGCCGTGGCGCTGCCGCTCTCCTACAGCCTGCGCAGCCTCTTCGCGAGGCGCCTGCGCACGGCGCTCACGGTGGGCGTGATCGCCCTCGTGGTGGTCGCGACGACACTCTTCCTGGGGCTGATCTCGAGCCTCCAGCGCACGCTGCGCACCACGGGCAGCCCGCGCAACCTGATCGTGATGCGCAAGGGCTCCTCGAACGACGGCTCGAGCCAGCTGCCGCTCGAGGCGCTCCAGAACATCCGCTTCTTCGAGGGCATCGCCCACGACGCGGCGGGCAATCCGATCATCTCCCCCGAGCTGATCGTGCAGCCCTTCTTCCTGCGCAAGGACGGGGGCCGCGAGAACGTGCTCGTGCGCGGCGTCGAGCCGGCCGCGGCGCTCGCCGTCCACGACGAGGTGAGGATCACCGAGGGGCGCATCTTCGAGCCCTCGGCCGGAGAGGCGCTCGTCGGCCGGGGCGTGGCCGGGCGCTACCGGGGCGCGCAGCTCGGCGAGACCCTCGACTTCGGCCGCGGCCGCTGGAAGGTCGTCGGCAGCTTCGAGTCGGGCGGCACCTCCTTCGAGAGCGAGGTGTGGGTGGACGTGCGCGAGCTCGCCAACGACGCCAAGCGCCCGTTCCCGTACTCGAGCTTCCGCCTCACGGCGGCGCCGGGCGCCGACGTGGACGCCCTCGCGCGGCGCATCGCCGATGATCCGCGCCATGCGCTCGAGGCGCAGCCGGAGACCGCCTACTACGCGAAGCAGGCGGAGTCCGCGAACACGCTCTACGTGCTGGTCGTGGGTCTCGCGGTGCTCGCCGGCATCGGGGCGGTCTTCGGAGCGACGAACACCCTCTATGCCGCCGTGCAGGCCCGCACTGCGGAGATCGGGACGCTGCGCGCGATCGGCTTCTCGCGCGCGGCGATCCTCACGGGCTTCCTGGTCGAGTCGCTGCTCACGGCCCTGCTGGGCTTCGCCGTCGGCGGCACGCTCGCCTGGGGGCTCGGGATCCTGATCTCCTGGGCGCTCGGAGGCGTGGGCTTCGCCGCCGCGACCTTCACGACCAGCGTGATCGAGCTGCGCGTGGGCGCGAGCGACCTCGCGGCCGGGCTGGTGCTGTCGCTCGCCGTGGGGCTCCTCGGTGGCTTCTTCCCGGCCCGGCGCGCCGCCGCGTTGCGGCCCGTCGAGGCCCTGCGCAAGGCTTGAGCCGCATGGGCGAGCAGGCACGCGACGTCCGGGACGAGCTCAGCGCGCTGCGCATCGACCGCAGCCGGCCGCCGCCGGGGCGGCCGCGGCGCGGGTGGGTGATCGCGGGCGCCTGCGCGGCGGTGGCGATCGCGGCCCTCGGGGTCGCGGCCTGGCGCTGGTGGGCGGCGCCCACGCGCGTCGAGGTCGCCTTCGCGACGCGCACGGACCCCGGCACGGCGGCGGCCGCGGGCCCCGTGCTCTCCGGATCGGGCTACGTCGTCACCGGAGAGAAGTACGTCTCGATCGGCGTGCGGGTGGCGGGCCGGATCGACGCGTTCTTCGTCGACGAGTCGGATCCGGTGACGCAGGGTCAGCCGCTGGTGCAGCTCGACGACCGCGACTACCGCGCGGCGCTCGCCCGCGCCGAGGCCTCGCTGCGCGTCGCGCAGGCCACGGTCGATCTCCGGCGCAAGGAGATCGAGCGCATCCGCGAGCTGCGGCGCGCGGACGTCGCCTCGCAGGCCGCGTTCGACGTGAAGGAGAGCGAGCTGCGCGTGGCGGAGGCCCAGGTCGCGCAGGGACGGGCCGAGGTGCAGCAGGCGCGCGTGAACCTCGACTACACCGTGCTGCGCGCGCCCTCGAACGGCGTGGTCCTCGCGAAGCTCAAGGAGGTGGGCGAGATGGCGGTGCCGGGGGGCTTCGCCGGCTCGGGCGAGCTGATCCGCATGGCCAACCTCGAGGACCTGCGCGCGGAGGTCGACGTGAACGAGGCCGACCTGTCGCGCGTCCACCTGGGCCAGGCCGCCCAGGTGGTACCCGATGCCTTCCCCGAGCTTCGCTACGCGGCGAAGCTGGTGAAGCTCTACCCGCAGGTGAACCGCCAGAAGGGCACGCTCAAGGTCGAGGTCGCCATCCCCGAGCCCGATGCGCGGCTGCGGCCCGACATGAGCGTGCGGATCCACTTCCTCGCCGACGCGAAGCCCACCGAGGCCGGGGAGCCGGTCGTGCTGGTGCCGCGCGCCGCGCTCCAGCGGGAGGGCGACGCCGTGTTCGTGTGGCTGGTGAGCGGCGGGCAGCTCCGGCGCCAGCCGGTCCGCGCCGGGGCCGAGCTGGGGGACCGCGTCGTCGTCCTCGAGGGCCTGCTCGGCGGCGAGGCCCTCGTCGTGGGCGACGCCGCCGGCCTCGCCGAGGGCGCCTCCGTCGAGGTCGCTCGGCAGACCCCTTAGAGCGGCAGCCGCTCCAGAGGCGCATGACGTAGAGCCGCGCTGCCGGCTAGTGCCCGAGGCCGCTGCCGGTGAGGGCCTTGGCGATCTCGCCGAGCATCGCCTTGGCGTCGCCGAAGAGCATCAGCGTGTTGTCGGCGCTGTAGAGCTCGTTGTCGACGCCGGCGAAGCCTGGATTCATCGAGCGCTTGATCGCGACGCAGAGCTTCGCCTTGTCGGCGTCGATGATCGGCATGCCGAAGATCGGGCTCGACTTGTCGTGACGGGCGGCGGGGTTCACGACGTCGTTCGCCCCGACGACGAGCACGACGTCCGTCTGCGGCAGGTCGCGGTTGATGTCGTCCATCTCGACCAGGGCCTCGTAGGGGATGTCCGCCTCGGCGAGCAGCACGTTCATGTGGCCCGGCATGCGGCCCGCGACCGGATGGATCGCGAACTTCACGTCGATGCCGCGCTTGCTGAGCTGGTCGTAGACGTCGCGCACCCGGTGCTGCGCCTGCGCCACCGCCATGCCGTAGCCGGGTACCACCACCACGCGGGTCGCGTTCTCGAGCAGGTCGCAGACGTCCTGGGCGGTGGCGCTCTTCACGGCCTTCTGCTCGCCAGCGGCCTGCGCCACCGCCACCTGGCCGAAGGCGCCGAAGAGCACGTTCGTGAACGAGCGGTTCATCGCGCGGCACATGATCAGCGACAGGATCAAGCCCGAGGATCCGTCGAGGGCGCCCGCGGTAACGAGCAGCATGTTGTCGAGCACGAAGCCCATGGCCACCGCCGAGAGCCCGGCGTAGGAGTTCAGGATCGAGATCACCGTCGGCATGTCGGCGCCGCCGATCGGGAGGATCAGCATCACCCCGAAGACGAGCGAGAGCACGACGATCACCGCGAAGAGCGGCCATTGCATCGGGTCGAAGACCAGCCCGATTCCGCACAGCGCCGCCACGCCGAGCAGCGCGAAGTTCACGTAGTTCTGGCCGCGGAAGGTGATCGGTCGGGTCGGGAGCGCCTCCTGCAGCTTCCCGGCGGCCATCAGGCTGCCGGTGAAGGTGAGGAAGCCGAGGATCACCTCGATTGCGATCACGCCGGACTTGAAGGGCGTGATCGAGGCGTCTCCGGTCCAGAGCATGTACTTGGCCGTGCCGACGAGCCCGGCGGCGAGGCCGCCGAAGGCGTGCGAGAGCGCGGTCCGCTGCGGCACCGCGGTCAGCGGCACGCGCGAGAGCGGGATGCCGATCGCGGTGCCGATCGCCGCTGCGACGACGATCCACAGGTAGTTCGCGATCTCGGGGTGGAGGAGCGTGCCGAAGACGGCGAGGCCCATGCCGGCCACGCCGGCGAGCACCCCCCGGCGCGCGGTCTGCGGGCGGGAGAGCCAGCGCAGCGAGAAGATGAAGAGCCCGGCCGCGAGGATGTAGCTCCCGTGGGTCAGGTTCTCGACGAGCGCCGCGTTCACTTCTTCGGCTCCCGCTCCTTGAACATCTTGAGCATGCGGTCGGTGATCAGGAAGCCGCTCACGATATTGGTCATCGAGGCGGCGACGGCGATCCCGCCGAGGATCGTGCTCGTGGTGCTGAGCTCCTCCCCGGCGATCAGGACCGAGGCGACGATCGCGATCCCCGAGATCGCATTGGTGAGCGACATCAGCGGGGTGTGCAGGAGCCTCGAGACGTTCTGTACCACCTGGAACCCGACGAAGGTCGAGAGCATGAAGACGAGCAGCATCGTCCAGAGGCTCGTACCCGCGGCGGTCGCGGCGTGGCCGACGTGAGCGACGTCCATGGAGGTCTCCCGGCGAGCGCGCAACCGCGGCGGCAGAGGCCGGGCGGGGCGGCGGCGCGGCGCAGGATAGGGAAGGGGGTGGGGGGGCGCTACGGGCCGTGGGTGGCGGTACAGGCCGCCGCGGAGATCGCGTCCGTCACCGCGGCGCCGTTCTGGTCCTTCGAGGTCAGCGAGACCGTCCCGGCGCCGGCCGCCACCTCGACGAGCGCGTAGGAGTTGGTGTTCAGGTTGCGGCAGTCGACCCCGTCGAGCGTGAGCAGGCCGTTGAATGCGAAGAGCCCCGTCGGCCCGGCAAGCGCGAGCACCTCCGTCTGGAAGGTGTTGGTCGCGATCGGCCCCGTCACGAGCTCGTCCGCGACCGGCGCCGGCGCGACGAAGCGGTCGATCGCCACCTGGTTCTGGAGCGTCGCGTGCGTGTCGGTGGTGAGGAACTTCACGCCTGTGATGCCGCTGGTCTGGATGAAGACGAGCAGGGCGGTGCGGTCGGCGGCGTAGCCCTCCCAGCGGTCGTAGGGAAGCGCGTGGAACTGCTGGATCGGCTCCTCGCTCACCACGAGCTTCCACTTCGCGGTCGATGCCAGCAGGTCCGCGCGCAGCTGCGCGTTCTGCACCGGGCCGAGCAGCGTGCGCGCCGGGTTGAGGATCGTCGCGAGGCAGCCCGCGGGCGGCGCCGGGGTCAGGAAGAGGTTGAACGGGAAGCTCGTGCGCACGAAGCCGGGGAGCGTGGGCGCGAGGTCGCCGAGGCAGGCGATGGCCGCGTCGGCGCTGCGGCAGGAGCGCTCGTCGAGCAGGAAGACCTCCGCCTGGCTGCCCCAGCGGAACTTCCGATAGAGCGGGGCGCCGGCACAGGTCGCGTCCTGGAGCAGGCCCGACTCGCGGACGGGGTAGTAGTCGAGGAAGGCCTGCCGGCCCGCTGCGAAGCGGGCGGGGTCGACCGACTGGCCGTCGTAGTCGTTCACGACCTCGTGGTCGTCCATCGTCGCGTAGACGGAGGTCGCGGCGAGCAGCCCGCGCAGGTTCGCGTAGCCGCGGTTCTCGCGGTGGGCCGCGTGGTACTCGGCGAGCGTCGTCGCGGGCCCCGTGGTCCGGAACGACGAGTCGGCGTAGATCGTGTCGCCGTCGAAGACGAAGAAGTCGCCGCCCTCGAGCCGCGCCGCCTCGAGCACCTCGAAATCGTTGAAGGCCGGGGCGCCGCCCGGCAGCCGCGTGCCATCCGCATCCCCGGTGTAGGTGGCGCGGACGTCGACCGCGGCGCTCGGGTCGGGCGCGGTGCGGAAGGTCCCGACGTCGCTGAACGACGCTCCGTCGAAATCGTCGTGCTTGAAGCGGAAGAAGTAGCTCGTCGCGGGATTGAGGTTGGTGGCGTCGATCTTCACGGTGAAATCGTGCGCTGCGGAGGCGTGGGGAACGGTCTGCTGGAAGGCCTTCTTGCCCGCGAGCGCTGGATTGCTCCAGACCTCGACTTTCACGTTCGTGTCGCGGTCGATGCGCGTCCAGAGGATCGCCGAGGTCCGTGTGACGTCGCCGCTCGCGACGCCGCTCGTGAAGACCGGCACGCCACCGCTGTCCGCGCGCGCGGTCGGGCCCGCGAGCAGCCCCAGCGCGGCGAGCATCAGCATCAGGCCCGGAGCCAGACCCAGAGCCTTCGCGAGAGCCGATTGCCGCTGCCGCATCTTCCGATCCTCCCGACGCTGCGCCCGACGACGCGGTCGTGTGTTTCGGGACGGGCGGGCGGGCGATCCCTCGACGCCCACCGCCGTGTCCCCCTGTACTTCTACCACGCGGAGGCACTGCGAGTGAAGCGGCCC
>Ga0315278_10006358_pt1 | contig 10733 bp, 13 predicted proteins | sample YL17G06_0_MG_FD_203880 | JGI IMG/M metagenome (GOLD analysis project Ga0315278, IMG submission 203880) | Sediment microbial communities from Yellowstone Lake, YNP, Wyoming, USA - YL17G06_0 | ecosystem: Environmental > Aquatic > Freshwater > Lake > Sediment | place: USA: Wyoming | collected... | reverse complement strand
TTGTCAATGCAAGTGGAACTATACAAGTTTCTACAAATGATGGTGATATTAGTGCTGCAAATGGCAGTTATTTTGCAAATGTTACAGTAGCAGGGGAAGAAGGATTAGGTTTTGTTACAAACGGAAATCAAAATCCTGTTGTAAATGTTGCAGGTGTTAATGTAAATTTTGGCAGTAATCAACCACACGAACACCCTCACTTAGTTGCACGTATTGCAATTTGTTTTGAAAGTGTTGGTGTAAGTGGAGCAAGTCCTACACCAAGTTTTAATGCTGTTTTAGCTGTTAATAAAAATTCTTTAATTAGGGCAGAACTTAATGGAGTTGGTTATGCAACTTTAACAGACTTATTAATTTCTAATTTTATAACTGTTAAAAGTTTAGCTGATTTAACTACACCTGTTTTAGGTGTTATAAACATACCTACAAAAACTACTTTGTTCTTTCCAAATGAAATTAACTTGGCAGGTAATAGATTAAGTTTTGCTCAGGATTGTGCTATTATAGGTACAAGCTCAGAAACTTCAAAAGTTACAAGTTCATTAGGTAATGGTATTGCTTTAATTACTTCGGTAGGTAGTTTAGCTATTCAAAATATTGCATTGCAAGTAGTCCCTTTAATTGGAGGAGATGTTCCTATTATGTTTAATTTAAACGGAATTAGCGAGCCAATGGCAGCTATTGATTGGAATTTTGTAAACATTATTGATTGTAATATAGGTAGTATTCAAAACTATGCAAATGCAGTTTTTTTAAATTGTGCTTTTATAGGAAGTACAAATGGCGTTACTTTTGATGGGAATTTTGATAGTATTGTTTTTGAAGGTTGTATATTTAGAAATGGTATAAGTGGAACTTGTATTACTATTGCAGCAACCGCAATTATTAACCGTAGAATTAGATTGGAAAACACACCAATAGTTGTAACAGGTGCAAATATAGGAATAAATGTGAGTGTATTAGCGACTATTCCTATTGAGGGTTATATTGCAAAGTTTATTAATTTTAGCGGTGGTGGGACATACTTAGCAGGTATTCAGCCTAACGATAACAAATCTTTATTTATAGAATGTAGAGGAGTTTCAAACTCAGCAAGTGTAAGTGAAGTCTATATGATTAATAATGCAACTGCAACTGTTATAGCAAGTACAGCAGTTTTCTATAAAATATTAGGAACTACCTTATCAGGTGTTTATGTACAAAGGTTTACTAATACAAATAATAGGGCAACTTACACAGGTGCATTGACTAAGTTTTTCAGAGTAAGTGCCATTGTTTCGGCAAATGCTGGTAATAATCAGTTGCTGGTTTTAAGAATTGCTAAAAATGGTGTTACTATTGTAAGTTCAGAAAATCAGGGTACAACATCAGGAGCAGGTAGAAGTGAAAGTTTAAAATCTCAAACTGTTGTAGAATTAAATACAAATGATTACATTGAAGTTTTTATTCAAAACAATACTGCAATAGCAAATATTACAGCAAGTGAATTAAATTTGATATTAACACCTTTAAACTAAATAACTATGTTTATAACGGTAATATCTATCTTAGTTATCATAATTATTGCGTGTGGTATCACGTTAGTAAATGACTTTTTAAATGATAAAAGCAAATAAACAAAGCCCTTAGTCTTACGATTAAGGGCTTTGTTTTTGCTGCTGTTATGGTTACTATATCCTTCTTTTACCCATAACTTACTGCTGTTAGTAGATATCACAGGCTATTAAGCAAATGTTTTAAGGTTTAGATACCATTATAGCAATTAAGAATAAAAGCACAATGCTATAAATGACTATTTGCACAATCATTATAACACGCCTTAACGGTGTCATTTTTTTAGCTTTTTTTGGAATAGCTGCTTTACTATCATTTTTACTAGATAGTTGCTTATATTCAACGCTATCACGTTTGAAAGGCTCTTGCATTGCATAACTATTATAGTTAAATAGCAAAGTGATAATTAAAATTATTGTTTTCATATTTCTTGTAAATTTAAAATTTCAAATTCAGACCTTATAAATTTTCTATAAGTGATATATTTAAAAACCCTATCAATATATTGATTAGCTTTTTTAATACTATCAAATGTATTAGCACACTCTTTAAGTAAAGTAATATTAAAACTTGACTTTGCTAAGTTACTTTTTTGTAGGTAGTAAGGTTTACCACCGTTGTTATATTTGATTATGTACATAGTATTTTGTGTTTTTTTAAAAAAATAGATTTATCAAAAGTTTTCAAAGTTCCCTCCTCAATACCTAATGCTTGTTCAATAGTTGGTATTTTGTCAAGGTCAAGGATAGCTTCTCCCCGTTCTAAATTAGCATAGCTACTATGTGAAATATTTAATTTTTTAGCTATTTCGCCTTGCGTAAATCCTTGCATTTCTCGAAAGATACGTAAATTTTCAATAATTTTGCTGTTCATTTTGGTAATTGTTTTAAGTGAATTTGATGTTACAAAGTAAAGCATTAATTTTGATATATCCAAATTTATAATAAAAAAATATCATAAATATTTAATATTTACAGTATTTACAAAAAATCAAATATATTTTACAATTTTTGTAATTATTTGCAATATTATTGCTAAATTAGCAAAAAAATAAGGTTAGATATTATGAATATAACAAGCATAACATATAAAAACAATACTTTTGCAAACGTACCACCTACCGACTTTCTTTTGGGGAATGTAGGAGATACTATATTTTGTACGGTTTTATTTACAACAACGGTAAATACCTTTACAAGTGCAAATTTATTATTTAATCTTATTCAAAATAGCGATATTACAACAGCTACAAATCCAAATAGAACAAAGCAATTACAAACACAAAATGAGCAGAATTACAAAGGAAATATTACACAAGTAAATGCAAGTATTAATTCTTTATCTTTGCTTAATCCTAAACAAGCAAGTTCTATAACAAGCCCTATTTTAAGGGTTTTAAACACAGCTACAAATAGTTATAGATTAGAATTTAGTTTTGTTATTGCACCTTATATATTACCTACAAATGCAAGCGGAGATGTTTTAACTATTCCTAATTGGTTTAACAATACAGAAAGTTTAAAACCTTATTTGTCTATTACTTGCTTTACAAGCGAATTAGATACTACAATTTTAGATAGTGGCACTAATTATGACAATGCGACTTTAAATGCAAAGCTTGGCAATGTAGGATATTTTAACGAAAGATTTAATGGACTTGCTGCTCCTTATGAATTGATTAGCTTTATTTATGATAATAGCTTAGTAAATTTAGATAGTAATCAAAATTGTACCGCAACTGCAAAAATTAAAACTAATACTTCTGCTTTTGGACCTAATACACGTTTTCAATTATTTGTATTTGAATTAAAAGAAAAAGCAGATTTTGTAAGTTCGCAAACTTTCAATGAAAATCAAATAGCAGATAATACAGTTGTTTTTGGTATCAATACTATTAACAATTCTTTAAACGGTATTTTAACAAGTTGCAAAGCATTAATTAACGGTGCAAATGTAGATATTAGCTTTACTATTCCTGCAAATAAAATTGATACGCAATTTGCTATTTATGTAAAGGTATTTGAAAATATAACAGTTGCAAGTAACCCTAATTATTGCAATGTATTATTAAAATTAGATACACCTGCAGCAACTATTTTTAATCCTATTACTATTGTAAATTATTCGGGAGCATCTTATCCTATTTCATTTAGATACCATACAGAAACTACAATAGCAAACTCACCTAATCATGTAAAAGGTTTTGTAGGTGATTGGTATCAAGCATTATTCCAAATTCGTGAGCAGAATAACGCAAATGTGCAAAATATATCTATTTCAGTTGTAAGAATGTCGGGGGAGGTTTTAGATAGCGGTTTTATTGTCAATACAGGAACTTTACCTTTTAACATAGAACAACCTTACAACTTAGTTAGTGGAGATTGGAGACAAGAGGTTAGCGTAATAAAAGTAGGTAGTAATTATGAGTGTAAATTTGCCTTTATTATTCGTGAGGACTGGATTGCTTATAATGATATTGTTTTTCGTGTTGTTGTTAGTGGAACTCAAAATAGTTTAACTTTTGGCGGTAATGACTTTACTTACAATTCACCAGAGTTTATACTTTTTGATTACGAATTACCTATAAATTTACCTGCGGACGCACAAGCTATTGGTTTTACAAGCCCCGAAAGTAGTAAGCAATTTTATTTAGTTTCAAATCCTACAATAAAAGGAGATTTTATTTTTGCGGGTTTTGATACGCTATTACAGTGGAAATTTAGGGCAGGTAATACAAATAACTTACAAGCTATTTTAGCGGACTTAGTAGCTTACTTTACTATTAATTATGATAACGGAGCGGAAGAAACAAAGCAATCAATACATAGTATTTGGGGAGTTAGTGATAATTGTCCGTTCACACAACCTGCGGGTGGCGTTGCTGTTTTTCCAAAAATAGAAATATTGGACATTGAAACAGCCATGATTTCTGCAAATGTTTTGTGGAATAAAGTTGTTGAATTAGGATATTCAAATTATAAAATGAAAATAACGGGCAGATTAGACAAAAAACTACCACCTTTATATATTGAAAGATATTTGTTACACGCAAGGGGGAATAATGCTGTTAATAATTTCAGACCTTTTATTTCTTTTACTTCGCAATTTTTAGACTTTACAATTATTGATGTTTTAAACGCAACAACAAATATAAATTACAAATATAGTGAGGACTTAGTCCCAAATTGGAATGCAATTACAGCAGTACCAAAAGCAACAGTTTTAAATCAAATTGCTTTAGGTTCAGGAATATTCAAAATGCAAGTATGCCCAGATATTAATGTAGGACTTACAGAATGTACTATGATATTTGCAATTACAAAGGTAGGTATTGCCCCTGCAAATAGTTTAATTTATAATTTTGCTAATACAAAATCGATTGATACTGTTTTAGGATTTGATAATATCATTTTTATTACTTCAATCGTAAATTCTACTTCAGACAATGTATATCAATTAAGAACAGATACAAGTATAGAGTTTGCGAATATACCTTATATCTATACTTTGGCAAACTTAAATTTAGCTATTTCAGTATTACTGCCCGCAACCTATTATGAAATTTTAATAATAGACTTGTATAACACTAATTTAACTATTAACTATTTTTACGTATAATGCCACAACACGAAAAAGAACTTATAGACGATAGCCAAAATGCAAATTGGTTAAATGGGGGAACTTTAAACGGTTTGCAACTTAACGGTGTTAATCAATACCTTACATTTACTGCTGACGCTACTTTTCGGGCTTTGATAAATCAAAACCAACTCTTCACAAATGAAGTTAATACAAAAGGTATTTTCTGTATTCACAATAGAATTCCTTTGTCAAATGGTTTTTTTGCTTATTGGGTAAATATAAATCAGATTTCTTCAATATATTTTCAGTCAGGTCAGGGTGGTGGTGATAGGCGAACTATTGCAGCACCTTATATTGCTAATTATATCGCTACAAGAGTTACTAAGTTAGTACAAGCTATAAATACTTATGATGGCAATAGAAGTTCTGCTACAAGTTTTAAAACGGGTATTAATGGTAGAAATATACCAAATGCTCCTTCTTCTGGAAATCCGAATTTGTTTATTACTGATAATGTATATTTAAGTAATAACCAAATGTTTTTAGGCACAAATATTTTTAATCTTGCATATATTGCGGGTGTATTTTCTAATTTAAGAATTTATACAAGCATTGTAGATAAAACAAAATTTATTGAAAAATACCATAACATTCCTAATAATAACTTAACTGTTTTTTGTGAGTGGAAATGTGAACAGCCCTCAGATTTTTATATTTTTGGTGGTAATCTATATGCAAAAAACACAGGCACATCTGGCAATGGGCTAAATAATGGCACAGGTTACGATATGCAAGTAATAGGATATATTGGTAATGTACCTACTTTTAACACACTTTTATAATTATGGAAAATTTTTATTTCTTCCCGCAAACATCGGCTAATATTTTAGGTTTTAAACCTATACAAGTTGCAAATGATTGCAATACGCTTGCACAGCAATTAATACCTATTGCCTTAACTGATTTAATAAATCAAACAGGGCAACTACAAAAACAGGAATTAGCTTATTTTAGTTTAACGTGGGTTTTTGATGAGATAAATCATAATGCTATGTTGCAATTAGAAAATTGCGTATTTTTTGATAACCAAGCAGGTGCAATAAACTTTATTCAAAATGGTTTAATATCATGATAGATTATGAAATTCAAAACGAAGTTAAAGGTTACGCAACGCACCAATTTAAAACAGGGGGGGCTGTACCTTTATTGCCCGAACAAATTATAGGATTAGTACCATGCCAAGCAAAAGATTTTATAGAATGTAGAACGGCTTTAATTCAATGTATTGATGTTTTTGCAAAGGTTGCGGGCAATGATAGGGAAATAGATAAAAATAGTTTTTTGTTTGAATTTCGTTCGGGTGCGGGTGATAATGATAGCTTTTTTCTTCAAAAGGAAATTTTAGGAGTTTGGACTGATGTTGAAAATTTGAATAACAACACTTACGGAACTTTCTATAACTTTGGGAGCTTAATTCCTTACAACAATTATAGTGGTTACTTAATTGATTGGAATTTAGTATTATCTTTACAAGGCGAAGGCAAATATAGATTTATTGTAAAGGACTTAATTTTTTTAAATCCTGATAATGATTTACTTTCTTTTCCTTTTGTTTTGCATACTTTTGACTGTAATTTAGTAGATTTAACGGTTAAATTTGAATGTACTTTTAAAGGCTCAATAGATAACTATTTGAAAGAAACTTATAATAGCAAAAAGCCTAAATTTGATTTATCTTTACTTACAAACGGTTGGTATGATAGTAATAGATATAATGGTAGCTTAGGTAGAAAACAATATGTAACTGAAAATATAAGCGAAGCTAAACTTGCAACAAATGAAGTTAAATTTCTTTATAGCATAGGTATTGATACGTATAATTTAAGTTTACAAGAATATATTGAGGATTTACTAACAAGGCTTAAAAATTACGGTTTTAATAGCATGGATATTTTCATAACAGATTATTCAAGTCAAGCAAAACAATATTATGATAAAAAAGGGCTTATATTTGTTACGATTTCTGAGCAGCCTAATTACTTGCCTAATACTAATTATGCGTGGCGGTTTGGTGCTAACTTCAAAAATAAAATTGAAACTGTATTCTCAAAAAATGGATTTATCAACTAAGAAATTTCGCAAAGATTACAATAGGAATATTCCTAAGCAAGCTGATTACGATTTACCGAAAAGGTTAATTGAATTGGAAGTATTAAAAGGCTTTTTGCAATCGGAAACTATGCAAGATAAGCAAATAATGTTTATGTTTCAAATACAAGCAATAGAAAAGGAAATAAGAAACATTTTAGGTATGTAAGAGTTAGGTAGGTAAAATTATAGGTGTTCCACGTGGAACACCTATTTTAGTTTTATTTATTTATTGTGTTAATATCCACCGCCAAGCCCTGCTCAATAAGTCCAGATATGTCAAAGTGCCACTCAAAAAGATATTGTAAAAACCAATAATCACAATATTTGTAACCTAATTCTTTAATATCTTTTAGAATATTTATTTGTTCTTGTATTATTTTAAACTTACGAAATTTAGAAATATGAATATCACTTATAAAAGAATGAGTATCTAATATTTTATCAATCGGCACAAACTTTTCTCCATCAATTTCTATCTCTTTTGTAAGGTCAGAAAGTGGGCGTAAAACTAATTTTACATTATAAAGTTTATTTTCAATAACACCTATATTTGATAATGATAATTTTTCAATATATTCAGATACAGGGTATTTTAGCCTTTTTATTAAAATATCTATTTTGTAAAGCAAATAAGGTAAAATGTGTTTTAATTCTAAGGTTTTCATTTATTGTTAGTTAAAGTGATAATGAATTAAATCTATTTTTTGCTTTTTGATACTTTTTAAAGCACCACGCCCAAATTCCAAAAGCCTTTGTTTTTGGGTAAATTTCACTTTCTAAATATTGTATTTTTTGACTGCCAAAAGTTCTTTCTGTTGGTTTTGATATTTTCAACAAAAATACTTCATAATGCTTTTTATTTGTTTCAGTATCTAAAACTTCATAAAATGCAGCCTTGTTATTTTTTTCTAATTGTGTAAATGTAAAGCCTTTTACATCTCCTATTTCATTAAATTCTTTTTTTAGCTCTTGCATTTTTTTGTTAGTTAAAAGGTTAGTAAAATAAAATGTACCCGACTTGCATACTGAGCAAAATTAGTATCTTTGTGTATAACTAATTGCTCTTTATAAAAACTTTCTGCATACTCTCTTGTTTGCTTAAAAATATGCTCTTTACGACCTTGTAAATACATTAAATTTATAAACTCAAAACTATTGAGTAAAAAGTTATCTAATTTTACAAGGTTTATAAAGTCATTAAAACGGTAAATTGTCAAGTCCATCTCCAAAATTTGAAGGATATACTGTTGCTGTTGTGTTGTCATATTTTGGCTGTTCTATTTGTGTTTTGTAAATTTTTGCACGATAATTTGGCATATCTGACATACCATTGTCTTCAAAATATTGTTGCTTATTCACATCAAAATTAATTAAACAGTCGCCTTTTTTGCCTACAAATTGCTGTTTCTTTATTTTATCTGTTTTAAAAACAGTTTGTAATGTTACAGGGTGCTGGTCTATAATTATGATATTATCAGCAGTTGCGTAAAAACTTGCAGACCCTGCAATATTACTTGCTTCAGCAATTGGCATTGTTTGTTCAGTTCCTTTGGCATCAATATAGGTATATTTACCTGTTACATTTTGGGTAGGGTGTGCAATTAACCACACAGCTACATTTAAAGTTTTTGCAAGTTTACATAATGACTTATTTATATAAGTAATATATTCGCCTTCTGTTGTGTAATGTTTAGGCTTTTTAGACTTATCAATATAGTTAAAAGGGTCAAAAAAGAATATCTTTGTACCATATTTTTTGTGACATTCTTTTGCCTTTTTTACCATAGTTTCAATATCGTAATCATCTAAATCATCGCCATTGTCATCTGTTGCCCTGCAATCAAAAAACTGAAAGTTATCATTAATATACTCTATTCCTTTTTCAGTTTCTTCTAATGTCATTTGTGATAAACCTATTTCTCTTTGGTAAAAATTAGTTTCAAAAAATGGTTTACCATAAGCACGTTGTAACATAAAAGCAATTTGAAAATCATAAGTATTTTCAAAAGATAAAATAGCAACAGGCAAATCGTGATAATAATTATATCTTTGCAATAACTCTTCCGCAACAGTTGATTTACCCTTATTAGGTCTTCCACTCCAAACAGTGTACTCTCCTAATCTTACTTTATAATGATTATCTATTTCTTTTATACCACATTCATAAACTTGTGGTTTACCTTGCATACGCAAAGCCAAAACATCACGTTTTACACTTTCTTTTGGAACTATGCCTTTTATGTTTAGTTCTAAAGAGTTTTCTACAATAGATAATACTTTTTCTTTTCCAAACTTGCATAACACTTCGTTCGGGTCTTTGCAGCCTTCGGAAAATACCATTCGTTTACATTTTTCTCTACCTAAACGTCTTATTAACTCCTCCGCTAATAACTCCCCTGCTTTGTCGTTGTCGGTTGCTATAATAAAGCAATCAATTTGATTTAACAAATCTATTGCACTATCTAAATAGCTTAAATTTGCGTTTTTAGCTGCCCCGTTTGGAACACTTACCACGTTATTAATACCACATTCTATAAAACTAAGGCAGTCAATTTCGCCCTCCGTAATAATAAGGGTTTTAATGTCTGTAAAGAGTACATCAAAATTATACAGAATTAATTCTGCGTTTTTCTCTAATCTAAATGCCTTTGTTGCAGACCTATATTTTACGTTTACAAGTTGGTTGTTTCTAAAATAAGGAAACATAACGCAATTTTGCACGCCATCGGCAGTAGTATATGTTTTGTTATCAATTTCTATGCTATTGCCTTGTATCCAAACATTTGAGGTTTGAACTTGCATAGCTTGCAAAGTTGCTTTGCTTATTTTTCTTTTTTCAAAGTAAGCATACATTTTTTGCAAGTTAGTATCTGTTTCGCTTGGCAATAAAGGCATTTTAGGCAAATCATACAATTTTTCATTTTGAGTATGTATTGCGGGTGCATAATCATTTTTTACATATTCGCATTTTGCCGTTCCTAATTTAAAAACAGTTTCACAATGGTGACAGTTTGCGTATTGTGTTGTATGATTTATAACAACACATTTAAGTCTATTTTTTTTGCGTGTATTAGAACATTTTGGGCAGGTGCTATATTCCTTACCTATATTTTTTGTTAGGCTTGTAAAGCCTAATTCGTGCCAATTAGCACCTGCTATAATGTTTGTCATCTGTTTTTAGGTTTTTGGTAGTTTTCAATATACGTAAGCAATTTCATAGCTACTTTATGACTTAGATATGCCATGCCATCTGTTCTGTTTGCTGTATAAATAGCCATTAATGGAATACATAGCTCTCTGCAAATGGTCTTTTTCTTTAATGACTTATTTGCATTGAAAAACTCTACAATAGTGTCTTTCATTTCTTGGGTTGCTTTTGGCAACTTTGTACGGATAGGTCTAATTCTTTTTTTCATAGTTTTATGCTAATACGTTTGTAATATATG
>Ga0315278_10006357_pt1 | contig 10733 bp, 9 predicted proteins | sample YL17G06_0_MG_FD_203880 | JGI IMG/M metagenome (GOLD analysis project Ga0315278, IMG submission 203880) | Sediment microbial communities from Yellowstone Lake, YNP, Wyoming, USA - YL17G06_0 | ecosystem: Environmental > Aquatic > Freshwater > Lake > Sediment | place: USA: Wyoming | collected... | reverse complement strand
GATTAAGAGGAGGCGCAAGAGCGGATTTTTGGTGCGTATGCGGACGAGCAAGGGTCGCCAGATGATAAGGAACAAGCGTCGGGCTGGCCGGTCGGTGAACGTGCGAAAAACCATGAAGTAAGGCAAATACGAAAGGGTAAGCTTCATCCTGCTGGATTTCTGCTTTTGCAGGAATGACAGAATGACGAAAAAGACACGGATTGACACTGTTTTTCTCTGTGTCCTCTGTGCTCTCTGTGGCTTAAAACTCTGTGGCTAAAAGATAAGGAGAATAAGACAATGGCATTGAAGATGTTTTACGAGAAGGACGCGCCGCTTGCCCCGTTGAAAGGCAAGAAGGTGGCGACTATTGGTTACGGCAGTCAGGGTCATGCTCACAGTTTGAATCTGCGGGATAGCGGCATAGAGGTTGCGGTCGCGGAGTTGCCGGGCACGCCGAATTATAAGATAGCGATAGAGCACGGTTTTAAGCCGAGCGATATCAGGACGGCAATGGACGGCGCTTCGCTGATAATCGTTACGCTGCCGGATGTTGTGCAGGGAACGATTTACGAAAAGTATATTAAGCCGAATCTTGTGCCGGGGCAGACGCTGGGGTTCTGTCACGGGTTCAATATTCATTTCAAATACATTGTTCCGCCCAAGGGCAACAACGTTGTGATGATTGCGCCGAAAGGGCCGGGGCATTTGGTGAGAAGCGAGTTCCAGAAGGGTGGCGGAGTGCCTTGTTTGGTAGCGGTCGCGAAGGACGCGACGGGCGATGCGCTGAAGACCGCGCTTGCCTGGGGTAACGGCATAGGCGGGGCGAGGGCGGGCATCATTAAGACGACGTTCAAGGAAGAGACCGAGACGGACCTTTTCGGCGAGCAGTGCGTGCTTTGCGGCGGCCTGTCTGCTTTGATAAAGGCGGGGTTCGATACGCTTGTGGCGGCGGGTTATCAGCCGGAGATTGCGTATTTTGAATGTATGCACGAGGTGAAGCTCATCGTTGATTTGATGTACCAGGGCGGGCTGAGCTATATGCGGTATAGTATTTCGGATACGGCTGAATACGGCGACCTGACACGGGGCCCAAGAATCATCACGTCCAAGACGCGGGCGGAGATGAAGAAAATCCTCAAGGAAATCACCAGCGGCAAGTTCGCAAAAGAGTGGATGAAGGAAAATGCGACGGGGCTGAAGAAATTCAATAAGCTCTATGAGAAGGATTACAACGGCAAACTCGAAAACGTCGGGCGCAAATTGCGGAAGATGATGAAGTGGATTGACGTCAGGGAAGGCGTAAAACCTCGTTAAACGGCGGCGGTTGCTCCTTAGATATAAGGGCGAAAAAATGAAAACGATAAAAGCGTTGGTTCTTGTGGTGTGTTGTTTGTTTGCGGGATGTTTTCTTTTTGCACCTGAAGGGCCGCCATCAAACAAGCAGCTATATGATATGTATAAAAAGACGACTCTCAAGCAAAGCACAAGCTCTGAGATACTGGCAAGGTTCGGGACGCCGAAATACGCCATATTGAGCCAGAGCAAGAGCATAGTTGCCCTTTACGGTGATAAGAAAAAGGGCCTGAAGATTTGGTTCAATATAGTGACATTCGATGAGAACGAGCTTGTAGCCAATCGGAAATACGTATTACTTTTTGATGAGAGGCCCAAGCAGTTATTTGCTAAGCCGTGGGAGGGGTTGGATTTCGGATGCCAGGTGGTTTTGTCGAAAGACATTCTCGACGAGCCATACGCGAATGAAAACGCCCGGAGAATCGCGGTATTAAGGAAAATTGAGGCGGATATCCGCAAAGATGCCGGTGAGATCGGGACGGACAATGCTATGCTGACTTCGAGCGGGCTGATGGTGGGGCAAACGATGGGAGCGCTTGTAAACAAATTGGACAGTTCACCTGCGCTGGCAAGCCATTTTGGGGAGCCGAATGGTCTGGAGTTCGACCATGATAATCTTGACAGGGGCCGGCTGCGGATGGTTATTGATAACGACATTGTAACGGTCAGGATGCAGCTTGGCTCATTCATGAAACGCGGGAAGCTCGGTTTCGGCGGGTTCAGCGCGATGGAGGATTAGTTCAGGATTTTTGAAGTTTTCAGGCCGGCGCTGCACATGAAAATCAAAAGAGCGGGTCTATAAGCCGAGTTTTGTCTTGAGCGACCATTTATCTAGGCCAACCGTTACCAGTTGGCTCAAGCGACCTACCCGCCGGTAATGCCCGGGCCGGGCACCGGCTGCTTGGTCTTACAGGCGGTGGGGTTTACCATGCCGGAATTGTCACCAATCCCGCGGTGCGCTCTTACCGCACCATTTCACCATTGCCTGTCCCGATTGCTCGGGACATCGGCTGTGTATTTTCTGTGGCACTGTCCCTTCCCGATAAATCGAGAGGTGGCTGTTAGCCATCACCGCGCCCTGTCCTGCTCGGACTTTCCTCCGACCCCGAAGGGCCAGCGGCCGCCCGACCCACTCTTTTGATTTTCAATGTGCTAATGATGATTGATTATTTTGTTCGACCCTTTCGACTACGCTCAAGACAGATACGCTCAAGGCAGATACGCTCAAGGCAGGCAATCCGGTCTCATTATATCAGAAAGGCGATTACTGTTCGCGTTTAATCTCGGTGTGTTTTTTGAGGGTTTCGTCGTTTGTGTCGGGGAAATCACTTCGGAAGTGGACGCCGCGGCTTTCTTTTCGGGCCAGGGCGGATTGCGCGATGAGGAGACAGACGGTGAGCATATTCTGGAGTTCCCAGCCCTGTGGGTTATCGAAGGCCTTATCCATAACATAACGCTGCCAGAAGCGAATCTGGTCGATGGCCTGTCTCATTTCGGGCGATTTTCTGGTGATTCCTATGTTTCGCCACATAAGGGACCTCAGGGAGTTTTTGACGTCGGAGGTATCGAGGTGCCTGAGTTCGGAATGGGGGATTTGGTATTTGATAATTGACTTGCCGAAGTTGGCGGGCTTTGGGGCTGCTGGCGTCTGGCCTGCGATTCTGCCGAAGACGAGACCTTCGAGGAGCGAGTTGCTGCCGAGGCGGTTTGCGCCGTGAAGGCCGGTTGAGGTAACTTCGCCGCAGGCGTAGAGATTTTCGATGTTCGTTTTGGATGCAATGTCGGTTTTGACGCCGCCGACCATATAGTGCGCACTGGGGCGGACGGGGATGAGTTCTTTGCTGATATCGATATCGAAGCTGTCGCAGAGTTCGCTGATGACGGGGAACCTTTTGGTGAAGTGCTGTTTGTCGAAGTGGCGAATGTCGAGATAGACGTGTGTGGATTTTGTTTTGAGCATTTGCGTGAGGATGGCCCTGCTGACGATATCGCGGGGTGCGAGTTCTGCGGCGGGGTTGTAATCCTTCATAAACGCCCGGCCTTTGATGTCGCGCAGGACAGCGCCTTCGCCGCGAAGCGTTTCGGTAATCAGGGCGCGTGATGCGCCTGCGATATACAGCGTTGTTGGGTGGAACTGGACGAATTCCATATCCTGAAGGACTGCGCCGGCGCGATAGGCCATAGCGAGTCCGTCGGCTGTTGCGCAGGAGGGGTTTGTGGTTTCGCGGTAGAGTTGCCCTGCGCCGCCCGTGGCAAGGATAGTGTTTAACGCCCAGATTATGCGTGTGTCTTTTTCCTTGTGCCAGCCGATGACGCCGAGGCATTTATGGTTATCGGTGAGCAAATCTATTGAGAAAAAGTTTTCGATAATGGTGATATTTCGCTGTTGTCTTGCTTTTGCGATGAGGGTCTGGGCGATGATTTTGCCTGTTTCGTCACCGTGGGCGTGGGCGATGCGCGGATGACTGTGGCCTCCTTCGGTGGTTGTGGCGATTTGGCCCTCAACGAGGTCGAATGCGCAGCCCCAGTCAAAAAGCTGTCGTATAAGCTGGGGGCCCTGGTGGACGACGAGGTCAACGATTTTTTCATCACACAGTGCGCAGCCGGTGCGAAGCGTGTCCTGTATATGCAGGTCGAACGAATCGGTTTTATCGAGGACCGAGGCGATGCCGCCCTGTGCGTGCCAGGTATTGCTGTCTTCAACGGTGCCTTTGGTAACGACGGTGACGGAGCCGTGTTGCGAGGCCTCGATTGCTGCGCGAAGGCCGCCGACGCCCGCCCCGATTACCAGATAGTCGGTCGATTGCTGGTGCGTAGTAACGGAGTCAATATCCACAAGATAGCGTCTGAAATCCGGTTTGTCGGTCATTTCGTTGTCACCTTTGGTTAAACAGGTATTTCGTTGGAATCACGTGGGACATTGTTGGGGTCGGGGATTGCGGTTTTGGGCTCATTGACATCCCCTGCCGGTTTGGAGGTTTTGCGAATCAATGTATGTTCGTCGGAAAAGAACTGGTTGCTGTCTGCGAATTTGAGAACGAACGCCTGGAGTTGTTGTGTTGAGGTGGTCAGTACAGGGTTATCATCAACCAGTTCGTATTTGACGGCATTGGGGTCTGCTTTAAGCAGTTTCTTAAGATTGTCATCATCGGTTAGCCGGATTTTCAATTCCGATTCGAGAATTTCAACGCTTATGAATGTGTGGACAGGCAGTATAAAAAGCGCATTCCAAGGCCATTTTGTTTTCTTCAAATCATTCTCGCCAGTTCCCCAAGGACCTTCTTTGGGATAAACATCCATAAAGAAATGACCGTCGAGTTTGACCAAATGGACATCGAAGAAACCTTTTAAGATACTCGGGTCGTCTTTCGATGTAGTGGTGTAGGTTAGTTGATAAGCATTAGGGTCGTTTACGCGAGCAAACTCCCAGGTTGTATCGTTGGCTTCGAAAGTGCCGAGTAGTTTTTCATCGAAAACGAGATGCTTGTCGTCATATAAGGGGTGCAGCGACCAGACCGGGAGGCAGCCGGCGATAATGAAGGCCAGCGTAAAAGGCAGCAGCTTTTTAATTTTCATAAACGGACCCCTTAAATTCGTTTGGAATTATGGTATTGTAACGATTCTGTAAACGGTAGCAAAGAAGGATTATGCAATGATGGAACTGAATTTATTCGGCTGGGTGGTAGTGGCGTCGTGTGCGGTGATGGTCGGCATCAGCAAGACGGGGCTGCCTGGGATGGGAATACTGTTTGTGCCGCTGATGGCTATGGTGATACCGGCGAGGCAATCGACGGGGGCGGTGCTGGGGATATTGATTTTAGCGGACGTTTTTGCGGTGAGTTATTACCACAAAGCGGCGATGTGGCGTCATATTGTCCGGCTGATTCCGGCGACGCTCGTAGGTATCGTCGTGGGATACTTTGTGATGAAGGTAATCAGCGATGCGCAGTTGAAGCCGATAATCGGCGTAATCGTTGTGGTGATGCTGGCGGTCAACTGGTGGCGGAATCGGAAAAACGGCGACGGGGAGAATATTCCGACGCAATGGTGGTTTGCGGAGGTGATGGGATTTATGGCGGGGCTGACGACGATGATGGCGAACGCGGCGGGGCCTGTGATGATTGTGTATCTGCTGGCGATGCGGCTGCCAAAGGTTGAGTTTGTGGGGACGAGCGCGTGGTTTTTCTTTATTGTCAACTGGCTGAAGGTGCCGTTCAGTATGCACCTGGGACTGATTAACGTCGAGTCGATAAAACTTGGTTTTATTATGCTGCCATTTATTATCATCGGGGCGATTTTGGGGATAGTTGCTTTGAAAAAGATGCCTCAGAAGGTGTTCGAGATTACGATACAGGTTTTGGCGCTGGCGGCGGCGATTAAGCTGCTGTTTTAGCGGATGAACGTTAGCGAAATGGGTTGCAAAATTATGGTTTTGACAGGATTATTAGGAATATGATATCAGAGCCCCAGAACAGTAAATTTGCCAGTGAACGCCAGCGAATGGTCGAGCATGACCTGAAGGAGCGGGGCATAACCGAGGCAGGGGTGCTTTCGGCGATGGGGCGGCTGCTGCGCGAGGAGTTTGTGCCTGAGTCGTATGAGTCGCGGGCATACGCGGATTGCCCTTTGCCGATTGGGATGGGGCAGACGATATCGCAGCCATATATCGTTGCGCTGATGACGCAGGAGCTTCGGCTGAATCATTTTTGCGAGGTGCTGGAGATTGGGACGGGCAGCGGGTATCAGACGGCGGTTCTGGCTAAATTGGCGAAACGGGTTTATACGGTAGAGCGGTTCGCGGATTTATCAGCATCGGCGCAGGCGGTTCTTGGCCGGCTGGGAATCAATAATGTTGAGTTTTATATCGGCGACGGAAGCGGAGGATGGCCCTTCGACGTTGCTCCCCTCGACTTAGCTCGGGACAGGCAGGGTAAACCTGAAAAAAGAACGTTTGACAGGATTATCGTTACTGCTGCTGTGCCGAAGGTGCCGGAGCAGTTGATTGACCAGCTTGGCGCGGGCGGGCTGATTGTCGCGCCGGTTGGTGTAGGCGGTGCGCAGGAGCTTATCGTGGGGACAAAAAAAGAAGGAAAACTTATTGAACGGGTTGTGTGCGATGTCCGGTTTGTCAAACTCGTCGGCAAACACGCGTTCGAGGAATGATGAGTGGGTGAATTGACCGTAAAATCAAATAGTGATATTAAGTTATCGATGCCGGTGCAGTTTTTGAAGGGGGTGGGGCCGGCAAGGGCACAGATTTTTGCCAAGCTGGGGGTTGTTACCGTCGGGGATTTGTTAGAGTATTTTCCGCGTGACTGGGTCTTTGCGCCGGAGCCGAAGAAAATAAGTCAATTGGAGACGGGTGAGACGGCGGCGATTGTGGGGCTGGTTGAGTCAACGGATTTTCAGAATTATCGCAGGCCGGCGATATTCGAGGCGATGGTGAGTGATGAGACGGGGATTTGCCGGATAATATGGTTTAACGGCGGATACCTGCGGGACCAGTTGCGGCCCGGGCAGGCGATAATGGTGTGGGGCAAGGCGGGGGAATACAAGCACCAGTTGCAGTTGACCAATCCTAAGTTTCGAATAATTGACGCGGAGACGGCCGGGAAGAAAACGACTCCTGACCCCTTTTTCTTTAATGGAGGAGTATATCCGGCGAGCGGCGGGTTGAGCAGTATGCAGATTAAGAAGATAATCAGGCCCGTGCTGGATAATCTCAGCGGACTCGTCGGCGAGTTCTATGACGATGAGTTTCTTAAGAAAATGGAACTGATAAAACGCAAAGACGCGTTTGGCTGGATTCATTTGCCTCCTGATGAGGGCAAATTGGCAAAGGCGAAACGCCGACTGAAATTCGACGAATTGTTTTTGATGCAGTTGGGGCTTGCGCTTCGCAGGCACAGGCATAGTAAATTCGCGTCAGCGGTCGCGATGAAATCATCCGAGGAAATCGACAGGCGGATTCGAAAACGATTTCCGTTTTTACTTACTGAGGACCAGGATAAGACGATAGCCGAAATAGCCGCCGATATGCAGAGGCCGATACCGATGAATCGACTTTTGCAGGGGGACGTCGGCTCAGGCAAGACGGTGGTTGCGCTTTACGCGACACTATTGGCGGTGGCGAATAAGACGCAGGTTGCGATTATGGCGCCGACGGAGATATTGGCGAATCAGCATTTTATAAGCATCGAGAGGTATCTGCGCAATAGCGACGTGAAACGCGTGTTGATTACGGGCGGCCTGACGGGCAAAAAGAGGGATGAGGTTCTCAATGAGATAAAAGCCGGCGAGATTGATATCGTTGTGGGGACGGTTGCCCTATTAGAGAAGGATATCGAATTCAAAAAACTTGGCTTAGTTGTGATTGACGAGCAGCACAAATTCGGCGTTCACCAGCGAGCGGAATTGCGCAAGGACGGGACGCCTCATTGCCTTGTTATGACTGCCACTCCCATTCCGCGGACTTTGGCGATGACGGTTTTCGGGGATTTGGATGTATCGATAATCAAACACAGTCCGCCTGGGAGAGGTGCGGTAGTTACGCGATGGGTTGCGCCGGAAGACAGACCCAAGGCATACGAATTTATCCGTGAGCGATTGCGCGCGGGCAAGCAGGCGTATTTTGTATATCCGCGCATAACGGGCGTAGAAGAAGAAGGCGATATCAAGGCGGCGACCGACGGCTGGCGAGAGTTATCGAAGGTGTTCGGCGAGTTCAAGGTTGAATTGCTGCATGGGCGGATGAGCTCGGAGAAAAAACAACAGGTAATGGCGGAGTTTCGCAAAGGAAAAATAAAGGCCCTGGTCGCGACGGTGGTGATAGAGGTCGGCGTGGATATTCCCAACGCGACGATAATGGTTATCGAGGGTGCGGATGACTTCGGCCTGGCGCAACTGCACCAGTTGCGGGGCAGAATAGGCAGGGGGGCGGATAAGTCGTTTTGCTTTTTATTCGCGGATAAAGAAACGGAGAACGAAGTGGCGAAAAGCCGGCTTGAAATGATGGAACGAAGCAACGATGGCTTCGAGATAGCCGAACACGACTTGAAACTGAGAGGTCCCGGAGAGCTTTTCAGCACACGGCAGCACGGCCTGCCCGATTTGAAAATAGCCAATATCATCGACGATTACGATTTATTGGTTATGGCAAGACGCTGCGCATTTGAGCTTGTATCAGCCGACCCGATGCTGATTAGCCCAATGCACAAAAACATCAGGCAGTCCCTTTTGACTAAGTTCGGCGACTCGCTTGGGTTAGCAGATGTGGCATAAGCTAATCGCACATGTGGAAAGGGCAAGATGATTGTATGAACATTTTTCGGAAAATATTGGGCATTTCGTTTTTTTTCTTCGGTGCAACGGCTATTCTTTGTTCACTGGATGTATTTGAAAGTGAACCCTTCTCAAAAGGAAGATGGATTTCTTTTTTGTTTCTTTTGACGGCGGTGTATTTGGTTTTGACATGGACTGGCATGAGTCTTCTTAATAGCAGAAAATGGCCTGCTATTCTGCTCTTTTTCCTTTCGGTATACATATTCTATTGTGTGTTCTCTGGTTTTTATTCGGAACAGTTATTTTGGCCAATTATTATTACTACTATGTTCATAGCTCTATTGCTGGCTATATGCTGGATTACTTTGCTTGTAGTTAAGAAGCTTTAACGACAGTGAAATTTCTTGGTTATTTTTTCCGGTATTTTCTCAGCATGTCGAGGAGGTTTTGCATATCGTCGGGCAGGGGGGCTTCGAAGCTGACGATTTTTTCGGTTGTGGGGTGCTTGAAGGCAATCGTCCATGCGTGGAGTGCGCAGCGGGCGATAATCGGGTCCTCAGGGGTTAGTTTGGCGTCTTTTAATTGCCAGGGGTAAACGGGTTTGCCGCCGTACATATCGTCTGCGACAATAGGGTGATTGATATGGGCGAGGTGTACGCGAATCTGGTGGGTTCGGCCTGTTTTGGGGGTGAGTTTCAGGAGCGAGAAGCCGCGGAAACTTTCGAGGACCTCGTAGAAGGTAATTGACTCTTTGCCGGTATCGGGCCGGACCGCGTATTTGTATCTGAATTTGAGATTGACGCCGAGTGGGGCGTTTATGCGGTCTCTCGTGAGGTCGGGGATGCCGTGGACGATGGCAATGTAGCTTTTTTGGACGAGACGGTCGTGAAACTGCCTTGAGATTTTCCACTGCGCGACGTCGTTTTTCGCAAGAATCATTACGCCCGTGGTATTTCTGTCTAAGCGGTGGACGATGCCCGGACGAAATTCGCCAAGCGCTATGGGGAATTTGGCGTCGTCGGTTTCGGAGTCGTCTTCTTCATCTTTATCTTCGTCGGTTTCCGCCGAGGCGAGATGAAAGGCGAGGGCGTTTGCGATAGTGCCGCTGGTATTGCCCCTTGCGGGGTGGACGAGTATATCGGCGGATTTATTTATTACGATTATGTCGTCGTCTTCGTGGAGGATATTGAGCGGTATATCTTCGGGCAGGATTTCCGTTTTTGGCAATTCGGGCAGGGTGATTTCGATGAGGTCATTGGGGCTGAGTTTTAAGCTTGGTTTGGCCTGCTTGCCGTTGACCTTTACGCCGCCTGCCTTGATGACCTCCTGGAGCATAACACGGCTGTAGTTGGAGAATCGCCCGTGGAGATATTTATCGAGCCGGCGTTCCTGCAGGGCGCTGCCGACGCGAAGTGTGAGGTCTGTATCCTTATTCGGCATTTCGCGCGATAATCAATTCTGTGCTGGCGCGTTTGGCTCACGGACGACCGGAACCTGCATCTGTAACTTTGGTCTCGGCATCGGCTTGAGGACCAGTTTTTCAGTGAAGGAGTTCATCGCGACGAGCCGTTGTTTCGCGGCTGCCGCCGGGACGGTTCCCTCGAATGCGGCACCAGTTGCTACCTCCTGGTACAGTTTTCTCGCTCCATCAGGATTGCCAAGCTCTTCCTCGCATAAACCCAGGCCGATTTTGGCGAGGGCTTCGAGGGAGGGATTGGGGCTTCGTTTTAGATATGTATCGAGCGCTTTGGTGTAGTTTTCTTTCGCTTTGCCTATCTGGGCGGCGATATCCTGCTGACTGATAGAGCCGAAACGAAGCTGGAGTTCCGTTCGCATGATTTCAGCGTTCTTGATGAGTGCCATCGCGGCAACGGCGTCGCTGGAGGCGCTTTTGGCGATACTGTCGAGTCCGTCTGTAAGGTTTAAAAGGGTGAAGGCGTTGTCTTCGCCCTTCATTTGTTTCTGGGCGATAAACGCCTTTTGCTGCGGCAGTTGCGACAGCAGCGTGGTCAAATTACCTTGTTCGCGTGCGGCCACCACCGTTTTTTGATAGCGGTAGTAGAAAAACGAGGCGAGGACGAGAACGACAACAACCGTAACGTAGATTATCGTTCTGA
>Ga0315278_10006356_pt1 | contig 10734 bp, 12 predicted proteins | sample YL17G06_0_MG_FD_203880 | JGI IMG/M metagenome (GOLD analysis project Ga0315278, IMG submission 203880) | Sediment microbial communities from Yellowstone Lake, YNP, Wyoming, USA - YL17G06_0 | ecosystem: Environmental > Aquatic > Freshwater > Lake > Sediment | place: USA: Wyoming | collected... | reverse complement strand
CGTGCCTATTCTCGCGCTAAACGGCTGGAACGGACTCGTCACCTTAGACACAGGAGCAGGAGCAGGATTCTTCAGCAACCATACGTTTGGGGTACAAGACTTCGGGGGTCCGGTTCAAATCGTAGCAACCTCAGGGATTCGCGTGAATCCATTCCCGCATGCCTATACCGGCTTTCGAGTCCAACACTTTTCCGATGCCGGCCTGTACGGACCCTCCAGTCTCGGCGTGGATATGTACATCGTAGAGCTTGGGTATCAGTTCTAACCCGGACACCGCCAGACAGACAATCCCTTTGAAGGTGAACAGCCGGCAGCAGGATCCCACCACCCTACGGCTTCCACCCTGACAACACACACCGCTGCGCAATCAGCGGGGTGAAGCTCTCTATATCTTCCGAAACCCTTGTCATAACTTCATCCGCCAGCCCTTGATCCTCAAAACACTCGTAGGCATCATCGAGAAAACCGCCCCGGAGCAGCGGATGCTGGAGAAACGCTTGACCGGCACCAGTTGCCACCTCCACTGGATACTCAACGGCAACAATACGCCCGAGATTGAGGCGGTCCAGCCATCCCTGAGCCTCTGCTGCTGACGGCCGTTCGGTAAGATAGGCTTCCAGCCGACGACGCTCTGCCAGGAGACCACGAACCGCCATTTCCTGATCGATCCTGCGCCAGAGTGACTCGAACGTACCGAGCGAAGGAAAGGTCAGGACCAGTTGGCCGCCTGGCTTGAGATGTTCCACCAACCCCTGAACAGCTTCGAACCGATTGGGGCGGAAAAACATGACGGAGAGATTGCCGGTGATGCGGTCGAAACAGGGTAGATACTGAGGCAGTGCGCGCATATCCAGACATTCGAACCGCAGCCACGGAAGTTGCGCTCCTTGAATCGCTCGTGCGCGCTCGACCTGACGCCCACTGAGGTCGATGGCCAAGACCTGTCCCGTGGGGCCGACATGTTCTGCCAGGTAAAAAGCCGGAATCCCGTGGCCGGAAGCAATGTCGAGAATGGAGGCTCCAGGGGAAAGATTCAGATGTTGCAGCAACGATTCGGCAAAAGGGGAGGACCAGTAGTCGTGGGCCGGAAGAGGCCACCGAACCCTCATATCATTCGTGCGCTCGCTCATGTGGCTGTCCCCTCTTGTGCTGTCGGCACAGGATACTCCACCGTCCCGCCAAAGAGCACTGGCCATTTCCTGAACCGTCAAATAACGACCATGACCGGCCGCTGACAGACCCAGGCAAGGACTCTTCAGATGATTATTTTGTTGGCCGAATAGGGAAGAAAATCACTGCAGATTCTTGGGGGGGGGACAGGAGAACGCGCACCTCACCCTGGTAGCTCACTGCGAAGATTTCGGCTGGCGCTTCTGATGAAGGCCCTTGTCGCTCTTGCTCAGTGGCCTACTGGACTCACCCCCAGAGAGAATGTCTTCAATCTGAGATTCACTGCACGTAAGATCACCATCGGCGGGCTTCTGTGATGGAGCATTGGCCGGCTTAATTACGGCATGAACTTTCCCGTCTTTTATATCATCCGGCATGATGGCTGTACGCCCTCTCTGTGAGTGTCTCCCGCTGACTGCAACACATTATCGAGAGCGATTGATGGTGTTACGATCCCCCGGTCGCCAACACGCGATCGCGCGCTGCAGATCATCCACATGCTGCTGCATCTCAGCCAGCGTACAATCAATCTTCTTGCTGGAGCAATGCCGCAATGAATGGATGCTCGCTCCGGTCCAGAGCCGAACGGTCTTTCTTGATGGGGTATTCAGCGTTAGCACATAGACTTGCGTGTTGTTCTTCATACGATCATCCCTGATGCTGGTTACCAATGGCCGAGGAGGCTCCTCGGCATATGCACAACCGACTCACCCACATCCTCTCAAGTTACACGATAGCCAGCGCGCCCCTTATTCAAAGCCAGGATCGTGCTATTCAATCTGTGCTTGCACCTCTACGCCACGGCGGTCACGGCTGCCGCACCCTGAGAAGGCTGAGGCGCTGCAACCGGCGCTGTCTGCATAGACGCCTTCAGCTCGACAATTGCATTCTCAACATCTGCTTCTGTCGATCCAAACCGATCTCCCATCACTTTCACGGCCTGAGTGATCGCTTTCTTCATCTTTGTGATTTGCTCTTCGGATGTCATCGCATCTCTCCTTCATAGGTTGGAAATCCTGCGCCGAGAAATCTACTGCAAGTCCACAGCCTCATGTGTCCTCAAGAAACTGATTCGCTTCGCCCTAGTGATCGCCCAATGATCGCAGCACTTCGGCAACACTCTGGCAGAGGAAGCGGCAGAGACTGGAGAATCAAGCGCGCAGGAAGGAGGTGAGAAGCGCGAGGGATTGAACAGTCAGCGAGGCTCAATTCTGCACAGCCCTATGCTAGACGCCATGGAGAGCCCGGTCAAGGGGTATTAACGGACAGCGTGCACAGCTCACGGCCGATTGGACCATTGTTACCAGGCGTAGGCCTCGGGTGCAGGCCCACCAGGGCCGGGAAAGATGTCGTCGAGCCGTTTCAGTATTTCCTGGCTCAACGTGACACTCAGGGCACGCATCGCGCCGTTCAATTGCTCCATTGTGCGGGGTCCGATAATCGGCGCCGTAACGGCCTTTTGGTGCAGCAGCCAGGCGAGTGCCACATCGGCCTGACGTTCGCCGAGTTGTGTGCACAGCGCATCATAGGCTTCCAGTTTAGGACGATAGGTCTCGATATCTTTTTTTAGATCTTCGTTCGCGCGTCGACCGACCTGCGCCGACCCTAATGCCCCGGCCAACAGCCCACGTGCGAGCGGACTCCAAGGAATTAGGCCGATGCCATAGGCTTCGCAGGCCGGGATCACTTCCAGTTCAATCGTGCGTTCATTCAGATTATAGAGACTCTGTTCCGACACGAGGCCGAGAAAATGGCGGCTTCGAGCCAGCTCTTGCGCCTGGGCCAGATGCCAGCCGGCAAAATTGCTGCTGCCGACGTAGAGCACCTTGCCCTCCCGAACCAACTGCTCCATCGCCTGCCAGATCTCCTCCCACGGCGTCTCCCGATCAACGTGATGCATCTGATAGAGGTCGATGCAATCCGTCTGCAAACGCCGCAGGCTGTCCTCGCAGGCCCGTTTGATATGCATGGCCGACAAACGAGACTGATTCGGCCACTCACCCATCCGACCGAAGACCTTCGTCGCCAGAACGACCTTTTCACGACGCCCGCCGCCTTGCGAGAACCAACGGCCCACGATCTGCTCGGTCCAGCCCTCGCCCACCTTCCAGCCATAGACGTTCGCCGTATCGAAAAAGGTGATTCCCAATTCCAGCGCCCGATCCATGATGGCGAAACTGTCCGCCTCGCTCGTCTCCGGCCCGAAGTTCATGGTGCCGAGACAGAGTCGGCTGACCTTCACTCCCGACCGACCAAGATGGATGTATTGCATGAATACAGTTCCTTGTCACGCCCGAGAAGAAACCTCACGACTCTTCTTCTTCAATATCCTCGATCGACTGTTTGAGCGCCGTGACAAAGGCTTCCGGCTGAGCCAGTGCATTCTCCGTCAGTTGAAATTCAGAGACCAATACACCCGCCTTGTCCACAATGATCAACCGATAACCCTCTTTCACAAACTCTCTCCCTCTAAAAACTCAGTGATGACTCCATCTTGGGTTGTTCTCAGGGATGGGAGCTGAATGATCTTCCACTGCGCGCAACTTTTTCACCCGCCCACCCACTGGCACGCCGAGACGTGCCATCAGCCCAGGCGAGGGCCTTCTGATTCTCGCTACTCTCTCTAGGGGAGCGGCCAAGGTTGTCCTCGACTGCGCGCATCGGACGAGCACCGTTTTATCGTACGCGTTCTGCGAGCAAGGAGGACACCTGGCCGCTCCCCCCTATTCTTCTAATTCCTGTTTCTTTTTCCCAATTTTGCTCTCCGTCCCCTTCCAGAGCCGGATAATATTATCCTTGTGCTTGACCCAAATCAGTGTGCTCACAAGTAGAGTAAAGATAAAAAACTCCTGCCGCTGTTCGTTCACAATCGCCACAACCGGTAAGCACCCGAAGGCCGCCAGCGCGCCACCGGATGAATAGCGCCAAATCGCGACGGCCCCCAGCCAGATCAGCAACATCAGGAGGCCGATAGAGGGAGATAGACCCAGTACCACGCCCATGGCTGTTGCCACACCCTTCCCTCCCTTGAAACCAAGAAACGGCGAGAAGAGATGTCCGAGGATCGGCGCAAACGCCACGATCATGATGAAGGATTCGACGGTGAGCCACTGCATCGCAACCCAGCCCAGCAACCACCCCTTACCCATATCTCCAAGAAGAGTAAGGACACCTGCCTTCTTGCCGGACACGCGCAACACGTTGGTGAACCCGACGTTCTTGCTGCCGACCGTTCGTGGATCGGGCAGTCCCATCGCCTTCGACACCACGATGCCGAAGGGAATGGCCCCCAGCAGATAGCCAAGTACCGTCATTAATGCGCACAGGAGTTCTTCGTTCATGGATCAGATGATATGAGGGGAGGTGCGAACACCGAACCAACTCGGTCTATCTGGTTTGTTTGGTTTGTTTTATTCTTTTCGTTTGTCCGGCATGAGAACCAGAAAAACGAGATAAACCAGATGAACCAAAAAGACCAGAGAAATGAGCTATAGTCCCTTGGCCACGACCTGCTTCCAGAAGCTCCACACATATTGACCGCCTGAGACATAGCCCAGCACCAGCGACAGATAGAGCGTGACAATACCGGCGAGATGCAGATTGCCGAGATCGGATAAGAACGTATCCTCCAGAATCAACAGTACGATCGCTACTACTTGTAGGCCCATCTTATACTTACCCGTCATCTCAGCTGACATCACCATGCCTTCGCCTGCGGCAATGGCCCGAATCCCTGTGACCGCAACTTCGCGCGCGATGATCAATATCGCAACCAGCGCACTCACACGATCGACGTTGACCAGAAGAATCAAGGCTGAGAGGACCAACAGCTTATCGGCGATGGGATCAAGAAGTTTCCCCAATGTGGTTACTTGGCTGTTACGGCGAGCTAGATAGCCATCCAACAAATCGGTGACCGCTGCAACGACGAAAACGATCGCTGCACTGAGGGATCGGTCAGGGGTCGGCGTGGCAAACAGCACCACAAAGACTGGAATCAAGAGGATACGCGTCAGCGTAATGAAATTCGGCAGATTAAGCGATTCCTGCCCGACCGATCTCCATACCGCCAGTACACGATTCATTGATGACCTATCTAGTTAATCTGGTTTGTTTTGTTTATCTGGTTGATTTGGTTCATCTGGTTAGTTTCGTTCAAGCATAAACCAGATAAGCTAGACAGACCAGACAAACCACACGACGGTCTTCGTACGCTGGCGGACATGTTCAGCATCCTGTTTAGACGATGCCATGCTTGAGCAAGTCATGCAGATGCGCGACCCCGACAATTCGCTTCTCGTTGTCCGCAACGACGAGCGTGGTGATGCCATACCGCTCCATCATTTCAACCGCCTTGGCTGCCAACTCATCCGGCCCGATCAGCTTAGGATGTCGTGAGGCCAATGATCCGGCTGTGACCTTGGAAAAATCCCCACCCTGCTGGAGGAACCGTCGCAGATCGCCGTCGGTTATCACCCCCGCAAGTGTGCCTGCTCGATCGACCACTGTGGTCATGCCGAGTTTTTTCGCCGACATTTCGAGAATAGCCACTGAACCTAAGACCGTCTCTCTTACTTGTGGGACGTCCTGCCCCCTGTGCATGACGTCTCGAACTTTCACCAGTAATCGGCGTCCGAGAGTCCCGCCAGGATGAAATTGCGCAAAATCCTGCTCCTTGAACCCGCGCTTCTCGAGCAAAGCAACAGCCAAGGCGTCGCCCATGGCAAGTGTCACAGTCGTGCTCGCCGTCGGCGCAAGCCCCATGGGGCAAGCCTCTTCTGCAACAGAAACATCTAACGCGACGGCGCTATTCTTGGCTAACGTCGAACTCATTCGCCCAACAATTGATAGAATAGGAATGCCCATGCGCTCCATGAAGGGCAACAGCTGCAAAATTTCCTGCGTCTCTCCGCTATTCGATATTGCAATGAGCAAATCCTTGCGCGCCAGCATGCCGAGATCACCATGGAGCCCTTCGGCTGGATGGAGGAAAAACGATGGCGTCCCGGTACTGGCCATCGTGGCGGCAATCTTCTGCCCAATCAAACCGGATTTGCCCATGCCCGAGATGACGACTTTGCCCTTGCACGCATAGAGCAGATCCACGGCATCCGAGAAACCGCCATCGAGCCGTTGAATGAGGGCCTGGACCGCACGCGCTTCGATGTCCAGCACACGCCGGCCTACATCAAGGCTGGTTCGGCCCTTCGGCATTGCCGATCGAGCGCCTTTCGGCTTGGTTACTTTCGAGGTTGTGACGCGTCGCATATCCGCATGACCCGTTCAAGCAAAGCTTTGAGCTGATGGAGGGGCACCATATTGGGTCCGTCCGACAAGGCCTCATCAGGATTGGGATGGACTTCCATGAAGAAACCATCGACTCCGGCTCCGGCTGCCGCGCAGGCCAATGGCTCGACGAATTCACGCTGGCCGCTTGACTTGGTTCCCCCGCCTCCAGGCAACTGCACACTATGAGTCGCATCGAAGACCACCGGATAGCCAAAACTCCGAAGGACCGGGAAGGACCGCATATCGACGACAAGGTTATTGTAGCCGAACGACGATCCTCGCTCGGTCAGAACGATCCGCTGATTTCCGGACTCCTCCACTTTCTTCACCGCATTACCCATTTCTTGCGGCGAGAGGAACTGGCCCTTCTTGACGTTCACCACTTTGCCGGTCTTCGCCGCTGCGATGATCAAGTCGGTCTGCCTGCAGAGAAAGGCGGGGATCTGGAGCACGTCCACAACCTTCCCCGCCTCGGTCGCCTGTTCTTCTGTATGGACGTCCGTCAAGACAGGAAGACCCAGCTGATCCTTGACCTTCTTCAGCACCGCCAAACCCTTTTCAAGGCCCGGTCCGCGATACGAGTTGATGGAGGTCCGGTTCGCTTTATCGAAAGACGACTTAAAGATATAGGGCATGCCCAGAGACTTGGCGATCTCAGCAATGTGGCCCGCCGTGTCCAGCACAAGCTGTTCGCTCTCGATGACACAGGGCCCGGCAATCAAAAACTGCCGATGCCCCGCGCCGACTTTGAAAGAACCGATTTGGACTTCGTGACTCATAGTGGAATGAAGGTTAAGGATAAGGGTAAGCAGAGATTATCTTATTTCTCGACCTCAACCTAAACCTTTCTCCATCTCAGTGCCCGCACTTCCTTTTGAGAGAAGCCCCCACAAATCCGCTAAACAACGGATGCGGACGGTGTGGCCGCGAATTGTATTCCGGATGGAACTGTGTCGCCAAAAACCAGGGATGACCCTTCAATTCGATGATCTCGACCAGCCGCCCGTCCGGCGAGAGTCCACTCAGTACGAATCCCTTGGCCAGCAATCGCTCGCGGTATTCATTGTTGAATTCGTACCGATGCCGATGACGCTCACGCACCTCGCTCACCCCATACATCTTTTGGGCCAACGTGCCCTCCCCCAGCACACAGACATACGACCCCAGCCGCATCGTCCCGCCCTTATCGCTGACGGACAGCTGATCCGACATCAAATGAATGACGGGATGGGGAGAGGCTTCGTCGAACTCCGCGCTGTTGGCGCCGGTCAATCCTGCCACGTTTCGCGCAAACTCGATCGTGGCGCACTGCATGCCCAGACACAAACCAAGGAATGGAATCTGGTGTTCCCTGGCATAGCGAATCGCGGCAACCTTTCCTTCGATCCCGCGCGCGCCAAACCCACCCGGCACCAGGATGCCATCGACCTCGCGGAGGATACGCTCAGTCCCCTGCCGTTCAATTTCCTCCGATTCGATCCATTGAATATTCACCCGCGTTTCATGATCGATGCCGCCATGAACGAGGGATTCCGCGAGACTCTTGTAACATTCCTTCAGCCCCGCATACTTGCCGACCAGAGCGACCGAAACTTCATGCTTGGGATACTTGATCTTCTGGACCATCGCATCCCATTCGCGCAGATTCGGCGGGCCGGTCTTGAGTTGGAGTTGACGCACGATCAGCTCGTCCAACCCTTCCTTCCGAAACACGATCGGCACTTCATAAATCGTCTCGACATCCTTAGCCGTAATCACTGCGTCTTTTTCAACATTGCAGAACATCGCGATCTTGCCCTTGAGTTCCGGCGGCAGATACCGATCGGTCCGGCAGAGGAGGATATGGGGTTGAATGCCGATCTCCCGGAGCTTGTTGACCGAATGCTGCGTCGGTTTGGTCTTGAGTTCACCGGCTGTGCCGATGTAAGGCACCAGCGTCAGATGAACGTAGAGCACGTTCTCGCGTCCGACGTCGTACGGCATCTGGCGAATCGCTTCAAGGAAGGGCAAGCTTTCGATGTCGCCGACCGTCCCGCCGATCTCCACGATCGTCACGTCCATCCCCTGGGAGATGCGCATGATGCACTGTTTAATCTCATCGGTGACGTGGGGTACCACCTGCACTGTCGCGCCAAGGTAGTCGCCGCGCCGCTCTTTCGTGATGACTGAATGGTAAATCCTGCCGGTCGTGTAGTTGTTTTCTTTGGTGAGGGTCAGGGACGTGTACCGTTCGTAGTGGCCGAGATCCAAATCTGTTTCTGCTCCGTCGTCCGTCACGTAGACTTCCCCATGTTGATAGGGATTCATCGTGCCGGGATCGACGTTGATGTAGGGATCGAGCTTGAGAAATGTGATCTTCAGGCCCCGGCTCTCGAGCAGGTTGCCGATCGAAGCCGAGGCGAGCCCTTTCCCCAGGGAGGAGACGACTCCGCCTGTGACAAAAATGAATTTGCTCATAATGGCCCCCCGTCTTGTCTGATCGTATAACTCTGACACGCATGCCCCCATTACCTGGAAGGGGCTGCCTTCAACAAACCCAACTCCCGCTTGATGACGTCACACTGCTGGAGCTTCTCTGTCACAGGCTCGACATCTTCCGGCGTATCTACCCGTAAAGAATCATGTTTTGTTTCCCAGACTCTGATCGGAATGCCATGTTCCAACGCGCGCAGCTGCTCGAGCTTTTCCGCATCCTCCAACCGTCCGGTGGGCAGGGCTGCCAGTTTCAACAGGATGTCGCGCCGGAACATATACAGACCGAGATGGATGTAATGTAACCCTCCGATCGCCTTGCGGCTGGGATCGTCCCGCACCAACGGAATGGGCGCGCGTGAGAAATAAAGGGCGTTGCCGAGATGGTCCGTGACCACCTTCACCACCGAGGGATTGTGCACATCTTCGGTCGAATCGATCGTGCGCTTCAGTGTGCCCATTTCTGCGCCGCTCTCGATGCACGGCTCAATGAGATCCGTCAGCAAATCAGGCTGGAGCGGAATCTCATCTCCTTGTAGATTCATATAATAGTCCCTGTCGAACATGCGCGCGACTCCGGCGACTCGATCGGTGCCTGTCCGATAATCTCCGGTGACCATCACAACGCGCCCGCCAAATCTTTCCACAGCCTGCTTGATCCGTTCGTCGTCGGTGGCAACCAGGACCTCCGTCACCGCTCGACAAGCCGCCGCTTGTTCGTACACATGCTGAATCATGGGCTTCGAACCGAGCATGACCAGGGGTTTTCCTGGAAAGCGCGACGATCCGTATCGGGCCGGAATCACCACCGTGACGGAGGGTGTAGCCTTACTCATGGCCGAGCGCCTCCGAGAGCTGCTGGGCCGAGAGGGTCGCGGTACCGACCATACCGACGACGATACCAGCGGCATGGTTAGCCAGCGTCGCCGCATCTCTCGTCGAAGCGCCGGTCGACAGCGCGAGGGCCAAGGTTCCGATCACCGTATCGCCCGCACCGGTGACATCATAGACTTGGCGAGCTCGTGCGGGAATATGCCAAGAGGCATCTTCTCCTTCGTACAAACTCATCCCTTTTTCACCGCGCGTAATGAGCACCGCCTGGCATCCTAGCCGCTGCCGTATGATCGCGCCGGCCTCGTTGCTAGCCTGATCGTCGTCGCCATGCACCCCAGCAGCTTGTGTCGCTTCAAGATGGTTCGGCGTAATGACCGTTGCCCCCTTATAGTAGCTGAAGTGTTCGACTTTCGGATCGACGACCAGAGGTATGCCGCGAAGTGACGCGAGCCGCGTGAGTTCTGACATCAGCGTAGCGCTCACCACCCCCTTGGCATAGTCCGACACCACGAGGCAGGATAGTTCCCGTAACCGTGATTCCACATAGCGAAGAATCCGCCGTTGCATCGCCGGCTTGAGTTCCGCCCGGCGCTCCACATCGTACCGTACGATTTGCTGATTATGCGCAATGACGCGAGACTTTCTGGTGGTTGGACGGTCCTGGTCGATGACAACCCCGCCGCGCCCTGAGCGGGTTCCCCCCAGCTCTTTCAGAAGCATCCGGCCGCTTTCGTCTGAACCGATAACGCCACAGAGGTCCGCTTTCCCTCCCAAGGCCAGGATGTTATTGAAGACGTTTGCCGCGCCACCGAGCCTCAAGGATTCAGAGTCGACATGGACCACCGGCACCGGGGCTTCCGGCGAGATGCGGCTCACACGGCCCCAGATATAATGGTCGAGGATGAGATCTCCGATGACCAGCACGGAAGCTTGCGGGAACCGGGAAATGTACTGCCGAAGCACTTGAGG
>Ga0315278_10006354_pt1 | contig 10736 bp, 11 predicted proteins | sample YL17G06_0_MG_FD_203880 | JGI IMG/M metagenome (GOLD analysis project Ga0315278, IMG submission 203880) | Sediment microbial communities from Yellowstone Lake, YNP, Wyoming, USA - YL17G06_0 | ecosystem: Environmental > Aquatic > Freshwater > Lake > Sediment | place: USA: Wyoming | collected... | reverse complement strand
CATGCCGGCGGCCTGCAGCCGTGCGGCCATGGCCTGCGCCGCCTCGGTGCAACTACCCGACGACAGCGTCGTATTGATCTCGACGAGTTCCTTGTACAGCGCACGAAAGCTCGCTTCGCCGTCGTCGGGGGCAGCGGTCGCGGCCCCTGCGCTCGAAACAACAAGAAGCCCGGCGAAGGCCAGGACAGCAACAGGCCGGCTGCAGCGGTTCGATCGCATCATGGACTGCTCACGATTGGAGTAACGGGCGCAGCGTAGCGACGGCACGCCGCGGCGACAAGCCGGATCGCAGGTGAGGCGCCCGTCAGACGAACCGCTCGATCAACGCGTGGACGTTGACCCGGGCCCGCAGCCTGGCGCAGATCAGGAAGTTACCGAGCAGCTTGCGATGCAGGAAGATCGTCTCCGGCGGTGGCGAACGCAGGCCACTCCTGAATGCCATGGCCATGCCCAGGTCGCGCGCGCGGCCGATGAGTCCGGAGCCCCCGAAATCGTAGGGACCTCGATGCGCGAGCGGCTCGCAGACCAGTTCCATGATCTCGACCGTCCCGCGCACCATTTCCTCGGGATCCTCCTGGCTCGCGTAGCCGAGCGCGAAGGCCGCCTCCCGGATTCCAGCCCTGTCGCGCGCAATGACCGCACGACACACCTGCCGGTAGCGCTCAACGAAATCCTCACGGTATTCGCACGCGGACCCCAGGTCGAGGAGCGCGAGCTGTCCCGTCGCCGGCAGGTAGAGGTAGTTGGCGCTGTTCGGGTCCGTCTGCATGAAGCGGAACTCGAACATCTCGCGGAACAGCAGTTCATGCAGCGTTCGAGCGACGGCATTGCGCGTCGCCTGCGGGACAGCTTCGCTCATGAGCGTCTCGAGCGGGTCGCCGTCGATCCAGTCCATTGCAAGGATGCGTCGGGTAGTGAGAGTGCGGTCCACGCGCGGTACGAGCACCTCGGGCATCACAGCGGCGTAGCGGCCGTAGCGATCGAGGTGGCGCGCCTCGCTCTCGTAATCGGTCTCGAGCCTCAGTTGACGCTTCGCCTCGGCGGCGATCGCATCGACATCGAGCGACACGGGCAGGAAGTTGAGTCGTCGCAGCAGCGTCGCAAGGTTGTCGACGTCGCTGTCGACACTGCGCGCCACGCCGGGAAACTGGATCTTGAGCGCAAGCTCGCGCCCACCGTGTTTCCGGGCGCGGTGAATCTGGCCGATGGATGCAGCGGCCACCGGTTCCACGTCGAAGCGCGTGAACTTCCGTTCCCAACCCTTGCCGTACTCGCGGCCGAGCACACGCCGCAGCTGCGCATCGGGCATCGCATAGCCCTGCGAGCGCAGCATGCCAAGCGCGTTGCGGAATTCGGCCGGGATTATCTCGTCACCCTGCAGCGACAACATCTGGCCGACCTTCATTGCCGGCCCGCGCAACGATGCAAGTCTGCGGGCAAGGGTTTCCGCGTTACCCGGAGTCAGTACTGTCGTCAGGAGGTCCGGTCGCTTGCCGCTCGAGAGTTGCTTCGCCGACGCCACGGCCGCGGACAGCGCCAGCTCGCCGCTCAGCATGCCGAAGCGCAGCAGCCGCCCGACCCGCGATGTCGGCACCGCGCTGCGTTGCCGCGTGACCTTGGTGGCCACTAGTCTTCGATCCGCTGGCTGCCGATGCGATCCTTCCTGCCGGCGACCGGGTCGTCATCGCCCCGCGCAGCAGGGCCGTCCGGCGGCCGAGGCTGTGACAGGGCCCCGAGAACGCCTTGCGCGACCCGGTAACGGTAGTCGAAGCGATGATCGGCTGCGGCGGGCCGGGCTCGCAGGTAGAGATCCAGGGCTTCCTCCAGCACCTCGATCTCGGCGTCGTCGAGCACTAGCCTGATGGTGTGGCCGGGCATCCGTCGATACTACCCGATGCCCCGGCCGATGCCCCGGGCGTTCACGTCGTCGCGGTGTCGGCCGGCCACCAGGCGTACATGTGCACCCGCCCGGTACGCGTGTCGCAGAGGGCGCGGCGGCGCTGGCCCTCGGCCGTCCACTCCTTGATCGCCACGCGGGCCGGCAGCTGCACCGGCGTCAGGAACTGCGTCTCGATGCGAGTACCGACCGGAATCACCGGCACCGGATCCTGCGCGAGGCTGCGTGCGAGCGACCACATGCCATGGCTGATCGAGCCGCGCAGGCCGAAAAACTTCGCGGCCCGGTCGCTCAGGTGAATCGGGTTGAAGTCCATCGAAACCCGCGCGTAGTCCCACGCAGTGCGACGCGTTACGTCGAACTCGGCCAGCACCGCGCTGTCTTTCGGCGCCTTCGGTGGCCTCGGCGGCCGGGAAGCGGGACGCTCGGCGGATTCGGGCCAGCGAGAGAGGAACACGCACGTTTCGCGCCACATTGGCTGCTCGCGGCTGGAGATCACTGTGTCGATGTCGAAAACCAGCCCGGCGTCCGTGCGACGGTAGTTGCGCGCCGCCACGGCCACGTCGACGCGCATTCCCGGCTCGAGCTCGGCGAGCTTCTCGATCACGTTCGACAGGTGGATCAGGCCCATGGGCCGCAGCGGAAAATCGCTGCAGGCGAAAATCTGCAGGTGCAGCGGCGTCGAGAGCACGTGCGGGTAGGTCGTCGGCACGCCGGCACCGAAACCGCACACTTCCGAATACCGACGCACGCGTGCGTCGGAGAGCACGACACCCGAAACACTGGCGTGGTATTCCGCCGGCTCGCCGATCTCCGTTACTGGCGGCCGGCTCGTGAACAGGACCCGCGGGTAACTTCCCAGGCCCGTCGGCAGTTTACGAACTCTCAGGTGGACGGAGTTCGCCACTTGCTAGGGCGCGACCTGGTCGATGACGATCGCAACGTCGGCCGACCCGCCCTTCTTCTGACCGACCTTGCCGATCAGGTCGCCGGTCGCGGTGACCGCAGTCCCGCCAAAGGCCACGCGGGCTACCAGCTCGACGTCATCGACCGACGAGAGGTTGCGGCCCTCTATCATCGAGTTGGCGTCGCTCAGCACCACGGTCGTCGGCAGCTGGTCGCTCGACATGCGCACGGCGGCCAGCGGCGGGCCGGGAATACCTGGCTGCCGGGCCGCGACGAATAGCGGCGTGCCGGGCTGCAACTTGCCCGCGATCTTTGGATCCACGGAAATCGAAATGCGGATCGTGCGGCCGGTGGGCGCCGGGCCGTCCGCGGTGCCGGACGAGGCCATGCCGCCTCCCATCCCGCCAGCCATTGCGCCACCCGCGCCTGCGCCCATTGCTGGCGGCGATGCCGCCATCGCGGGCGCTTCGACACCGAGTTCCGCGAGTTGCGCGACGACTATCTGACGGATGTCGTCCGGCGGGCTCAGCTCGAGCAGCGCGCTCCAGCGCGCCTTGGCGGTCTCCTTGTCGCCGGCCCGGATCGCCATCACGCCCGAGTACCACAAGGCCTTGCCATTGCTGGCATCGGCCTCGATCGCGGCGTCGACGATCTGCTTGGCCTGCCCCTGTACCGCCGGATCGTCGGTGAGAATGAGTGCCTCGGCGAGGTCGAGCATGAGCGCCGGATCCTTGCCGCCGGTCAGGTCAATCGCCTTCTGGTACGCGGTCGCGGCCTTGACCGCCGCACCCGTCACCAGGTAAGTCCGCCCGAGCATCTGCCAGCCTTCCACGTCGCCCGGATTCGCCGCGAGACGCGCCTCGAGCTGCGCCGCGACCTCGTTCATGTCCCCGGTCCCGCCCTCACCGTGCCCGGGAGGCACGGCTGCTGCGGCGATCGGATTGTCCCAGGGGAAATTCGAGATGCGGGAGTAGAGCGCCGCCGCGGCCAATGGCAGCACGACCACGAGCGCAACCAGCACTGCGGTCGAGCGGGGCGCGGCAGGCGTACCCTTGGCCGCAGACGGAACGCTTCGCACCAGCGGTACAGCCAGGTACGCAATCGCCGCCACGAGCATGACGGCGCAGATCAGGATAAAGGGTGTCACGATTTACCGGCCTCCGGGCCCGCTGGATCGATGTCGGACTCTGCAGACCTCTGGCGAACGACGCGCACCACGGCGAATGCGCCGAACGCGAGCAGCAGCACGGGGGCGGCCCAGAGCAGGAAATTCCCGGCCGTCATGCGCGGCCGGTACAGGACGAAGTCGCCGTAGCGCTCGATCATGAAGGTGCGGATCTCGTCGTCCGTCTTGCCGGCGGCGATCATCCCGCGCACCTCGTGGCGCAGATCCTGGGCCAGCGTGGCGTTCGAGTCCGCGATGGTCTGGTTCTGGCAGACGAGGCAGCGAAGCTCGCGGTTGATGTTCTCGTATCGCGCCTGCAGCGCCGGGTCGTCGAAAGCACGCTCGGTGTCGATAGCCAGCGCCACGTGCGCTCCGGCGAGCGACAGCGCGAGCAGCAGCGCACGAATCAGGTTTTTCACGTCTTGCTCCCTGCCCCGCTGCGCGCCGCCTCGATGCGCGGCAGGAACTCCTTCGCCCAGACCTCGAGCGTCATCGGCGCGATGTGCTTGTACAGCACGACGCCGTCGGGCCCGATCAGGAACGTCTCGGGCGCGCCGTACACGCCCCAGTCGATGGCGGCTCGCCCCACCTGGTCCTCTGCCACCGCTGCATACGGGTTGCCGAGGTCCCGCAGCCACGCTTGCGCCGCCGCGTTGTCGTCTTTCCAGTTGAGGCCGATCAACGGAACCGCGTTCTGCTTCGCGATCGCCAGCAGCACCTCGTGCTCCTGCCGGCAGCCTCCGCACCACGTGCCCCAGACATTCAGCACCCAGGGCTTCCCGGCGAGATCTTTTGTCGAGATCGGGTAGGCAGCGTCCTGCAGGCTCGGCAGGCTGAACTCGGGAGCCGCCTTGCCGATCAACGGCGAGGGCACGTAAGCCGGGTCGCGCTGCAGGCCGACGTACAGGAACACGCCGAGCCCCAGGAACATGACGAATGGAACGATGAATTTCAGCATGGCTCTTCCCCGTCAACGTGCCGCGGCGGCACCGCGAGTGCCGACCTTGTCGTCCGCGGTCTCGCGACGCGTGCGATAGCGGCGATCGCTGATCGAGATGATGCCGCCGAGCGCCATCACCAGCGCGCCGAACCAGATGAACCGCACCAAGGGCTTGTACTGCACGCGAACGCTCCATGCGCCCGCGCCGAGGTCGTCGCCCATGGCGACGAAGAGGTCGCGGTTCCAGTCCACCTCGATGCCGGACTCTGTCATGGGGCTCTTCTGCACGCGGTAGATGCGCTTCTGCGGGTGCAGCGTCGCCACTTCCTTGCCGTCGCGGGTGATCAGCACTTCGGACTCAATGGCGTTGTAGTTCGGCCCCTGCACCTGCTTCGTGCTCTTGAAAAGAAAATCGTAGCCTTCCAGCGACACGCTCTGGCCCGGCTGCAGCGCGATGTCCTTCTCGACGCGATAGGTCTGCGTCACGGTGATGCCGATCGCAAAGAGTCCGACGCCGATGTGCGCGACCGTCATGCCGAGCACGCCGCGCGAGATCGACTGCTTGAGCCGCAGCCGCTGGAACGGCTCGTACAGCGACGACAGGATCACCCACACGCCTGCCGTAAGTCCGACGGCGGCCATTATGTGGAACTTGCCGTACGCCACGAGCGGCACCACGAGCCCGAACGCGAGCGCCGCCGTGAACAGCACGACGAGCGGCTTGCGCATGTCCTCGAGCTTCGCCTTCTTCCAGGCCGAGTGCATGCCGATCGCGAGCAGGAACACCAGCGGCAGGGTCGGGATCAGGAACACGAAATTGAAGTACGGCGGCCCTACCGAGATCTTGCCCATGTTGAGGGCGTCGAGGAACAGCGGGTACAGCGTACCGATCAGGATCAGGGCCGCGGCCACCAGCAGCAGCAGGTTGTTGAAGAGAATGAACGACTCGCGCGACACCGGCTCGAAGCCGCCGCGCGAGCGCAGCGCCGGGCCGCGCCAGGCGAAGAGCGCAAGCGAGCCGCCGATGCAGACGCCGAGGAAAGCCAGGATGAACAGCCCGCGGCTCGGGTCGCTCGCGAAGGCATGCACCGATACGAGCACGCCCGAACGCACCAGGAACGTGCCGAGCAGGCTGAGCGAGAAGGCCGTGATCGCCAGCAGCAGCGTCCAGCTCTTGAACAGGCCGCGCTTCTCGGTCACCGCGAGCGAGTGGATCAACGCCGTTCCCACCAGCCACGGCATGAACGAGGCGTTCTCGACCGGATCCCAGAACCACCAGCCCCCCCAGCCGAGCTCGTAGTAAGCCCACCAGCTGCCGAGCGTGATGCCGACGGTGAGAAAGAGCCAGGCGAGCGTGGTCCACGGCCGGGCCCAGCGCGCCCATTTCTCGTCCAGCCGGCCCTCGAGCAGTGCCGCGACGGCGAAGGCGAAGGCCACCGAGAAACCAACGTAGCCGATGTAGAGCATCGGCGGATGGATGGCGAGCGCCGGATCCTGCAGCAGCGGGTTCAGGTCGCGGCCATCCGCGGCCGCCGGGATCAGGCGCTCGAACGGACTCGACGTAAGCAGGATGAAGAGCTGGAAACCGACGCTCACCACGCCGAGCACACCGAGCAGGCGGGCCGCGTAGCTTTCCGGAAGGTCCTTGCTGAATGCCCCGACTGCGACGGACCATGTCGCAAGCGCGAAGGCCCACAACAGCAGCGAGCCCTCGTGGGCTCCCCAGACCGCGGCGAACCGGTAGAACGTGGGCAACTCGGAATTCGAGTTGTTGGCGACGTACAGCACCGAGAAGTCGTTCTTGTAGAACGCCCAGGCCAGCACGCCGAAAGACATCGCCACGAAAACCCACTGGCCCGTGACTGCGGGCCGGGCTGCCGCCATCCAGCGGCGGTTACCGAACGCCGGCCCGGCCAGGCCGAACCATGCCTGCGCGCCGGACAGAAGCAGCGCGATGATGAGCGAGAAAAGACCCAGTTCTACGACCATTCGATTCTCCCCTGGTGCCGGGCGCTCAGGTGCTGCCCTGGTTTGCGCCCTGTGACGCCTGTGCGTGAGGCTTCAGGCTGTCCTTGACCTCGGGGGGCATGTAGTTCTCGTCATGCTTGGCGAGCACTTCCTCGGCCACGAACATGCCGTCCGACCCCATCTTGCCGCGTGCAATGACGCCCTGGCCTTCGCGGAACAGGTCCGGCAGCACGCCCGTGTAGCTGACTGTCTGCTGGTGCGCATAGTCGGTCAGCGTGAAGCGCACTTCGAGGCTGCCCGGCTTGCGCTTGAGGCTGCCGTTCTCGACCAGCCCACCCACGCGGAACGAGCGGGCGCTCGGCGCCTCGCCCGCCTGGATCTGGGAGGGGCTGTAGTAATACAGCAGGTTCTTCTTGAACGACTGCAGCGCAAAGGCCGTGGCGATGCCGACGCCGGCCAGGATCGCCACCACCGTAATCATGCGTTTCCGACGTGGGGTCATGTGCGTTGCTCCTTGTCTATCGTCATGCGGCGACGTGCGCTCGCCTGCTGCTCTGCCTCGATACGTCGCGCCGCCCACCAGTTGGCGAGCAGCACCACCGCAGTTAGACCGTACGCGGTCCAAACAAATCCCGCGTAACCACTCATGTGAAGAAATTCACGCAAGTTCATGATTTAGTTGATTTCCTTAAGCCAAGTCGCGTTTCGCTCGCGGCGCAGGATCTCGCCCCGGAGCCGCCGGCAGATAGCCCAGCCGAAATACAGCTGGAAGCCGGCGATCATGATGAAGAGCGGAATCAGCATCGCGATGGCGATGGACGGCCGGTCGAGCTTGGTGACGCTCGCGGGCTGGTGCAGCGTAGACCACCACTCCACCGAGTAATGGATGATCGGCACGTTGATCACGCCCACGATGGCGAGCACGGCGCTCGCGCGGTCGGCGCGCTGCGGGTCGTCGAACGAAGATCGAAGCGCCATGTAGCCGAGGTACAGGAACAGCAGGATGAGCTCCGACGTGAGGCGCGCGTCCCACACCCACCAGGTGCCCCACATGGGCTTGCCCCAGATCGAGCCCGTGGCCAGCGCGAGAAAGGCGAACGAGGCGCCGATCGGCGCCGCAGCGGCCGCTGCCGCGTGCGCCAGCTTGATGCGCCAGACGAGCCCGATGCCGGCTGCGACCGCCATCACCACATAGGTGAACATCGACATCCACGCGCTCGGCGCGTGGACGTAGAGGATGCGGAAGGCGTCCTTCTGCTGGTAGTCCATCGGCGCCTTCACGAGACCCCACCACGTGGCGAGCACGATCAGCGCGAGGGACGACCATCCGAACCACGGGGCCATCTTGCCCAGCAGCCGGTAGGCGTGGGGCGGCGAAGCGAATTTATGCAACCAGGTCCACATGTTTGTCCTTCAGCCGGGCGCCAGCCCGGGGTTCGTCAATTCTCGACGCTGATCCGGATCGCCGCCGACACGGCAAGCGGGCCGAGACTCAGTACCAGGAAGAAGATCGCCGCGAGCAGCTGCAGCGGCCCGGCAGGCGAATCGCCATCCATCGCCATCGACACCGCGCGCGAGCCGAAGATCAGCAGTGGCATCGCGAGCGGCAGCACGAGCAGCGACAGCAGCACGCTGCCGCGGCGCACGCCCACGGTGAGTGCCGCGCCGATGCCGCCCAGGATGCTGAGCGTCGCGGTTCCGAGCAGCAGCGAGAGGACCAGAGTGCCCCAGGCGTTGAACGGCAATCCGAGCGCCGTGCCCACGATCGGCGCCACGAGCACCAGCGGCAGCCCCGTCAGCACCCAGTGGCAGGCCACCTTGGCAAGCAGCAGCCAGCCCAGCGGCTGGCCCGACAACACCCATTGCTCCATGGTGCCGTCTTCGACATCCGAACGGAACAATGATTCAAGGGCGAGCAGCGAAGACAACAACGCGGCGACCCACACGACGCCGCCCGAGATCTTGCTCAGCTCGTTCAGGTCGGGCGTGGTCGCCAGCGGGAAGAGCGTCGTTACGACGACGTAGAAGATCAGGGGCTGGGCAACCTCGTCCCAACGCCGCCAGGCGAGCGTCAGGTCGCGCTGGAACACCAGCCATGCCGCCGAAGAGACTGCCGCGCGCCGCATCAGCTGAGCTCCAGCAGGCGCAGGTTGGGCGAATGGTCAAGCAGACGCTGGTGCGCCGCCGCGAGCGCGAGGCCACCGTGCTGGACGTGTTCCTGCACCAGCTCCTCGACCAGCGTGACGCCCGCGCTATCGAGGTTGGTCACTGGCTCGTCGAGCACCCAGAGCGAGGCCTCGGCCAGCAGCAGCCGGGCCAGCGCCAGTCGCCGCTTCTGACCGGCCGAGAGCGACCGGGCTGGCAGGTCACCGCGCGACAGGATCCCGCAGCGGTCCAGTGCGGCGTCGATGTCCTTGGCCGAAAGCTTCTGGCGCAGCCCGGCGAGAAACTTGAGGTTTTCGCGGCACGTCAGGTCGCCCTTGAGCGAATTCGGATGGCCGAGGTAGCCAAGCTGCGCGTGAAACTCGTCGCTTACGCCACGCACCGGGCGGCCGCACCAGTCGATCGAGCCGGTTTCAGCGGGCAGCAGCCCGACTATCACCCGGAGCAGCGTCGTCTTGCCGACGCCGTTCGGCCCGGTAATCTTCAGAAACTCGCCCGTGCGCACGACGAACGACACGTCCCGCAGGATGTGCCGGTCGCCTCGCCACGCGTTGATAGCTCGAGCCTCGAGCACGGCCCCATCGGGCAACATCGATCCTCCGCCCACAGTCCTGAAGTCCGGTCGCCCGGAACCGTCCGGCGAGGCGACTAAGTGGCCGCGGAGTCTAGCAAATCGAGTCTCAGTCCTGCGCTACGGGTTGCCGTAGCGGTTCGGCGACGATCGGCTCGAGCAGTACGAGGTCGGCCCCCTCCTCTACGCGATCACCGGGCTTGACTGCGACGGTTTTCACCGTTCCGGCCCACGGGGCCGCCATCGAGTGCTCCATTTTCATGGCTTCGAGCACGACCAGCACGGCGCCCGCGGCGACCTCGCAGCCGGGAACGGCCCGCACATCGAGCACGTGGCCCGGCATCGGAGCGCGCAGGTGCCCTTCGTGCTCCGCGGACGCGTGGTATTCGGCGCCCGTATCGACCCGGAACTCGAACTTCAGGCATTGCCTGCGTACGATCGTGGCGTCGTCCGCCGCCTCCACCCGGGCCCGCACCTCGTGACCGTCGATCAGCCCGGCCAGTTCGCCTGGGGCGTCCGGCAGGAGGGCCACCTCGTGTGTCTGGCAAGCGAGCCGTACCGAAAGGCCGCGCGGCTGCCGCACAAGGTGCATCCAGTGCCGTTCGTCGCCGAGCTGCAGTGGCAGGCGCAAGGTCGGCTCGTCATTCAGACGGAAGCCGGCGTCGCTAACCCAGGGTGAGTCAAGTCGCGGGGGCACCCCCGACCGCAGCGTCGCCGGCGACGCCTGCGCCGCGGCCGCGATCAGCCATGCATCCGTTCGTTCGGCCGGGGTCTCGCCGACCGGCTGCAGCGCCTGCTCGAGCAGGCGGGTGCTTACGTCCCCGCTGCGCACGGCCTCGGCCCCAAGGATCTCCCAGAGGAACCTGGCATTTGTCCGCACCCCCTCGACCTCGGTGCGCTCGAGCGCCGCACGCAGCCGGTCGAGCGCGCCGGTTCGATCCGGCGCCCACGCGATCACCTTGGCCAGCATCGGGTCGTAATGGACGGTGACTTCGTCGCCCTCGAGCACACCACTGTCCACACGGACGTTTGCGACCCCTTCCGCAAGCCGCAGGCGCTGCAGGCGGCCCGTGGACGGCAGGAAGCCACGCTCCGGGTCTTCGGCGTACAACCGCGCTTCGACCGC
>Ga0315278_10006352_pt1 | contig 10736 bp, 12 predicted proteins | sample YL17G06_0_MG_FD_203880 | JGI IMG/M metagenome (GOLD analysis project Ga0315278, IMG submission 203880) | Sediment microbial communities from Yellowstone Lake, YNP, Wyoming, USA - YL17G06_0 | ecosystem: Environmental > Aquatic > Freshwater > Lake > Sediment | place: USA: Wyoming | collected... | reverse complement strand
TGGCGCGGCGTAGCGGAACGCTCGAGGACACGCTGAGAGCCTTCAATATCGAGCTTGCGTTCTCCGGAGAACACGACGCTTCGGACTGCTACCTCTCGATCAACGCCGGGGCAGGAGGCACCGACTCGCAGGACTGGGCTGAGATGCTCTTGCGCATGTATGGGCGTTTCTGCGAACGTATGAGGTTCTCCGTTTCCCTGCTCGAAGTGAGCTCTGCGGATACAGCCGGCATACGTAGTGTCACGCTGGAGATCAAGGGCGAGTACGCGTATGGCAACCTGAAGAGCGAGGCGGGCGTGCATAGGCTCGTTCGGCTCTCACCTTACGATGCCGCACACCGTCGTCACACGTCCTTTGCCGCCGTCACCGTGACGCCGGTGATGGAAGAGGCGGCGGTCGAGATTGACCCGAAAGATCTTCGCATTGATACCTACCGTTCGTCCGGGGCGGGGGGGCAGCACGTTAATGTGACGGACTCCGCCGTGCGCATCACTCATCTTCCGACCGGCCTCGTAGCCTCCTGCCAAAACGAGCGCAGCCAGCACCAGAACAAGGCGACAGCGATGCGCATCCTCCTCTCACGGCTTGCCGACCTCCTGCGACGGGAGCGAGCCGAGAAACTGGAGGAACTGAAAGGGGAATTGAAAGAGATCGAGTGGGGGAGCCAGATCCGATCCTACGTGCTCCATCCCTATCGTCTTGTGAAAGACCATCGGACGCTCGTCGAAACGGGCAATGTCGACGACGTGCTGGATGGGAACCTCCTGCCGTTTGTCGAAGCCTGTCTGCGGCCGACGGCGGGCGACACAGCGCAGTAGATCGCGCGATATGGCGACAGGACGGGAGTTGTTGGGTCTATCGAAGATTGCTACAATACAACCTGGAAGACCTATGGATGAGGGAGGAACCATCGTGGCACAGAAGGAATTGTTGGACAAGATCTCGATCTACGTTCCGAAGAACAAGCTCGATCAGCAGCCCGTAGAACGACTCATGAAGCTGGCCGAGGTGAAGGACCGGTCGGTCAACTACCTCGTCGTCGAGGCGATCGTCGAGTACCTGGCGCGCGAGGAGAAGCGGAAGAACTAGCCCCGTTCATCCGGTGCAGGGTCCACTCCCTGGGCGCGCGTTTCGAGGTACGCTTGGAGAATGAGAACGGCGGCCAGGCCGTCTCGCAGTTCCTTGCGGCGTTCGCGGGAGAGATTGCCCTCCAGCATGGCGCGCTCGGCTTCGGACGACGTCAGTCGCTCATCGAATAAGTCGACCGGCAAGCGAGTGCGGCGGGCGACCTGGTCAGCGAAAGCCTTCGCTTCGGTGGCCATGGTGCCGCTCGTTCCGTCCATGAGCAGGGGCAGCCCGACGACGATGCGCGCCACGCCGTGCTCGCGTGCGAGTCCTGCGATTCGATGGAAGTCGTCGCTCGCACGCCGCGAACGCGGCAGCGTAGGGAGCGGGCTCGCCAGGATTCCATCTGGGTCCGAGAGCGCAAGCCCGAGGCGCACCCGGCCGTAGTCGATGCCAAGAGCCCTCATGACCGACTTCCGAGGACCTCGAGCGCCCGACGGACGAGAGCTTCGATGTCGAGGGCCTCGCCGCGCAAGTGGGCGATCGCCTCCCGCGCCTCGCGTCCTGAGAACCCGAGGGACTTCGACGTGAGGGCGCGCAGAGCCGTTTCTTCGTTCGGAGTGAGGAACAGCCCCTCGGTTCCTCCGTCTCCCGCGTCGGACAACTTGCCGTGAAGGTCAACGAGGATGCGCTCCGCCGTCTTCCTCCCCACCCCTTTCACCGTTACGAGAAGATCCACGTTGCGCGCGGCCACGGCCTCCACGAGCTTGTCGGGCGGGATGACAGACAGCACCTGGAGGGCAACGCGAGGTCCCACCTGGCTGACGGTGAGCAGTTGGCGGAACAGCTCGCGCTCTCGGAGCGAAGAGAAGCCGAACAGCTCGATGGTATCGTCACGCAGGATGAGGTGGATGTAGAGGAGCGCGCTGTGTCCGATCTCGCACGCCCGTAACGTGCCGGCAGGACACAAGGCTCGATAGGCGACTCCTCCGGTGTCGATGACCACGGAGTCCGCCGCCCTTCGCACGACCTCCCCGCTGACGGAGTCGATCATTGCACCCTCTCTACGCGCGCTCGCGCTCCTGTCTCCTCGCACACCGAATCGGCGAACAACGTCGCGCGACTCGGCGGTACCGTCACCGTGGCCTCGCCTTGGGTATCGTAGCGGATGTCGAGCACCCGCGCTCCGTGCCGGTGAATGGCTCGCATGACCGCCGCATTGACCTCGATGGGAAACCGGAGACGCAACGCGACCTCGAGCTGTCGCTCGACTATCGACGCCTCGGCAAGGGCGGCCGCGGTGACCGCTCCGTACGCGCGGACGAGCCCCCCCACGCCGAGCTTGACTCCCCCGAAGTAGCGAACGACCACGGCCAGCACATCGACGAGCTCGGCGGCCTCGAGTTGCTGGAGGATGGGCGTGCCGGCCGATCCGCTCGGTTCGCCGGCATCGCCGGCACGGGCGACGATACTTAGCTCAGCGCGGCATCGATACGCATAGCAGACGTGAGTTGCGTCGTGATGCTGGCGTCGAATCGTGGACAGCCGCCCTTCGATCTCGTCGACCGTCGCTACGGGTCCGACGAACGCAAGGAATCTCGAGCGCTCGCGCGTCAGGCGAGCCGAGCCTTGGCTCGCTAGCGTCCGGTACACGTCCATCAAGCGCGGCCGACCAGCTCCACGTCGGCCTCCTCGCACAAGCTGGCGACGAACTCGTACGCGTTGCCTACGGCGGCGGCGTCCCCGTACACCAGCAGTGACACGCTCCCCCTTCCAGGCCCGATCCCATTGGACGTCACGTGCACAGCGTCGACGCCGAACAGAAGGTGGAGGGCTTCGACCTCCGTTACGATCTGCCCATGCAGCGGGAAGATTCCGCAGGCGAGGCCGTTGTGGAGATTCATCCTGCCCGCGCCCATCTCCTGTGACAGGTCAACGACGGACGTGTGGATCGACTTGGAGACGCTGATCGGGATCACGATGTCCACTCCTCGTGCCAGCGCGGCGGCGACGTAGCGACCGACGGTTCCTCCGGTGGCCGACGCGAGCAACACGCCGACGACGCCCCAGGGATCGAGCGCGTTGCCGCCCTTGATCACGATATCTCCCGCGGCGAGTGCGGACAGCGTCTGATCTAGGGTCTCGTTCGCCGGCCTCCCGCGGACCAGCACGATCTCCTCCATCTCCCCTACGCGGGCGTTCACATTCCAACGCTGGTCGATGAATCCCGCCGCGTACGCGCCACGGTCGATCGGCGCGCCGCAGAGCTCCTCCGCGACAAACGCGTTCGTCGTGCCTCGCGTGATCACGATCCTCCCCTCTCCGAGCGCTCTCTTGACGCCTGGATGAGCGGCGACGCCCTTGGCAATCAGACGTTTCGACGCGGCAGAGGTCAGGACAACGGATGCATTCATCGGGATCTCCTGTTTGCGAAAGGGTTTGCGAATATGCTATAAGGTTCACCGCGTCAAAGCAAAACCTCGAACAAGCAAGGTGGTCGTCTCGATGCGTTACGACAAGTCCAGTTATGGGAAGGAAGTCAGGGACTTCGTTTGGAACGTCCCGGCGAACTACAACATCGTGGACGTCGTGGAGGGGCACGCGAAGAGGAATCCGAACAAGCTCGCTATCCTGTGGGAGGATGTCGAAGGGAACGCCAGGAAGATGACCTACGGCGAGCTTGTGGAGGGAATGCACCGCTTTGGAGACTCCCTCATGAAGCTCGGCGTGAAGAAGCACGAGCCCGTGCTGCACATTCTGCCACGCATTCCCGAGGCTCACGTCGCGCAACTCGGGACGTTCGTCGCCGGCGGCGTTGCGGTTCCCTGCTCCGAAATGCTGAAGGAGAAAGAGATCCTCTACCGCTCCCAGGCCTCGGGCGCCAAGGTCATCGTCGCCGACACTTCGACGGTCGGCATCGTGGAGGCCGTGCGCGGCCAATGTCCGCTCTCGACGTTCATCCTGATCGGCAGCGCGGAGCCGCGCAAGGGCTGGCTGCGGTTTGAGGATCTTGTCGCTTCCGGGGATCCATGCGCCAAGAAGGTTCCTCTCATGGCCGAGGACCCAATGACGATCAACTTCACCTCGGGCACGACGGGGAATCCTAAGCCAGTGGTCCACAAGCACCACTGGATGTACTGTCACCACCACATCACGGCCCGCTATTGGTACGATGCCGACGAGACGGACATCATCTGGGCAACGACGGCGCCGGGCTGGGCCAAGTGGTACTGGAGCCCGGTCGGCGTCTCGCTGACGACCGGCGCGACGCAGCTCATCTACAACGGGCGATTTGACGGCGAGCGATACCTGGACCTTCTCGCGAAGTACAAGGTGACCAAGCTCTGCTGCACGCCGACTGAGTATCGCCTCTTTGCGCAGGTGCCCGACATGGGGAGACACAAGATCTACTTGAAGGACGCTCTGTCGGCCGGCGAGCCGCTCAACGTCGAGCCGATCGAGGCGTTCAGACGCGCATTTGGCGTGACCATTCGCGACGGCTATGGCCAGACCGAAAGCGTCTGCCTTGTCTGCAATTTGCCGGGGCTCCCGGTGAAGCCCGGCGCGATGGGCCTTCCGTCTCCGGGCCCCGGGGTCGTGCTGATCGACGAGAATGGCAACCTTGTCAAGCAGGGCGAAGTGGGCGAGATCGCGCTCAAGCCAGGGAATCCGGCGATCTTCGACGGCTACTGGAATGCGCCAGAGCTCGACAAGGACGCGTTCTCTGGCGGCTGGTACCGGACCGGCGACCTCGCCAGGGCGGACGAGGACGGGTACCTCTTCTTCGAGGGCCGCGCCGATGACGTGATCCTGACGTCGGGCTACCGCATCGGGCCGTTCGAGGTTGAGGACGCGCTCGTCAGCCACCCGGCCGTCGTCGAAGCGGCTGCGGTGGCCGCGCCGCACCGCGAGCGCGGCGAGATTGTGAAAGCGTTCGTCATTCTCGCCAAGGGCTTCACGCCGTCCGCCGAGCTGACGAAAGAGCTTCAAGACCACGTCAAGAAGGTCACGGCGCCGTACAAGTACCCGCGCGCGATCGACTTCGTGACGGAGCTTCCGAAGACGATGAGCGGAAAGATCAAGCGCGCCGAGTTGAAGAGGAAGGAATGGGAGGGCTGGGATCGGCGATGACATTGAGGAGAGCGCTTGCGGCCGCCGGAGTGTTCTTCGCTCTTGCCCTCGGGGTGGCGGGCGCACGCGCCGGCGGGTTCAACGTCGGTTGTGAGATCGTTTCGGTGGACGTCGCGGGGACCCTTGCGAGGGTCCCCGTTGCGTTGCGCGGTGCCTTCGATGAGATCCTCGCGGTGCTCGCCGATCAGGGCGTGTCGCCTGCCGAACTTACCGACATCGAGGCGGGCTTCGACTCGGCGCTTGCCGACCTGAACGCGAACTTGGTCGCGTTCCCCACGCTTCTCCCGCTTCCTCTCCTCGGCGGCGGGATCGAGCTCTCGGTTCCCTGGGTTGTGATCGACGGCGTGCGCCTCTCGGGCGGGATCCTGAACGGCGCCATCGTGCGCGGCCTTGCGGCGATGGGAGGAGTTGAGGTCCCTGATCCGCTTTTCCAGGACGCGTTCGATCTTGACGGCGAGACAGCGAGCTTCACGGTCGATGCGGATGTGTCAGCCTGGGCACTCTCGGTTGAAGTTGTGAAACGTCTCGATATCCTCGTCGCGGCCCTCAACCTATCGGTCGGAGTGGACTTCCTCGGCGGCGGCGCGACGATCCAGGTCGATCGACAACTTCCGCCCGAATGGATCGGCGGCGTCGATGCCGCGCTCGGCGCCCTTCACCTCGACGGCGTGGGGTGGTCGGCGGTTGCCGGACACCTCGGACTGGGGCTTGAGGTGGGCTTTCCGTTTCTTCGGCTCTACGCCGACGTGCGGCTCCTCCAGCCGTTCGTCCAGAGTTCTGGATGGTGGGACCTCCGCGTCGGCGGACTGGCCGGAAGCGTGGGAGTGGTGATCCGTTTCTGATGAACGATCGAGATCTCGTGAAACTCGCGAACGACGTCCGTCGGCTCGCCTATGCGCCGTACTCGAAGTTCCCCGTGGGAGCAGCCCTCCAGTGCGCCGATGGGACCGTGGTCACGGGCGTCAACATCGAGAACGCCGTCAACGGCCTTTCCCTCTGCGCCGAACGGGTTGCGTTGTTCAAGGCCATCTCGGAAGGGAAGCGGGAGTTCGTGAAGATCGCCGTGTCCTGCGAGTCCGACCACTGTCGCCCGTGCGGCGCGTGCCGACAAGTGCTGCATGAGCACGCGCCGAAGCTCGAGATCCTCATGGGAAACCCGCAGGGGGACTTCGTGCGCACGACGATCGCCGAACTCCTCCCCGACGCGTTCACGCTCGAACCGTAGGCAGTGCCGTAGGCAGTGCCTCGGCATCGCCTACGGGCACCGCCTAGCAGGGGTCAGGCGCTTCCAAGGATGCGTTCCACAATCAGCGGAGGCGGCTCGCACGCTGACCCGGACGGGTCGATCTCGTAGGCCGACTCCACCAAGCGCCGCGCCTCCGCGAGGTGCTCCTCGTCGTTGACGTGGAGGATAGCGAGCGTGCTGTCCTTCTCCACGCGCTCGCCGATCTTCCTCACGAGTTCGATGCCGACGGCCGGATCGATCGCGGCCTCTTTCGTCGTGCGCCCGGCGCCAAGCGCGTTCGCGCCGCGACCGACGAGCAGTGCGTCCAGGCGGCGGACCGTCCCGGCTACGCCGGTGCGGACCTCGATTCGCTTCGCCGCGGTGGGTAGGAGATCCGGGCGATCGAGGACCTCGGCCCGCCCCCCTTGGTTGAGGATGAGTTCGCGGAACTTCGCGAGAGCCGAGCCGTCCTCCAGGAGCGTCCTCAGCTCGGCAACAGCCGCGGGCCGCGTCGCGGCCTTTCCGGCGAAGATGAGAAGCTCGGCGCCAAGCTCACAGCACAGGGTGGCGAGATCCTCTGGCCCCGCTCCGTTGAGGGTGTCGATGGCTTCACGAACCTCGAGGGCGTTCCCGACCGTTCGGCCGAGCGGCTGGGACATGTCGGTGATCACGGCCGCCATCTTCCGGCCGAGTCTCTCGCCGATCGCGACGAGTGCCTGCGCCAAGCGGCGCGAGTCCTCGAGCTTCGGCAGGAACGCCCCCGCCCCCGTCTTCACGTCGATGACGATCGCCTGTGCGCCGCCGGCAATCTTCTTCGACATGATCGACGCGACGATCAGCGGCAGGGAGTCCACGGTCGCGGTGACGTCGCGAAGCTCGTACAGGATGCGATCGGCGGGGACCATGTCCGCCGTGTGATCGGCGAGCGCGAGTCCGGTGCGGCGAACAAGGTCGAGGAAGCGGTCGCGGGAGAGGTCCGTGCGGAAGCCGGGAATGGATTCCAGCTTGTCGATCGTCCCTCCCGTGTGGCCGAGCGCGCGCCCGGACAGCTTGCCCACCTTGAGTCCGGCCGCCGCGAGAAGCGGGATGAGGACAAGCGTCGTCTTGTCCCCCACACCGCCGGTCGAGTGTTTGTCGACCGTGTACCCGCCGAGATCGTCCGGAGTGAACATCGAGCCGGAGTGCGCCATGACATCGGTCAAGACGGCGGCCTCCTCGTCGGTCATGCCGCGCAGGAAGAGGGCCATGAGGAGGGCCGACACCTGGTAGTCGGGGATGGAACCTGAGACCGTGCCTGAGATCCAGAATTCGATCTCGTCCCGGGTCAGCGTACCGCCGTCGCGCTTCTTGCGGAGGATGTCGACGATGTTCATGGTCACGCATTCTAGGACGGCGACAGCGACCGATCAATGGGCGGAGGGTCCTTCGGCACTGGACTCGATGTCACGCCGGCCCGCTGGGTATACTCAGGGCGAGGTGGTCTAGGTGCACATCCCACGGTTTCTCTTCCGCGCGAAGGATCGTCAGATCGAGGAGGAGGCTCGAACGATGATGGACGCGTTTCACATCACCGACGTCGAGATCCGCCGTGACGACACGATCGAAAGCGCCTGGCTTGAGGACTACGTGGCAATGAAGACAACCTATGGGCTCGAGGAAATCCAGGAGTACCTCGAAGGGCTTCTGTCGGGCAGCGACTAGCTCAGCCGCTCGCGCAGGCGCGCCGATCCGTAGTCCATCACCCACACCGTGAGCATGATCAGGAGCATCATCGTGCCGGCCTTGCTCCAGCTCCAAAGCGACGTGTACTGATAGAGCCGCTCGCCGATTCCCCCACCCCCCACGATGCCGATGATCGTGGCCATGCGGACGTTGATGTCCCAGCGGTAAAGGGTGAACGAGAGGAAGGGATTGACTATCTGAGGGACGATCCCGTAGAGGATCACCTGAAGCTGCGTCGCGCCCGTAGCGCGGATTGCCTCTACAGGGCCGGGATCGATCGATTCCAGCCGTTCGGAATAGAGCTTCGTCAGGTCAGCCACGGAGTGGACGAACAGGGCGAGCACGCCGGGAAACGCCCCAACCTTAATCCAGACGATGAAAATGATCGCCCAGATGATCGGCTCGATCGACCGGATGATGCTCATGGTAGTCCGAACGAGGAAGTAGACCGGCCTGCCGATCCATCCGCCGGTCAGATTGCGTGCGGCGGCAAAGCTGAGCGGCACCGCCAGGACAACGCCGAAGAACGTAGCCATGAACGCCATGAAGATCGTGACCAAGAGAAGACGGATGCCGTCTCCGAGAATGGACCAATCCGGCCTGAGGAAAGCGGCCCAGATCCGAGCGGTCTTGCCGGCTCCTGAGAAGAACGCACGAAAATTCACGCCCGTCACGAGCATGGCCGTCGCAATGCTGGCCAAAACCAGCAACGCCACTGCGATGAACCAACTCTGTGCGTAGAGCGGGCGTCGCACCCGGGAAACATCCTCGGAGCGCACGACCCGGAGACCGCTTGCGCGATCGTGCCAAGCGAGGCCGCCGCTCATGGCCAAGATCCCGATGAGAGGGAGTCCGGAGACGTGCCAGACGAGAAAGCGAACTAGCCGCCTCACCAGAGTGGGTGAGCCCGAGTCCTTGGCGACAAGGCGAACCCTCAGCAGCTTCATCCCGATGGAGACGCCCAGGTTCTCCCACAGGGCGGTCGCCTCCACTGCCACGATGATCGCCCACCAAGGTAGTCCCGCGCCCCCCCCTCCGTGGAGGAAGAGCATCGCCAGGCAGTAGGACGCCGTAAGCCAGACATAGAGAATCGCTACGACATCAACGAGGAACACAGTCACTCGCTTGCGTGTCTCGAGAAGAGAGCTCATGAACTGCGGTCTCTTCTTCATGAACCCGGCGTAGTAGCGCTCCTCCATGCTAGGTGATCCTCTCCCTCACGCGCGCGCTGATGTAGTCGAGCGCCCACACGACAACCACAATGCACACAACTACGGCACCGACCTGGTTCCACGAGTTCTTGATCAGGCCTACCGCGTTCTTGTAGTAGAAGAGGATCTGGCCTATCCCGCCTCCGCCAACCAGAGCGATGACCGTGGACATGCGGACGTTGATGTCCCAGCGATAGAGGGAAAAGGCCAGGAAGGAGGGGACGACCTGAGGGACGACCCCGTACAGAACGACCTGCCACCGCCGTGCGCCAGTCGCGGCAATGGCTTCCAGGGGACCTGGGTCGATCGATTCCACCTGCTCCGAGTAGAGTTTCCCCAGCGCGGCGATGGTGTGGATCGTCAGTGCAAGGACGCCGGCGAACGCGCCGAAACCGACCCAGACGGCAAACACGACGCCCCACAAGATGGATTCGATCGAGCGAAAAACGTTGAAAAAGGTCCGGGTGACCGTGTAGACGATCCAACCCAGCGCGTTGAACCCCATAATGTTGCGAGCCCCAAGGAAGCTCAACGGAAGGGCAATAACGCCTCCGAGGAGCGTGGCCAACAGGGCCATGTAGATGGACTGGATCAGTCCTCCCAGAATGGTGGCGCCCCAAAAGGTGTCCCCGACCCTTGGATCGATGGTCGCGAAGTGCTCGAAGCTCGGCCTGACGAGATCCTTCCAAAGATACACAGACCGGGAGGCTCGGCCGAAGAGCATGCCGAGATCGATCTTCGTCGTAAGCCATCCCACCCAGAACGTGATCGCGATCAGGCCGATTCCGACCAGACCGCGGAAGGAGAAGTACCATCGGCGGGGCTTCCTGACAGGAATGTCCTGCTTGACCTCCTTAAGCGCGAACATGCAGGTGCCGCTCATCCCATCGTGCAGAAGGCTCTTTCCTTGGACCAGGCGGACCGACTGAATGGGAAGAGAGAGCGCAGAAACGTGCCACCAAAGGAATCGGCCCAGCCTGGCGGCCGGCCGTGGGTAGTCCCGGTCGGTCGTCAAGAGCTTTAGCCCAAAGAGACTCAGCCCCAGGCTTTGACCGGCTGCCTGTCCTAGGACCGCAAGTTCGAATGTGCCGAGCACTATGGGAAGCCAGCCCCAAGACGGGACCGTGAGGGTTCCATAGTAGTTCACGTGGACCTTGTACCAATAGTGGTTCAGGAGGTAGATCACGCCGTAGGCGACGTACCCCCACGACGCCCAATCAAAGAGAAGCGCGAATGCGCGCGGTTTGAGATCCCCCAGAGCACACCATATGCTATGAGGCCTAGCGGATCTCGACCTCTTCCGCGTCTTCTCCATAGATCTCCTTAAATCGGATCTCATCGATTTCTACAGGAAGCCCCTCAAAGACGATCTTCCCGTCCTT